>OFRC01000075.1_pt1 | contig 34091 bp, 44 predicted proteins | sample 1543051 | NCBI WGS metagenome assembly OFRC01 (sample SAMN07774231, study PRJEB24372) | wastewater metagenome
TCTCTACAGCAAGATTGTAGTCGATCTTTCTTAGACGAGCACTTATTAAAATCTAATAAAGATTTTTCAGTTTTACATCTTGAACAATATTTCATTTACTACATACAAAATTATTGCCTTATTAGGGATGAAAACCCGGTGTCCTAACCGTTGGACGATGCGAGCAAAAACTATTACTAAATTTGGTGGATGCGGATGGAGTCGAACCAACATGCTAACGCGGCAGGGTTACAGCCTGCTCCCTCACCATTCGGGAACGCATCCAGTAACTTGGTACCCAAAGAGAGACTCGAACTCTCAAGCGATTAAGAGTGGCCTCCTAATGACTCAGGGTCTCCCGTTTCACCATCTGGGCACTACAGACGCGAATGTTATTCCCATAATCTATAGGTGTCAATAGGTGCCGAGGTACTGGGTATAAGACAATGAGCAATGACTCATTACCTATTTCGGAGAATTAGAAACCATGATAAATTTAATTAAAGTATCCGCTCTTAGCAATCGAACACACCATCGTCAATTCCAGGAGTTCGTACAAAATAACTTGGAGAAGATTTACCCTGATGCTAAGACACGAGCTCCAGTAGCTGAGCTATTGGACAACGCAAAGAAATACGAATCTGCTGATGTCTTACTATTTATGATTTATTGCAACACCGTTCCTATCGGGTTCACCGTATTATCGCTAGAAGGGTCAAGAGCCAATATACTGAATCTAAGTATCGCTACCACGAAACAGAGATTAGGTTACTCAAAACTGATACTTAACAAGCTCCAAGGGATGTACAAAACATTAGCGATAACTATCGTCGATTCACCACTCACGACAGTGCTACAAGATAGAGGATTCACTCTAGAAAACTCTACTCCTATACCAGGCGGTGAATCCGTCGTATGTTTGATACGTCAAGAGCTACCTGTCAGTTCAGTACCTGAAGTATCGCTTACACTACCTGCTGATGTGATGATGACGGTACTAAAAGTACTTCGTAGAAACATACGTCGAGTCAAAACACTTCAATCCCGTTATCGCGGAGAAATGGAATGGGAAGTTAAAGTTTATGGTGGCGGTAATGCTGGAGACGATGTAAAAGAGTTCTCGGAGAAGTATGATGCCGAGCTAAAAACTTATCTACAAATCGAAGATGCAATAGAGAAGCATCTAGAGAATTGTAATGGAGATGTGAAATGAAAAAGAAATGTCCTCATACAATAGTTAAGATGCGGGCCGTCTTATCTGGATCTCATAAAAGACCTAAGTTGATACATATGCCATGCTGCACTAGATGTGGTATGCAGATACTAAAAGGTGCATTTGTAGATAGTGAGGGTGCTACTACCCGGATCGTTGACAAGGTTGAGGTACCTAAATGAATAATTTCCCCTGTATAATTCTTGCAATAGCTGCAGCGGCATTAGCCTTTACAGGTAATCCATATTGGGGATGGTTTCTATTTGCATCGGTAATTACCTTCAATCATTGATGAGTTTCAATTCCTAACCCTTAGAATGGTATAAGTATGTAGAGAAGAATCATGTCGGTTCTTTCTAATGTGAGTATATTATTATGAAAACTGCCAAAATAGTTGTGGACAAAGTGATTGATGGATTCTGTATAAACTATGCTCCTCTTGAGGAACATGTATACCAATCCCTGGAGGAGGTCTGCTTACAGATCTTACTGTTGTCAGGTGGATCTGACAATTTGGAGATTGCCAAAGTCTCACTACGAGATGTGCATCTTTTAAAAGTCGTCACGATAGCCACCGAAAGGGTGGCGGTACACAAAAATAAGGATGGTGAGGTGGCAGTAATGCCCATTCACCGTATTCCAATACACTCTGGTGAATGGATCTACAAGCCCATTGGCCTAGCGGCCAAAGATCTAGAAGTATTGCTCTCTATAGAGGAGAGCCATACGGAAGTTAAGGAAGTATTTAGAAAGACTTTCTAAATACTGGGAATAAAAAGAAACCCGCTTAATTGCGGGTTTCTTTTTAGCTCATCTAAGTCAAATCTGACACCTTAGAATGGTATAAGTAAGTAGAGAAGAATCATGTCGGTTCTTTCTATTGAGTGAGATTAAGATTATGAAAATTTGGACTGTAAGTTACACACGCGTTAATAAGATACTAGACTCGTACCCGGAAGAGGGGGTCTGCAACAGTGTTGCAGCATTCTCCTCTAAGGAGAATGCGATATCCTTCTTAGTAGAAACTCAAGAGAGCATTATGTTCTCATGGGATCAGCCCGAAGTGCAAGATAATGTCGAGTTAAATGAAACGGTCATTTACTCAAATGAGCAAGAAGTAGTTCACCTACTAGAGATCAAGGAGCATGACCTCTAAAAAGAAACCCGCAATTAAGCGGGTTTCTTTTTAGCTCATTCAATAAAGATTACTCAATATCAACCGGTACAACACGGTCGAATTGAATAGAAACACCTTCTTGAATAGCCGGGCTAGAGGAGTCGATACTGAACCCATACCCGTCCATGACACAGAGCTCGGCATAAACAGCAGCTAAGGTTTTACCTCTGTTAGTGCTACTCTTACCGCCTTTGGTTTTAAGTACTAGCAACATTCCGAACGGTACGTTAGTGAACTCTGAATCTAAGTTCAACATAATGTCCGAATCTGCTCCTTGAGCACCCGGTGCTTTAGTACCATCAATATCTCGTGTGATATCCTGTCTGGAATTAGCCAACAATGCAGCAATAATGTTCTTTTGATCGGCTAATAACTTACTCAAGGTTAACGACGGAGCCGCTTTACCTCTAGTGAAGAATGAGCGGTTAGAACCGATCTCAAAGAGTCGTTGGTTAGCTACGCCCGAAGCGTAGCTAAAAGATTGTATTAGTCCGATTGGCAATAGCTTTACCCCTGAAACGCCAATCGAGGCGAATCGAGGAGGGCCTGCATAAATTGCCGTACAGTCCGGAGCCGCTGAGAGTTGAGAGAAATCTTCATAGCCTTGGTCTCCCTTACTAAGGCTACTAAAATACTCTCCCTTCCAGTCAAAGTTTAGATCAAAACTACCTGTACCAGATCGTAGGGTACCGTCTCTACTCATTTCTCATCTCCTTAGATGACTAGGTACAAGTTAGTGTAATTGTTCGGTGAAACAATCTCTAACTTAATACGGATGTTTACGTTATCCTTGTTCACTGCGTCCTGCTCTAAAAGCTCGATAACACCGCTTAATAGTGGTGCTCCAACTCTTGGTAACTTTTGCCCTTTGAGCAGTTCGATAGATGCGTTAATGACTTGACGCATGTTTGACAAGGTGTCTGGAGTAATGTTCCAACTACCGATAAATCCTTTTAATTTATCGTAGAAGAAGAAACTTAGGAAATCCCAGTTTTTAACTTTAAGAATCTCGCGATATTCTAAAACGGTCATGTCTGTTGTTAACGCATGACGGCAGTAAGGGATACCTTGTTGAGTATCTTGAACGTATAGACAAGTACCGTCTTGAGCCATTAAATCTAGCTCTTCACGTTTGAAGTAGAAGTTACTATTAGATAAGTCCTTGATACCGGCTAAAGAGATGTTGGTGAAACCCTGTTGAATCGGGAATCCAGATACCACACCACCAACTGCAGCACATAGATAATATCCAGGTAGGAACTTTACGATATCAATGTTGTCAATAACACCTACCTTAACCCCGACGATATCAGGCTGTACGTGCCATACGCGATTCGACGCGAACACTCTGGACGCAGCAGCTACTTCTTCGGCACGTTGACGACGAGTCAAGTTACGAATGATGTAGTAGGTCATCGTAGTGGTATCTACTATACTAAGAGCGTTGAACCCTTGAATGGCTAAGGTCTTCTCGTTGATAACATCATCTACTACCCAAGTACCAACTACTCCGGATAAATTAGATGCCGTTACTACTAAGAGATCGCCTGGAGTGACTAACAGAGATACGAAAGTTTGAGTATTATCGTACAAGTACTTATTACTTCCAGCTACTTTACCGTACCCAGTTGTAATGTTACCGGCAGTCGCCTTCTTACCGACGATTTCTTTAGTTTCTGGGATAACAGTATTGCAAATCACCGCTCTCCAAGAAGCCATTTCAGGAGTACTCATCTGCTGTACATGCGCTTTGAATGCAGCTAACTCGGATACGTCCTGAGTTAACGGAACCATCGCGTAACCTGCTTTGAAGTTCTCAAGTAATTCTCTTGCAATTGACCACTCTAAAGCACCGCTAGTCTCTTTAAGTGATAGTGCGAATACTTGCTTGGTAGTATTGGATAACGCTAACTGAACGGCTAATCCCATAGGATTCTCTTCCGTCGCTTCACCCAATAATCCGGCACGTTCAGAGGAGTCATTGATAGTCAGAATAGTAGAGTACTTGTCTTGACGAAGTGCTTTATAAGATACTGAAATCTTACCCGCTACCATCAAATAATCGGTAACGGTCGTAGCATCAACTGCAGGAATAAGCGGATTTATAGCCGTAGCAGGGATTGCTGCAACGGCCGTTACTGCTGCGAACGCATTGATACCCTTACTAGCAGTAGTACCCGTTCCAGTAGACGTTACTTTCAATCTGAAAATATCGTTATTCAAATCTGCAAAATTAAAACTACTGCCCAAGTTTGTAAGTTGGAAATACTCATAAACTTTGTAGATACGAACTCTAGCCGTTGTAGCGGTAGCAGCAGTAAATTCAGGGATAGGGGTAGAGTTAGTAAAATACTCTAAGTTACCGGCCGTGTTTAATTTGATACTAGTCACAGTACCCGTTAACACTACGGTATTAGTAGTATCCGGATCTACATAACTAATCTCAGTAACGTAACCCACTTCGATATGCGTTTCAATCTGATCTGGCATCTTCTGCCTTGGGTTTACGTCCGGTAAGGGGTTGACTAGATTCTCAGCACCCACACCATCTACTAAAATGTACTTAGAACGACTACCTAGATTGAAGGCATCACCAGGGGCACCCTTGCTGACAGTATAATTAAACGAGATCGTAGAAACCTTAGCCGACACGACATGAGGTACGATAGATTCACTACGTACGATCTGCCCAGGGTAAGGTTCAAATAACGGCACTTCAATGTAATTAACAGTAGCTATCTCTACTTGTTGAGTAGTGATATTAGTAATCGTTTTTGTGAGTGTTGACTGTAAGCTGATTGGCTTTAAAGGATCCACTCTAATAACATTGTACATAGGACCGATAATAACGGTTCCTAGATCGGGAGTGACATTAGCGACACCGCCCGCATTTTGAAGCTCTTGGTAAACCAATACAGATGGTTTGATGTAAGCCATTTTCCTTCTCCACGTTGCACTAGTAGGATTTTAACCTAGTTTCTAATCGTCATACGCCTTTTTTAGAAGGTATGTACCACTAATAGAACTACTTTGTTATCTTAGTTTAATTAACTTAGCTCTACTCTCGTATCTAGGTTAACTGCTAACATCTTAATTGCATCTTCAGTTATGCGGAATTTGGATTCTGCTGAGAAACCGCTATTTATAACTATCTTGTACTTCTCAGTCGCTTCTTTATCAGGTGCAGGTTCGCCCACATTCATCGGTAGCCCGAAAGATAATAGCCCATAAGTACTACAAATGTGAGTACTAAGCCACGTAAGAAAACTTGAAGTCATATCGGCTAGTATCTCAACCGTCCCCTCTGTCTGAGCCTCAATAACGATACTAAAACTTCCGTTAATGAAGTGCATGTGTCTACTATCTTTAATACCTTTTGTAACATCCACTGGTGTTTGACTGGACATACTTTGGTTAAGACCGGACGGAGAGATGTTGAATGCGTTCCTACTAACCGTAATTCTAGGTAACGCTTGAGTGACATTCTCATCAAGCAAGTCGTTCGCTCGGATAATAGTCAAATTACTTTTATCTTTATCCGAGTCCCACTTATAGGACTCAGGAGCCATGCTAAAACAATGGCGAAGTACTCGTAGTAGTATCTCTGTCACTATCAACGGACTAAACTTTAAGCTATTCCCCTGTATGGCACCCTCAGTATTAGTAAGCGTATTTGGGATACCATCACCGAAGGATGATACTGGAGGTATAATGCTAGTATCTAATATCATAGTAGTCCTTCTCTTCTAATGAGTTTACTGAGAGTATGTGATGGTGGTATCTCGACCAATCTACATATCTGACGGCTGACCTTATTAAGTAATTCCGTCGGAGCTATGCTGTCTACCCTCCACACACTGAGGTCTTTAAGTCTAATCACTACATCATGGGAAGTTAGGCTCGGATAGTAGATAGTCCACATTCCTATCTCGTTTGGTTCAAATTTACCGAAGTAAGTATAAATCTTATTGTTCTGAGATGCGTCAAATTGGCATAGCGTTTTGATACTTGGGTAGTAACCCCCATCAATACCTGTTCCGAAACACGTCTCACATCCATCTTTAACTACCGTACTAGTCGCGGTATCGAAACATTCAGGACAGTGTCTGCCATAGACCTTTTTACGTAATACTAACGTATCGGTACCGGCTGCTATCTTTAATAATATCCAATGCCGTCTGTTTATTTCTCTGTGTAACAGTGTTTGCCTTCTAGGTAATCTATCACCCACTTGAGTAGGTCTAGTACGCCAAGTAGTAACACTAGTTCCGTTACGTACGATAGCTTCAATTACATAGAACTCTCTATCGGTGAACGAGGATAACTTAGTTTCTTCATCACTGAATTGAGCATCTTGAAGTGGTACAGCGTTTAGTTTTAGGAATCCATCTTCTTGCTGTGAAGACCTATAGACATTATAGCTGACAACTAATCCGTCCCATTGAGGTAGTGGATTCCACGTCACTCTACATTTGAAGAACCATGACGGAAACACTTCAACATGTAGATCAACTAAATTACCGCCAGAGTAAATAGGATGATAGTCAGTCGTCGGAAGGAACGCTTCAAAAGATAGGGACGTTGTTAATGCAAATTGCATGGTCTATGTCCTCACCAGAATGGTAAATAAGCGTAGTCTGAACTCACTTCACCATATCCATCCTCTAGATTAGATTGGATCTTGAATTGTTGAGATAAGCTTTGGAACATTTCACGATAGGTACCAGCCAGTTGAGTGTAGTATTGGTATTTTTCCTCAATAGGGACGGTTAATCCACCATCTTGGTAATTCAATTCATTCCTAGCAGATGCAGCAGCTTCACCGATAAATAAATGGTACAACGTACCCATTAGTAGTATGTGTTGGTTAGGGAAGTTAGCTTCCACCCAACTACTGATTGGTGTCATTACGTTAAATAGGGATATGGCCAAGTTCTTAGACTGAGTAATACGCTCATCTGAGAATTGCTGTTCATCTATCAACTTATTGTACTCAATACTATCACGTATAAAAGTACGTACAAAGTCTGGAGAGATACCTGTCAGATTCTCGGCCATATCAACACCTATCTATTATTCAGATGGGATTTCAACAATCTCATCCGATACTTCATTTAGAATTGCTGCAATAGCATCTTCTGGACTTTCTCCAGAAATTACTGGCTCTACAACAGGTTCAACTACTGCTTTGGCTTTAGATCTACTCTTTTTAACCGGAGCATCTTCAACGGGAGCAGCAACTGGTTTAGTTATCTTAGCTTTAGATTGGACTTCACGTAGCTCAATAAAGCCTCCTTCAATCAATCCTTCAATGTGAGGATGCTCTAAATCCTTTAAAGGTACTCTAGTCCATGCAGTATTCGTAATCTTACGTCCACTGGGTAAGTGGTAAGTTGTCGTGTTCTTAGGGTCAGAAACTTTCACTTCGTGTAATAAAATGGCGACCATCTTAAATTCTCCGATAGGATTTTTGGTTAGTAGTATTGCTGTTGATACATTTGAGCTTCTTGGTTATCACGGTACTTGTTGTATTGGTGTATCCCAACACCTGCGGTACCAGCTAACGCTAAAGCTTTACTAGCAGAGTGTAGATTAGCCTCTCTGTTAAAATCATGCAAGGCATTTGGGTTGTACTTACCTAGATACTCTCGTATGAACTTATTATCTCTACCTACAAAGTTGTTTACTTCTTCTGTCGGTAGATTAGGATGTATTCCCTTAGCTCCAGTAATTCCCTGCAAAGCGGCTTCGTTACGACCTTTTCCTAGTAACGTAGCACCGACTCTTGATACTGCCGTTCCCGTCCCCTTCACTACATTAGCAGATCCAACAGCAAAGTTTTTAGTCCCATTTATCATATGAGTTAGCATACTCACCTTAGCATCTTCTGATTGCTTAGTTAATAAGTTTCTGTGAGTCGTACTATCAACAGATCTCTGAGGCATGTTCACTTGAGGGTTATCTTTACCCATCGTTTTGATCGGCACCGAGCTAGGTTGTTTAGTTGCCCTAGTGAATATCTTTTGCATATCTGCAAGTTTGATAAGGTACTTGTTACTCATGTGATAATTCCCCTCAATATTGACGGTTATCTTAGCACAAAATAGAGACAGACATGATGTCCGGTATCACCGTCACACTGGTTTCATAAATTTCTACTGAGAAAGTATTACCCGAACGAGTTGTCGTTGCCGTAGGTAATTGAGCGTAGTAAGTCGTACCTAATAACTCAGGTTGAGGTAGTATCATTAAAACGGATTCGTCAATCGGTAGTCCTAAACATTGAATAGGTAGCATTGAGATTTTGACACCATGTTCTAAGGATGATCCAAGCAACTCATGAAGTTCAGCTACACTACCTTCATCTTCTGTATTCGTAAATACTAATGCAGAACCTACTTCACCACCTGAAGTTATCTCTACTCTTTCACATTCCTTCTTTATATTATCGCTAGTGATACGCACTCGTTCCGAGTGTATTTTAGGAGCTAAGTCATAGAGCTTATTTAAGAAAGCTACATCTATATCAGCGATGTAGCTGGACATACAATCTTCGGTTAACTCTAACACGACTTCTTTTTGTACGTCGGAGGATGCGATAAGACCCATATCCTTGGTTATCTTAAATCGTACTTTTTTAGTCTGCGCTTTGAATCTATAAACCTCTGCTAAACCGGTTCCAATACTGACAAAATCTATCTTACCTTTCGTACCTGGATAGATTATAGCGCAAGCAGTAGCTCGTCCATTTCCTTTTATACTGAGCCCTATGCTAGGCTCAACATCTTTAACGTCCGAACTTATCACCAGACTATCTGTTAGTTTTTTTGTGATACTGGATTCGCTGATGATACTGTAAAGTGGTGCTTCAACGGAGTTATTTTCTATTATAAGTGTCATTGTAGATCTCTAGATTTGGTCTTAAAAGTAAATACTACTACAAACAAAAACCCCGCACAAGGCGGGGCTTTTGAGAGTCAATCTACTATTAGATTAAGTCAGCGTCCACAGAATGGTCAAACTTACCAATAGCGAAGCCTTTGGTGTTACCGATACCTAAACCTACTAACTCGTAAGTTTGGAACTCGATTACATCAGCTTCAGTTTTAACGAACACGGTTGGTTCGATTAAACTGAAGAATTGTCCTAAGTATTGCTCGGGAGCAAATACGAAGATACGGTCACCAAATCCAGGATCGTTGATACCTGCTGCAGGATTAGTCGATAACAAGTCATGTTTGATAGTGGTGATGATCTCAAATCCGTAGAAGTGAGTCATATCGCCACCTTTGAAGTGAACACCAGCCAAATCACTACCGATGATACGAGCTTGACGGCTCAATAACGATAAGTAAGTGCTGTGGTTCATCAACAAACGACCTGGTTTTTGATTAGTTTTCGATAAAACTTTAATCAAATCCATCAACGTACGAACACCGAAACCTGCAGTAGTGTAGTCCTGTACACCGGCATTGCCAGATAAAGGATCAACAGCAATGTCAGTTAGACGGTTAATCAACGTACTGTCTTCCTGCTTTTGCATATCCTTGATCGAATTCTCTTGGAGAATTTGCTGGATGTTATGCTTGTACGTCATGATCTCGCCCTTCGTTTTACGGAAGTCTGGGCTAGATACTTTATGGAAGTACACAGGGTAACGCTGAGCAGACCAGTAGCTGATCTCCGGGCGACCATGTAAACCGAAGCTTGCAGCAGTAGAGTCAGGCTCTTTTTCTACAAGGATACGTGGTGTTTCGTCGATGTCACGATCTAAGTCGGCAGCAACTACCGCTTGAGGAGTAAAGATTTTGCGAGCAAAACCAGTCTCACGTAAAATCTGACGAGTGAATGTAGACAGAGCGTTACTAGCTTCTTTAGTTAAGCCAGATTCCAACCTGTCGATGAAAGACGAATTGATGAATTGTGCGTTCACAGATTCAACAGCGTAAGTACCAGACATTATGTTATCCCCTATTACTTAACTACTACGATGATTTCGGCTGGACGGCTACCCGAAGCAGCGCGGTACTCGATAACGTGACCTAATGAAGGCACATCAACGGCAGCAGCGGCTACGAATTTACCATCAGCACCAGCAACTACATTCACACCGGAAGCTACAATAGCTGCATCGAAATGAGTAGTACGTACGATGTATTTACCCCAGAGGATAACGGCTTTACCGATATCACGAGCGGATTTCTCATCTGCGTTACCGCGAACTACGATACCTGCATTGGCCCCGATAGCACTAGTGGCATCGCCTACCAATGTTTTCTTAGCACGGTAAATACCAGATTCTAGTTCTAACTTAACTAAGTCACCTAGTTCAAGTTCTTGACCTGCACCAATTGGGTGGTCGATCTCTAAACCACCATCCATAGGCCAGCCGCGTAGGAACTCAGCTTTGTACCTTAAAGGAAGATTGAAATTAGCCATTGTCTTCTCCAAATTAGTCTTATTACTGACTGTTCATTAACCATGCGGTTACGGCATCTACGCCTGAATGATTGTTAGGGTTGCTAGAAGCAACTTTACCCATTTCCCATGCAGGTTCAGGTAGTACACCTGCTACTTTCTGCAATGTCGAGGCAGGTAGCCCAAGTAAACCCTCTACTTCATCAGGATCAAAACCCTTCTTAGATAGATGACTCTTAACTCCGGCAACTTTCTCATGCTTGAAAGTACTTAGTTCTCCGCTTATCGAAGCTATTTTAGCTTCTAATTCATCAATGTAGTCAGCAGACTTAATCATTGTATTAGAATAATGTGCTAAATCCTTGATATGCGGTTGTTCGGAGGCTTGTTTAACTTGCTCCTCCAGACCATTCAAGATACTGTACGACGTGTTAACAGGTACACCTGACCCTGATAATACTTGAACAGCAGCTAGTTTAGTTTGCTGCCACTCTAATGTATCTTGAGCGGTTTGCAACTCATTCGCTTCGTCTCGAAGCTTGTCGGCAATTACGCTCATTTCAACCTCTTACTTTATAGAAAGTTGTATTTACCTAGGTATTTTAGCTCAGAAAATTTAACTGAGCTAAAAAGCTAGTCCCCTTAGTGATTCTCAGTATGATCAATCAACTTAAGTGCTGTATCAATATCATAACCATGTTCTAGCAATCTAGCCATAGCAGCCTCTTTACTCATCATCTTACCCGCCCCGATACCCGCACCTAAAGTTCCTAGCATACCTAATCCGGCTAACACTTTGTTACGTCCGGACATTCCAGTAACGGGTTTAGATGGCCTAGTTACATTGAACTTAGATGTATCAACTGGTACGTGTGGTTGTGCAGAAGTAGCGGCCACTGCAGCAGCTTCATTAGCAGCTTTCTTCTTAGCCGCTGCAGCCCCCGCACCAGCAGCTAAAACAGCCCCACCAGCCTTAGCAGCATCTGATCCTAACCACTGCCCTACTCTACCAAGGATACTCATGCTTTGTTTAGGGGCTCTAGCTACATTGAACTTTGAGGTATCAACAGGTACGTGAGTGGGTGCGTTTCCAGTAATATTAACAGGTGCTTCCATAGGTTTAGCATAACCAAGTGAAGGGGCTGACCTACTCATGTTACTAGTATCAATATTCTGTGGAGTAGGAGTAGCTACTGGGACACTAGCCGGGGCAGTCATTGGCTTACCGTAGTTAACCTGTGCAGGTGCGGCCTGGGCAGGGACGGGGGCAGGTCTACGCATATTACTAGTATCTAACGGAGGTGGTGCAGCTATCGCACTAACTTGGCTGTTAGATGGGACTAAGGTAGCACCATGCTGAGATACTTGACCTACTGAAGCGGACTGTGAAAAGTTAGGTGGAGAATATGCAGGAGTGCTACTCATCATAGGTTGACCGTGAACTCTCTCCCCTCTAGGCACTACTCGATTAGAATTTGGCATAGACTCTCTAACAGCTTGTTGAGCTGACTGTCCTGATTGACTAGCCCATTGTGCTTCTTGAGTAGCTCTATCCTTTAGTGTCTGTTTAAACTTCATCTGATCCCTGAATTTCCTAAATAACCCACCCTTAGAAGTATTGAACTTAGAGGTATCTACCGAGCTACTAGCCGCAGGTGCTGCAGACGCTCTATCTGCCCTAGACACAACTGGGTAGGTCTGAGTAGGCGGTGCAGGTGGCGGTGTAGGAATTGATTTAACTGGAGCAGATGGTTGTCCCGAATTTGAAGCAGCGGCTTTGGCAGCAGGAGTCTGAGAGAGTGCTTGAGCCAATCTCTGGTTCTCGGATCCACCAGTAGCATTATCCATTAACCCTTGCATCTTAGAGTTCATAGGAGCTTTTTGGGATTTAGATGGATTAGGGAATCCCTGATTCTTACCTTTCTGCCCTTTCTTCTCAGCAGCTAGTTTAAGTAATTCTTGTATATACGTGTTATTCATCGTTCAATCCTCAAAAAGGCCACTCTAGGTGGCCTTATTTTAGTACAGAGTAGTACTTAGCGTAACATATAAAGTGCTTGCTCTAAAGAGTATCCTTGCTCTAAGGCGTATACCACAGCAGCTTCTTTACCAAGTCCACTTCTAGCCGCGTTATCTAGACTAGCTCTATACTGAGCATCTGCTTGGTTCTCTTCCGCTTTCTTAATAATGTATAGAGCAGAGTCTAAATCATAACCTTGTTCCAGTAATCCGGACATCGCAGCAGATTTATTTAAAACCGCACTAGCAGTTCCTCCACCTACCCCTAACATAGCCATAGCTTTCTCCTTTAGGGAGCTAGTATTTTTAACTAGACTCTCCTTCTCTTGTTTAGTAGCAGTACCTTCCAGAACCTTAGCCGCAGCATTGGCAGCAGCCCGTTTTTTAGCCGCATTATATGCAGCCTTAGCTGCTAGGCCAGCTATAGCCGTAGTACCTACAGTGAATGCCGCTGGAGCCCATGTGGTAGCGTACTTATCTGCGTCAAACTCAGTACTACCGTGAGAGTACTTACCTATACCCCCTCTAGCCCGTACCATAGCAGCGTTATGAGTTATAGGAGCACCAGCTATTGATAACGCACCTACTCCGTACATCTCTGCTATATTCTTAGGTTCTTGCAGATTATTTCTAATACTACTAGCCATCGACTTAACTACAGATATCGGACTAGCCGCAATCTTTTCTAAGTAAATGTCATTCCTACTCACGAGATTTAATGCGTTTTCTACTGAATAACCTTGTTCCAATAACCCAGACATCGCAGCTTCCTTGTTCATTCCAACATATCCTTTATAGGCACCATAACTACCTAATCCGCCAGCCAGTAACCCACCAGCCACTTTAAGGGGCATAGGTACACCAGACTTAGCGACATCTTGCGCTACTTCCTGAGCAGCTTTTTTATTAGCTACGACAGGAATCTTATCAATAAGACCGTCAATCTTACTATTTATCGCTTCTTGCAAACTTTTGCCACCGTTCAAATGGTTAGCAAGTTCTTCAGCTACTCTATCCTCTACCTTACCCGCTACTTTCCTAGCGGTAGATCCTACTCTATCTTTAACATGATCAAAGGTCTGTTTGCCAGTAGTCTTAGCCATGTGAACTGCAGCTTGAGTATAAGGAGACTTGTTGAGTTCTGCTCCAAGCAATTTCGCTTGATCTAATACAGCTTGAACCTTCGGGTGTAGCTTAGGTTGGTTAGGTACCGCACCCGCAGTAGGTGTTGGCTGAGGAGCAGCAGTAGGTGTTGGCTGAGGAGCAGGGCCGTACAGAGTAGGTTCTATCCTTTGACTACGTTTAGTAGCCTGCTTAATCATCTCATCTAAATACAAGTTATTCATCTTTAAAACTCCAAAAAAAGGCCACATTAGTGGCCTTATATTAGCTTACTTGCTAGATTAACCTAACATGTATAAAGCTTGGTCTAGAGTATAACCTTGAGCCAAGGCAGCGTGTACAGTAGCTTCCTTACTCATAGCGCGGTTGATACCATAACCTGCGGCACCAACAGTACCTAAACCACCTAAACCACCTAGACCTACTGCAGCACCGGCAGCGTAAGGACGAGCCGCTTGTAAACCAGCTTGGAATCCAGTTAATCCCTGAATTGCTTCTTGACCAGCTACAGCCTCACGAGCTTGTTGGCCTTGTAACCTTTGGAATAGGTTAGGGGTAAAGGCTTCCTGAGCGGCAACACCTTCCTGACCTGCCATCAATCTAGCACGTTCCGCTTGGAACCCACTTAGCGATTGACGTGGATTCATGATCTGACCTACGCCACGTTCAATGAAACCACCTGCTTGGCGACCAGCGTTAGCAATGTTCTGACCAGCACCACGACCTGCATCGGCTATACTACCACCAACACTTTTCGCCATTCCACCGACCATAGAACCTGCATTCTTAGCAGTATCAATAGCACTAGCCTGTTTAACTAAATAAACAGCATCTTCGATCGAATAACCAGCTTGGCACATTTCGTTAACGGCAGCGCGTTTAATCATCTCATGTTCATCAGCTAAAATAGATTCTTCAGCTTGCTTAACCATGATAACTGCATCTTCAAAGTCGATTCCATTGTCAATTAACGTAGCTACAGCGGCTACTTTCTCAATGTTATCTTGAGCTTGAGCAGATGGAACGGCATTCATGTCATATTGACCAGCCATGTCTTGAATAGGCATTTGGCCATTACCTTCATCCATACCTTGATGAAGTACGTTCAAGTCTAACTGGTCAGGGTGAACAGCACCACTAGCCAACGCTTGAGCTAAAGTAGCTTGAAGCACTTGGTTCGGGTTACCATTAAGTGGTTGCATTTGTTGTCCAGCAGTAGACATTCCTGCAATGCTAGTCGTTTCGTTAATTACGTTATTACCAGCAGCTCCAGCGGCATTCATTTCGCCTAGATCTACAGCTTGCTTGATAAGTTGCATAACTTGATTGGCCATTGCATGGCCTTTTTGAGATGGAGACATGGTCGGAGATACCTCATTAGCTTGTTTAGTTAAGTGTTCCTCTAGATCCGAAGCTACTTGAGATGTAACTTTCGGAGCTTGACTTTGAGAAGCCTGTTTTACCATAGGTTCGGTAGAATTACCAGCAAGTCCGCTACCGGCCAATAATTGGTCTAAGGTTAGACTATCTACATTTTGAGTGGTCATATGCTATTTCCTATCTAAGTGTAGCAGTAGTTCTAGCCCTAACAATAGAGCGTTCCACTAAAGCAGCTACTTTGGTCATACTAGGTGATTTTAGTCTATTTTTCTCCATCTTATCAATCTTTGCATCAATAAGGTTAGAGATAAGGATACGTGCTAACAGTGCCGCCCCTCCAATCTTCAGCATCATCTGAAATATACTAGGGTTTCCAGCAGCTTCCTTCTTCATTTGAGCGATAGCAGCTTCTTTACCTTGGTTAGTGTAATACGGCTTCGGATCTGAATAATCTACATATCCGTTGTAGTTCGCTTGCTTAGATAATAACAGAGGTTTCTTATTCCTCAAATACTTAACTAAGAAACTATCCGCTGGATGTTCCTCAACATCATCCAAGAACGTACCTGCACTACCTAAAAGAACATCTTCAGGTACTTGAGTAGTAATATGAGTTGCTACATCACCAAATCCTTCTGGGATTTCCGTCTTTAATTTATGACGCGCTATCATATCTGCTAAGAAAGACTGGCTAGGTACAGTACCGATCTCTGCTAATGCGTTAAGTGACTGCGTAAGTGGTACGGCAGATAACACCGATAACATTTCATCGTCGGTTGTCTCTAACTGGTCTAATGACTTCTGCTCTACAGGTAGTAGTGACATCACTTTACCAGAATCAATTTTCTTGATTAGCTCTGAGAGTTTCTTTAGAGCCGATGCTTTTAACATCGCGCTATGCTTACGCATCTCCCACCCTTCATCACTAACTAACCCTGCATCCTCCGCATCGAATGCAGATAAAGATACTTTCTCAGAAGCTACTTTCTGAAGCACCGATGATGTCGGGTCTGCCGGACGAATCACGATACTAATATCGAAGAACCTCAACGGAGCCAAGTTCAGAGCCATGACTTTAGTGCCGTTCGGCATCAATTTGTTAGGTTGAGTTTTTAAATGATCACAATACGCTTGAGTAGTTCTTGCCTTATTACCACAAACAGAGCAAACGTCCCAAGGAGTTTTACACGCCATAGACGTTTTAGGGAACTCACCTCTAGCTATCTTCTCATAGATATCCTTACCAAGTTCTTTATCAACTTCAACAATAAGTTCAACGCGGTGCATACGATCATTGTAAATGGATAGTATGACTTTACCCATCGCCTTCTTAGGGTCAGTATTGAGGTGGTGACGGTAAACGAACCCTGTCTCCTCAAATGTTTTGTGATATTCCTTTAGCATCTGTTCTGGGAAATAATCTGCGTTACGATTACTTCCGTAATACTCACCTGCACCCATAGCGTTGATGTGTAGGTAGAATTTACCAGCGTTAGGTTTAAGGGATTGAAGTACGTATTCACTGATACGTTCATCCGCAGCCACTTTCACTAAACCAGACCCAGAAGTATCCTTCAAGTTTAGTAGCGATACTTGAACTTCATCTTCCCTATAGAAGGACGTGCAATCAACTAGTTTGGTGAGCATGGCAGCTCCTCCTTAAAAATGAGATGATCCTGAGCCTCTAGAACCACTAGAACCCCCTGCCGATAGCCCTATACCAACACCTGTAATACCAGTAGCGGCCATTCCCACACCAACTTTGTTCTTATCGTTTGACCACCACTCTTTAAGCTTATCTCCCTTAGTTTCCGCAGTAGATACTTTAGGTGCTTCCGGATTAGTCGTCGGAGGAGCAGAGTTAGGAGTTGTTACCTTAGTGGTTTCAGGGGCAGTTTGGGATGGTGCCTTTACTTCGGCTGTTTGACCTGTTTGATTAGGTGCAGCCTTGGTTTCCTTAGAGGCGGAAGTAGTTGAAGACTTTACTTCAGGAGCTTTAGGGGACTTCCATCGAGAAACAAGGTTCTTAAGAGTCTTCACCCCCCAAATAGCCTGTTTCTCAAGCTCATCTAATGCCTGTAGCTTATTAAGTTGGTCTACTACACTCATCTTAGTGTCCTCTTGCAATTAACCCTTAAATCCTAGATCTGCCGGTTTCCAGGTATTGATCTTCTGACGGTTCATCTCAAGTTCTTGCAAGCTACGTATAGTAGAGGGGTCAATACCTTCGCTATTCACATAAGTCGCTAAAAGAGTTTTAAGTAAATTGACATCAGTAGCTACGTTAGGAGCGTAACTAAAAATAGTGTTAGCTAAACTATTCACTCTTTCCATCGGTGCTGATTTAATAATTTGACCCGCGCTGTCGTTAGATGCCAGTACTTGTCTTAACGCAGATTGGAACTTAGAGTGTGCAATTTCGGTATCTGCCGATCTAGCGATACGGTTAAGACCATATAAACCGCCACCGACCATAAGAGCTACGCCAGCTTTAGCAGCCGCACCCATACCATCGCGGACAGCATGTTGCACATTTGGGTTAGCCATAAACTCTGTTAGTCCGGCCTGTTTCAACAATCCAGTAGGTTGTGAATCCATAATACATTGCACTACTGCTTCGCAAGCAGATTTAGTTAAATGTGGGTACTCTTGGTTAAGTCCAAGTAGTAATCCAGAGCGTAGGCTCTCTACATATTCAGTATTCATTTCAATTTACTCCGGGATGCTCTGTAAACTTCCCCAAACAGGGTTTTTGGATTCAAAGAAGGGTGCCGACATACCAATAGACATCTTTCCTGGCATCATTGGCTTTGCTCTATTGATAGTATCTTTGATGGTTTTTCTCATCGAAGATCCAGACTGAGCGTTTAGATGTGCATTAGCCTGTTCAATTGATTGCTCTACGGCCGATTTAGTGTGCTGTAGTTCAAATGCTTGTTTTACTAGACCTAGTAACCTCTTCGCTCCGGCCAAGTCTTCTTCGTAGAACATCTGCCTAGTAGATGACGCTTGTTTAACCATTCCTGTTAGCATCTTAGATACGTTACTAACTGCTTCTTCATCCTCAGTTAGGTAAGCTATTTTTTCTAACATATCAGGATCACGTCTACACGCTCCTAGATGATTAGCTAGGTCAACTATCAATTCACGTTCTTCATGAGCCATCTTCTCTAATTGTTTCTCTGCTCGGAGCTTAGCTCTAAAGATATGATTACTACGCTCTTCTTCAGACATTCTAGATACGAGGTCAGTCCCATCGGATGCTTGCTTAGTTAAGCTGCCACCAGATAGGAAATCAAAATTAGCTTCGGCTTGCTTATCCAAAGTGGTTTCTCCTGTAGGACTAGCTACCAGAGCTGATACGTCCTCAATTGTAGCTAGTGGGAATTCAAATGTTTGGTCGGTAGCTTCTTGCTGAAGTTTAAGATAAGCCACTTGGTTAACCGTTTCGATAACTCGTTTTATCTGATCAGGGTTCAGATTATCCCTAGACGCAATATCTGCAATACTTTGACTTAGCGGAGTTTTATCCGATATATATCTGCGTACTGACTCGACTGCGGAGCTAGTTAAGTAGCTGTTATCGAACATGGTTTAGCTCCTGTGTGAGTGTAGCTTTTCATATATCTTAACCCCTCTATTCCTCGGAAGATGCGTTTTGTTTAAGTATCTTCTCAATGTCATCTCCGACGGCAGATTCTTCAAAAACTTCACCGTTTGATTCATATATTTCGTTGATATCACCGAAGTCAATATTACCTGCGTTAACTTCTTTCAACGCCAATCGTATCTCTTCGTTAGCAGCGTCCATATCTGTAACCCAGGATTTCAATATCTTAGCACCATCCATAGCCATTTTAGCCCATCTCAACGCCTCTTGGCTCGACTTAGATGTTCCAGAACTAAAGAAAGCTTCCTTAGCTTTGAAGAAACTATCGGCGTAGAGTGACTTAACGCCTTCTACGGGTGATATCTCTACTTTAAATCCTAGTCTCCATGCTAGAAACTTAAGCCCCTGAGACACTGCCCACATCTTCAATGCTTTTTCTTCAATATCCAAACACGACTGAGCTAACTTAACTTTCTGGAGTATCGTCAACCCTACCGCGTCGTAGTAAACTTTGGAGTAGAACTCTAATGTATCAAGGTCTAACCCTAGCAGTGCCGCTATCTCTGGTAAATCATCTGATGCTAATATACAAGCTTCTATGTATTTACGGTAAGTATCATCCTCGAATAGCACCGCAGAGTCTTTAACCAACCTATTCTCAGGATCTGATATGACTAAGTCAGCATGAGCGTCTTGACCAGTCTTTTTAGACTGGATAAGAGATAAAACTCTCCTGACATCTCTGCCGACAAATGCCATTTAGATAACCTCTCCACTAGGGGCTTGTTCCTGACCTGTTTCATGAGACGAGTTAGATAACTGACTCAATTTCAGATAGGAATCACCTAAGTTACGGTAAGTATTACGTAGTGCTACCATAGTACTAGATAGGTAGGACGTATCAACCATATTAGACATATCATTGATATTAAGTCGTAGTAAGAATATAGATCTACCTAACTTATCAATAGCCTCTTTGATAACTGGTAAATAACTACCTAATGTCTCAAACATATCGGGGTCATTCACAAACTCAGAGAGGATAGTCGCTTCTAGGATAGACCTATCGTTAGTCCCTGCCGCTTGTTGAATGTTATTAAACTCAGGTTGTACGTTATCGAACAATTGGTCTTGGGCAGGTGGTGTTACGCCCATAGTGTACGAAGAATCTATGCTATTTAGAGCAGCTTCTTTACTTATCCAAAATCTAACATGGGAGTTTTGACTGGCTTGCTTGATTAGAGAGTTAATCAGGTTAGCTTCGATACGTTCTTCTTCAGCCAATCTTTTAACTAATCCTAACTCCTGACCTACTAAAGCCCCATTAAGGTAATAGTCAGATCCTTCGCGCTTCATATCCATTGGAAGCATATTCTGCATCATGAACATATTACGTTTCATAGATGCGGTAGTAACGCTAGTCTCAACCTCGGTGTTACTTGCTTGGCATTCTAGAAAAGCTGCAGAGCTACGTACAAAGATATCGTCACCGTTAACTACTACAGATCCGTGTAAGTTATCAGATACGTGTATGTGGGATGTGCGTCCGTCATACCCACTCACATGATAAGTGATACCTATCTCATTAACGGACTTTTTATAAATGCTTACAGGACCTAACCAACCGCGATCTGTTATTACAAATCCACGTAATTGACATCCACAAGGGGTAGGACCTATATCAGTGATAGAATGAACCTTACCTTGATCTGCTAATCTTGCTAACACGCTAGGTAACGAAGATATGGAAGTCGCTTTAATGACTGGGTCTGCTTCATAGTCTATATAAGTACCGTCTTCAAATACGATAACCTTACTGCTTAGGTTAGTTGTTTCGTTAATATCGGGCTTAGCTGCAAAAACAGCTCTAGTGATAGAGACTCCGCTATCAACTATCTGTCCAGCAGATCTTAACTTAGGGGGTACAAATCCACACTTCAAACTACCATCCTTCATAACTACATCGTAGACTTCGCCTTCAATAGCACCAGTTAGTTTGGTGTATCCATCATTAACCGCATCATACTGAATAGCTAACCTAGGGTTATCGTGAGCACCGATGAAAGCGTATCCTTGACCTAAGATGCTCTGAATAACGTCGTTAGGTAGACCACTACCTTCAGTAACTACTTTCAATCCGAAACTAGGGCCTACATTGGTAATTGTAGTCGTCTCTTCAGCTTTCTTAGTCAGCGTCTCTAGTAGGGACACTACATCAACCCCTACACGCTGTAGATCTTTTCCAAATGACTTATCAGAAGCTATCTTTTCGATAAACATCTTTTTGAATCTAGGGGATAACTGATACGCAGCCTCTTCTATCATCGTACCCGCGTAGGCGTGTTTACCGGTGCGAGGAGGATCGACCAACATACGTACGCTTGGGTTTTGATTAACTTGAGAAGGGATTACTTGTGGTCTACCTATCTCCGAGACGTTAGCGGTAATCGCTCTAAATACATACCCTTCAATCAACGGGAAGAACGCACTTTCTGCAGGGTTAAAAACGGTATCAATAGGGAATACATTACCACCCTTAGATAATACTGGAATATACAGGCTAGAACCGGAATTAGTTCCCAGTACAAACACGCCCAGTTCTAATCCACGATCTTCAGGAAGGTCCTGAGTTAGATCGACGAAAGAGATAATGTACTTACTAATCTCTGGAGAGGTGCGTGTAAGTCTCTCGAACGCTGTATCACTGAAATTCATAGTATCCTCGCAATGTGTTAGTAGCGGCCATTTCCGCCTTCTCCAAATTCATGCCCTAGTGTATACGAAGCAATAGGGTCTGTTCCATGAATTTTAGCTCTCTCACCTAGAGAAACGGCCTCGGTCATGCTCTGTTTTAAATTATTTAAAGCCAATCTCGACATCCAGTTTTCGTCGTGTAGTTTAGACGTTTTAACTCCTTTAACTACAGGATCCACTCTCAACCCTGTGTTCGTTATAGTAACGTCTCTGACTCCGTGCGACGATAAGTGCTCTATTATATTAGCTGTTAATAATTGTCCCGGCATAACATCCATCACTGCTCTTGATAAAACCTTACCTTCTGCACTATGGATAGAGAGTGTTTTCTCAGAAGAGGTTATTTCAGGACCTATTTTAGAGACAGATACGACTTGTCCTGGAAGGTAGCCAGTAGTTCCTGGATCAATGATGGATACATACTTCATTACATTCTTGGCAATTAGATCGAAATGTCTAGTATCTAAATCTGGGTTAGCTAATGAGTAAGCATCTCTTAATGACCTAGCAAAGTGAGACCTACCTGCACCCATCCCTTTGAATTTAACTATCTCAGCCGGGTTCACCATACCGGTAGAAAGAGTATCTCCTGCTTGTAGTACATCACCCACCTTAACGACTACATCCTCCTTGGATGGTACGAAGTGAGCTACGCTATTTACGAAGACGTGCTTCACGTTAAGTGAGTCAGTATCTATTTTGGTTACTTTCCCGTTAAGTGTACTAACTGTCGCTTTGTTAGGGAAGTTCTCAGGTAAGTGAAGTACCGCGTTCGCTTCCTCAAAAGCATCTCTCTTACGTCCAGCAACACCGCCTAGATGTTTCGTAGATAACATTGCTTGAGTAAGTACTTCTGATACCGATTGTGCCGCTAATGTACCCACGTTTTGACCTATCTTAGGTAACGCTCCGTAGGAATCTCTTCCATAACACATCTGACAAATCCCTTCCTTAGCTTCACAGGTTAGGGGACTACGCATGATGACGGTTTTACGATTGCTTAGTAACATATCTTTATACATAGATTCGGTGACGAATTCGTGATGACCAACTTCTACTCTACTAATAATATCTTTCTTATCCGATAGTGGGAGTGGTACCCCATTAGTAGTTCCACAATCATGTTCAGTAATTACTTCATGGTACACATTAGGAGTGATTTCTTTAGATAGTGCACCAGGCTTAGATGTAGATAGCTGCGTTTTAACCGTCGAGGCTCTACCGCCATAAGCCATAGCCATATGTTCTGCCGGGGTGAGCCCTTCCGCAAATGAGTTCTTGATAACGATAGGTATTGGATTACCCATGATATCCTGAGCCATTACGGGTGATGCAGTTCCTTGACCGAATTGCATCGAGTTACCTCTAGCCCCAGTCAATGCCATGAGACCGGCTGTTGATCCCTTTCCGACCATATAGCTTAAGTTCTTAGCCCATAGGTTACTGGAGTATTGTCCAGATACGGTGGCTATCTTATCGGCCTTATCTTTATCAGAAATCTTAGACCCTTGAATAGTACGCACTTTATGAGATAATTCCCCTAGCAATGCAGCGCGATCAGGATCATCATTTAAGTAATCATTTATAGGTGTCGAGTATCCATGCTCGGTCGCTTTTTCAAAGAATAGGTTAGATAACGTCTGAATAGTTTCGTGAGAATTAGGACCCCCATGCTCAATTACTTTAGACATCAATGAGGAGATACCTTTCTTATCCAATGGTTTACTTGGGTCAAAAAAAGGTTTCACCGCGTCAGGTAAACTATGTTTTATAAGCAGTGACCCTGCTGAGATGACTTCAGTCACGGCGTTAATTCCTATTAAAGACTTTTTCATATCTTAGCATCTTTTTGGCGTAAGTTCCTAGAACCTGTAAAGGTACTATTTCTAGGTATAAGAAATGGAGGAGAATCATGTCGATTCTTTAGCAGGAGAAAAGTATGGCCGTAGCAAGGTTCCAGATACGATCAATTAAACTAAGTTGTGACTTAGATAAAATATCTTATTTGTCATTTACTTCTATTGATAAGATTTTCTCTAAGATTAGTCCATATAATCTTAGAATAAGTCAATTCCCGTCTCCACCCTCATCAGTAAGGATAAGTGAAAACTTAGCAGATTACTTATCTAGCGTTACCGAACTGGAGATTCAATCACTGATACAGTCGATACATTATTATAGCAGGTAGAAGTCTAGGTAAATCAGTCTCCCTACTACATCTGGCTGAGACAGGTTACTTACTCTCACAGCGTTCTGTTTCTATGAAGCCGCTACGACGCAAGACATTGACGTATATGATAGGCATAGCTTTGGAACCTATGTAATGAAGAAGGGCTAAATTAGCCCTTCTTTTAGCTACCTTAATAGGCTGGAACTGCCGCATTCTCTTGACGATGAGCTGCATAACCCCCGATACCAGCTCCTCCTAACACTCCTGCACCGATACCTAACTTACCTAGGTACTTGTTCTCAGTAGGTTTATTAGCTGTATTGGCAGCGGCAGTAGCTCTCTGTTTGGATATAGCCTCTGCCTTGCTTTTTATACGAGATACCGAATCTACTACGGCCATAGCAGGTTTTTCATAAGTTTCACGTAGTCTCTTAGCCTTAGCAGTTAGCTCTGCTGCCTCTCGCTGTATCCTAGCTACATCTCCAGCTCTGTGAGCTTTACCCATTTCATTAGCTAAACTCTTCCCATGACCTACTAAATTTGATCCAATAGACTTAGTTACAAAATTCCACGCACCGGAGATACTTTTCCCCTCTTGCCCCTTTTTCAACGCATCTTCTATAGAGTTTGTTACGAAAACCTTATTAGCTTTATTAGCTATGGTAGTACCATAGGGTAATGCAGACATTATGCCCTTATCTGCTACTACTGCCTTAGCTGCGTTTAGACCTCCAAGGAATATGTCTCCTGTAGCGGCAGTTACCAATCCAGAGCCAATCAAACTCTTCCTAGTAGATAACTCACTGTGTCCATCCGCTAGATGTGACAAATCCCTTTTTTCACCCATTCTAGATGCTATGTTGTTTGTTAGAGGATTATCCCTCCAAGCTCTCTCTGCTTGCTGGATACCTGCATCGGTACCTCTTACTAACGAGGATATAGGGTGACCAGTAGCCGAGCTAAAAGCATCCAACGCTTTCATGGCAATAGGATCATCTAAGTACTTAGCTTTGATAGCTCCAAAGTTACCTTTAGATGCGTGACCTAGTACTTCATGTACTTGTGTCGGTAACTTATCCATGCTAAGCCCTTTCTCCTGTAGACTCTTTTTCATTGCATGTCCGGCATGGTACGCCTCGTCCCTTAATATATTTAATTCGGGATTTATCATACCTGCAGCTACTGGCATGTTAAAGATATCTTCTTTAGTAGTGAAGTGCTTAAACTTCTCCCATCTAGTTCCTTGATGGGAAACCGAAGAAGGGGCTACTTTACCCTGTAGTCCAGCCTGAAAATGGTCAGCTACATTTTGTCCAAATCTTTTATTACGTATAGCGGCATGAGTAATCAAGTTCTGTGCTGCATGTACTACTACAGCATGTCCCGCTAGTAGAGTACCTTTAGCTGCACCGGCTGACATTCCCATTCCAATTAACTTGGCCGTTGCCATAGCGGTTAGAGGTTCAATGAAAGCTTGTTTCTGAAGACCATCTTCTATTATCTTATCAACGTAGCGGTTACTGCTCATGGGTTTTCTCCATTTGAGGTATAAGGTTATGTAGCAATATCCGCTACTCTTTCAATTGAGGTGTATTATGTCAGATCTTCTTATTTTAAGCGTATTTTCCAAGAATATGCTAGAGAATCCTAATGACCGTGTAAAACGTACTAACGTCACTGCTGACGAAGTACGTAAATTAGCTCCACGAGGGGCTAACTGTTATGTAAAGACCGAAGCTATGGCCAAACGCATAGAGAAGAACCTAGGCGTTCCGGTACGTTATCTAGGGACTAAGTATCTTCAATTCTCTCCAGGTACCACGATTATCGTTGCATCTGAAACCCACGGAGGGGTAGAGAACCTAGAGGGAGGGCTCTCTTACTGCAAAGTAGAGATACTTAGCTGTAAGCCAACACTGGTGGAACTCTTGTTCCCTCATTCCTTTATTCATAGATAGGACAATAGTCTAAATGTTAATGTTAAATATCATATTCATTATAGCTTGGGCTATATTGTTAATACGTATGTTAACTCACGCAGTAGGAGGGTTCTTCCTCCTACGTGCAGTGAAACCTCTCACTAACATGGAACTTAAAGTTGTAAAACCGACTCCTGCAGTTCAAACGTCTATTAAGTTTTATCTCTCTAAAAGCTATTTATTAGATGACTTTAAGAAAGTACATTTAAAGTTAGAATCCAAAGAGGCAGGTTATACCTCTAGTGAGATGCTAGATGAGTTAATTTGGTATCGCCTAGCTCGTCGGGTACCACTACCTGTCCTTTATAGTTTTTTTCTTATTACAGTGGGTTTCCCTAATCTAGCGATACTATTAGCCATAGCTACTTTTCTATTCCATGTTACCGATTCCAAGTGGTGTAGATTGGCTAGTAACAACGTGGATTACATATTAGAACTATACGACTTGGAGATTGATTATGACGATGATGACTTTAGCGATTACGGGCATTGATAAACTTAATACTATAAAGTTGGCTGGAGAGATTTCTGATATCAAAAAGCTACTTGAGTATAAAAGTATGGCGTTGCTATCTCTGATACTAAAGGAGTTATTTGAATCGGACGAAAAGATCAACTGTGTAGTATGGTGTCAGAAGTTAGAAGATCCTACTTTCTCAGATCTTATAAAGGCACAAGTACAGGATGTGTACGTAGGAGTCGGATCTTATATAAATAAAGAATCTCTAAAAGGGATGGCTAAGGAGATTGGGTTCGATATCTACGGGGGTAGAAGAGTAAACGAACCGGATAGGGGATCAGTAGAGTATCAGGTAATAAGATGCCAAGATGGTATCGTAACTCCTTGCAGTACAGACTTAGTACATTGTGCTAATAGTGATTTCGGACTCAGTGATAACTCGCTATCCGAATACACGACTAGACTAGTTGATGAACTTAACTTACTAGTACAAGAGAGTCTAAACTCTTTCTTGATGAGTAAGTTCGGTGTCGGATGTACGGTGATAGTAAATCGAGACCTTACTATTGTAAGTGCATTAACTAACATTTATTAACCTTTGGAGATAAGCTATGAGTGCTATCGTAACTGTGTTTACAGAAGACCTTAAAGACCCTTCTGTAGCACCTATCGTGGAGATACTCACCGCGTTTAATGATGGTGAGGAGATTCACTTAGTACCTTGTGAGAATGGATTCGAGGCTAAGTTGGAATACTATCGACTTAGCTTCGAACATGAGTTTGAAGTCGGAGGTGTAGACGTAGGGATACTATTTGAAGAAGAAGATGAATACTAAAGTACTAAACAACGAGACGAGAGGTAACCCAATGCTACTTGATATAAATAAGATGGCCTTAATAGCCCAAGCTCCACCCTTGCCTGGTAAGCAATACTGGAGACCCTCCTCAGTGGCGATGCGGGAGGCTAAGGACTACCAGTCTATTCCTGAAAACCTATCTAACAATGCAAGTTAGTAGAAGCCGTTGAGGATAAAGACACTATAAAGATAGTTGTAGAATCTTTGGAATGCCTTAAACAACCTTTCGGCCCCGAGCACGACGAAGCTATCGTAATAGCTTTTGCAATGCAAAACGGACTACTAACAGAAGTACTTAAGGATAATAAAGATGAAACAATTCTTTAAACAACTGTTCTGCTTCCACGGTAAAAAGAAATGTTGGAAAGTTATTGATATTTCCTATGATGGTATATCTACTGCACAGTGCGTCCACTGTGGAGCGCGTAAAAAGTGCGGACTTTAGACAACGAAAAGACTTCTCTTATGGGGAAGTCTTTTTTAGCTTATAAATTCAAATCTGACACTTCAGAATGGTATAAGTATGTAGAGAAGAATCATGTCGGTTCTTTCTATTTGCGTAAGCGAGAAATATCATGAGCGATTTAAACGTAACTAAACAAGATAATACAATGCCAGTTAAACTAATTAAAATGGGTCTTGCGTATTATTACGCAGGTGTAGTTTTAATGGCGGTGGGCACGGTTGCCCATGTAGTTAAAGAGGCAATTGAAGCCAAAAAAGCTTCCAAAGCTGAATAAAAATAAGGGACTCAATTGAGTCCCTTATTTTTAGCTATGCTCTAAAAGAGCTCCGGATATCATATAACAATGCTGCGGTGTCGCTCTACGGATAGCCTCTCTTTTTATCTTAGGGTCACCCGATTCATCGAAACACCATAGCATGAATTCAGAACACCACCAAGCGTCGTCCTCTTGCCAATCACGATGAAATCCAATACCTAAGATACCTGTCCAATCGTAGGGTTTACCTACTTGTGACATAGCAGCTTCAAGTACTCCCTCTGGGTTCTTACACTCGATGTCAAATATAGCCCATTCACTAGCGCGGCTTTTGAACTCGTCTAGTGAGCATGTCTTGACTCCGCCATGACCTAGAGTAGATTCAATAACTAAGTTATCATCAAATAAGATAGCGACGTGAGACCAATCAGACCAAGTCACCCATCGTATGATAGGGCTCAGAGGGAGTTTACTGTTACTGAAAATCAGTCGTATCTTAGTAGCCATGTCGTTCCCCTTAGCTATGTACCTAGCCTACGATATTTGCTATTAAATCAAACAAGTGAGATGCACTAGTTGGAGCTACTCCGTTAATTGAGTCTACTTTCATTCCCTTAGTACCATCGTAGCTAAAAGGATAATCCGATAACCCGCTTTTAGCTCTTACAGTAACTAACCCATTAAGTTCTTCAACTACCGATACTAATTCTTCAATTCTCCACTTAGATCTCACGAAACCGGTATAGGCTGAGTACGCATTGAATGCTACAGATACGGATTCTGCAGTAGAAGTAATTTCTATGTATGTAGTCATTAGTAACTCTCCTGCCAAGTTAATGAAGCATAGACGTTAGCACCACCAGTGGCTTGTACTATTAAACTAATTGATTCGGGCGTACCGCCTATACTTGCGTTAGGGGAATCAAAGCTATTAAACACATCAATTTGAACTTGTCTATTTTGAGATGTCATAAATCCGCTCTCTATAACCCTACCCCCTGAGTAAGCAGTAGCGGATAAGTCGTATTGGACACCGGAGTTAACTACATCGTGATTTAACCAGTTAGCTCCAGTCAGCGTTGCTCCATAGACAATCTGGTAAATAATTGATTGATTAGACGTGGACATAAGGTCAGCGTATCTAACTTTAAGTGATCCTCGATTATATCCATTGGCTAATTTAAGTGACATTATAGGTACTGATGTAGTGTTAATGGACCTAGTAGAAGTCATCGCTCTAGAGAGTACTCTTCCAGTATCCTTGAACCCGCCTTCCGATATAACCGTAGCACATATCTGTTTCATAGACCCTGCAGCACCGGCAGAGGTTTTCTCTATCTCATACCTTACTGGTAAAGACGCTCTAGTCATATAAACTGAGCTAATGATATTCGCATGATGGAATTTGTGTAAGGTAATGAATTTACCATCTACTACGATACCGCACCGTACGGACCCGACACCGAGCCATTCTAAATCCATCCAAAAGATCTGTGCTTTAGTCGGGTCAAAAGTAACTCCACTCTGACCTAGTCCGTTAAGCTGATCCCCTTCGCTCCAACTCCCTTGGTTAACTACCGTATCGACCTGCGCTCCAGAGATATAACTACGTTTGACGATGCTGAACACACCACCGGAGTACTGGAAGAATATTCCATTACCACCAGCATCTACTGTCTTATCAGTAGCATCATCGAAGAATCCTATCCGTGATCTAATCGTCGAATTGACCGATTCTATAAGCACCCCAGTCAACATCACTAGTAAACTTTTGCCTGGTTGGTACTTAAAGTAGCGTTTTGTTTGCCTAACAGCTCTGCTACCGACGGTCGTAGTAACATTCATTCTCACAGCCGCTTCATTGGGCAAGTGAGTGGTCGTCGCACCTGACTGAAGTAACTCCTCTACATACAGAGGCTGCTTATCGTTTAAGTATGACAAGTCGAATAGAGTTTCGGGGGACGAAACTCTTGATCGTCCGAAGGCATCGCTGTTAGATAATCCTAATATCTCCTCTAGTTTCCCAGTGGCTGGGTTTCTAGATAGAAAAGTAGTAGCCGCCATTTGATGCCCTCCGTATTGTGACTATTACTGAGCGAGTACGATACTATCATCTGCTTCATAAGAGATAGAAGTAGCACTCAATGCTCGTCCTAAGAACTGATGACGTTTACCAGCTCCAGTAACTGGAGTAGCTGTCACTGCACCGGGAGTATCTGCTGATAAGTAGTATCTAACGCCAGCCGTTAGTCCTGTCAGTGCAGTATTGCGTCCTTCTAAATACACTAGTGCAGTCTGACCAAGGGTGTACCCAGCTAATACGAACCCATCGGAATCAAATCCACCACTAGCTGCGGAGGCTTTAGATATAGTACCATCCGATGCGATATACACGAAGTCACCAGCGGTTAACGCTTCAGCGGTGACACCTGAGTAAGTATCGGCACTTACGCCTACTGGCATAATAGTCGCACTTAGTCTACCTGTGCCGTCCAAAGCTGTTAACTGCCCAGCTTCACCCACTGTTCCACCGGTCACTGCCGGAATAACTTCTTCTACACGCCCGGAAGTGGCGTTACGTTGTAAATATGCGTTAGTCATGATTTAGTCTCCGACTCTAACTGGTTAAATCTATTGAAGGTTGTATTTCAACTAATATCTTAGTTGATGTTAATGCAGTTCCTACTTGTTGAGAAAATTTATTTGCAGGTGCAGTAGGGACTATTTGAGTCAATTCCCCAGCTAGACCTACCCATACAGGTAGACCGGGAGTAAGGGATAGAGATAATGACTCAAAGATACCGACTACCTTTATGGTAATTTCCTGATCTGGTATAGCTGACGTTACGGCTATTCCAACAGCAGATCCCGACAGCAATTCTTCGGACGCTTTTGCTAAATAGGCTTTTCCATCAGACCCTACCCCAACGACATGTAGGTTTGTTATAGGATCACCGGATATCATAACGAAAAGACTTGGGTCAGTCGGTTGAGGTATCGTAGGAATCAGTTCAGCAATATCTCTTAACTCAACAGAGAAGGAACTGGGCAACGTCACAAGTACTTTTCCAGCAAGCCAGTCTGCTGACTTTACCTTAGAAGTCTGTTTGTGACCTTGCATCGAGTTCTCTACATCTAAAAAGAACTTCTTAATTTCTGCCATACCGTACTCCTAGCTTAATCAGTAACGCCTTCCAACTTCTCTTTCGTACGATATGCTCCAAGACCTACTACACCAGATACTAAAGCCATAAGTTCGTTAGCACCCATACTTGGAAAGGGTATTGGGTGTCCCATCAACGCAGCTACCCAAGTCAACACTGGAGCTAAAACAATATGTAACGCAAACCCGGCTCCACATAACCATCCAAAGAGCGGTCTCCATCCACTCTTATAGAAGTTCTTAATCGGCTCGGAATTTAGTATATCTTCAACGCGAGTATCCATAACCACCTCTAATCAATTCGGTTAGCGAACCACCCGAAAGTAAAATCTTCGTTAGCTTGGCGACTACGTGAGATGTCGATATAAAAAGCACCTTGTAAACAATTAGCCGCTCTAAGCATTACCTTAGCTCCGAGTACGCCACGTTTAGTGTAGTAGGATCGTAACGTTTTAATCGTCGTTGGTCCGATATCGCCATCTTCTACAATGTCTGGATATAGTTTAGCTTGCTGATTGAACGCATTGAGTGCCGTCTGTAAAAAAAGACCTGCACGGGCTTGACCCATGTTCACTCCGATGTCAAATAACTTAGCTGCAAGCTCGTCCGACATCACTGCGATTTCATCTAAGTTCAACTTACTCCAATACTTCTTAGAATAAATATCCTTAGCTATTGAGATTGGCATTGATCTCATATCACCAGAGTAGCCATAACTACGAGCTACAGACTCTGTGATACCGAACATCGTCTTACCACCCCTGTCACTAGGATGGTCTGAGTAACCACCCTCAACTCCGACGGTGTGATTAAACGCTTTTTCAAATGCTTTAGTAGTCATACTTATCTCCCATTACTGGTTAACATTCCAAGTTGCATCAGGAAACTCACCGCTTTGCTCAAGCAGTGTATATGCGTACGCTATTGGGTTATCAGCTTGCATCTGCAAGTCCGTAGGGAATTGACGCAAATCGCTGTCATAACGCACTGGTTCTGCGCCATTGGTTCTGTCTGCCTGTGTAGGTCATATCCAAATACAACACGGCTGCTGTTAATGTGTCTTGTATTGCTACTAGTGTCTTGTATTGATGCGTATGAACAGTTCATAGCTACGTTACCACTACCTTGCCAGCCGTCCAAAGAAGGATCAATCTTAGGTACTGTCCGCTTTTTACCAAAGGTGACGTTATGTACGTTAAGACAAAAAGGACCTACACCACTCATCGTCAATCTCCTATATTAGGATTATATTAACCCATCCGTGGGTTAGCTGATAAGATATAGTTAAAATTAAACGTTATCTATCTTCAAAGACGACGTTGTCTATAGTCCCGTTAATGAAAAACGCAATACTCAATATATGACATAGTTAAAGTCATCGAAATGACCATAGGCTCTATATGTACCGACAGCATCAGTTCCCAATCTAAAATTCCTACTCACATCAGAAAAATCCGTTGGTAACGCAACTGTTATGACTAATACATTATTGAAGTAAACGCTTAATGTGCTTCCACGTCTCTCAAACTTATAATCAGCATAAACTCCTTCAGTATATGTGTTATTAGCCGAGTAAACAGTCTGTAATGCTTCTGTGTTTTTTGTTTTTACTTTAACCCCAATACGATTAGAACTGGTATAGACCCCAGTTATCGAAGAACCATCAGCACCGTATATCGAAAAAAGAGGGTACTCTGTCCAAGCAGCTTGCTCATGATTAAACTTAAAAGTGAAATCAAAGTCTCTCTGTAAGTTAAAATCTGATAAATTACTCAACACCTGCAAAAACGCTGTATGAAAAATCCCAACAAGACCAGGAACAGCCACGTTAGTGTTATTAATAACGTGTCTACCGCTCGTGTCTGTTACCCCGTTATTAATAAAAGGGATATTTAGAACAATGCCTGTAATTTCTTTCTTCTTTAAAACACCCAATGGAAACATAAATCACCCCACCACTTTCCAAACATTGCTGCCTTTGTAAACGAGTGTTTTAGTGTGATGCTGATAGTTAAAAGCTAAATCGCCCTGCAAAGTTGCACCTGAACCTACTAACACTTGGGCGAAAAAAGTACCAGTAATGCTGATGTTCACACTATCACCAACAGACTTGCCTGTACCAGTTGCAGCATTAACAGTGATACTCGTTAAGTTGTTATTGCTCAACTCAATGATAGTACGCCCGACTGCTGTCACGGCACTTGCAGGGACGGTGTATGTAGTTAGCGAAGTAGTAGAGTCATTTAAAAACACGTAGCGTACATCTGCTAATCCTAGTTTACCGTTAAACGTATTCCAATCTGTGCTTGTAAGATAGCCGTCTGCACCAGTACTTGCTGCAGGTAAATTATGTGGGTTGCCCGTAGCTTGGCTGTGGTCATAAGCTGTTTTACCATTATCACCATAGTAAGCTGTGGTTGATGTTTCGCCTAAAGCCAAGCTAGAGCTAGTCACTGCATAAGTAGAGCCACTCCAACGGTAAACAAGGTTAGTATCAATAGCAATGTATAATTTACTGGCTTCACCAAGTAAAGGAAATGAAGCTAAATTAGCATACTCTAATACATCATCAACGTAACCTGGTAATTGATTAGCAGGAACTAAACCTTCAACTAAATCAGCTTTATCTGTTAATTGGCTTGATGTAGCAAGCCCTAATTCTGCTATAGTCTTTCCAGTAACCTGTCTACCAATACCAGTGAACATAGGAATTTCATTAGCAGTTGGTAATGTCACATCTGCCGATAATGACTTATCTAAGGCAGCATTAACGAAGTTTTCAAATTGCTGTGTCATGCTACAGTCTCCTCAATAGTGATAAGTACTGGTGATGTAAGTGCGGTAGATGCGTTCTCTAAGTCACAGTTATATAACGTATTACCATTAATAATTGTGAATTTATCTATCTCATCACCCACCGTAGCACGATAAGTTGTTGCACGGTTACGAGTTACGTTAAACGCTACTAGCTTAGTTACATCAACCACATTAGTACCAATATCCGCAATACGAATAGCACCACCATCCCACAATGGGAATGTAACAGTACGGGTAACAAATCCACCTAA
>OFRC01000078.1_pt1 | contig 33266 bp, 47 predicted proteins | sample 1543051 | NCBI WGS metagenome assembly OFRC01 (sample SAMN07774231, study PRJEB24372) | wastewater metagenome
ACCTGATACGCCCCGATCGGCGTCATGCCCGGCTGGGTGCGGCCGTTGCGCAGCGTCACGCCTTGCACGTAGGTGCCCGCGTTGCGGAGGGGGTTGGGCATGGGGATGCCGCCGATGGGGATGGTGGTCTTGAGGGAGTAGTCGGTGTTGAGGTAGGGCGATGGGTCGAGCGTCTGCGTGCCGGTCTCCGTCCCGCCGAACACCGTGTCCGATACACCGAAAATTAGGTTGTTCTGCGCGACACACCCGGTCGCCACGTCGAAGTAGATGCCGAAGGAGTTGCCGTCACCGACGATGATGTTGTTCGACACCGTGGAATTGTTCGCCGTCGCAGAGCCGCCGATCTCCGTCGTCGTCGCATCACGGCCGATGTTGTTGTCGGCGCAGACGTTGTTCACTGCACGGTTCCCGACACCCGAGCCGAGCGAGATCGCCCGCATCTCGTTGCGATGAATGACGCACCCGCTGATGGTGTTGTTGTCGCCACCGTTGAGCGAGATACCAAGCCCCTCGTTGTCGAAAACCGCACAGCCAGTGAAGCGGCAGCCAGAAGCAAAGTCGTCCGCCGACATGCCGTGCCCTTCGTGATACGGGGCCGCGAGATTCCAGAGACTGCGGTAGGAGGTGCAGTACTCAAACGCCACGTCGTCGCATGCATCCCACACGTAGGTGATCGAGACGCCAGATGGGTTGCCGTTGTTGTTGATGTAGAGCAGGCCGCCAGACACACCGAACTGACCGGCCGATGGCGTCGTCGGAGTCGATGTGTTCTTCGTCATCCGCGCGTAGGTGGGCGTCTGAACGAACAGGACGTCGGTCTCGTAGGCAGCGAGGGTGCGGCTGTATGTCGTGCCGCTCACCAACGTCCACCCCGATGTCGTCGTCACCTTCCGACTCGTGAACCGGAAGTTGTGCCCACCGTTCGGCCCCAGTGCCCCATTGTCATACCCGACGCAGCGGCGCACGCGGATGTTGTTGCAAGCGAGTACCGTGATGCCGTCCGCTCCGTTGTTGCGGAACTCGCAGTCCTCGACGACTACGTCGGTCGTCTGGTTGGTGCTGTTCTCGCGCCCGATGTACAGGCCGGGGTAGTCGCCTCCGGCGTTCTCGAACAGGCAGCGCCGTACCCGGACACCAGTCACAGGCCCCAGCGACATCGCCGAGATGTACATGGAGTTGAAGGCCGTGCCCTGCATGTCGAAGTGCCAGTCCTCGACCGTGTAATGCACGCGCCTGGACTGGTTGAAGATGCCGGTCGTGGCATGCGTGGCGACGAACTTCGGGCGGGGAAGTGCCGGGTCGCCGTAGGCGCCGTAGTACACGACGTTGCCCGACGTGCCGCCGATCAAGGATTTCCCGGCCGTCGCGATGACCTGCGTCGTCCCGCGCTTGAACAGGAACCTGTCACCGGCAACCGTGCTGCCTTGATTCCATGCGTCGTAGGTGCGCTTCGGAAGGGCCTCAGACGTGCCTGCGTTGGCGTCGCTGCCGTTGACGCTGTCGAAGTAGTAGGTCGCCATCACCCACCCCTTGCCGAGCGGGCGGCGGCGGTTGCGCTACTTGCGAAGAGCACTGATGCCTCCGGAGTGCCGTGGTTGCCGTTGCCGCTCGAATCGCGCGCATCGCCGTTGAGCTTCCACCACCCGACCAGACCGGGGATGTTGGCGCCCTGCATCGCGGCGCTGATTTCGTCCGCAGTCAGAACGCGGTCGTACATCCGAACGTCGCTGATGAACCCGTCCCACGGTTCCGAGCCGACGTTCGACCCGATGCGGAGATCGTTTGCAGACGCCGCCCACGACTTGCCGGTGAAGTCGAGCTTGTTGCCGACGCTGAGTCCGTCGCGCCACTTGGTCATGTAGGTGCCGTCGAACGTGATCGCGTGGTGCGCCCACTGGCCGAAGCGTGGACCGGTGTCTGCCACTGTCGATGCCTTGTTCGTCCCGTCCGTCGCCTTCATCTCGCCGTAAACAGAGCCGGGCGACATCCCTGCGCCAGGCAACAGCACAAGCCTCCAGCCGTCGTTGGTGCCGTTGCCTTTCATGAGCAGCTTGCGAGCGGTGGCCGCAGTCGCCGCCATCAACTTGCCCCAGCACATGACCGTGAAGACAGGTGGGCGGAGGATCGCGGCGTCCGGCACGTTGATCCCGGTCGTTGCGCCGCCGACAGCGCGCATGCACGTTGCGAACGGCGGGCCGTTCTTTGCGAGCACGGGGCCGCGCCCGCGCGACGCCACCATCCCGCTGGGGCGTCCCACCAGATGCCCCGCAGAGCGCGGCGTCGTCGGATGCACGCCGTAGGACGTGTCGTACACGCTCCACTGCCATTGCAGGGCAAGGGCAGCATGCGCGCGGATCAGTGGATAGGCTGCGCGGATTCGAGCCTCGGCGATGGCATCGGACCCATCGCCAACGGCGCCAGCACCGAACTCGCCGATGATGACCGGACGACCTCGCGCCTCCTGAGCGAGTCGCGCGAGGTAGGGGCCCGCCTGCGAGATGTCCTTGCCGACGAAATCGACGTAGCTGTACAGGTGGGTGTCGACGTGGTCCGCATGTCTCTGGTCAGCGAACTGGGGCTTCGACCAGTAGGCTTGCCGGGAGACGTGAGGTTGCGCCCCACCAGCACCTTGAAGCACCAGCACCTTCGGGTTGTCGATCGAGCGAATCTGCGCGGTCAACTTCGCGGCGATGTCGCGGTACATCTCGAAGGTGAACGTGTCGAGCGGCGCGGAGTAGCTGGCTGGCGTGCCCTTGCCGGTGTTGACCGACAGGAAAGTACCGGCCTCCGCGTACAACTCGGACTCGTTGGAAATCTCCCAGCCGCCGAGCGCCGCGTGATCCTTGTACCGCGCGACGATCTCGGCGACGAACGCCGTCATGTACGCACGGCTGGCCGATGTGCCGACGCCAAGCTGGGAAATGCGCTCCGCCTTGAGGTCCGGGACCGTGGCGAATCGCCAGAAGAGCGTGCCGACCACGCTGATGCCAGCGGCGGCGGCGGCATTCATGACGGCATCGAGGCGCGTGTAGAACGTCGCGCTCGACGGCGTCGTCGTCCCGATCAGCGCGGACCACTCGGACGGCCACATCGGGGTGAGTGGCATGCGAACCACGCGACAGCCGTAGCTCGCCATGAGGGCGAACTCGGTGGCGTAGGTGTACGTCTCCAGACTCGTGGCGTTCAGGGCGTCCTGCGCGCCATAGAACCAGTTCCAGCCCAGTTCGCCGCGCAGTTCCTCCGAGCCAAGATAGAGCTTGCCTCCGGAGACCGTGAGCTTCGCCATTACGAGAACAGCCCCTTCGCGCAGTACTTCACGTTCGCCATCGTGGTCGCGGTGCAGGTGATCTTCCACGCGCCGTTCTTCGACTTCGCCTTGACCGGAATCGTGACGGAGGCGTTGTCTGCCGGGACCGCGGTCTTGAGCGCGTCGATGGTCGTCGACCCGTCGGTGATGATGATGTAACCCGACATCGTCGTGGTGCCGTCCGCGCGAATGACGATCTCGTCGAGATAGTCGCCGGCCGCGCCGACCGTGCCCAGCGTGAACGCAGTGCCGGAGGTGACGCCGCTCAGGCTGCCGGACAGGTACTCGTTGGCGGGGATCTGCTCCTGGACGTTCAGCGTCTGGTTCTCGCCGGCCGCGAGGGAGGCGACGTAGACCTTCATCGCCCCGCCGGTCCACTCCACCTCCCGAAGACGCTTCGTCACAGCGTCCCAGGCATGCATCAGAATGTTCTGTGCCATGACGAAGCGCCCCTATCAGCCGGCGAACTGGTTGATGCCGTAGGTCTCGGCACGGGAAGCGAGTCCAAAGATCTTCATCCAGACCCGGTACTGACGAGACCCGTTCGGCGCGGTGGCCGGGCTGTACGTGCCGCGCACGTCGCCCGTCGTGGCGCTCGGCGTGGTCGTGTCCGCTGCCGCAACCGTCGAGGTTGCGTTCTCCAGCGTCGTGTCCATGTAGCCGGCGAGGATGTCGTACTTGCCGCCGAGGCGGTACGGCAGGCCCAGCACGACACCGCTGCCGACCGTGGCGCCGGTGACGCTCGCGTTGAAGACGACGGACGTGACGGTCTTGAACGCCTTCTTGCCGGTGAACGACGTACCGCTGGCGCTCGACTCCACGAGGGTCTTGCCGTACTTGTCCGTGCCGGTGACGGTCACGATCGCCGTGTTCGTCCATGCGGCAACGACGTTGCGCGGAACGTCGAGCGTGCCGGCCGTGATGACGGCCGCGACACCGCTCGAGACCGACTGCGACGTGCAGATCGAGTTGGCCGACGCCGTGGCGGGAACGCCGAGATCCACCTGAACGACGGGCGTCAGCGGGGCGCCACGGTTGGAACGCGCGGCGGGTTCGTAGGCATTGCCGACGAAGAGTTCGTCCGCATGCGTGAGTGTGTGCTTGGCCATGTGTGGCTCCTTTCAACAGCCCCTTCCGGGGGCCGCCCGAATCGCGGGCATCGAAAGACAAGGGGCCGGACGAATCCGGCCCCTCTTGGGGACTACTGCACTACGGGGTCGATCAGGCGAGGCCCGAGCTGCCGACCGCGCCGCGCCAGTTCGAGCAGCCGAAGCTGTACCGCTCGGACTTCTTGAAGCGCAGGTTGCCGGTCTCGAAGTCGCCTTCCATGCCGCCCTTCACCGAGCGACGGACGAAGTGCTTCAGGCCATCCGGACAGTCGGTGGTGATGAACCAACCGTTCGTGTCCGTGAGGCGCTGATTCACCGAGTAGCCGCCGGGGATGAGGCCTTGGTTGCGGATCGAGTTGATGTCGTTGTCGGACGTACCCGTGCGCCCGGCCGAATTCAGCAGCCGGTCCGCAACGAAGTTCAGTTGCGGCGGGACGACGAGATCCTTGGCCGTGATGGAGATCGGGATACCCGCGTCGTCGACCATCGTCGAGATCAGGATGAGCGCGTCCTCGAGCGCCGCCTCGGACAGGTCCGCTTGCGTCGAGAGCGTGTTCGACCCGGTGCCGCCGTAGTACAGCGGGTGCGCCGTGGAGAACAGCGCCACGCCATCGCCCATCGCATACGCGCCGGCGGTGAAGCCGTTGTTCAGCACGGATGCGCCCTTGATCTCCTTCGTGTGTTGCAGGGCACGGGCCATCCACACGGCGGACTTGCGACCGACGTCCATGTAGAGGTTGTCCTCGACCGCCTCTTCCGTCACGGCCATCGCAATGGCGATGGTCTCGTGCTGGTACTTGGCGCTCCACGACTCGGCCGCCTCGCGGTACTGCACGCCACGGCCTTCCGGCTTGACGGCGGCACCACCGGGACCGACGACGAGCACGTCCTCTTCCCATGCCTTGTTGGAACTCTCGACCGAGAAGATCTTTCTCCACTGCTCCGGGTGACGCTTGTATTCCAGACCGAAGATCGTGTTGAGGCCGAGTTGCAGTTGCTTCTTGAGGTTGTGGCGATTCATGACAGTCATGACCGCGTCTCCTTAGATGCCAGCGGTGACGCGCAGCAGATGCTCATTGATGAGACATTCCACGCGGGCAGCGTCGCCGAGGGCGTTTTCGGGGCGGTCAATCAACCCCAGGATGCGGATCTGTGCGGTGGCAGCGCCAGCGCCCGCAATGGCGATCGAGTGCTTCGATTGCCCGGTGGCGGTGTCACCCGCGGTGGCGGTGATGTCGGCGTTGTTGCCGATCATCGTCTGCGTGAACGCAGTGCCGGTCGTGCATTGCGCTTCGAAGACCGTGTTCGGGTCGTCGTACACAAGCGCGTAGGCATCGGCGGAACCCTTCGTGACCGTGCCGGTGGGCCAGCGACGCTCGAAGCGGGGCGTGCCGTCGGTGTCCGTCCAGCGACAGCCGGCGAAGACGCCGATGATGTTGACGTCCGTGGCGGCGCCCTTGTCGAGGTAGCCGTCACTCTTGAGGACGACGATGTCGCCCATGAAGATGTCCGACGCGAGCGCCGAAGCAATCTTGTACTCGTTCAGCCGGACGGTGCCGCCCGACAGATGCCGAGCCGGGCGAAACCCGTTCGGCGCGTTGGTGTTAGGCATTTGGAGCCCCTATGCGTGACGAAGCCCGCGCTTTGCGGGCCTCAGTTCAGTTGTCTCCGACGCCGGTGTCGTCGGCGGCTTTGGGTCGTCGCTCGCCGCGGATCACCTTCGTTCGGTTCTCGAGTTCGAAAGGCATGGCGCGGTGCTCCTGCTCAGAGAGCATCGACACCGTTGCCTGCATCTGACGATTGTTCCGCGCTTGAACGATCGCCCGCTCCCTGCGATCAACCTCGACGGGTCGCTCGCAGAGAATGCAGTCCACGCTTCCGATTGCACCGGCGAATTCGCCGTGCTTGATGGTTGGCGCCGGGAAATCAGGCGCGGTCTCCGACTTTCTCGGCACCCAGCCGCGCCTTGCAGCGCGAGCGAGGTTGCCGGCGTCGGCATCCGATCGAACAGAACAGCGAACCCACCGCTGCACGTAGCCGGGGCGAGGGGGCGGGGCCTCGAGGTTCGAGGGCTCCTTCCACAGATCGCTGGCTTCGATGTCCAGAATCTCGTCTTCCATGTGCGAGTCGGCAGATTGCGCGGCCCGCTTTGCACCGCGCTGTCCGCGCAGTTCGTCATCCATATGCTTACCGGCCATTGCGCTTCTCCGTCAGGTACGCCCGCACTTCGGTCTTGTTCTTGGGGTCGAGCTTCAGTTTGTGCATGAACCGCACGTCATCGGCGGTCAGTCGAACCTGTCGCGCGCCCGGGTCTTGCGACCCGCGGTCCCCGATGCGACGGGACACCGTGGTGCGCGACGGCTGCTCGCGAGCCGGCAACCGCACCGTCTTGCGTAGCTGCTTGTCGACCTCGGCATAGAACTCGTCCGAGTCATCCTTCAGGCCCTTCTCGGCCGCGACCCTGCGCCCGATGGCGATGGCCGCGCTGCGCTGTGCCTCGTACTGCTTGCTGTCCTTGAACCACGCATTGCGACCCAGCCAGCGATCGAGTGCGGCGTTCTGCTGCTGCACGTTGCCACCGTCCGGCTGCTGCTTCGCGAGCATTTCCTTGCGCTCGGCCAGGCGGTTGACCTTGGCCTGCGCCAGCACCTCGCGCCGTGTGTCGGCATCGCGCCGCGCCTCTTCCACCTCGTCGACCGCAGCGTCGAGTTCGCTGTCGATCGTGGCCAGTTCCGCCCGCGCCCTCGTCTTCGAAAGCTCCATCTCGGCGGCATCGGCCCGTTCACGCGCCTCCGCGGCTTCCTCGCGCTCGCGGCGGATGCGGTCCTGAATCGGCTTGGAGTACGACGAGAGGTCGTCGTCTTCGGCTTCGTCGGCGCCGTCACCGTCGAATTCGTCGGGGTCGCCGTCGTCCTCGAGATTGACCCGCGTGTCGTCACCGTCCTCGATCTCGATGGCGTCCTCGTGGTTCGGGTCGAGGTCCTCGTCGAGGTCGTCGTCGTCCATGCTGTCGATGATCGTCTTCATGGCGTCACCGAACGGCGTAGGTCAGGTAGCCCTCGGGGCCGTCGATACGGGCGAGGATTTCCTTGTCGTTGCACACGAGGAATCGTGTGCCCTTGAACACCATCGGTTGCCCGGCGTGCTGGCCGTAGGCGACCCAGTCACCCACCTTCGGCGGGTCAATCAAGCCTTGGAACACCTCGGACTTGTAGGCCAGCGGCCCGACGGCCACGACCTGCCCGATGTAGTTCACGTGCATCTCGTTGCGCTGCGCGGAGACGGGAATCACGATCCCGCCCTTGGACTCTTCACGCGGCTTGAGCGGCATGATGAGCACCCGCCACAAGTCAGGGCGCGGGAAGCCCTCCGGGACTTCCGTCCCTTCCTCGTTCGACCATTCGCCCAGGTCGATCGAGGCGTCGATGTCATCAATCATCTTCGTCGTCATCTCGAATAGACCGGCTCAACAGGTCGGAGGCGAGTTGCTTCGCCTCCTTCAGCCCACGGATGCGCCCGACTCGGCGCTTGTAGTCCGCAAAGTCGCTGGCAGAGCCGTCCACCAAGACCTCAGACTCCTTCACGATCTGCCCGTCGATGTCGTCCAGCAGGCGCTCGTGAAACTTCTCAACTTCGTGCATCGGCTACCCGGCGTGCGGCGGCGGCGGGATCTGCCCGCGCTTGACCATCTCGTCGTGGAAATCCTTCAGCATGTGGTCGACGTACTTGCGCACGTCATCCGCTACCGTCGGCACCGCTGCGTGACCGGCTTCGACCGTCTCCGCCGTGGCCTGCCCCGCGTCCGTGGCGGCGTCTTGAGCGGGCACGGCCTCGGCATCGACGGCCTCTTCGGTCACGCCTTTCGTCTTCTTGGTCATTGGTTCATTCCCTCAGTCGTCGGCCATCAACAGGGCCAGGATCAGCGCCTCTTCGTCGTCCCGGGTGCGCGCATCCCCTGCCAATGGAGGAACCCCACGCGGCAATAGGCTGCCGTTCGGCTCGCGAATCGCGAATCGTTCGGATGCCCTGTCGCTGGCTGGGTGATGCGCGCTCGGTTGCGCCGGACGGCGTGTGCGCTGTACGTCGTGCGCGGGCGCCGGAGTGCTGACCTGCGCCGCGGGCCGGCTCCATGCGAAGCGCGGCCGGTAGTGCCTTGGCGTTCCGGTCGGAAAGTCGACCTGAAGCCACTGATTCCAACTGCTGCCGCCTGCGTGCTCCTGATACTGGAGCCACGCGGCAAGGATCTCGCGAGCCGTCAGCCCCGGCTGGATCTCCGTCGACCAGACGGCATCGACGATCTCGGCGAGGGTCGGCACATCAGGATTGCGTCAGCGTGAGGATGTCGTTGCTGGCGCCCGACCAGTCGATCGTCAGCGGGCCGGTCACGATGGAGCGATCGGAGCCGAGGTCGACGAACGCGATGGCGCGCTTGTTGGCGTCGGTGTTGTTGTAGATGATCCCCCAGCGCCCGTTCGTGAACCCGGACGCATCCTGCGCGATGGTCACTGCGTCGGCGCGGAAGGTCGGCACGTTCGAGACCAGCGACCACGACTCCGTCGTCAGCGCGATCGGCGCGGTGTACGACGTGCCGCCGGTCGATACCTGGTTGGTCGCGAGGTTCGTCGTGCCCGTGCCACCCCAGTGCGGGGCCGCCGTGCTCAGGGCCGGCGTGACGACAGACGTGACGATCCCGAGACGCCAGTCGTCGCCGTCCATGTCGTGAATCTTGTTGCCCAGGTCCAGCAGACCCTGCGCGAACCACTTGATGTCGCCGGTTGCCATTCATGCTCCTTGAATCAGGGTAGGTGTCCGCGCGAGCGGAGGAAGTCGGCCATGCCGGACATGATTGTTCGTGCGGTGATCGCGTCGACCATCGGCTCGTCCCACACGGCGTCCGCGATCTCGGCCGCGTTGAGTGCGCCAGCCGCCGTGATGCTTGCTGCGGATCCCGCAGCCACTGCATCACCCACCGAGCAGACGATCGAGACCGTGCCGCTGATGCTGGCGGCGAGCCCGGCCGCCGTGGCGTTGCCGGTGGTGCATGCGACGACCGTCGCCGTCGAGACATCGGCGGTACTGCCCGCCGCGACGCTGTTGCCGACGTTCGCGGCAATCGTGATTGCGCTGGAAATCGTGGCCTGCGCACCGGTGGCGACTGCATCGCCGACCGTGCAGTCGACCGATGCGCCGGTGGTGATGCTTGCTGTGGTGCCCGCAGCGACCGCGTCGCCGATGCCTGCGCCGATCGTGACCGACGACTCGATGGCGGCCGTTGATCCTGCTGCCGTGGCGTTGCCGACCGTGGCGGCGATCGTGGCGCCGGAGGCGACAACCGTGAACCGCCGTCGGACCGAGCGGAATGCCATCCACGGATTCGCGCTGACCTCGATCGCCTGTTCCGGGGAGAACTCATCCTGGTAGAGGCCGGCCAGCACGATGTCGCCGACGAATAGTGTCTCGACGGCGCCACGCGACAGCACGCCGACGCCAGCGCGATTCAGGCTTGACATCGTCCCCGCAGGGGCGGTCGCCGACGCCTCCAGAACGCCGTCGACGAACATTCTCATGGTGCCGCTGACGCCGGCGCACGTCGCCACCACGCCATACAACTTCCCGGTCGTGGGAGTGGTGGCGCTGTACAGGTTCGTAGCGCCAGAACTGTCGCTGTTCCGAATCTGGAACTGCCACTTGTTTGTGGCACTACCCATGAGCCGGTACAAGGGACTCGACGAGAACGTCGTGCCGATGCTGACTCCAGTGCGCTCCGTCCCTGCCCCGCCGGTCAGCGCGGCGTACAGGACGAGTGTCCCGCGCATCCCGGCCATCGTGCTGATCGACTGGAATTCCCAGTCTGCGCGCGACGAGCTTCCGTTGAACGAGCGCGCCCTCCCGCCGATTGTGTCTGCGGAAGTGGTGAGTGCCGTCGCCCCAATGAACCCGGGGAGGCCGGTTACATCTCGATCATCTCCGTCCGCCCGCCAGAGCAGCAGCGGCTCAGGCAGGCGCTGACTTGGGCGTGGCGTCGCCGACCACCCCGGGCCGGCCGCTGGGTCGCGAGCGCGCTGCGCCACGCTACGAGAACTTCACCGATCGGTACTGTGCGGAGTTTCCGCTGGACGCGAAGCCGACTCCAGCATCGTTCTTGACGTAGATCTCGGCCTTTGGCGGCATGAGCCCGCCAAACAGTGATGCCACCGAGAACGCCGGGGAGCGCCCTGCTGCGGTCAACCCAGTCAGGTCGAGCTTTCCGACGTACACGAGGTTGGTTGCGCCGCTCGTCGCGTCCGAGTAGTTCGTGCCGTCAATCGACGTGCGCGCATAGATCAGCGCCCGCTTGTTGGTCGTCTCGGCGATGTCGGCGATCGTGATCTCAACGAGGTAGTCGTCGGCCAGTTCGCTCGTGTTGTCGATGACGCCGATACTGACCAGAGAGCCGGACGCGAGGCTGTTCAGTCCGGACTGGTTCGAGAACGCAGTCGTCGTGCCGTAAGTGACCGCCATCTCAAACCTCCAGCGCGGCGCGCACGTCCGCTTCGGTCACGATCTCGCCCGCCTTGCCCAGCGCGATCTCGGTGCGACTCGCCGGCCGCATCGTCAGCGCCTCGACCGCATCCGCCACGTCCTGCGGCAGCAGCCCCAGCGCCACGAACTGCCCGAGCATCAGTCCGATGTTCGGGTGCGCGACGTCGAGCCCGACCGTCTTCAGGGTGTCGTACGCCACTTCCACGACGGGATCCTGAGAGGCGACGGCTTTCAGGCACGTCAGCAGCGTGCGGCACTTCGTCAGATCCATGTCGGCCAGCAGGCCGCGCGCCGTGTAGAAGCTCTCGCGCTTGATGGTGGCCGCGGTCGGCGCGTTCAGCAGGTTCGCCAGATGGCCGGGGCCGTCCGGGATGTGCGGCCCGTAGCCTTGCTGCGTCGGGTCGTTCAGCAGTTCCGCGTTCAGCAGAACCAGTTGTTCGGGGGTCATTCGGGCAGCGTCCTCATTTCGGGCGGCAGTTCGAGCCGCTTGCGCTCGGCCATGTACGAGTGCGCGCAGTGCTCGCGCTGCCAGAAGAACAGGGTGTCGATGATCGGCATGAGCACTCGGCCCCACGGCCGGCGGTCACGCCACATGCGGTAGGCGCGCGACGACATGGTCTCGTCCGCCCAGGCGCCGGCGTTGAACGGGGTGATGAGGATGTTCAGCAGTTGGTCGACGGCGATGAACAGTTGAACCAGCCAGTGCCGGGCGTTCATTCCTTGTCCTCGGCTTCAGGCGTCATCTCCGCCCCGACGATCGCCCCGCTCTTGTCGCGCTTGATCGCGATGGACTTGGACCCGCTCTTCGCGGCGTCGACGGTGATGTGCATGTTCATGACCGTGGGCGTGGATTCCTTGGGCTCGGCCTTTTCCTTCTTCTCGCCCTCGTCATCCTTCTCGGCCTTCTCTTTCTCGCGCTCGGACAGCATCCGCTTCAGTTCGTCGATCTGCGCTTGCAGCGCGGTGATCTGCGCCTTGTCGGCCGCGGCGACCTTGGCCACCTCGACCTTCGCGCTGGCGTCGATCTTGGCCTTCAGGATCTCGACCGACTCGCCGTCCGCCGTCTCGCGCTGCGCCATGACCTCGGCGCCCTGCATCTTCACGGCGGCCAGTTCCTCTTGAAGCTCGCGCACCGTGGCCACGAGGTTCATGCGGTCTTCTTCCGCCAGTTGATCGCGCTTGAAGTTCTCGGCGAGCGCGGCCTGTACTTCCTGGACGACGGCCATCGCCTGCTGGATCGCCTCGCCCGTGCCGTCGTCGCCGGTGGCCAGTTCCTGCCGAGTCTTGAGCGTGCGGATTCCAACCTCTTCCGCCTCCGCATTGGCCTTCTTGGCGCGGGCGCTGGCCTCTTCCGCCTCGGCCATCATCTTCTGGACCTCGGGCGGCGGGTTCTCGGCCTGCTGCTGCTGTTGCTGCTGCGCGGCCATGCCGGCCCGCAGGCTGATGGCGTCCTGCACCTCGGGCGGCAGTGCCTCCTTGTCGCGCTTCTTGCCGGGGTCCGGGATCGGGATGCCAAGCTGCGCACTCATCGTCACCCGGTACTGCTGGGCCATGTGGTCGGCCATGTGCGCCTGAAGCGCCGGCATGGCGATCTGCGCGGCCGGCGAGCCCTGAATCAGTTGCATCTGCGCCGCATGCACGGCCAGGTGCGCTTGGTGATCCTGCTCCGGGTACGCCTTGACGGCCTGCCCGGTCATCACGAGAACCCCCTCGGTCACGGGGTCCATCATCGGGATGTCGTCCGGGTCCGGCATTAGTCGGTCGATGTCCGGCGCCTGAATCGCTTCGAGGTAGCGGCGTTCGACCTCGCGGATGTCGAAGTTCACCGGGTTCGCGCGAGCCAGCGTGATCTGAGCCTCGGCCGTCGTGACCCGCTGCGCCAGCGACACCATGTTCGGGTCGGAGACCGGGATGACGTCGACCCGCTCGTTGTAGTCCTCGGGGTTGATCGTCAGGTTCGAATCGCGAAGCGAGAACTGCTGCGAGTGCTCGAGGTGCTGGCGGTTGAGCTCGGCGCGCAGCCGGAACTCATGCTTGGCCGCGGCGTGCAGCCGGCGGTGAATGCCCGAGTAGACCTTCGACGCCTGCTCGATGCGCGCGATGGTCGTCCCGACGGGGACATCCTTGTTGCCATCGCCCACCATCGCCTCAGTCGTGGAGCCGAACCGCTGGCCGGACGCGATCAACGCCTCGAAGATCTGCACCAGCGCCATGCTAGGGTCCTTGAACGGCGGCGTGAAGAACCCGTTCTTCAGGTCCTCGCTGCTGGCTTCGACCGACTTCCACTTGCCGAACTCCAGCAGGATCTCTTTCCCGGCGCCGGCAACCTCCTTGGAGACGAAACCGCCCTGGAAGTTGGCCGCCGATGCCGCGTCGAGCAGCCCGCGCAGCGCGCCCGTGGCCGCCTTGTTCAGGCTCCCGATGAAGTGGAACAGCCCCCAGCCGTAGACGCCCAGTCCCGGCAGGTACTTGTAATGCGTGATCTGCTGCCGCGGCACCAGTCGGTCGCTCTGCTCGCGCCAGTTGCGGCGGATCGATAGCACCTTCTGGTCTTCGCCGGAAATCGTGATGAGGTAGGGGTGCATGCGGCCTTCGCCGTCCGCCCCGCGGTCCGCCAACTTGTCCTGCTTGAAGTACCGCCAGCACGCCACCTCGTACAGGTGGTACTGCCCGTCGCCCTCGAGGACGTGGGTCTCGGTCGCCTTGTCGGCGGAGTCGATCAGGTCGTTCTTCTCGACGATGGTCGGACGTTGCAGTTCGACCTTCTTCTGCGACAGGTAGACCCCCCGGTCGCGCAGTTGATCCATCTCGTGCTGTTCGAGCCAGAATTGCAGCGTCACCCGCGGCGCCGTGCGGATCGAGCGCGCCTTGTACGGGATGATGACGTTCTCGGCGCGCACCCATTCGGAGGTCACGCGCCCCTCCAACTCGTCCCAGTAGGTGCGCTTGAACGTCGAGCCGGCGAAGGGGAGCACCAGCAGCATCTGGTCGAGGTCGTCGTAGTACGACTCGTCTTCCTCGATCATCTGCCAGTTCATGTGCGCTTCGACCCGGCGCGCCTGCTCTTCCACCTCGCCCGATTTTTCCCCGATGACCATGCCCTTGACCGGCCCGGCCGACGGGAACAGTTCCGCAATCGCCCGCGCCTGAAACTGCACGGCCGCCTCGGCGATCAGCGGATGCACGACCGTCGCACCGCCCTTGCGGGTCGATGTCGGCTCGTTGCCGTCGATGGCGCACTCTTCCAGCCCGCGCTTGAACGCTTCGTGCCACGCCTCGCGGCTCTGGATGTCGGACTCGACGGACTCCAGCAACTCCTGCGCGAGCGTCGACAGCTCCTGCGCGCTCATGTTCTCGGCGAGGTTGTCGTCGTCGAGAAGATCCTCGTCGTCCTCTTCGGACTCCGGGTCGAAGTCCAGTTCCATCCCGCCGTCAGGAAGAGCGCGCACCAGCGTCCCGTCCGGCATCTCTTCCTCGGGCTGCGCGAGGTCGAGCGCGCTGAACGCCATCTCAGCCATGCTTACCCGTAGATGCCGTGCTCGTGCTCTTCATCGTCTTCGGTCTCGTCGGTAGCCCCCTCGCCTGGCAGCGAAAGGTGGTAGGTCTTGCGCAGACGGTTGATCGCCTGCGTCACGGTGTCGTGGTAGTCGTCGTGCTCGCCCGCGGGAAACTGCGAACACTCGCGGACGACCGGACCGGCCCAGTCGCGGTCCATGTGCCAGACGGCGCCCTGCTCGAATGCCGGTTGCGCAGCCCAAGTGCGGGATGTCTTGGAGCCGCGGGGATTCACGGCGGTCGCGTGCGTGCCGCTGCGCTTCAGTTCTTGCAGCAAGACGTGCCCGCTGGCCTTCTTCTCGATCAGGACGAGGTCCGGCTCGTACTCGACGATGCCGTCCTTGATGATTCGCTTGAAGGCGGCGAACTCCACTTTGCCGCGCCACGCCTCCAACATAATCGCGTGGTATCGCTGCTGCTCGCCCTTGCGGGACGGGCCGGAGATCAGCGCGGAGATCGCACGGGCGTTCTCGACGTTGTAGACATCGAAGATCCCCCACGTCGTCCGGGCCGAGTAGTCGTTCTCTTCGCCCTCTTCGAAGGCGCCGTCGATCGACTGGATGATGTACTCGCACACCGGCGGACTCTTGCCCGGCCAGCGCCGCCAGTACGACGACTTGATGATCGCGCCCTCGTCGGCGGTCGGGACGCCTTGGTAGAGCGCGTTCCAGTTGCGCGAGCCCTGAATCAGCTTTTCTCTGGCGATGACCTCCGGGATGAACCAGTCCGGCCACAGGGTCTCGCCCTCGCTGCGCCCCAGCGGATCGTCCTGCTCCGCGATCATGGGGATCCGGAGCGCGTACCACTCTTCGCCGTCACGCGCCTTCACGTAGCCGGATCTTCCGTCCCAGTTCTCCGGGAGGATCCGACCCGCGAGGTCGTCGTGATGCCAGCGCGTCATGATGATGACGATGGCGCCGTTCTTCCGGAGACGGGAGCGGAGGTCCGTGCGGTACACCTCCCACACGTTGTTCCGGATCGTCTCGGAGTCGGCGTCCAGTCGGCTCTTGAACGGGTCGTCGATCAGCAGGATGTCGGCGCGTCGACCTGCAACGGCGCCGTCGAAGCCCACCGCGTAATACTCGCCGCCGTCTGCCGTGCCCCAGTCGCTCTTGCTCTTGGAGTCGCTCGCCAGCGCGAAGCCGGGGAACACCGCGCGGAACTCGGCCGTGTCCAGCCGGTTGCGGACCTTGCGGCCGAATCTCTCGGCCAATCCCTTGGTGTGCGATGCCGCGATCAACTTGCGGCCGGGCTTCCTGCCCATGAACCACGATGCGGCGCGGTCGCTTGAGTACGTCGACTTCGCCGAGCCCGGCGGCATGAAGATCATCAGCCGCTTGAGGCGCCCGCTGTCCACGTCTTGCAACATCGCGCACATCAGTTCGTGGTGCAGTTGCGGCACCTCTTCGCCGTACAGGCCGGGGTTGCGGCAGAAATCCACGAACGACTCGCGGCCCTTCCGCGCCCATCGCTCGTTTGCCAGCCTCAGTCGTCGGAGTCGATCCGCGAGCCTCGGGTCGGGATGCTCCGCGACCGCGTCAGCGGTCTCCACCCTCGATGGCCTTGACCTTCACAGGGCGCTGCGCCTTCTCGATCGCGTCGAGCGCGGCGTATCGCGCGAGCTCGGCGTCGATCTGCTCGTCGGTCATGTTGGCGAACTCGTTGGCCTTCCCGCTCTCGTGAAGCTCGACGAACATCCGGCGATGCTGGCCAATGAGGCGCAAGGCTTCGACCTTCGGCCAGAACTTGATCTCGACCGTCTCGGCCCGCGTCTGCGAGCCATCCTGTCCGCGCTGGCGATGCACCTTGATCGAGGACACGGCGCGGGCCAGGTGCTCGGGCATGTCCTTCAGGTCCAGCAGGTTGCCGGCCTCGTCGAACAGGCCGCGAGGGTCCGCCATGCCGACGCAGGCCAGTTCGGTCAGGGTCGCGCGGACGGACGTGTCAAATGCGTATCGGTTCGCGATCTCGGCGGCACCCTCGATCACCTTGATCGGCGTCGGCATGGGCTCTTCGATGCCCGGCACCACGATCTCCTGCGGCGCGGGCTTGCTCTCCGCCTCCGCTTCCGCCTGCGCGCCGAGCGCCACCGTGGCAACAACGTCGCGCAGCACGCGTATCCGCTCGGCGATCCTGGGGTTACTCAGCATCTTGCTGGCCTTCTCGGAGGCCGTCTTGTCGTTCGCCGTGCCGGCGTGTCCGACAGACCGCTGCGCCTTGCGCAGCACCTCCCGCCCCCATCCGGGCGTCTTGGCCGGGTTCAGGTCGGCGCGCACGTACTCTTGCGCGAACGCCTCCTGAAGTTCGGTCAGGGTACGACGTGGCATGTCAGCAGGGGGCCTTGCCCCGCCCCTTCTTGGCCTTCGGCGCCTTCTTGGGCGCGGGCTTGCCCTTCTTGCCCATCGGCACCTTGCCGCCCATCGGGTCGCCGCCGTATTCCTTGCCGTTCATGCCCATGCGTTGTTCTCCGGAGTCCAGAAACGACAACGCCCCGGCGATCTCTCGCGCGGGGCGTTGCGGTGTTGTGTGGCTACGTCAGTCGGACCAGCACTGCATGGCGCCGGAGTTCCCGATCGGCCGGCAGCGCGTCGAGCGCATCGGCAGCGGCTTGGTGAGTTCCGGGTAGCTGGCCGGCGGCGTGCTCCACTGCTGGGGCTCGTGCCTCTCGGACACCAAGGGCTCCGTCGGGGACTTCCAGACCGGCATCGTCGCCAGATCGCGATACGTCCGCGACAGCCGATCAAGTTGTTGGGACAGCGACTCTTCGGCCATCGCCGAGCCAGTCGCCACCATCAGGATCACCGCCGCTACTCGCATCGCATTCTCCGTCGTGAGCATCGCCCACCGTAGCAATTCGCCTTCTACGCCGGTTCTGTCCCGGCGTCAATCTGGCCAAGCGTTAGTGCCCATACGCTTTAAGCACCGACATGCGCGTGAGCTTCGCGTTTTTCCTTTCAACCCAGCGGCGCGCTTTCTCTGATGGAGGCATGGAATAGAACATCCTCCACATCCTCTCGCACGCCTTCCCGTACCTGCGGATCCAGGTTGTTGTTCTGGTCTTGCGCCATCTACGTAGTAGGGCAAGCACTCTCCCGGCTGAGATCGGTCGCATCGTGCTCTCCTTGCCTCTCCATTCGCGCGGCCCTTGTGGGCCGTCCAGATTTGCCATTGCCCCGGTTGGCCGGCGCTTGCCCTACCCCTCGCCAACAGGGGCAATCCCCGCCTGCCGCATTGCCTCACTTGTCTCCATGTCAGGCATCAACCAAAACCGCTCGACCGCCTCAACGATCGACACCTGTGCCGCATGGGGCATCGCCTGCATCCTCTTGGCGAGGTCGGCCACCTGTTCGTCCGTTAGGCCCCACTTCGGCCCGATCCCGTCCTCGATGCTGTCCGCGACGTTGGCCCACATCATCGGCCCCAGTTGCGTCGTGCCAAGCCCTTCGAACGTCCCGTTGTTGGCGTCGAGAATCACGCACCACTCGGCCTTCGTGAGTTCCGGCCGAGCGCGCTTGAGGATCTCGAGGTATCGCTCCCCGATCGTGGCAAGCCTGCCGGATAGTGAGGGGCCGGCGATGTCCTCGCCGTAGGGTCCGACCGCTTGGAGTAGCGGGTCAGACAGGTAGATCGACGTTTTCTTGGCCATGCGGTGCTCCAGCAATGGCCCGCCCCGGAGGGCGGGCCGGGTTCGTCACTTTTCGGGGGTGTTCTCACGGCAGGTATCGCGCAAACCATCAACAAAGTCGTAGGCGTCGTCCGACAGCAAGGCGCCCTCGACCTCGGCGCTCCGCTTGATCCCGGACGCCAGCTCGCGCAATTCCTCATCCGTGGAGCCCGCCAGCAAAACGAAGATGTCGCCGCCGTACTGCGTGACAGCAAACTGCTGCGCCTCTCTCGACATGCACGACTCCCCCGCCGACGTTTGTGCGTCGACGGAGCTTTGCATCCACTCTGCTGCCGTGTAGATGGTCGCCACGTCCGACTCGTCCCAGTGGTCCAGATCCAGCAGCCGGTCGAGTTCGTCCGCTGCCTCCCGCGCGTCATCCGTCAGCCGGCCGCGGTGGTTGTTGCCGTCCCATTCGACCGAGTGCCCGACGTGGATGCGCTCCAGCAGTCGGAGAATCCGGTCGTCCTCCAGCATGGCGACAAGCGCCTTGCCAGTCACCTGAGCGGGGATGCGGAACCGGAGCGTGCGGCCTTCGGCGACATCCATCGTCACCGAGTTCGCGTCGCCCCAGTCGAAGGTGATGGCGCCATCCTCGTCGAGGTACAGGTGGGCGGGCTGCGGGGCGTAGTTGTCGGGGTACTTGTGATAGACCGGCGCCGGCTCGGCGCGGAGCCGCTCAAGGTTCTCGGGACTCGGGTAGGTGACGAGGCGCGCCGGGGCGTCGAGTTCGGTGAGGTAGTCGAGCAGCGATGCCCGCATCGTCTCGGTGTCGGCGCCTTCGTGCATCGGGTCGTACCCGACGATTTCCTTGTACAGCTCTCCAAGGCGCTCGCGCCCGGCGGTGCGGACCATGAAGCGCATGACGACGGGGCCTTCATTCCCAGCGATTTCCGGCACCGCGGCGTACTCAAACGCCGACGCCGGCCGCGCCTCGATCTCTTCAAGCGCAACCGCGAAGGCCATCCCAAGGGTCTTGCACATCTCTCTGGCGCGCGACTCAGACAGGTCGGCGTTTATGTCTTTCCCTGCGATGACTTGGTAGATGTAGCCGGAGGGGCCTGCCTTGCGAGTGACGCCGTTCATGCTCTTCTCCTTGCTGCCGCGCCCTGTGGCCGGCTTCTGAGGCTCCCGGAACCGCCGGGGCGGGTGCCGTTCCTGACGACACGGCCCCACTATGTATTACCTATGTGTTACCTGTCAAGCGTCACACGAAACTTTCTTCGTAGTCCGACGCGAACCGCACCCACCCAGCCGCTTGCAGTGACCGCGCGAGGTTGTCCTCCGCCCGGCGGTCGATCCACGACAGCCGCTCCCACGCCCCACGCCGGTTCTCCAGCGCCTTGGCCTTCGCGCAAGCCTCTTCCTTCCGGACGGCGTTGATGCCGCTCTTCTCGCCCTCGAAATACTGGCGGACGACGATGCAGGCGCCTCGCCATGAGTGCATGCCGGTGCCCTGCGTGGCCATGATCGACTTGGCCAGCATCTCGACCGCCTGCCGGTAGTTGGGATCCTGTCCTCCCCCTTCCGTCTTCGCTGGCCAGTAGCGCGCGTGGACGATGGCTTGCTCGAGGCCCGGGAGGCGCTGGACGTGGCCGAGCACCTGTGCGGCCCCGCCGTGGAGTTCCTGCGGGGATAGCGACTCGCCGGTCTTCCGGCCGCCGTCGGATCCTCGCCATGTGCCCAGCGACGAGACCTTGACGATGTCGCGCGCCGCGGTGCGGTACGCCCAGGACAGTGCCTCATCCACGCTGCGGAACATGCCCACCTCCATCTGTGTCTGGTGCCGCACCACGTCGCGGGCGAGGGTCGCCTTCGCGTGGCGTCCGAGTTGTCCGACGGAGCGCGCGAGGAACTCGCGAAACGCCCGTGCTTGCCTGTCCATGTCCATCAGCCTGCCCCGTCGATTACGTGTTCGATCATTTCGGACGACCCGGCCATGTCCAGATGCGGCCAGAGGGTCACGAGGGCGCGCTCCGATCGCAGGAAGGCGATGACGCGTTCGTGGACGCTCCTGAATTCCTCGTTGTCGGCCGCGTCGAAGCTCACCGACTTCGGGACGGGCGTCAGCACGCCGTCGGTGCTGGGTATCCAGTGAACGTGGCCGGCCCCGACGTAGGCCCATGCGCGCAGGGCGTCGGGGTTCTCGAAGGCTTCCTGCGCCTCGAGCAGCCGGCGGAACATGGCGAAGTGCAGTCGGTGAAACTTCCGGTTGCGCGGGAACCACGTCCGCACGCCGATGATGTCGCCCGGGGTCAGGTCGCGGAGCAGGTCGCGGAACCGCAGCCAGGCGCGGGCGTCCTCGGCACGCAGGCCGGCGACGCGACCCTCTTGATCCTTGGTCAGCAGGATCTCGCTCACGACAGCACCCCGGAGCGCACGAGGCGCAGCAAGGTCCGGTCGAAGCAGCGGCGCCACATCTCGCGCTTGTCGTCGCGGTTGTCGTCGTAGACCCCGGTCGGATCCTTGCCGATGCCGCAGTCAAGCCACGAATGGCAGCGCACGCAGAGGTGCGCGCCGAAGATGTCGTGCGCCTTGAGACTCTTCCCCTTCCCGTGCGCCTGCTGGTTGCTGTGCGCCCACACGATCGTCCCGTCGTCGGCCTCGCAGTTCGTGCAGGACTGTCCGCGGGCGGACTCGGTCAACTTCTTGGAGCGGTACATCAATGGGCGGCCTTCTTCAGAGTCTTGTTGATCTCGTCGAGCATCAGGTACGCGATCGCAATTGCATCGGCCTCGTTGTCGTCCGCCGGGCTGTGACCGCGCCGCTTCGCCGCCTCGATCATCGCGGCCTTGTCGGCGTTGCCCTTCCCGGTCGCGTGCTTCTTGATCGTGCCCACCGGGATGCCCAGGTACGGGATCTCGCGCTCTTCGCACCACGATGTCAGGTGCGCCATGAGCCCGCCGTAGATATGCGCGGCGTCGGTGCCGGCGTGGCGGCGCACTTCCTCGAAATAGACACACGACAGCCACCGCGAGTCCTCTGCAATCTCGTCGAGCCAGCGCCGAAACCGCAGGTAGCGCATGCCGCCGCCCTCGAATCGCTGGGGGCGGAACGACACCGTGCCGGACAGCAGGAACCCTGTCGGCCCGCCCTGCGCCCAGCCGATCGTTGTCCCAAGGTCAAGCGCGAGGAACCTCACTTGGCGCCCTCCCGCCGTTTCGCGCGCATGGCTTCGCGGTCGGCGGCGCAGCTCGCGCACAGCCAGTGCCGCACCGTGGATCCGTGCGGACCGCGCACCTTGATCGTGGCGCCCCCTTCGGCTCGGGCGTAGTGCGTGCCGCGGGCGCAGTAGCGCGTGCCCGTGACTTCGGCTGCGGCCTGCGTCTGCGCGAGGCTCGCGAGGTTGTTCGAGTTCATTGCGCCGCCCTCCACTCCGCCACCATCGCCGCCACGTCGATGCCGTACACCTCGAGCACCTTCGGCCAGCAGCGTTCCGGAATCGCCCGCGCGCCGGCCTCGTAGTCGTCGAGCGAGGTCGGCGTCGTGTCGATGCGATGCGCTGTCACCTTGCGTTGTTCCTTGCGCCGCTTGCGTGCCGCTTGGAGCGCCGCGCCGATCTCGACCCACATCGGACGCTCACGCAGCCTCGCCTTGCGCTTGATCTCGGCCGCCGCCTTGCGCTTCTCGACCGCCTCCGCGATGCCTCTGGCGGTTTCGGCCTTCGCCTCGCCGACAATCCGGGTCGGACCGCGCCACTTCGGCTGACGCACCTCGCCCAGGATCTCTTCGGCGCGGATCATCAGTCGCCCTCCGGTTCGGCCACGCGATGAACGACCGCGCGACGAGCAGCAATGCGCGCCTCCACTTCCGCCTTCGACGGGCGTCCCGGCTTTCTCGGCACGCTCGCCCCGATCGCCGCCGCGGTAGCCCCCGGCGAATGCTGGCCGGGCAGCGGCCCGCCGATGAGTTCCGTCCACAGTCGTTCCAGCTCGCGCTGCGCATCGACCGGCGGCGCGTAGGTGCCGCGGCGCCACTTACCGACCTGCGGCCGGCTGCGTCCGACGGCGGCCCCGACTTCGGTGTCCGTCATGCCCAGCCGGTGCAACACCAGTCGCCAGTCGACATTGATCGGCAGCGGAGCGGCGTTCCCCGGTCGCTCCGTCGCCGGGTGCCGGACGTTGCCGGTCGTGACGTGGAAGGGCTGCATCACGTTGCTGCCCATCGAAACCGGCGCCGGTCGCGCCATCGGGTCGAAATCAAGTCCTGCGGTTCGCATCGCTCGTCCTCCGTTGTTGTTGCGTTTGTTTCAGTTGCCGCAGGCCATCGGCCACCCGCTTCGCCGCCGCGGCCCCGCGTCGCTTCTCGATCCCCTGAAGCATCTCGACCCGTTCCGGCCCCGACATCCGCGCCAGATCCCGCACCTCGCACTCGTGCCGCCACGCTTCGCAGCTCGAGCAGACGACGTGACCGGATTCGAGGGTGACGGGGTTGGTTTCGATGGCGTTGCAGCCGAGGCAGGGGGAAGTCATGCCGCAGCCCTCATCTCAAACTCCCAAGGTCCGCAGAAGGAATCGCACAGCGACCGCAGCCTGAAGCGCCACGACGCCATTTCCGATCGCGCGAAGTTGATCGGCGCGGGATGCACCCACCACCACGGCATGCCCATCAACCACGCATCGAACGCCGGATTGAGTCGCGGGAGCGAGGTGCGGGGCGCGTCGGATGATCTCGAGCCAGTCGTCGGCGTCGGGTCCGGGCGCGAAAAGCTGAAGCGGACGAAGTTCGGAAGCTGGTCCAGATGCAGCCGGCCCGCGCCCGCGGTCAGGTGCGCTTCGCCGTTCTCGCCCTTGTGGTCCCGGGCGGCTGGCGTCGGCCACAACCGGACCGCATCCGTCAGAGTCGTGCCGGAGTGCCTGCCCGAGTCCGTCGGATACCCCGCCGCGCCTGACCCGGCCGAATCCATCGCCGTGGCCGTCGGCCACTCCGACGATGAACACGCGCTCGCGCTGGTGACTGGCGCCCACGTCGGCAGCTCGCAGGCTCGTCCATGCGACGCGATACCCGCTCGCGGCCAGGTCTCCGAGTACGGGAGCCAGTCCCCCAGAAGATCGCAGGCCGGGGACGTTTTCCAGGACGACGAAGCCGGGTCGAAGTACGCGAATGCCGGCCGCGATGTCGGGCCAGATCCACCGCTCATCGTCCACCCCCCCACGAGAACCGGCGACGGAGTGCGGCTGGCACGGGAAGCCCGCAGCAACGATGTCCACCAGTCCGTGAAAGTCTGCCCAAGGGAAGGTTGCGAGATCGCCTGCCCAAACAGGCGCCGGCTCCAGTGCCTCGTCTTCCATCCGCTCCACGAGGACGGCCGCGGCGAAGCTGTCCCGCTCGACGTAGCCCACAGCGCGAGTTCCGCCGAAGGCAACGTCAACGCCGAGGTCGAGCATCCCGACGCCTGCGCACACGCCGAGAGAAGTCGGGAGGGGATGATCCACGTCACGCCCCCACCTCAACCGCGCTCAACTGGCAATCGCAGCCCTCAGCGGCGCAGATCGCGCACGACCGCTCGAACTCGCGATCCCACCGGCGCATCGTGAGCAGCAGCACGACAGCGTCCGGCCGGCGCCCGCGGTAGTAGGCGCGCATGCGATCGATGCGGAAGGCTTCCACGGACAGGTTGCTCGGGTTGCCACGCTGCGCGTTCTTCCGGGCGGCCCAGCGACGCGCGTCCGTCGTCGTCATCGCCTTCGCCTTGGGGCGGCGCATCTTCACGCTTCGCCCCGCTGATAGGTCGGCTTCGGCGACCCGTGCGAACTCACCGCGGGGCAGTAGTCCCCGGCGAAGACGATGTAGCCGCGCCGCATCGCGATCCGCGTGACGACACCCCAGGCTCTCGCGTCGCAGCCCTGCGGAATGCCGAGGCAATGCGCCCTTGCCTGCTCGATCGTGAACGGCCGCGTGGCAGTGCGAGCGAAGCGTCGGAGGTCGTCGACGGCTCTCTCGGTCCATCCGTTCTCGACGGCGTTGGCGTGGTTGGCTGCGGCGGATGCGCCGAGGTCGGCGGGGGCGAAGAGGTCGAGGGTCATGCGGGCACCTCGTCGGAGCGACGGGCCGCGGCGGGAGCCGACGCGCGCGAAGCCTTCAGCGCCTCAACGTCGACGTGCAGCGCATCGCACGCCATGCGCAGCGCGATGTCCGCGACAGTCGTGTCGCCGTCGGCATAGCGATCGAGCAGGCGCCGCGCCCATGCCTTCGGGTCTTGCGGCTCCGCCACCTTCCGCGCGATCAGGTCGCGGATCATCTTCAGCGCCGCCCGTCCTCGAGGCGTTGCCCCCATGCGCCGAAGCTCGACGGCATGGGTTGCCTTCTCGTCCTCGGCTCGCTTCTCGCGGGCCTCGGCGTCGAGGTCATTCGCGGCCGAGTAGATTTCGGCGGGCGCCGGGAACTTCGTCTTCGATCTCGACCAGGACTGCAGCGCCAGCGTCACCGGCCGCACCTGCAGCGACTCCAGCGTCTCGCGCCAGATGCGCAGCGCAGCATCGGACGGCGGCTTGCGGTCGAAGGCTTCCGCGAGGTCCATCAGCCGCGGCATCACGTCCATCTGAAATTCGGTTTTGTTCACGCTGTCGCCCTCGTGTCCGTCTCGCCGAAGATGTAGGCCCAATCGCGTTCACGGCTCCCGCCCGCGTCGATGGGCCGGTCATGCAGCTCGCGGACGATCGGGACGAGGTAGGCGATCGGGATGGGTTCGGGCAGCGGCTTTCGCATTCGCGCGACTTGGACGGCTTCGCGGATTTGCTCGTCGGTCACGCCCTTCGATGCCCACTCGCAGACTGTCGGATGGGCATAGGTGCATGTGATGCCGAGGCTTCGCAGAACGCCGGCGACTGCGCCTCGTCGAGTCGGGGAAACCTCGGGATCCGGAAGGGCTGGCGGCGCGGCGCGATCGACCTTGGCGGGGTCCGGGATGGTGGATGCACCGATGCGCGCCGCCTCAGGGGGGTTTGTTTTTACTTCCCTCTCACTTCCACTTCCCTCTCCCTTCCCTATAAGAGCGTTTTCCGCTGGAACTCCGGTGGAATCGACCGGAGTTTCCGGAGGAATTCCGGCGGAAGGCGGCGGAAGTTCCGGCGGAATTCCGTCCTCCATCCCGCCCTCTTCCCACTGCCTGAAGGTCGGAATTCCATGCTCCTTCCGCCCCGTCTTCCGACGCTCGGCGTTCTTCTTCCGGATGCGATCGCAGCACTTCTCGTAGGCGTGGCGGTTGCGGGCGCCCAAGGCGTCGCGCACCTTCGCGCAAACGACCTCGTGATAGAGCCGGCCGTCCGAGCACTTCACGAAGCCGATAAGTGCCTCGTCGCGGACCTTCCGCCACTCCTTCACGAACCGGCCGTATCCGGCTAGGTTCGCCAGTTCGATGTCGTCATCCGGGACAGAGCCGGCCGGCACCTGATGCCAGGCAGCGCACCAGAGCAGCACGCCAGCCCTGAAAGCGTCCCCACTCACCTGTGCGGCGAATCGGGAATCCCGCAGCCGTCGGACATCGAGCGCCATGTACTCGAAGTCCCGCAGGTCTGCGTTCGGCGGGACCATCGGATCCGGCAGTGGCGCAGTCACACACCACCTCCCGGCACCGATTGCCGTTCGATACCCGCAATCGCCCCGAGACGGTCCTCGTGTAACTTGCGAGCATGGTCGAGTCCGAACAGATGAACCTCGAGGAACGCGGAGAGCCACTCCGACTCCGTCATGCCGACGGCGCCACGGCGGCGCGTGACCTCGTCCTTGACGTCGCGCGAGACCAGCGCAGCGATGCGCTCGTTGCGACCGCCGAAGACACTCGTGCGACCGCTGCGGGACATCCGCGGCGGCAACTGCGACTCGTCGTCACCCATGCTGCGGACCTCCCCATGTCTTCACTGTGTCGCCCTGCCCTGCGGCTCTACCCGCTGCTGCTCGTACTGTCCGGCTGCCACGGGCAACCGACGGAAGAGCAACTGCGCAACCGAATCCACCTGCTGCACGTGGAGATCGCCAGAGTCGATGCCGAACGGTTCCGGCATCGGTCCGAACTGGAAGCGCAGTTGATCGAGTTCCGCGACAGCCCGGAGATCGTGGAGACGGTCCGGGCCGAGATGCAGGAAGACCCCGCCAGGCGGCAGGCAGATGAGATCGTCGTCGCCAGGTATCGCGACGAGATCGAACGAACGCGGGCAACGCTGTGTGCGGTGCACCAGAAGGAATGCTGATGAGGTGCCGGCCTTGACGCAGCCCGTTCCAGCGGGCGGGCCGGCAACGGGCGATGCGCGCGGGTGGGAGTTTGCCCCGTGCCATCGCCTGCCGTGGTTGGGTTGAGGTCCCGCAGGGGGCCGGCGTGCGCGTACTCACGGCTTTCGCGCTAAGGGGCAAGGCCCTCGCCGGGTTCAGCAGATCGAGGGGAGTCACGCGGCGCGTCTCCTGCGAGGCGCGTCCTTGCGGGCGGTGAGCTCGGGCCAGATCGTCCACCAGTCGTCCGGGCGGAGGTCCCAGCGCATCACGGCGGAGTCGGTGGCGGATTCGATCGAAGCGCACCGATCGACCGGGATGGGGCGAACGCCTGTTGCCCACTGGGAGACCAGCGCGTCCGCGACCCCGAGCGCTCTGGCGAGCGACCTTGCTCGGCCGCGTTCGCCAGTCAGAAAGGATGAGAGGTTCATGGCGACATTGTGTAGCGCATCGCTAAACATCGTCAATAGCCAATCGCTAACCCATGCGCATGATGCCGCCGCATGTAATACGCGAATGAAGACGCGCGCTCAGATCCGCCATGAAAACCTGCTGGCGCTTGCGCGCATCCACGGGAGCATGGCCGCGATGCTGAGGGCAATGGGGCGCTCCGATCGCGATGCGACATACAGCCAGTACAAGACCGGCCACCGATCGCTCGCGCAAAATGTTTAGCGTTTCGCTATTGACATGATGTTTAGCACTTGGCTAACCTATCTCCATCGCCCCACAAACAGGGGCAGGAGACAGCGATGCAAACAATCCTTGTCGAAGTCCGCAGCGTGTACGGCCTCAGCAAGTTCTACCCAGCGAACGAGGCCGCCTATCTGCTGGCGTCCATCGCCGGCACCAAGACCCTGAAGGAATCCGACCTCCGCGCCGCGCTGAAGTTGGGCATGAAGGTCGAGCGCGTCCTGGAAAGCACCGACCCGCTCGCGGGCGTGTTCAGCGGGGCGGATGCGCCGTCGCCGAAGTTCGTGATTCAGGACTCTGCCGGCAGGTACTCGTTCGTCAACATGCGCGGGGAGGTCACATTCACCGACAACCCGCAGCTTGCGAATGTGTACGTCACCAACGACGCCGCGAATGCCGTGCGCGCTCAACTTGAAACCAAGTTGGAAATGCTGCTCACCGTCGTCCCGCTGACCCTGAAGGCGGTGCTCAAGTGAGCGCCGCCCCCGTGTTACCGAAGGCCGGCGACCGGGTCGGATTCGTCTGCGGCCCGTGCCAGTTCCCGAAGGACCGCGCCGGGACCGTCGTCACTGTCTACGCGGACCGCTGGTACGACAGCAACGCCGTCGTGCTGCTCGACGAAGGCGGCAGCGAAACGATCGTAGGCGCATACACGACCGTCGGGATCGGCGCCTACCTCATCAAGCGCGCGGGCGAGGTAGCGGCATGAACGCTCCGCTGCGCATCTACCAGAACGTGTCGTGCTCGCAGTGCGGCCGCGACTTCGGCCCCGGCTCGCACGGCTTCTCGCACTGCGAGAACCACGAGCGCCGCCTGCCGGTGTCGTCTGGCCTCGAACGCATCGCCGACATCCTGCGCGAAGCCGACGCCGAACTCGCCCTCAGCAACCTGCACGACGACCTCCGCCAGGCGCGGCGCGCAGAGCGCATCGCCGTGGCCGAACTCAACGGCGCGCAGGCCCGCTACCTCAAGGCGACCGACGCGTGGACCACCACGCACACCGCCGACGCCTACGCAGCGTTCACCAGCGCCCGCGCCGCATGGCGCGCAGCCGACACGGCCTACGAGCGCACGCGCATCGCAGTCATGTCCGCATCCCACGCCTTCCGCGCCGCCGGCGGTACGGAAGCCACCAACGGCCCCGCCTGGTCCGAGATCGACGTCGTCGGTCAGCTCGGCGGGCAGCTTCGCGACTGAGAAAGGAGACACACCATGATCGAGTTTCCGCAGGTGCAGGACGAAGACAACGAGCCGGTTATCGGAATCGTGTCGCTGCTGCTGGCCGCAGTGATTGTCGCGGCGCTGGTTGCCGCGATCGGATTCGGCACGAGCTACTTCCTGCAAGGCGTCGGACTCGCCGTGTTCCTGCCGGTGTGGCGCGACCATCACACCGACGACCGGCAGGAATGGATTCGGGAGCAGGGGCAGGACGCCCACCCCGCCGAGCGCCTTGTCTTCCGCGTCTGCCTCATCGGGTTCGCGGTGCTGATGGTGTCGGGCTACTGGTTCGGGGGTGCGGCATGAACGCCCTCGATCGCGAAGACCCCGTCGACGCGCTGGTCGAAGTGGCGAAGGCGTCGGCCGCAATGCCTCGCACGGCCGAACCGTCGCGGAATCCTGAACAGTTGGACCGCTCCACCTACCTCGGCTCGAGCGACGCCGCGGCGATTCTCGGTGTCTCGAAGTGGTCGACGCCGCTGGACATCTACCGCCGCAAGGTCGACCCGGAATCGTTCCCCGAGCACGACGCCGCGCGGCTGAAGATCTTCCGCCGCGGGCATCTGCTCGAACCGGTGATCCGCACCTTCGCCGTCGAAGACTACGGGCTCGACCTCGTGGCATCGAATGCGCGACATCACGACCCCGTCTACGACTGGATGCGCGCCGAGATCGACTTCGAGACGCGCGACCCGGACGGATCCATCGTCAACAACGACTGCAAGAGCGTGAGCCCGTTCGCGGCCGACCAGTGGGGGGAAGATGGAACGGACGAGATCCCCATCGAGTACCACGCGCAGTTCCAGTTCGGAATGATGGTCACGAACCGCGACCGCTGCGACGTGTGGGCGCTGTTCGGTACCGACAAGCTCGTGAAGTACGTCGTGCATCGCGACGACGAAGCCATTGCCGGCATGCGCTCGCGCTGCGTGCAGTTCTGGCAGGAGCACGTTCTGCCGCGCGTCCCGCCCTCCCCGGTCTCGCTCGAAGACATCGAGTTCGTCATGCGCCGATTGCAAGGCCGGCGCGTGCTCGCGAACCCTGACGTGATGGAAGCCGTCGCGAACTACCGCGCCTGCAAGGCCGACATCAAGGCGCACGAGGAAGCCGCAGAAGAGTTCCGGCTTGTGATCCTTGAAGCGCTCGTGAAGGGCGCGGAGGAACAGGACGGCAAGCCGCTCGGCGAAGGCGAAGACGCGGCACTCATCGATCCGCAGACGCTCAAGCCGCTCATCACGTGGAAGGCGCAGGAGACGAGCCGCATCGACGTGACCGCGCTACGCGAGCGCGCCCCGCTCGTCGCCGCCTCGTACACGAAGACCACCACCAGCCGCGTCCTGCGGCTCTCGAAAGCCAAGTAAGGAGACTCACCACCATGAGCACGCAAGCCAGTGCCCTGCGCGTTGCCGCGACCACGTCGCCGTCGGATGAAAAGAAGCGCGTCGCGGAGATGCGCCCAAAGGAGCAGATCGCCTACCTGCTGACGCAAAAGAAGGGCGAGATCGAGAAGATGCTGCCGAAGCATCTGAATGCCGATCGGTTGCTGAAGGTCGCGCAGATCGCAGCGACGACGACGCCCGCCCTGCTGAAGTGCGACGTGCCCTCGCTGGTCGGCGCGATCGCGCAGTGCGCGCAGATGGGGCTGGAGCCGAACACGGTCCTGGGCCACGCCTACCTGGTGCCGTTCAACACGCGACGGAAGGACACGGACGGGAACGAGCGGTGGGTCAACAGCGTGCAGGTGATCGTCGGCTACAAGGGCCTGATCGACCTCGCGCGCCGGTCCGGACAGATCGTGAGCATCGCCGCGCACGAGGTCTGCGAGCGCGACGACTTCGAACTGGTGTACGGGCTCGACGAACGACTGGTGCACACGCCCGCAATGGGCGACCGCGGCGAAGTGAAGGGTTTCTACGCCGTCGCGAAACTGGTCGGCGGCGGGTACGCGTTCGAGTTCATGTCGCGGCATCAGGTCGAAGCGGTGCGCGACGGCTCGCAGGGCTGGCAGCAGGCCGTGAAGTTCAAGAAGCAGGCGAGCCACCCGTGGGCCGCGCACTTCATCGAGATGGGCCGGAAGACCGTGATCCGCCGGCTCTCGAAGTACCTCCCGCTCTCGATCGAGTTCCAGCGCGCCGCGACGATCGACGAGGCCGCGGCAGCGGGTCGCGACCAGCACAACGACGCGTTCGACGGTGAGTTCATGTCGATGGGCACGGGTGAAGAGGACGGGGTTGTGCCCGCCCTCACCGACGACACCGCTCAGCAAGCCGAATCGCAGATCCCGCAGGACATCCCGCAGCAGGCCGCGCCGGCCGTGGCGGCCCCGAAGCCGCGCCAGGCACGCGCCGCCGTCCCCGAGGTCCCGGACGACTTCGACATCGAGTGACGAATCCCGGTGAACGCCGACCGGACCGCGAGTTGTCGCGGGGCAGCGAAGCGGGAACAGGCGTGACAGCCGGAGAGACGGCACCGATCAACGGACGGGCTCCTAGGTGATGGACCTAGGCGATCAACCTCAGCGATGGCCTTGCGGTTGATGCGGCGCCACTGGGCAGCGCAAGCGGGTCGATCCCGCCCCGTCCACCAATTCAGAGGCACCAGATGAACGACAACGACATCGAGACCGAGATACTCGCAAAGGGCATGACCGGTCCGCGCATCACTCCGAAGATCATCGACGACGTGATTTCCAACGAGCAGTACCACGTCTTCGCGGGCACGACGCTGACGGTCTGCTGCCTCACGCTCCGCAATGGGTTCTACGTGACGGGCGAATCCGCGTGCGCATCGCCGGAGAACTTCGATCCGGATCTCGGCCGGCGCATTGCGCGGGAGAACGCGCGCTCGAAGATCTGGACGCTCGAAGGCTATGCGCTGCGCAACCGGCTCGCCGCGAAGGTGGCCGCATGAACGACCACATGAAGACCGCGCCGCTGTACGTGCGCATCACCGATTGCCACGGCACTACAACCGTCGACGAACGGCGGACGTGGGGCGAGAACGGCCCCGCGACGCTGCATGCCGCGATCCTGAAGCGGTACCGCAAGGACTACGAAGACCGCGTCGCCGAAGAGAAGGACAAGGCCAGGCAACTGACCATCCCGCGCGTCGAGATCATCACGAAGGCCGAGTACGACGCCGTCCGTTTCTCCCGGAGGTCCGCATGAAGATCAACCGAATCACCGTCACCGACTTCCAGATCCTCAAGCACGTCGAGATCCCGGTGAACGCGCCGGCCCTGCTCGTCTGCGGGCCGAACAGCCAAGGCAAGAGCAGCATCGGTGACGCGATCCGCCTTGCGCTGACGGGCGAATCGACGCGCGTCGAGCACAAGAAAGACTGGTCGAAGCTCGTCCGCGTCGGCGCACCGAAGGGCGCGAAGATCCTCGTCGAAGGTGACGACTGGTCCGCTGCACTGACGCTTCCGGCAGGCTCCATGAAGGGCGCCCCGAAGTTCAGCGAGTCGCTGTACTCGGCGCTCGACCCGGAGTGGTTCACGAGCCTGAAGCCGGACGCACGGCGCGCGTTCCTGTTCGACCTCATGAACATCAACGGCGAGCCGGACGAGATCATCCGCCGTCTTGAAGCGCGCGGCGTCGACGGCGAGAAACTGAAGCGCGTCGCGCCGCTGATCGGCAAGGGCACGTGGGAGTCCATCGCCGACGATTGCAAGAAGCGCGCGACGAAGTTGAAAGGCCAGTGGGAAGAGGTGACGGGCGAGTCCTGGGGCGAGAAGAAGGCCGAGGGCTGGATCCCGACGATCATCACGCGGCCGGAGGGAACCGTGCTCGGGCTGCAACAGCAGATCGACGCCGTCGACGCGCAGATCGGCGCGCTGAACCAGACCATCGGCGCGCACAAGGCGCGGGCCGAACAGGTCGCCAGCCTGACGACGCGCAGCGCGACGCTTGCCGAGACCGCGAAGCTGCACGCACGGCGCACCGATGCGCTGCACGCGGTCGAGAAGGACCTGACCGAAGGTCGCGCCCGGCTCGCCGACATGCAGGCGAAGGCCCAAGGCGGTGCAACGCCACCGCACTGGCCCTGCCCAGACTGCGGGTCCGTACTCATGCACCGCCAGGCGGACGGCGCACTCGTCGCGTTCGCCAATCCGGAGAAGGTCGCCGACGCAGAGGCGCGGTCGAAACTGCCCGCGCTGGAGCAGGCGATCACGGTGCTGGAGAAGGCGCACGCCAACGCACTGCGCGACGTGAAGGCGGCGGATGACGCAGCGGTGCAGAAGGCCAGCATCGACGATCAACTGGCGGCGCTGCCGGCGGCAGAGACCGTCGACCTTGATGCAGTGACGGCCGAGCTGTCCGAGCGGCAAGACTACCGCCGTTCGCTGGCGAAGCAGCAAGACCAGATCCGCGAGGTCGAGACGGCGATTGCTGGCGCGGCGAAGCAGCGCGACGCCGCCGCCGAGCATCACCGCGACATCATGCAGTGGCTCGAGATCGCCGAGTTGATCGGACCGTCCGGCATCCCGGGCGATCTGCTGTCGGAAGGGCTGACGCCGTTCAACGCAGAGTTGGCAGAACTGGCCGGCATCGCCGGCTGGGACGCGCCGTCGATCACGAACGACATGAGCATCCACGTCTCGGACCTTCCGCTCGGGCTGGCGTCGGAGTCCGCGCGCTATCGCGCCGTCGCGTTGATCGCCCTCGCGATCGCGATTCTGTCGGGCACGAAGTTCGTGATGCTCGACGGCGCCGAGATCCTCGTCGGACCGCAGCGCAGCGCGCTGATCCGGTTGATCCACCAGCTTGCGGGCGCGGGCGCCATCGAGACGGCCGTCGTCATGATGACGCTAAAGGAACCTCCTGCGCGATTGCCGGCGAACTGGTCGCATGTGTGGGTTGATGCGGGCGAGATCGTGCGGGACGAAGCAGAGAAGGTGGCGGCATGAGCGAGGGGCAGAGCGATACGCCGAGCTGGTGGCGATGCGACACCCACGGCCCGGGCACGCGGACGGCGTGGGGATGCCCGGAGT
>OFRC01000081.1_pt1 | contig 32993 bp, 49 predicted proteins | sample 1543051 | NCBI WGS metagenome assembly OFRC01 (sample SAMN07774231, study PRJEB24372) | wastewater metagenome
GCGTGCGCCACCTTGAGGTACATCATTCGCGCCCTGGGGATGCCGTGCTTCTTCCAGTCGCTGACAGAGGGCATGCGCACATCAAACATGCGCGCCACCTCGGCGGTGATCTCGATGGTGCCGCGACCGCGGCTGTGGATATCAAAGGCTTCTTGGTAAGCCATCGTGTAGCCGTGCGCGATATTTGGAGCGGTGCGTGCGAGATATTTGAGAGCACATAAAGTTTCACGATGCGCAACTTAATTACTGGAGTGCTCAAACAACGGGCGGGGCCGGCCACCCGAGTCATCACGCTCCGTGGATATCGTAGTTCGTAATAACCAGTTCTGAACTCGTCTTTGGGGCGCCGTGGAGGTGGCCTGTCTGGTGTTAGCGCACCAGGCTGGTCGCCCCTCTTTCTTTTGATGCGGGTATTGCCAAATCAAAGCCTGCGCGCGGGCACCTCTCACTTTGCCCGACGCGACTTTTCTCATGCCGGAATCTCTTGGGACCGGCTCAAACGTCCGCCGTCACTCTTACCACGTTGGTGCCATCGGCGAGCAGGATGGCGCGCTTTCCGGTGGCTACGACAACACCAGAACCTGACAGTGTTTTCACCGTCACGGTGAAAGCACCGGTGGTGTTGTTGAAGACTGTTCCGACCCAGTCGTTGGGCACGATGACGTTGCGGTTGACGCCGATGGTGCCGGTTACGGTGTAGTAATTGCAGCGCGCTTCGGCGGCGGATAGGGTCCAGTCTGCGCTGGCGACGGATGCGGTGGCTTTGCCGGTGATGTACTCCGGTTGCACCCACGCCCGATAATCGACGGGGTCGCCGGTGACCGACGAGGTGCCGGTCACGACCTGGTAGAGCGGGATAGAGCCAGCCGTGAATCCGGTCGTATTCTTGCTCACGACGCCCGCCCGGGTGGCCTCGATGTAGTTCGTTGCGCTGGCCGAAAGAAGCAGCGCGGCGGCGTTGTTGGCGATGGTCGTCAGGACGCCGTCGACGATCATGACCCCGCCGTAGTAGAACCAGTTGAGCCCCGAACTCGAGGAGCGCTTGCCGAACAGCATGGCCCCCCGGGCGGCTTCGAAGAGGGCGTTGGCGGTGACTTCCTTGCCGGATTGGGACTGCGTCAGCAGATCAAGAATGGATGCCATGGATTACCTCGTGATGCTCGAAGTGAGCGGCGTTCCGCGGCCGACGGTCGCGGACAGCTGGTAGATTTTGACGTACAGGGTGGCCTGGTTGCTGCCGAAATCGCTTACCTGGCTGGCGCTCGTATAGGCGCACTGCTGGGTAGTCGAGGCAAGGGTGCGCTTGACGACGGTGTAGGTATTGTCCGAGAAAATGTCCACCTCATAGGCCTCGCTGGCCTCGCCGAGATCCGCATCGACCAGGTCGCGCCACTCGCCGCCGCTGCGGGTGCGGCGTACCCAGGTCAGCGTCCAGTCGTTGCTCGACGGGTCGCGATTGCCGGTCAAAGCGATCGGGGAAAGCGGCTTGAGATTGACCGCGCGATAGGTGAAGGCGCGGCTGCTGTCGGTGCTGATGTCGCGGTTCACCGTGATGCCGCGATAGTCCCGAGACAGGCCAATTGTCGAGGTGCTGAAGCCGATCGCCAGCAGGTCGCTGGAGTCCAACAGGACCAGCGCATCGCCGACGAGGTGGGTGCCCATCGCCCACTCGCTGCCGAAGAGGCCGCGCAGCAGGTCGCGCAGCTGATACGAGGTGCCGGTCTGCAGCGTGCAGGTACGGGCGGCGATGATCTCCCAGCGGCCGTCTGCGCCATAGGCGAAGAAGTTGGTGCCGGCGAGCATCGCCAGCTCGGTGCAGCTGTAAAGCGCGCCCGAGGTGAGCGTCACGGCGAGCACCGACGAGGCATCGATGAGGCGTGATTCGACCGCGCCGATGCTGTTCGTGGTGGTGCCCATGGTGGCGCCAGGCGGGCTGAAATCGGCCAGGTTTGCCCAGGTAGCGCCGCCGTCTGCGGTCTGGATCAGCGAACCGCCGGCCCAGCCGGACTTGGCGCCGCACATGGCGACGACGATGCCGGTGGCGGCCTGCTGCGAGCTCAGGTAGGGGATGTCGAGCAGCTGGTACACCGAACCGCCCACCGCCACGATGGTCGCCGGCGGGATGACCAGGGGCGCGGCGCCGATCGCCGCCGGGGTGTAGATCGCTGGCGCGCTGAGGCGGCCCTTGCACTGCAGGCGGCCGTCGCTGGTGTAGTCAATCGCTTCGATTCGCACGCTGATCGTGCCTTCCGGCGTCGGCAGATTGACCACATCGGCGGGCTCAATGGCGCCGTAGGACCCAGGCAGCGAGAAGGCAACGGAGACACGGTCGAGCCAGGCCTGATAGAGCAGCGTTTCGGCCTTGCCGGCGCCCTCGTTGCTGGTCAGCACGATTGGCGCCTCGAAGACGCGATGCCCAACGGCCGTGGTGTTGCTACGTTCCATGGACTGCTCGCCGGATTCGTACTCGCGGGCATGGTCGAGATAGCGGAAGGTGACCCGCCGCGGCAGCACCGGGTCGCTCTCGCGCGGCATGGTGATCTGCACCGCGTCGGCTTCCGAGCTGCCGCGCGCGCCGAGGTCTCCGGCGCTGATGGTCGCCACGGCCGAGCCGCCGCGCGGCACAAACTTGATCTGGTAGCCGGCCTGCACGATGTCGAACGGCCAGGAAGCCTGCAATGGTTCGAGGGCCGAGCGGATGGTGCCGAGAGCGCCGATGCGGTAGCCGCGCACGGACTGCGTCAGTGCGGTGACGTTGAGGTCTCCGGCGGTCAGGATGCCGGTCTGCAGGCACTCGTCGGAGACGATGGCGCCCAAGGTGGTAAGCGATGCCGACGACAGTTGTTTGGTGATGCGGAAGCCGACCGTGCCGCCCTGGGCGGTGGCAATGATGAAGCCGTTGGCCGAGCACAGCCAGTGGTTGGTGCCCTGCGCCGGTCCGGTGTAAGCCGTCCAGGAAGTCACGCCATCCGCGCTGTAGTACATCGAGCTAGTAGCGCCCGATGTCCCAACCCAGACGTTATCTCCGTCAGAAACGAGCGAGTTTGCTCTCGATGCCACAGACGTCTGCGTCCAGGATGATCCGTCATCGGACCACACCATCATGGGGCCGTAGCCAGCGCCGCCTGTGCCTATGCCGACAAAGCAGATTCGCCCTTTGTGTACACAAACCTGGTCGAAATTGCCCAGGTCTCCTGTCAGAGTGTAGGCAACAGACCACGTACCTGTAGCGCCGGATGGCGAGGAGTAAATGATCGGGTCTGTGCCGAACTGCGTGCAGGCGTACCATTTTTCCGAAGCGGCGTGCCAGACAAGAGCGTTCCCCCAACTTCCTCCGCTATTGGGCGAGGTGTTGGATACCCAGGTAAGGCCATCGTTGGAGGTAAAAAACGGCCCGCCATCCGTGATCGCCAGAAAACCCGATCCATTATGCCGAATCTGTGTTACCCAACCCGTAAAACCCGGCAGGGTCACCGCTGCCCAGGTCACCCCATGATCGGTCGATCGCCAGACGTTGGTCGCTGACGGGCCAAAGGCGAGCAACGTGCCCGCGCCATCGGACGCCACGCCCTGATACGCGGCCGAGTTGCCGTTCGGAATCGAATACTGCGTCCACGTCAGGCCATCCGGCGAGGTCATGACCAGGTGAGAAAAATACGCCACCGAACAGTACACCGTGCCATCCCACGCCGCCGCGCGCCACTGCTGAGACGAGGGAACAGAAAACGCCGTATAGGGGTAGGTATAGATCGCCGCCAGCTCCATTACCTCCACCCGCACCTGCGCCCCCGGCAGGGCGTTCTGGTAGTTGGCCAGTGGCAGGTCGTACAGCACGATATAGGCCAACCCGCGCCAGGCAGGCACATTGGCCACCCCAAGCGCGGCCTGGATGCGCGGGTCGGGATTCTGCGTATCGCTGCCCGGGTAGAACTTGAAGGTGGTCGCCGCCGCGTTGCTGGCGATGATGGTATCGGTATCGGATGAGCCGGCGTCGTAGTACAGATCCGTCCCGATCCAGATCCGCTTTACCCCCGCCATCGGATGCCCGACGGAACAGTCCGCAAGGCCAACCGCGAACGTCGCATAGTAGCTGTAGCTGCGGGTAGTGCTCTTGCTTCCCCCGCCCTTGCCGCCCTTCTTGGTCTTCTTGGCCACTTCCTTGATGGCGTTGTTTTCCAGCCAGAAGACATTGCCGGTGACCGCCACCGTGCCCTTGACGCGCCCGATGAAGGCGCCGTAGGTGCTGGTCTGAACCGTCAGATCGCCGAGCCGCGGCCCCTCGATGGTTGGGCCTTTCGGGGGATCGATCAGACCCCCGAGAGTCATGCCGATCTGCGCGCCGAGCCATGCCCCCGCCGGCGTAAAGGAGCCGATGATGGCGCCGACGACGCCGCCGGCGATCTGCCCGGTGCTACTCATCAGCCACCCCTGCCAAACGGCCGGCCGGCAGTCAACCCGACAAAGCGATACACGCGCACGATGCGCGCCGCCCACACCGCCGACAGGCGATGCTCGACGCACTTGCCGGCGTCCTCGTAGGCATGGATGATGCTGCCCTCGGCGAGAATCGCCACGTGTTGCGGTTCGCTGGCAAAGCGCATCAGCAGCAGATCGCCCGGCTGCGCCTTGGCGCCGCAGGGATGGCTATCGACCAGCCGCAGGCAGGGCTGCGCATCGAGCACCGCTTGCAGCTGACCATTGGCCGGCGTGCGACCGTAGCCGGTAACTTCGATCACCTCATGGCCGACACTGCGCGCCACATGCACGGCCACGCCGGCGCAATCCAGCGCCTCGCCGAGCAGCCGGCCCTGGTGGCGGAAGGGCGTGCCCAGGCAGTCGCGCGCGGCGGCGATGATCTCCTGCGGCGTCATCAGCCGCCCCTGCCCGGCGTCGCGTACTGGCGGCCACTCGGGATGTACGGGAAGCCGCCAAAGTTCTCGATGTTCGAGAAGGCGGCGCCGTTCCAGCGGTTCTGGCAATCGGTGAGGCGGCCCCGGCAGCCGCGGGTCATGGTGTAGGCGTCACCGACCGTCGGCTGGTAATAGAAGGCTTCATACAGCGTAATCGTGCCGTCGGCGGCATGCGCCTTGATTTCCTGCTTCTTCAAGCCGGCGTTGGGGCCGGAGGTGAAGGCGATGGTGCCGCCGCCGAAGATGTCGGCCGCTTCCGTGCGTGCCGAATCGCGGAAGACGTAGACGCTGGTCACTGCCGTCAGGGTACCGGTGACGGTGTTCGGGCCGACCGGCACCTTGCAGCCGGCGTAGCCCTGGCCGAGAAAGGTCTTCGGGCAGCGCGCACCGTAGGTCTGGCCGACCGACTGATTGAGCACATCGATCAGCGACACGCCATCGATGGTGTAACGGTCGTCGCGCACCGTCGTCTTGCCGAGAATGCCGGCGGTGATCTGCTCCTCGTTCTCGACCGGCGCCGCCCAGGAGGTAGCAAAGGCGTAGATGCGCGCCCCGTCGTAGGCGCCACTGGCCACCGCCGCGCGGCTGACGCCGGCGACGCCGCAAATGCCTTCCAGGTCGATGCTGCCGGGCGAGAAGTCGGCCGTCGCGCTGTAGCCGGTGAACTGGTAGCCGGCGGTGCTCACATACACCTGGCTGTTGCTCATCGTCAGGTCGCGCGCATGGCTGGTGACGCGGATCGTCGCGCCGGAAATCGGCACGATGCGCAGGCAGAGCGTGCTGTAGCGATAGTCGGCGAGCACCGATTTCATGGGTTGAGCAGCTCCACCAGTTCAACGTGATCCATGTGCCGACCCCTCGGGGCGAACTGATCGACCTCGACGGTGGTGTCGAAGCGCACCGGGATGTCGAACTGGCAGCCGCCGGTGACCACATCGGTGATCAGCGGCGCCGCGCTGATCGTCACCCGGCCAGTGGTCGTATCCAGCGTCACGCCGCTCGACCTGAGCACGCCATTGACCGCCACCAGCAGGGTGTTGGCAACCGGCTTGAAGATGGTGCGCGCCGGGCGGCCGATGCCGATGCCGGTCTTGTCGGTGCCGTATTCCTTGCGCAGCTGGTAGAGGCCGGAGGAGATACGGGTCAGGGTCTGGTCGAGCATGCCCGGCGGCGAGCGGCCATCGAGCGCGGTCGTGAAATCGTCCAGCGCTTTAACGCGGAAGCCGGCGAATTTGCCATAGCAGCGGTGGTAGAGGTTGAGTATCTTGGTCCCCACATCGGCGATGTCGGAGCGCAGGATCAGGCGGAAGCGGCGCACCGGGTAGGGATTCACCAGCTTGCGATACTCGCCACCGCCGGCGGTGCGGGTGATCTGCACCGCGTACTCGTCGGCATAGCTCGAGCCGTAGGCAATCGCCGCGGTGATGCGCTCTTCCAGGAAGTCAGCCATAGCGGCGAGCCCCCTGCAGCGCGGCCATTGCCTCGCGTGCGCCCTGGCCGGCAGCACGCCGGATCTCCGCGGGGTCGCTGCCGGTGCCATTGATGTTGACGGTGATCTGGTGACCGCCGCCGCCGCCCGCCGCACGCACACCGAGGCGGCCGGAACCGTCGCGGGTCAAGGGCATTACCGCCTCGTCGCCGGCCTCGCCCATCAGCCCCAGGCCGAAGGACCCGCCACGCGCGAAGCGGAACAGGGTGGGCGAACTGACGATGCCGCCGTTGGCGAACTTTTCAATGCGCCCGGCGCTGCCGTAGACGCCGCCCTTGGCATCGATGTACGAAGCGGCCAGGGCGGCGTGATTCATCGGCTCGAAGCCGTTGAGTTTTGCTGCCAGATTGCCGGCGATGCCGCTGCCCAGTTCCATGCCAGGGATCTTGCTGACCAGCGAACCGATCAGCCCGCCGATGCCGCTGCCGCCACCCAGGCCCTTGGCCATCAGCGCCTTCAGCTCAATGCGCGCCATGTCGGCAATCAGCGATTTCGCGAAGTCAGCGAAGTTCAGCTTGCCGGTGGTGAGGAAGTTCATCAGCGCGTCTTCCATGCCCTGAAAGGCGCGCGTGAAGGCTTCCTCGGTCTGCTCGGCGATGCTCTTGGAGGTGTCCAGGTACTTGTTCAGCGCCCGCTGCGCGCCCACTTCCCAGAGGCCATTCATGCGTTCCTGCTCGGCCTGCAGCTCGCGCACCTTGTCGATCTGCGCCTCTTCGGCATCGGTGACGCGGACCGACGCCTGCCGGTAGGCTTCCATCGCCACCACATCGTCGACTTCCAGCGTCGCCGCCTTGGCGGCCAGCGCTTCGCGTGCGGCATCGGCGGCTTCCTCCACCTTGCGCAGGGCTTCGGCAAGGGCACGCTGCGGCCCGGTCATTTCCCGTTCGGAGTAGATCGCGTTCTGCTGCTGATACTTGTCTTCGAGGTTGCCAACGGTACGGTCCATCACCGCCTGCGCGCGCTCCTGGGCCTTGCGCTTGCGGTCGGCATCCTCCAGATCGCGTAGTTCCTGGTGCGCCTGCTGGTTGTTCATGCGCAGCTGCTCGGAGCGGAAGCGCTCCGGGTCGAGTGTCGGCCCGGACGCCTTGCGCGCCTCCGAGGCGATCGCGTCGTCGAGCTTGGCCACCAGGCGCTTGCGCTGCTCGTCGAAGTACGCCGGGTTGTCGATCTTCATGCCCGAGAACTTGCTATCGAAGCTGTCGAGTTCCAGTTCCTTTTTCAGCTTGGCATTGCGGCTGGCGGCTTCGGCGCCAAAGTCGGCGTAGAGCTTCTGGCGGGCGACGCGATCCTTGCCGGCCTGATCTTCGGCTGCCCCGCGCAGCGCGTCCTTGTCGACCAGGGGGGTGACGAAGCTGCCGTCGGCGTTCTTGGCGCCGAACTTGGCGCGATCGCGGGCGGCATTGGCGGCCAGTGCATCATCGAGTTGTTGCTGCGCTACCTTGGCCTGGCCGGTCTTGCTCCAGCGATCCTGCACCACCTCGTCGCGGCCCTCGTATTTCAGGCGGGCGATCTCGTTCAGCTTGGCGGTGATCCACTTCTGGTCTTTGCTGACGCCCTCGCCGGAAGCGCCCTTGCCGCCGAACAGGGCCGAGATAACGTCCATCTCGACGGCGCCGAGGCCGACGAAGAAACGCTTGAAGAAACCGCTGCCATTCCGCGACAGCTTGTCCATCTGCGCCGCGGCGTTGTTCAGCGACTCGGCCAGGCCGTCGAAGGCACCACCATTTCCCCCTCCAGGCGCGGCCAGCGACATCTTGAAGCTGTTCCAGGCGTTGTCCATGCGGTTGATCTGCGCCTGCAGGCTGTTCGCCGCGCGCTCGGCCGCACCGCCGAAGGTCTTTTCCAGTTCGGCGGCGAACTTTGGCAGGAAGTCGGCGGTCAGCACCTGCCCCTGCTCGAGCATCTTGCCGAGCTCGGCGGTGGTCACCCCCATCGAGCGCGCCGCGGCCTGGAAGGCGCCGGGCAGGCGCTCGCCGAGCTGGCCTCGCAGCTCCTCGGCCTGTACCGTGCCCTTGCTCATCATCTGCTGGATGGCCAGCAGGGCGCCGCCGGTCTCCGCCGACGACAGGCCCAGAACCGCGCTGGCCTTGCTGATGGCTTCGAAGATGCCGCGCGTTTTCTCGCCCTCGAGGGCGGTGCCGATGCTCGCTGCGGAAAGCTTGCCGTAGGCGTCGGCAGTGCTCAGCAGTTCGGTACCGAGCGCGTTGGCGGTGCTCTTGACGTAGGCCAGGTTGTCGGCGCCGGCGCCGGCCGAGCCGAAGCTGAAGGCATAGACGTTCTTCAGCTTGTCGGCCTGCAGGGCCGCATCCTTGTAGGCCGAGGCCAGCGAGGAGACGCCGCCGATCACCTGCGGCGCGACCAGCAGCGCGGCCGAAAGGTGGCCCATGGCGCCCACCTTGGCCGACAGGTCGCCGACCTGCTCGGAGATTTTTCCGACGCCCTCGGCGCTGCCGGTGGACTGCTTGTTGAGTTGCCCCAGGGCGGTATTCACCTGGCCGACCTGCTGCACCACGGTGGCGGTGCCATCGGCGCGAATGCGCAGTATCAGTTCGGTGGCCATGCTCTACAATATCCTCATGAACGATCTGCTCTGCTTCATCCTGTTGGCCCTGATCCTGGCCTTCCTGCCGCCGGCGGTGGGCTACTGCCGCCGACTCGACAACTGGACGATGATGCGCGTCTGGCTGTGGCTGCTGCTGCCGGTGCTCGGCTGGTGCGTGTCGCTGGCGCTGGCCCTGGAGACCCGGCGCCGCTGACCATCAGCGGCCATTGAGCACCTCGATGGCGGCAATCTCCATCGTGCGCAGGCCGGCAAACACCCGCCAGCGCTGCTTCTTCTTGATGCCGATACGCTTTTCCACCGCCGGAATCGCCTCGTAGCGCAGCCCGACCACGCCACCCATCGGCCCGACCAGCCACTGCGACTGCAGGGCGGCGAACAGACGCACGGCGGGCTCGTTCTCGGGCCAGATCAACACCACATCGGTTGGCAGGTCGCCGGGCTCCAGGCCCAGCGCCAGCAGGTCTCGATCGGGCGACGGGGTGCATAGCGCCCGCGCCGCCTCTCTCAGTTTCCCAGGCGGGACTCGGTGAGCGCTTCGATGTAGGCACGGCACAGTTCGGTGCCGGATGCCGGATAGGCATCGAGCAGAATTGCCAGGGCATCGCTGCAGAACGGCAGCGGCTCGCCGTCGTCATCCCCCACTCCCTCCCAGCCGGCGATCACTTCCATCAGCGCGCTGATCGAGTCTTCGCCGCCCAGGGAATCGATCCACCGGCGCAGCGCGGCGCGGCCCTTGTGGCGCCACTCGATGTTGAGCAGCGCCGGCGCGGCCTGGCCGGGCACCGTGACTTTGGCGGCGGACTGAAAGGTCGGCGCGGGGGCAATCTTGAACATGGCGGCCCCTTACGTGGCGTAGCGGATCGGGTCGCTGGCAAAGGCCAGCGAAATGTTCGTCTTCAGCGACATGTTGGCCTCGATCGTCGGCACCCGAGCCACCGAGACATAGGAGTTGAAAAAGAGCTTGGCGCCGTTCTGGAAAGCCATGCGGAAGCCGACCGGCGTGCCGGCGTCATCGGCGGCGGTCAGCACTGTATACCAGGCCAGCGAAGGGTCATCGAAGACGGTTAGCTGCATCGTCACCGGTGAGCGGATGGTCGGCATCTGGCGAGCGACCACGTCATCGACCGCAGTGATGTCCTCGAACTGCATGTCGCCGCCGGAGCTGCTGATCAACTTGATCTGGCTCATGTTGGTCAGGCCGGTGGCAGCCGCGACGCGGCGAATCCAACCGACGCCGGTACCGGCCGGATAGTTGGTGGTGCTGGTGGTGTTGACCCCCTCCAGCGTCAAGTCGTTGGTGGCCACCGTCTTCACGCGCACAAAGCGGCCGTTGAGTCGTCCCCAGCCCGAGGTGAGTTCGACGAAATCGCCGACGACCACGCTATGGCCGGCGCCCACGGTGGCGACCGCTTCCGGCGCATTGCTGATCGCCGTCATGGCGACCAAGGTGCCGTAGGCCGAAGCGACAGCAAGGATGAGTCCGGTAGTTTTGGTGATGCCCATGGTTGAGGGTTCCTTTCAGGGTGATTTCAGGCGAGGCGTTCGAGGCGTTAAGTCGCGACCGCGTAATAACGCGTCGCCCAGGTTTCCTGCCACCACATGTGGCCATCGCGGAAGGTCAGCAGCGTGCTGCGCTGGCGTGCCAGCGGGTCATGATCGGCATCCGGGCGATAGCCCATCAGGGCCACCAGCACGGCATCGCGCAGGCTATCCATGTCGCTGCCGGCCGCTGCGCCGGTGGCATCGCCGACATGGCGCACCACCAGAACGACGGCCAGGGTGACCTCGATGTGCTGGATCATTGGCTCATCAATGCTGTTCTCGTCGGCCGATTCGTCGACGGTAAAGACGTAGGCGGCCGGGACTGCCGTGGGGTTGCTTTCGCTGGCGCGCTGGAAACCCGCCGCGCCATCGATGATGCGCAGCGCGGGAACCTCGGCCTTGAGGCGGGCAATGATCGCAGGGGTCAAGGCGCTCATGTCCTTACCGCACGCTCCGCGAGAAGAGCCGCTCGTCGCTCGAGACCTCGACACGCGCCGAGCGTTCGGCGCCGGTGGCGAGGGTGGTGCCTTCCAGCGAAGCGCGCGCCGACTGCAGATCGCGCAGGAAGGCGCGGGCATCCTCGTAGGCCTTGCGTGCCAGTTCGGTCGCCGAGTCTCCCAGCAGGTGATAGCGGGCGATGGCACAGGCGATGCGCACGATCGTGGGCGGTACCGGGTTCAGCGGTACGCTGTAGCGGCCGGAAACGTAGCTGTTGATCTCGGCATCCGCGTCGTCGAGCGCACGGTTGATGCTACCCGGCGAGAGCATGGCTTCGCGCTGGGTCAGCTCATCGCTGCCGTAGCGGTCTTCCAGGTCGGTGCGGGCAGCGTAGCTCACCGGCTCCTCTTGCGGGCGGTCGGGATGCTGGCCGGTGGGTTCTCAGCGGGCGGCAGCAGCGCCCCGCAGAGGACCAGGGGCGCGCCAACCGTTTCCGGCAGGGAAACGGTATCGCCTTCCTCGTAGCGCGCCCCATCGTGATCGAGGGGGCTCACTACCGTGTAGCTCAGTTCGTCCATGGCTGGCCCTTACGCTACGGCGTTCTGGAAGAAGTAGCCGGCTTCCTGGCTGGCGATGACCTCCAGCACCGACTCGCCGACGCGTACGCGCTGACCGCCGCGCAGGCCTTTCTGGGTCTCGTCGAAAGTGCCGGCGATGCGCGTGGCGAACTGGCCGGTGAAGCCGAAGGTCGGCTGGTCGGCGTTGGCCTGGTCTTCGCTGACGTAGAGCAGCGCGGCGTGCTTGCCCCAGACGCGCGAGAAGGTCGGGGTCTGGCCCCTGGCCGCGGTGTTGGCGAATCCGGAGCCGATCAGCACGCTCTTCACTTCCAGCAGGTCGGCCAGGTCCTGGCGGGTGATGGCGCCGCCGGTCTGCGCGCTGGCATTGGCCGCCTGGATCAGGCGCGGATGCTGCCGCAGCTTGGTCCACACCGCCTGCCCCATCACGATGGTGTTGGGGCGCATCACGGGCACGTCGAGCGCCGTCAGCAGGGCATCGAGCGGGTTGCTGTTGGCGAAGTCGGACCACTGCGAGGTGCCGGAGAGCGTCGCGCGCTGGGCAGCCAGGTAGGTACCGAGCGTCGTCACCAGGTTGGCGACGCGGATCTCGCGATCCAGCAGGATCAGCCCGGTGAGCAGGGACACCGACTTGGCGAGCGGGCTGGTGAGCGCGAAGCCGAAGCTGATCTGGGCATTGAACGCCTCGATCTCGTCGTTGGGGATCAGGTCATCGAGGCCCCAATCGACGCACTCCGCGTTGACCAGCGTGCCGCCGAAATCGACCATCGTCGGGTCCGACTTGCGACCGACGCGGGTTGCCGGGACGGTGAAGGCGTCCTGGATGGTGTACTTGGTGTACGCGAACTTCTTGGCGACCTGGATACGGGGCAGCACCAGGTCGGCGATGAGGTCGATTTCGCGATTCTTGTAACCGATCGCGATGGCGGCGAGTTCCGGATTGACCGGGAAGCTGGTAGTAGACATGCGGGGCTATCCTTGGCTGGGTGGAGAGGGGGGCTTAGCCCTGGAAGGTGCCGGGAGCGACCAGCACGCGAATGACGTCGCCGGTGGCCGCAGCCGCTTCCAGCGCGATGCCGATGATGCGGTTATTGGTGCCCGCCGCCGGCGCCGCGGTGACGACCCGCCCGGAGGCATCCGTGGTAAGAAACGCTCCGAGAGCGATGGCCGCCGAGGCTTCGGCGAAGGCGATACCGGCCATCACCACGTCCTGGCGTTCGCCTGATGCGGCGCCGACTTCGTTGGCGACGCCGACGATGAAGTCGGCGACGGCCGCGGCCTGGATGACGGTTTCCGCCGCGCTGAACTTGACCAGGCGGAAGGGAGCAATGGCGGCGCCTGCGGACAGGCTCTTGATGAGAGTGGGATTCGACATGTTCGGTCCTTATCGGGGGTGGAGGATGTGGGCGACGGCGTCGGCAATCGAAACCCGGCGCCCGGCCGTTTCTTCGGCCGCCTGGAATTCCTGTGCGGCGCGCGCAACGGCCGTCGGGTCGATGGCCTGATCGCCACTTCCTGGAGGTGGCTTGCCGCCGGTCTGCGTACCGGCGAGTGCCGCCACGGGGACCGCGACATCCAGGAACCGGGCCAGCGACGCGATATCGCGAGCGCCCAGATCGCGCGCCCACTCGAGCTGCGAGGGCAGCAGCTTGTGGGCGGCCAGAGCTGTCTCGATCAGCTTCTCGAGCGTGGCCCTGGCCTGCGCCTGGTGAATGGTGGATAGCTCGTCCTGCACCGCCTTCAGCGCGGCCAGGGGGACGTACTGCGCCGGGTCGGTCGCCTTGCCGAGATCGGCCGACAGGGCAGCAACGCTCTGCTGCTGCGCCTGCAGGTGCGAACCCAGGTCAAAGGCGGCGGCACTGGCGGCTGCCGGTACATCGGCCTTGATCTGGTCGATCAGCTTGGTCAGCTGCGCAAGAATCTCATCAGCCGTCGAACCGACCGGCAGATTGAGGAGCCACTGCAGCTGCTCCAGGAGGTCATCCATAGGTTTGTGCTCCATTGGTTGGAAGAGGTCGGCGGCCAGCCGCTCCATGCGGGTGCATAGATCGGTAAGCCCGTCGAGGCCGGGATTGCTGACCAGGGCCGCACAGGCGAGGCTGCGGACGGCGCCGGTCTCCGGGTCGTAGCCGAACACCGGGCTGACGTAGCGGTATTCCCCGTCGGCGATCATTTCGCTGGCCGCGGGCGTCCAGCGGACGTCGGTGGCCCACAGGCCATCGGCGCGCCATTCAAGCGAGCGATACCAGCCGGCCGCGGGCGCGGGCTTGCCGTTTTCTCGAGCGAGCAGGGTCTGGTGTTCGTAATCGATGCAGTAGTCGGACTGCCTGGCCTGCGCCGCGGCGACGATCGGCGCGGCCAGATCGGCGTCGAGCTGCCACCCCGGCAGATCGCCCGGACGACCATCGACGGCTCGGAAGGTACCGGACGGGATCATGCGGATTTCTTTTGGCGGCTCGCCGGTCGCGTCATAGATCGAGACCGCCAGGGCGGCGACGGCGGGCGCAATAGGCCCCTGGTGGCGCATGGCGCGTCGGGTGATCGGCGTTTGGGCGGGGGGCGACATGGATGAAATTATCGGTCGCGCGCGCGCGGGCTTTGATACCGAAGGGCTTCGTCATGGCGCCCTGGTTCCCCTTCAGAGAGGATGGGCGCGCCCCGCTCGGGGGCGCCGAGATCGTCAGAGGAGAACCCGTTTGGGAAAAACTACAGGCATCGAGTGGACCGAGTCCACGTGGAACCCAGTGACCGGCTGCAGCAAGGTCAGCCAGGGCTGCAAGTACTGTTACGCGGAACGCGATTGGGGCAGACTGCAGCACCTTCCGGCGTACCATGGGCGGGCGTTCACGGACGTGGCAACGCATTCAAACCGGCTTGACCAGCCGCTCCGGTGGCAAAAGCCGAGGCGCATTTTCGTCAATTCGATGAGCGACCTATTTCATCCGGACGTGCCTGATTTGTTTATCTGGCGCGTGTTCATTGTCATGGCACAGGCGACGAGGCATACGTTCCAGGTACTGACGAAGCGTCCTGATCGTGCCTTTGGCATCATTTCAAAGTGGTGTGACACAGGCTTGGTGTTTCGCTCCGGATATGGCGCCGTGCTGCCTAATGTCTGGCTTGGCGTCAGCGTCGAGGATCAGGCAGCGGCAGACGAGCGCATACCGATTCTTCTGAAGACACCGGCGGCAGTGCGGTGGGTGAGCGCTGAGCCGCTGCTTGGTCCAGTCGCTATTGGTGCTTATCTGTCACGCACCAATATGCCCGGCCTGCGCCTGATGCCTGGATTCATTGATCCTCTGCCCGGCCTTCAGTGGGTGGTCTGCGGTGGCGAGTCCGGCCCTCACGCCCGACCGATGCACGCGGCTTGGGCCAGGGCCCTGCGCGATCAGTGTGCAGTGGCCGGTGTTCCTTTCCTCTTCAAGCAGTGGGGCGAATGGATCGACGCTGATCAGGATGAATGCCCTGTCGGATCGCCCCGCGACCGGTGGATGTGGGCTGATGGCTCGCCCTTCTTTTCGCAGGATGGGCAGCGTGCTATGCCGCTTTTCTGCCGGACCGGAAAAAAACGGGCCGGCCGGCTGCTCGATGGCGTGCAGCACGATGGGTATCCGTCGATGCTCGACGGTGATCTCTTAGCGAACGGCGCATGAGTTGCTTCTTCTGCACGGACCCACACGGAGAGCCCTGCTTTCCTCTCTATGGGCTCGCCCCGCATATCCACCGAAAAGGTGTCGTTTGCTGGACAGAGATCTTGCCGCGCGATCAGTGGCCCGAGAACTTCCAGGAAGACCCGGATTGCCCAGGCTTGGGCACCTGGTGGTGCCCCGATTGCGAAGAAGGAAAGCCCGGAGCCCCTTGTGGTTCCGTCCACACGGCACCTGGGGCGTGATTGGACCATCAGACCATCTTGGGTGGGCAAAGAAGCCCAAGAGCCGGGAGGCGATCGAGCGGATCAAGGATCTGTCGACCCGGGATCGGCGGTTCATATCGATTTGGCGGAAGCTGGTCGACGAGGGCATTGCCACCGAGACCGGCCGGCCGATCGTGCTGTGGGATGGTACGCAGTGGGTGAAGCTCTGATCGTGATCTCATTTCTTGAGGAGCCACCAACCCATGGATAACAGAACGACTGACTCAACCAGCGTGGCAGCGTCCCCAGCGGACAATGCGGCCGAACGGCCCGGACCAAGCTGCACCAGGGCAAGCTGCAGCAAGCCCAGCCCGACCGAGACGATCCCGATAAAGGAGTCTCTCCCTGGGCGAGTGGTGGAAGGCGCGGTCGGCGAGTTGTCCTTCGTGGCGACGCTCTCGTTGCTCGCGCTGCTGTGCGTCGACCCGGATTCGATGCGCGCCCTTCTGGTTTTTTCTCTCTCGGCAATCGCCGTGGTGATGATCGGCGTGATTGCCTTGATCGCGATGATCAAAAAGCCCGCGACCGCAAGGAATGTTTCCAAACCGGATCTCCCTTTAACGAACGGCCTATGCCAGCGCTCAAGTATCAGCGACGCCGAGGACACGAAGCACTTCCATTCTGATCCTCTCACCTATGAGGCCACTCGTATGGCGGTCAAGGACGCGCTGAAAATCCTGAATTTGCCCAAGGATCGCGTCGGCGACGATCGGGGAAAGTGAAAACGTAAAATCCAGTTCAAGGGCATCGAGGAAATCGCAGATATTGGCCATGACCACTTCGACAACTTGCGGCGATAGCCCTTCATCGCTCAATCCGGCTCGTATCGCGCGCTCTCGTTCGGCTCGATCGCGGAGCGACCTGGTCGGGAAGGTGATGACGTTATGCATGATGCGGCCCTCTACCGTGCATCGCGCACGGCCGTCGATGCCCACACCAGCGCCGCGACCCATCCGAGCACTGTCCACCCCAGGAACAGGTTGAGCACGGCGATGGCGCCAGTCTGGTGGTGGTCCCTGGCCCAGGCAACCGCCCAGGGAAAGAAATAGAGCAGCAGCAAGGTGGCGGTAGCTAGCAACGTCCAGAGCGCTTCCACGTCAGTCTCCTGAAAAATGGACAAAAACCGCCCGGCAACAGGGCGGCAGGCGTTTATAAACGCGGCTTCGCGTCCAGCCGGGGGTGTGTGGCTGTGCTGAAGGCCGGTGGCTGCAAGGGGGCTTATCCCGAGTTCACTGAAAGGACCACAAATGAGGAAAGAAACACGAATGCCAGAGCGAACGATCCTATCTGCAGGTGGAATGCCATTCGTTCAAAGGTTGAAGGCAGCTTGCGCAGAATTATGGGCTGATCTGTGTGACCCCTGTCCAGCGCCGCCTGTCGAAATCGAGCGAATTTGGCCAAGTCGCGAAGCGGCCGATAGACAACGCGATATTGCACGAGAACGCCTGCGAGCATGGATACGAGCAGAAGTGGCAGAACAACTTTCGCAAGCCCTGGGTAATGCGTGCCCGGCAGCAGGTTGCCGCTCAAGGCCGCGAGAAGCGAAAAGCTGCCCGTCGCCAGCGACAGAAGCAGGCGGGTGAACGCCAGGTACTGCTCGAAATGAGCGTCCAGCATCCTCCTGCGGAAATCGTCCGGGTCCGAAGGGTCAGCCATCGCGCGCGCCCCTGGCATGGCGAAGCATGCGGGAATTGACCAGACCATCCCCGCGCGGTCGCTAGCCATGCTCAGCCGCATTCGGCGTCGCCGTGGGGTGCGGGGTGTTGCGCGAGCAGATCGCTCGTCGTCTTGAGGGCCTTCTGCGCCGCCGGCGGCGAGTGGCGGAAGTTGTCGAGGAGGGCGGATTCTTCCGGGGTGAGCGCTGGCGCGCCTGGGGATCGCTGACCCGTCAGCACAAAGAGGATGTCCACGTTGACCAACGTCGCTGAAGCTAGATAGCTCGCGTCTGGCACACGTTCGTCCTTTTCATAATTGCGCTGCGAACGCATGGTTACGCCGCATACCTCTGCCATGGCCGGCTGGCTCATGCCCAGCCGCTCACGCTCTTCCCGCAAACGATTCCCGATAGAAGGCATATTTGTTCCTCATTGTGCTTGACAAGCGGCACGTTAGTTCCTCATAATTCGGCTAACTCGTTACCTTCACTCCTGAACAAACTCGCCAATTGAAGCCTTCGATGCATCCAGAACTCATCAAAGCGCAACTGCGCATGCACGGATCAAGCCTCGCTTCGGTAGCTAGGGAGACAGGCGTATCGCTGAAAAACGTCTCGCACGTGATCCGTTCGCGCCATCGCTCGCTACGAGTGGCCCGCCGCATCTGCGAACTCACCGGCCTGGACCCATCCCAAGCCTGGCCGGGGCGCTACCCGGAATTCCGTCTTTTTCCCATCAACCACGAGCAATTCAAGGAGGTCGCATGAAATCTTTTCCTATTGACAAACTGCGCTGTGTTGGCGCCGATGGCTGCATCCTGATGGACGGCTTCAGCTATCCGGTACCGCCGATTTTTTCGCCCGGCGACCTGGTGATGGTTTCGCCAGATCCTTCAGGAGGTGAGTGGCAATTCCGAGTTGCTGGTGAACAGACACAAAGCATTTCTGCATCACCAGCCCCCCTTCGCAGTCCCCTGCGTACTGGTCGAACTGCGAGCAGGCATACGCATTCGGGCAGTTCGACCAGGATTGGAAGAACCATTGCCACGGGAATTCGCCTCCTCCGCTCCTTGCTCTGTCCATCCAGGGTTCTGCGCCGCACGCTGCGCCGCACTTCGGACACCGCAGGCGGGGAACGCCATGCTGTTGAAGCTTCCAGTCCTGCGGCTCGGAAAACTCCGTCGCCGTCTGGTGATGGCAGCTGATGCACTCGTAAACGATCCCTTCTATTTTTCTGACGATTGCCATAGAGGCTCCTGATGGATTCAAGAACTTTGATTGATGCTGAGCCGCTCGCCAGTGGCCGAAAGATGAAGGCCACCATCTTCGCAATTCACGGGTTCGCCGGTTGTGAGGGTGTACTTTTTTATCCCCTGCTGCCAGGCACCCCCGCCCTCGAGGAAAGGGAAATGCTCAAACTCGGTGCGTTCCTTAACCGTTACCTTTCGGCCACTGGCCGTGGTGGCGACGAAAGTAGCGGTGAGCCGCCATTCGGTCCGTTCCCTCATGAGAAGTCCTTCATCAGTTGTGAATTGAACGCTTTCAAGCAGTACGTCCAGGAGCACGACGTTTCCGGACCAGAACTGCAAATGATGGTGCGTGTCGCGATCGGCGCGCGGGCGTTCTTTGCCGGTCCTGGATTCGTCGATGCGCCTGAACTTACCAGTTAGCCGAACAACAAGGATAGCAAATACCCATGGACTCCGCTGATATCCAGTGCGCGCTCAAGAAAGCGCAAGTCACGCAGGCCGACATCGCCCGGAAATGCCAGGTCTCGAAAGTGACCGTGAGCTATGTGGTGTCCGGCATTACCACCAGCCGGCGCGTGGCGTCGGCGATCAGTTCCGCCACCGGGCTCTCGCTCGACACGCTGTGGCCGGGCAAGTACCCGGCTGACGACAGCGTGGTGCTTGACCCAATCACCCTGGGAGATGCCGCATGAACCGCATATCTGTAGAGCGCCTGAGACTGGCGCTGCGCTTTCGCTGCGCCGTCAAGGCCAGCCCGCTCGGCGGCTGGCTGGTCTGCCAGCCGGTGCGCAGCTTTGGAGCGCCCCGGCCATGAACGATCTGACCGCCCACAACGCGGCGCAGCTGCGCCTGATGGATGTGATTCGCGCGCTGGCCGGCCATGAGTTCTTCGGCCTGCGCCTGGCGGATATCGCCAAGTCGGTCGGTGAGGCCGAACCGATGGTGCTGCGCGACCTGAAAGCCCTGGAGTTCAAGGGCTGGGCGGTGCAGGACCCGGCCAAGCGCTGGCGCCTGGGGCCGGAGCCGGTGCAGATCGCGGTGCAGTTTTCCTACGGCTTGCGCCAGGCGCAAACCGCACTCTCAGAGCTGGAGCAGCGCTATACGCGCCTGCCCGGCTGATTTTTCGTATGACATCACCCAGGGGAAGCAACATGAGCGAGCAGGAAGGCGGGGAACTGGTGCCGATCGGCATTGAAGCGCTGCAGATGCAGGCAGCAGAATTGGCCGAGACGCGGCGCGTGCTGGAGCGGTTCGGCTACGTTGATACGAGCTTCGACCAGCTGGTGGTGCATGTGCGGGCCACCGTGCAGCGCAGCGTCGAGGACATGCTGGAGATCGGCCGCGCGGTGTGCTGCTTCCGGGACCTGGGGCGGGGCCGCTACGGCGAGGCGATCAAGGCGGTGGGACTGTCGCCGGCAACGGCGCACCGCCTGGCAGAAGTGGCGATGAAGTTCCGCGGGCAGGATCACCTGAAGCCGCTGTTGAGTCTCGACCGCTCGAAGGTGTACGAACTGGCGATGCTCGACGAAGGCAGCCTCGACGATCTGGCGGCAGACCCTGGCCGCATGGATGCGGTGGAGCGGATGAGCGTCAGCGAGCTGAAGAAGGCGCTGCGCGAGGCGAAAGAGGACCTCGGCGCGAAGGATGCGGTGATCAAGAGCGTGCAGGAGCACAACAGCGACCTGCTGGAAAAGGAGATCAGCCGAACGCGCTACTCACCAGACCGGGCGCAGCAGGATGAAGCGAAGCGCAAGGAATCCTTGCTGCAGGCCCTGCACGCGGCAGCAATGGGGGTGATGTCGAACGTCAACTTCTTCGGCAGCGTGCTGGCCGATGCCGCGGCGCTGGGGGATGCGGAAGAGGCGCATGCGGCAGAGGTGGCTTGCTGGCTGGCGCAGCAGCTCTCGAACCTGTACGTGCGGCATGGCATCGCGGTGGATTTCGCGGAGATTGTCACGCCGAGCTGGACACGCCAACACCCGGAGTACTCTCCGATCCAGCAGACCGGGGAGGGATGATGATCATGCCGCCAAGCGAGTTGCAGTTGCCGATGGTGCTGCAGATTGCCGCCGAACTGCCTGGGCTGCGCCACGGCGAAAGCACGCCGCGGGTGAAGTCGATGGCGCAGACGCTGGGGATCTCGGCGCAGACGCTGTGGCGCTGGATCCGGGAGGCGGGGCACGGCGGCGAGCGCAAGCGGCGCTCCGACGCCGGCGCGCTGAAAGCGCTGACGGCCGAGCAGGTGCGGCAGATGGCGGCGATCCGCATGGCGGGCGCGCGCGAAACCGGCAAGGTGCTGCCGTCGCTGGAGATGGTGCGCGACATCAGCAATGCGCATGCGACGCCGAACCAGGAAACCGGGGAGCTGACGCTGACGACGGCGCACCCGACGACGATCGGCCGGGCAATGCGGGCGCTGGGCTGCCACACCGACCAACTGATGCGGCAGAGCCCGGCGAGTGCGCTGCAGTCGCTGCACCCGAACCATGTCTGGCAGCTCGATGTGTCGACCTGCGTGCTGTTCTACCTGACGAACGGCGGCATGCAGGTGTGCGAGGAGGCGGCCTTCAACAAGAACAAGCCGCAGAACTTCGAGCGCGTGAGCCAGTTGCGCGTGCAGCGCTACCTGGCGGTGGACCACTGCAGCGGCGCTTTCCTGCTGCAGTACCTGGCGGGGCACGAATCGGCCAGGAACCTGCTGGACTTCCTGATTCCGGCCTTTCACCCACGCGGCAAGCTGCCGTTCTACGGGGTGCCGAAGATCCTGATGGTGGACCCGGGCAGCGCGCAGTCTTCGCAGGTGTTTCGCAGCCTGTCGCGGGCGCTGGACATCGAGGTCAAGGTGCACAAGACGAAGAACCCTCGCGCCAAGGGCGCGGTGGAAACGATGCACAACCATATCGAGCATCAGTTCGAGGGCCGTCTGCACGCACAGCGGGTGCGCGATTTCGAGCATTTGAACGAGCTGGCGGATCTGTGGAGCGCGGCCTTCCAGTCGCGGGCGGTGCATACGCGCACGAAGCTGACACGCTTCGAGGGCTGGATGAAGATTGGCCAGTTTCCCGGTGCGCTGCGCCTGATCGACGGCGGGCCGGAGGTGACGCGGGCGCTGGTGATGGCCAACGAGGTGACCAGGGTGGTGGACGGCCTGCTGCAGATCAGCTTTGCATGCGCCGGCCATGCGCAGGAGCGCTATTCGGTGGCCGGCATCCCCGGCGCGGCGGTGGGCGAGAAGGTGACGGTGGTGCAGAGCCCCTACACGGCGCCGGATATCGACGTCTTATCGGTGAACGCCGAGGGCCAGGAAGTGCGCCATCGCCGCTCGCCGATCCCGAAGACGGAATGGGGCTTCGATGATGGGTCGGCGGTGATCGGCAAGGAATTCAAGGCGCAGGCGGATACCTGGGTGGACACGGAACGGAAGACGGCGCTGCGCGCGGCCTGGGGTTCCGACGACCCGCTGCAGATCGCGAAGACGCGCAAGGGCCAGGGCGGCAAGCGTGGCATTGCCTTCGACGGGCAGATCGATCCCTTTGCCGATGTGCGCCAGGTGCCGGTGCCGGTGTACCTGCCGATTGCCGGCACGGCCCTGGAGGTGAGCGCGGCGCCTGAATCGCTGATGAGCGCGACGACGGCCTGCCTGCGCATGCAGCAGCTGCTGGATGAGCACTGGCAGCCGGAGCACTACGCCTGGATCACGCAGCGCTTTGCCGATGGCCTGAGCGAGCGGCAGTTCCTGCAACTGGCGGAGCAGTGGCAGGCGCAGATCGCCGGCCTCGAGCGCGAGGAGCGGGCGGCATGCTGACCCTGGGAGAGGTGCTGCGCCGGCAGGGGATTTCGCAGGCGACGCTGGCCAACGAGATGAAGTTGTCGACGGCGGCGATCAGCCTGCTGATCCGGCATAACCAGTACCCGAAGACGATCCGGCGGCGGGAATTGCGCTCGATGGTCTGCGCGGTGCTGACGAAATTGCGGGTTCCGGTCGAGGAGTTGAACGACCTGTTCCTGGAATCCGATGCGGAGGCTCTGGCCGCCGATCAGGAGAGGCTGCCGGCGATTCCGGCGAAGGTGACGGCACCGCGCGGACACGCGGCACCGTCGGGAACGACACAACCGTATGAGGGGTGCAACGAAATGCTACTACGTAAACAGACCCTGAGCGAAGCGGCGCGCCGCAAGTTCAGCATTTTTCGGGATCCGTTCGACGATCCGCAGCAGGCCAGCGAGGTCTATCTGTCGCGTGCCATCCGCCAGGTGCGGGAAGCGATGTGGCAGGTTGCGCTGGGTAATACGAAGTTTCTGGCGGTGATCGGCGAATCGGGCGCGGGCAAGAGCACGCTGCGCGAGGAGCTGGAGGAACGCCTGCGCCTGGAAGCGCGGCCGGTGCGGCTGATCCAGCCCTACGTGCTGGCGATGGAAGAAAACGACACCAAGGGCAAGACGCTGCGCAGCGACCACATCGCCGAAGCGATGCTGCACGCGGTGGCCAGCGGTGAAGCGCCGAAACGCAGCCCGGAGGCGCGCTTCCGCCAGGTGCATGAGGCGCTGACGGCGAGCAGCCGGGTGGGCATGCAGCATCTGCTGGTGATCGAGGAGGCGCACGGCCTGGCGATTCCGACACTGAAGCATCTCAAGCGCTTCCTGGAACTGAAGGACGGCATGCGCCGGCTGGTGTCGGTGCTGCTGCTCGGCCAGCCGGAGCTGCGCGACAAGCTGGACGAGCGCCGCGCGGCGGTGCGCGAGGTGGCGCAGCGTTGCCAGATCGTTTACCTGCCGCCGCTGGATACGGCCCTGGGCGAGTACCTGCAGCATCGCTTCAGCTCGGTTGGGCTGGATCTGCCGGCGATTGTCGAACCCGAGGCCATCGATGCGCTGATGCAGGCGCTGACGATCAAGCAGCGGATGGGGTTGGGCGCCGCGGAGATGCAGGTGATCAGCCTGACGCATCCGCTGGTGGCCAACAACCTGCTGACCGCGGCGATCAACCAGGCAGCCCTGCTCGGCGCACCCCGGGTGACGGCGGACCTGGTGCGGGCGGTGCGGGAGCAGATGCCATGAGCCTGCAGACCTGGATTGCGGCGATGCCCGCCAGTGCGCCGCCGGCGATGATCGACCGGGGAGACGTGGCCAGTCTGGCTCATCTGGCGTCGTCCCTGGACTACCTGAAGAACAAGTTCCCCGACCCGATGTGGCGCGCGGCGCTGCGGCGCGCGGTGCGCGAGATGCACGCGGTGGCGATGGAGATCGACGATGAACACGGCTTTGGCATCTACGCGAAGGACGATTGAGATGAACACAGAGAACAGTTGCACGACAACGCTTGGGCCGATCGATCAACGAGTGGCGGAGGTGGCAGATGCAGCGATCGCCAACTTCGAGCGGGCGCGCCGGGTGATGCGCTGCGAGGCGATGCAGGCGCTCGACCGCCGCCTGGACAATGCCCGCCATTGCGCGGCCTGGCTGATCGACCTCGGGGTGAAGGTGCGCGGGGTGCGGGTGGACAAGGCGGCCGGGGTGGTGAAGGTGGAGAGCACGCCGTTTCTGTGGCGCCTGTTCGCTGGCGATTATGCCTGGCGTGAGCGCAGGCAGGAGGGGGCTTTGACGATCTTCACCTGGTTTGCGGTGCGCTACGGCACGCGCATCGAGTGGGAGGAACAGCAATGTCGGGGATGAGCCTGATGAGCCTTGCCAACGGCGGGTGGATTCCCCTGCTGGCCCTGGCGCTGCTGGTCGGGGTCGGCGTGTTCGGCGGCCTGCTGGTGCATCTGTGGGTATCTACCTGGCGCTGGTTCGGGGCCTTCTGGCATGCGGTGGCCTTGTGCGTCTATCTGCACCGGCCGTGGCGCAGCTCGTGGGACAAGGCGCGCAGGAGGGCTTCATGAGCGGCCAGGCGGAGGACTGCCAGCGGCGGCGGCGGCTGTTCAGCGCGGAGGAAGACGCCTTGATCCTGCAGCTGGTGAAGAGCGGGATGTCTTACACCAACATCGGGGCGAGTCTTGGCCGTAGATCGAGCAGCATCTGGAACCGTGTCAGCAGGCTGCAATCGCTGAGCTTCGACGAGCGGATGGCTGGCAAGGCGGCTTCTCCGCAGCCGGTTGAACCGGCCACGCCGACCAAGCCCAAGCCCACGCGCGTGGAGATTGGTGGGGTGGTCGTCTGCCTGGGAGGCTGCGGCAGGCGCTTTTATTCGCCGGACCGCAAGCGCATCAGAATCTGCATCGCGTGCAAGAAAAGTCATGGAGACCAAGGCGCCGGATTCACCGAATGCGCATTGCGCCTCTGATCTCTACTTTCAATCACCGGATAACCCCAAGGAGGGCCCCATGGCCACGAGAAGCAAGACCAGACTGAAAACCGTTGCGGCGCCGATGGTGCCGCAGACCCGCGAGGAAGTAGCGGAGCTGATCGCCGGCATCGGCATCGATAGTCGCGAGATCACGATGATGCAGTGCGAGATGAACGATACGCTGAGCAAGATCAAGGAGGCCTACGAGCAACGTTCGGAGCCGGCCCGCCGGCGCATCGAGGAGGCGCAGCGCGCGGTGCAGGCCTTTTGCGAGGCGAACCGGGAGGCGCTTACCGCGCAGGGCAAGGTGAAGACGCATGCCTTCACCACCGGCGAGGTAGCCTGGCGCACGCGCCCGCCGTCGGTGCGGATCACCGGCGAGGATGCGGTGATGTTCACGCTGCGCAGCCTGGGCTTGCTGCGCTTCATCCGCGTCAAGGAGGAGATCAACCGCGAGGCGATCCTCAACGAGCAGTCTGCCGTGGCTAACGTGCCGGGCATCAAGATCAGCCAGATCGAGGATTTTCTGGTGACGCCCTTCGAGGTGGAGTTGTCGGAAGGGGTGGCGTGATGAACCTCCGTGAATTGATTGCCACGGTGGCCGATGTGACGGGCCACGAACCCGGCACGGTGAAGGATTGTGTGTTGACGGCGTGTGATGTGGTCGCCGATGCGCTGGCCGACCACGAGCGCGTGAAGCTGCCGGGGCTGGGGCGTTTTCGGGTGCGCAAGGGGCTGCCAACGGTGATGAAGCTGATGCCGCAGCGGGAACCCCGGGCGATCGTGCCGCATACGGTGCGATTTCGCGCGGTGAAGCGGCTGCGCATGGAGCTTAACATTCGGGCGAACTGGAAATGAGCGCGCCAGCCACGGCAAGCCCGGACGGGACGAAGGAGCGGTCGCAGCTGATCAAGCTGATCCATGTCGGCCGGCGCGAGATCGGCATGGATGAGGAGAGCTGGCGGGCGTACCTGCAGAAGGCTTTCCTGGTGCAGTCTTCTACCCAGCTCTCGCTGCCGCGCCTGCGGACGGCGCTGGCGCACCTCAAGCGCTGCGGCTTCAAGGTGGGGACTCATCCCTCCGGAGAATGGGCCTTTGTCGATACGGCGCCAGTCGGCCGCGCCAGGCTGCTGCGCAAGATCCTGATGCAGGTGAAGAGCCCGCCGCTGTCCATCCCCCAGGGGCAGCAGGTGGCTTACGTCGAGGGGATCACGCGCCAGATGGCGGGTTTTGCGCGGATGCCCGAATGCGAGAAGCCGCTGGCGATGTGTGACGAGCCAGAGTTGAAGCGCATCGTGCTGGCGCTGGCGATCCACATCAAGCGCCAGCATCTGCGCGATGCTGCGGCTCCGAAGGCGACCGATGACTCCTCTGACCGTTGAGGATCTGGAGGCGGTGCACGACCTGCTGCCCTACAGCGCGCGGGTGCTGATCAAGCTGCTCGGGCCGCTGGCGGCCTGCGCGCTGCTCAACGAGCGGCCGGGGGTGACGATTGTGGTTCCCAAGCATGCCGACGCCAACCCGGCGGGCGCGCGGCGCTGGGCGGAGCTGGCAGAGATCATCGGCGAGCCGGCGATGCGGCTGCTGGCCGAGCGCTTCGGCGGCGAGGTGCTGTCGGTTCCGGTGTGCAAGGCGGCGCGTGAGGAGCTGCGGGCGCGGGCGATCCGCAAGGAGTATGACCGGCTGACGAGATCCGAGGAATTCTCCGGGCGGCAGGCAATTTACGAGATCGGGCTACGGTTCGCGCCGATCACCAGCCGGGCGATCGAGATGATCTGCGGCCGGGGTGATGCGGTCGGCAGCCCGCAGCAGGACCTGTTCTAAGCAATCGACGTTTCAAACCAGGCAATCGACGTTTCAAAGTTTCAAATCTACAAAGGAAGATGATGACTGCACAACAAAAGCGCTGGCTGTATCCCAAGAGTGAAGTACCGCCCGAGGTCCGTCTGGTGTGGGGACTGGCGGCGATTGCCTACTGGCCGATGTTCATTCTGTGCGCCGCCATCGATGGCGCACACGCTGAGCAGGGGAGGCATTTGCCGAAGCCTGGGGCGTTGCCATTGATGGAGACACGCGATCCAGATTGAGTCGCTCCGGTTTACACACTGCTTCACAGCTTTACACTTGCTGTAATACCCACCATCCCCGCCTCGCGCGGGGATTTTGTTTGGCGGGTGTCGAATCGGTTCGGACTGAGCGCTTTCGCGCGCGCGCGGGAAAATCGTCGCCATGACAACCGACGCCACCCGCCCCGCCAGCCGCCCCAATGCCCTGTGCACTTCGGACGTTGGGATCTCGGTCATCAAGCAGTACCAGACCTTTCGGCCGACGCCGAAGAAGGAACTCTGCGGCCTTTACGAGATTGGCTACGGGCATGTCTTGCGGCCAGTCGACCAGAACCTGACGATGGTCACCGAGGCGCAGGCGGAGCAGTTGCTGCGCGAGGATGTGCGCTGCTTCGAGATTTACCTCAACGCCACTATCCGGGTGCCTTTGCAGCAGCACGAGTTCGACGCCCTGGTAAGCCTGGTGTTCGATGTGGGGATGCTGGCCTTCGAGCATTCGCCGATCCGCAAGATGATCGATCAGGGGCAGCGGCAGGAAGCCGCCCGGGAATTGCGGGCTTGGCGGGGCGGGCCATTCGGCAATCGTTCGGCGGCCTGTCACCACCGCCGTCGGCACGACGAGGCGCGTCTGTTTCTGCATGGCACGCACTCGGTGTACTCGGCTTTTGAAGACGAGCATTTCGCCACCTTCTGCCCGGATTGACCATGAGCGACCTCTTTGACCGGGCATCGGACCGGGAAGCGGAAATCCTGGCGGACCGCCTGCAGGATCAGCAACGGCGCGCCGGACTGGTCGGCCGAACGGTCGACGACTCGGCGGTGGAGTGTCACGACTGCGGCGATCCGATCCCGCAGGCACGGCGCGCTGCCTATCCCGGCGTGCAGCGCTGCATCGACTGCCAGCAGAGGCGAGAAAGGGCAAGGCATGTTTGATTACCAGGCGATTCGCTTCTGGATTGATGTGGCGATCCTTGGCTGGGCTTTTTCCACATCCGGCTTCGTGATCTGGGATCGCCGCAACAAGGTGACGCAGGATGCGATCGTTAAGTTTCGCAGCGAGGTGGACTCACAAATGTCTGGCCTGAAAGCTGAACTGGAAACGAGAAGGAGGCGTGTCGATGATCACATGGAAAACATGAGGACCAGGCTTTCCGAAACGCCCACGCGCGTCGATCTGTCGCGCCTGTATGAGGCGATCGGCAATGTTTCGGATGTGGCCAACCAGTTGCAGGGCACGGTCAACACGTTGCAGAACACGATGCACATGATCAACCAGCACTTGCTCGACAAGGGAAACCATGCCTGATCCGACCATGAATTTCGCGGAAGCGGTCCGCCAGGAAACGCGCCTGGAAATTCTGCGCTGCCTGGCGCAAGCGCCGGAGTACACAGCGGCCGACAGCGTGTTGCATACGCACATGGTGGCGCGCGGCCTGACCTGCTCGCATGCCTTGCTGCGCACGTTGCTGGCCGGGCTCGACGAGCTAGGCCTGGTGGTGGCGCAGCGCGCCGGCGGCGAGTTGGGGATCTGGCTGTCTACCCTGACCGAGGCAGGCGAGGATGTCGCGGCCGGCCGCTCGCGGGTGCCGGGCATCGCCCGACCTCGGCCTGGGGCCTGAGATGCCGGCCCGGTCTTCGGTTTCTCAGTTGCCGGACGAGGTGCGCGAAGAGCTGAACCGCCGCCTGGTGGCATCGAACTTTTCGGACTACGAGGGGCTTGCACTGTGGCTGCGCGAGCAGGGTTTCCAGATCAGCAAGAGCGCGATCCATCGGCACGGCTCGGCACTGGAGTCTGATTTCGACGAGGCGATGGCGGACGTTCGGCGCACGCGGGCGCTGGCCAAGGCGGTGAAGTCGGAGGGCGACGAGGGCGATGTGCTGGCGGCGACGAGCGGCATCCTGCAGGAGCAGCTGCTGCGGATTTCGATTGCGCTGCGCCAGGCAGATGCGGACCCGGCGGAGGCGGCGAAATCGATCTCGATGGTGGCGCGCGCGCATTCGGACGTGGGCCGGCTGCAGGTAGCGCTGTCGAAGTGGCAGGATGAGCTGCGCTCGAAGGCGACGCTGGCGGCCGAGGCCTGCGAGCAGGTGGCGCGACGCGGCGGCCTGACGGCGGAAGCGGTGGAGTTGATCCGCCGTGAAATCCTGGGGATTGCGGGATGACGCCTGCCACGGCGCCGACACCGGCGGTGCTGCTGCCCTATCAGCAGACCTGGGTGGCGGACCCCGCGGAAGTGGCAATCTGGGAGAAATCCCGCCGCATCGGGGCTTCCTGGTGCGATGCCTCGCAGGCGGTGCTGACGGCCGCTGCCGAGGGCGGCCAGGACGCCCTCTACATCGGTTACAGCGAGGACATGACCCGCGAGTACATCGACGATTGCGCGATGTGGGCGAAGGCGTTTTCCTTCGCGGTGAGCTGGCTCGGCGAGGTGGTGTATTCGGACGAGGCGACCGACATCAAGGCCTTCCGGATCGATTTCGCTTCGGGCAAGAAGATTCTCGCGCTCTCCAGTCGGCCGCGCTCGATCCGCGGCAAGCAGGGGCGCGTGACGATCGACGAGGCGGCCTTCCACGACGATTTGCCGGGCCTGATGAAGGCGGCGCTGGCAATGCTGATCTGGGGCGGCAAGGTGCGGCTCTTGAGTTCGCACAACGGCAACCAGAACCCGTTCAACGACATCGTGCAGGACATTCGCGCCGGCCGTCTGGGGTATTCGCTGCATCGAACGACGTTTCAGGACGCGGTGGCGCAAGGGCTTTATGCGCGCGTGGCGCTGATCCAGGGCGAGCGGATGAAGGAGCGCACCGCCGAGGCCTGGGCGGAGAAGATTTATGCGATGTACGGAGACAACTCGGCGGAGGAGCTGGACGTTGTTCCGAGCGAGGGCAGCGGCACTTTTCTGTCAATGGCGCTGATCGAGTCGCGCATGCAGCGGCCGGGGGCGGATGAGACGCCGCTGGTACGCCAGCGCTGGGACGACGCCTTCGGCTTGCTGCCGGAGCCGACGCGGGCTGCGGAAGTGGCGGCATGGTGCCAGGAGACGCTGGAACCGCTTCTGCGGACGCTGGACCCGGCGCGCTGGCATGGCTTCGGCCTGGACTTCGCGCGCATCGGCGATCTGACGGTGCTAGTGGCCCTCGAGGAGGGGGCGGACGTGGTGCTGCGCTGCCGCCTGGTGGTGGAGCTGGGCAATTGCCCGTTCCGGCAGCAGGAACAGGTACTGTTTTTCGTGGGCAATCGCTTGCCCCGACTGCGTTTCGGGGCACTGGACGCCGGCGGCAACGGCGCGGCGCTGGCGGAAGCTGCGGCGGATAAGTATGGATCGAGCCGGATCGAGCAGGTGAAGCTGTCCGAAGCCTTCTATCGCGACCAGATGCCGCGCTTCAAGGCGGCACTCGAGGATGCGACGCTGGAAGGGCTGCCGCGTGATGACCAGTGCCGAGACGATCTGCGGGCCATCCGACGGATTAACGGGGTGCCAAAGCTGCCCGGCGCGGCCACCCAGCGGGCAGTTTCGGGAGCCGGGGGGCAGGTGCAGCAACAGCGGCACGGGGACTTTGCGATTGCCCTGTTCCTGGCGCATTACGCGATGCGCAAGGAGTCTACGCCAGGACGCTGCGATGGCTTCGCGTCGGAACCGCGTCGCGGGTCATCCGGCAGCAGGGATTGGGAAAACCCTGCCGCGTCACGGCAGATGCTGTGATGCGACGTGACATGAAGGGATCAGTATCAAGAGAGGGTGTGCCGAACCGCTTCAGTCTGCCGGCGGCCCTTGCGGATGCCTACGATCTGGGGGCCAGTCCCGGCATCGCCGGTGTCCTCAATCATCCATCAGGGAATCTCGCCATGTACCGCTCACTACGCACCAAGCTACACGTATTCCTGGCCTTCGTCCTTTCGGTGTTTCTTGCTTTTCCGCCGATTGGCGCACAGGCCGGTGTTCTGGCCGATTACGGCGAAAACAAGGTCCTCGATGCCCTGCTGCGCGCGCAGGCGATCGGCACGCCGGCGACCTGGTACGTCGCTCTGTTCACCGACACCTGCACCGACGCCGGGCCGGGCACCGAAGTATCGACATCCGGCACCGCCTACGGCCGCCAGGCCGTTACCGCCTCGCTGGCCAACTGGGCCGGCACGCAGGGCGCGGGCACAACGGTGGCCTCGAGCGGCACTAGCGGCACCACCAGCAACAATAACGCGATCACCTGGTCAGCCTCGACCGCTGCCTGGGGCAACGTCCAGTCGGTCGGCTGGATGGACGCCTCCAGCGCCGGCAACCGCTGGATCTGCATCAACCTGACGGCCGCGCTCAACGTCACTGGTGCCGGATTCACCGTCAGCTTCGCCGCCGGCCAGCTCACGTTCCAGATCGACAACTAATCTCCAAGGATGGACTCCCATGAAAAACGTCTGCAAATTGTTTATTCTCGCCTTCACCTTGGTGCTGCTGTCTTTCGGCGCGCACGCCGACCTGACTCCAGCGCAGAAATCCACCTTCCTGGCGGCCATCACCGCCGAAACCAATCCCGGACTGGTGACGTGCCGGCAGGCGCGTGACGACGGCTGCATCGCGGCCTATTACAACGTGGCCACATCCACCAAGGCGTGGCGCGAGGCAGTACCCGGTAAGGAAGTCTTCGAGGCCATGAACCTGACCGCCTACGACGGCCTCAGTGCCGGCAAGCGCGATGCCTGGGCGCTGATTCTGGGCTTCTCGCCGCTGGATTTCTCGCGCAACAAGATCCGCGCCGCCGTCAATGACATGTGGGGTGCGACGGACAGGGACGCGATCCTGAACGCGGCCACGGAGTTCGCCAGCCGGTTCGAGATGCTGTTCGGCGGCAACAGCGCCACTACCGGAGGGGTCACTGCAATCAAGCGGACGCTGCCCTATGTGCTGACCATCAACGACGTGTCGGCAACGCTCAACCCCTGATCCCGGAGCAGACATATGCCTACACCACTGCTGCGAGACCTGATTGGCTCGGTCGTTACCGTCACGGGCGCCAATGCCGTGGCCAACAACGGCTATGCCAACTCAGCCGACAAGCTGACCATCGACAACGCCACCAACCTGGCGCTGCTCGCCGACTTCGATTTGTCAGGACCATTCGCCACAGCGCCGGTCGGTGGGGTAATGCAACTGCTGGCGGTCGACTATTCACTCGATGGCGCGACCGCTGGTCCGGCTCCGGCATCCACGATGACGGCTCGTCTTGTCGGGTCTTTCTCTCCGCAGCCGAACACCAGCAACGCCTCTACGTCCTGGCGCATGCGGCTTAACGCCATCCCGCTGACCAACAAGACGGATTTCTACCTGTTCAACAACGGGACCGGGTTCTCGCTCAGTTCTGGTTGGGTGCTGAAAGCGCAGTGCTGGTCGCCGGGAACGTAACAAGTGGGCAATCCCTACGATTTGGCCAACCTGCTGTGGCCGGATGCAGTACTCGGCAGGCAGCCGCAGGATGCGCCCCGGCTTAACCCAGACCATCCGCTCGGTAAACAGAGCTGGGCGTGCATCAATATTCCCGGAATCGCGCTGTACGGCAGCGCAAAACCGAGTGCCACGCTGCTGGCGAATACCGGCTATGCCCTTGGCAAAGGCGGGCGAAGCCTGTTGCAGACAGGCACGGCTCAAAACTCTGGCTTGAGCTATGGCGCGAATACGGGGATGCGGATAGGAATATCGTCTGGCGTTATCGTCTGCCGAGCCGTCAGTAGTTCGTTGTTACCCCTATTTACAACGAGCTTCACGACCTACGTTGGCGGGCCAGGCGGCTTTTTGATCGCGCTGCAAAACAATCAGGCAAAGCTTATCAAGCATGACGTGGTCGAGATGTTGGCATCGTCAAATTCATGCCCAACAGGTCAAATGGCCGCGATTGCATGGAGTTATAACGGCACTACCGGCCGCGCTCGGATCGCACTCAATGGTGTTCTGAGCTCCGGCAGCTCCGCTCAGACCTTTACACACTCGACGTGCAACAACGGCGGTTACTACACCGATAACGGTGGCGGGACGAACCCAACGGAAATAGCGCTGTTTGCCCTGTCTCCCGATGAGTGCTTCAGCGATTCCGCCTTGATTGCTGCGAGTGTCAATCCATGGGAGATGTTTGAGCCAATATCGCCTGGCGATTGGTCTCCAGGCCTCCTGTCCGGCGGGTCAGCACTCGCTGGCAGCGCAACTGGTAGCGCCACTGCCGGTGGCACTGCCAACCTCGCCGCCCAGGTCGCACTGGCTGGGGTCGGGGTGGCCACTGCTGGCGGGTCGGCAGTGGGCAGCGTGGCGGTCCCGCTCTCGGC
>OFRC01000082.1_pt1 | contig 32940 bp, 64 predicted proteins | sample 1543051 | NCBI WGS metagenome assembly OFRC01 (sample SAMN07774231, study PRJEB24372) | wastewater metagenome
TCGCGATCTACACGGTGGACCTCGGGACCGAGCCGTTCACGCTAAATCTCGGCGATACTGTCAACATCAAATACCCGCGCTGGGACCTGACCGTGGGCCGTAACGGCGCGGTGGTGTCGATCACCGAAAACGCCGCCAACAACGCCTGCACAATCGGAGTTCACGCCTGATGAGTGCAGCATGTATCGCGCATGAGAATCTTGCCGACGACGCAACCGTTCTCGCTTCGACGCAGGAACTGTTGCTGCCGGTCTCGAACCTGCAGAACCCGCACGTCGCCCGCAAATACAGATCGGTCCTTTCGAGCGCCACGGTGGTGTTCGATCTTGGGGCGGCGATCTCGATAGACACACTCGCCATTTTCGGCCTCAACGCAGAGACGATCCGGGCCAGGGTATCGGCGACCGATTCAACCGGAGCGACGGGCGAACTCTACGATAGCGCGAGCGGAAATATCGACGCCGACTATCCGTCGATGATCTACCTGATCGGGTCTCCGGTCGTGGGGCGCTACATCAGCTTCGCGATTGCAACCACCAGCGCAGCCTACATTGAGGCTGGGCGCGTCTTTATCGGGACACGGACGCAATTCTCGATCAACTTTGCCTACAACTGGCAGCGCCAATATGTCGACCGCAGCGTTCGCGCCAAAACGCGAGGCGGCCAGACACAGATCAACCCGGACGTGACCTATCGCACGGTCGATCTCACCTTCGGGTTTCTGAGCGAGTCCGAGAAAAATGGCGTTCTCGAAACCATCGACCGCGTCAACGGCATGAGTACCGACGTCCTGTTCATCATCGATCCGGAAAGCACCAACCTGCCGCGCGACACGATCTGGGGGCTGGTCAGCAATCTAACGCCGGTGGTGCAGCCGTACTTCGACAGGTTCTCGAAACAATACCAGATTGAAGAGAGGCTATAGATGACCTTCGTTCTTGACGATCGGGTTCGTGAGAATTCGACGACAACGGGTACTGGCAACATAACGCTTACCGGCGCAGTGTCCGGCTATAAGTCGTTCTCATCTAGGATGAGCGTTGCCGATACCTGTTTCTATACAATCATAAACGGAACGGAATGGGAGGTTGGTCTAGGCACCTATTCGGCATCGAATACTCTCACGCGAACCACTGTCTATCGTAGCTCGAATGCTGATGCGCTGGTCAACTTCAGCGCCGGCACCAAGGATGTTTTCATTGATCTTCCGGCCTTCGCGGGCATGGACGCGACCGGCAAGACCCGGTTCAACAATCTGAACGGCGCGTTCGGTGTGCATGGCGCCGATATAGCTTCGGCGGCGACCGTCAATCTAGAGGCCGCGACCGGAGATCTCGTTGACGTCACCGGCACCACCACCATTACTGCGATCACGCTGTCGGAAGGCCATGAGCGCACGGTGCGATTTACTGGCGCATTGACGCTGACGAACGGCGCTTCGTTGGTGCTGCCGGGCGGGGCCAATATCACCACCGAAGCCAGCGACATTGCGATTTTCCGCGGTTATGCATCCAGTGTTGTGCGTTGCGTTTCCTATTCGCGGATTGCGCCATTTGCGACCGCGGCCCAGATGGAAGCCGGGACCGACGCCACCAGATCGGTGACACCAAGTGTGCAGCAGTACCATCAGAGTGCAGCCAAGGCGTGGTGCAAGGTCGACAGCGCCGCCAATAACACGGCGAGCTATAACGTTTCCGGCGTTACCGACACTGGCACCGGGCTAGTGACCGTCACTTGGGATACTGACTTCTCAACCGCCAACTATGCGGTCCCCGCGCAGGCGCTGGAGACTTCATCGTCGTACCTGTGCAATATCAATTCGCAGGCAGCCGGCTCAGTCGTTATTCAAGCGTGGCATGTCGGCGTCGGGCGGGTTGATATGTCGCAATACTATGTCGCGGCGTTTGGCGATCTGTGATGCCAAAGCGCATCGTCTACAATCGCAAGTCTGACGGTGGTGTCAGTGTCTATGCTCCGGCGCAAAATTGTCTTGCGATGATGGCTTGCGGCGGCCGCTGGAACGGCGAGCGCCGCGGGTTCTTGCACGATCAGATTGATAGGCAAATCGAGCGCGGCATTCGGTCCGATGTTGCGCAGCGTTTCGTGCTCGCGATGCAATTCGGCGGCTGCACGACTGCTGAGGCTTTAGAAATTCTCAGAGACCGCGATTGTGCTCCACATGGAACTGCAATCGAACTTTGGGATAGCGACGAAATTCCGTCTGACCGCTGGTTCCGGGATGCATGGGTTCGGAGCCACAACGGCGGGCCGATCGCAATTAACCGGCGCCAGGCGCGCCGCATCCATGCTGCGCAGATCGAGATCAGGAAAACAGAACTCTTGCGAGACCTGCGCCTTCGCGCCGCAATTGCCGAAAGCGATGCCGAGGCGCTACGGATTGGTCTACGGGGCGACCATGTGGCTGCTATCGCGGTACGCTCAGTGTTGCGCGATGCAGATGATCCGGAGCATTTGCGGTCGCTCTGGCCGGCTGCGCTCGGTCCGAGGCCGCACAGCCCTGTCATTCCAGCAAACCTATTTGGAGTCACGCAATGAACTGGATATCACTTGGCGCTGTTGGCAGCGTCTCCGTGCGTGACTCTGCCGATATATTGTCGTTCCGGAATCGTCTGTGGCTTGCGGGCGGCTATTATTACGGTGGGATAAACTACCGCGATTTTTACAGGGGCACCGGACCGAGTTCATTTGCCCAACAAATCTCAAACCCATCGGCACCTTTCGATGAGTACGCAAAACTCATCGGGCTTGGTGGAAGTCTATACGCCATTCGCAACAGTGTCTGGAAGGTTACAGGAGATCCGTCATCTGGAGCGCACTGGACCAAGATATGTGATCCAACACCGTGGAGCGCCGGGCTCAGTCATATCCAGGTTGTTACGCTTTCAGGTCAGATCATCTTCGCCATCACAAATAATGGCATCTGGTCATCAACCGACGGAGCAAGCTGGACGAACGTGCACGACGGGGCGGGCTTTCCTGCGACCGGATTCGCGGCCGCCGTTCTCGGTAGGAGTATTTATGTGTTCGCTGGGGCAACCGGAATAACGAATGTTCCACCCGAAGCAGTCTATGCTGGGTTCACGTCATTCACCGCCATGCTGGTATCCAATGATGGGGCGAACTGGTCGGACATTGGTCCGGTTCCATTCGCCCCGAGGATGTGGCCAGGCATTGCCCTGCTCAATAACTCCATCTTGATGTTCGGTGGTTTCAACAATGTTGCCAGCAGCAACCATGACGATACCTGGACGTTTGCTGCTGATATCGGATGGACGAAGATAGCGACGCCGACAAAACCACCAAGCCGGCACGCACCTGCGGCGTTCACCTATAATGGATCGTTTCATATCCTTGGCGGGAACAGGAATCCAGACGTACTCGGGCCTGGCTCCTTCCTTAACGATCTTTGGGTTCTTGAAAGCTGACGCATTGTTTGTCCGCCGAAGATGCGGCCAGCTGCGCGGGAATAGCGGTCCCGTTCGTTTAATTCACGTTTTCAGGATCAGTTATGACAGAGATCGCCGGATAGTTTAATGCGCCTTTAACTCTCGTACCATTGCCTCGATTTCTGATGCCTTAACTTGCTTCGGTTCCGGTGTTGTATAGACGACCGAAGCGCCGATCACGAGTGCGCACGCCAGCCAAAAGCATTTCATCAACATTTCCCGCTTCCCCTACGCCCTCAGTCCGTCTGTATTGCTAAGGCGCGGAACTTAGCACCACAACCCCACAGCGAACACCCCTGAAATCGCAGTTCTAGCGAGGAATTTCCATGGCAACTTTTACGCCGCGCGTGGTCGACATCTCTCACCACAACAAGGTGATCGACCTCACGGCCACGGCCGCCTCCGGGGTGTGGGGCGTAATCCACAAATCGTCGCAGGGCAGAGGCTATCGCGATCCGGATTATGCGCCGCGCCGCAAGCTGGCGAAGGCAGCCGGGATGCTTTGGGGCGCCTATCATTTCAACGACGGCTCCGACGTCGCCGCCCAGGTCGACTGGTTCCTGAAGTGCGCACAGCCGGACGACTCCACGCTGCTGGTGCTCGACTTCGAGGACAATACGAAATCCAACATGACCGTGCAGCAGGCCGTCGCCTTCCTGCGGTTGCTTGAGCAGAAGACCGGCCGCAAGGGCGCAATCTATTCCGGCAACCGGCTGAAGGAAACCATCGGGAAGCTCTCGGCTGCCGATCGCAAATATCTCACTTCGCATCGGCTCTGGCTGTGCCAGTACGGCCCGCGTGCGGTGCTGCCGAAGGGGTTTTCGCGCTACTGGCTCTGGCAATATACCGGCGACGGCGTCGGTCCGCCGCCGCACAACGTGCCCGGCATCGTTTCCGGCAACCGCGGGCTCGACTGCAACGTCTATGACGGCGACCGGGCGCAGCTGGCCAGCGAATGGGCACCGACCGGCCTGGGCCTGGCCGCGATGTTTGCGGCGGCGACGGATGACATGTCGTCGCATTCGCGCGCGGCCGCGGCCGATCAGCCGGACGATGATGCACCGGCGATAGCGCCGGCGCCGGCGTTGGAAGTCGCACCGCCGAACGTGCAGCCGCTCGATCCCGCAATTGACGGCGACCCGGTGCTGCTGGACGTGCAGCAGCGCCTCAAGGGGCGGCGATACCCGCCCGGCATCCTGGACGGCAAATGGGGCGGCGGCACCAGGGGCGCGCTCAGCGGGTTCATGGGCGACCGAGGACACAAGATCGCCATACCGACATCGCTCGCCGAATTTCACGAGATCGCCGACGAAGTCCGCGCCGAGCTGATCGAGGCCGAAACCGAGGTGCAGCCGGACGGCAGCATCGGCTGGTACCGGCCGGTCAGCGAGGCGAGGGCCAATGCCGAGCCGCAGATCGTCAAGGAGCTCGCTCCCGAGGTCGCTCCAGTCAAGCGCAACTTCATCACCGCGATCTGGGCCTCGATCGTCGCCGCCGCCGGCGCGATATGGGAAACGGTCAGCGGCTACGTTTCGGAGGCGTGGGACTTCTTCACCGACCACAAGGATGTGGTCGACGATCACCCTGGCATTCTGAGCACGGCATGGGGATACGTCACCGCGATGCCGACCGGCTTCTGGTGGCTGCTGGTCGCCGGCGGGCTGGCCTTCATCGCCTATAATTCGTGGCGCTCGATCAAGACCAGCTTGCAGGCAGTTCGAAGCGGAGAGCGGCAATGATCTATCTCAAGGCTGCGATGACGGCGCTCGGCGGTGCCGGCTTGCTGACAAAAGTCATCATCGCGCTCGGCCTCGCCGGCGTGGCTCTGACGGCCTATGGCGTATGGCATCACCGCATCTACCAGAGCGGCGTCAACGACACCCTGGCGAAGATCGCCAAGGCCGACGCCGAGATGGTCGGCCGCGCGCTGGAGATGCGCCGGGTGCTGTCCGACTGCCAGGCAGCGGGCCGCGTCTGGGATCAGTCGACCGGGAGATGCCGATGATCGTTCGTCTGGCATTGTTGCTGCTGCTGGCGCCGCTGCTCGGCGGCTGCGCCTGGCAAACCGTCAAGGGTTCGGTCGCGGGCGGCGAATGCAAGGTATTCGAGCGGCCGGAATATGTCGTGCTCGGCAAGCGGCCCTACGATCAGAATTGGATCGACGGCACCATCGAGGGCGGCGTCGGCGCCTGCCGCTGGAAGCGACCGGCGCCGCGGCCGGCGTCGATCGACGCGGTGCCAGCCCGCAAGGTCGCGAGTGCGCCGGCGAAACGACGCGGCGTCGTCGCGCGGCTCAAAGAGCGCGTCAAGTCGATCTGGCCCAAACCGTCCGCGGTGGCGCAGATACCGCCGGTAGACGTGCCGGCGGCGGTGGTGGCGGCTGCGCCCGTGCCGCCGCCAAAGCCGCGCAGCGCGATCGACGATCTGCTCGATCCGAAGGGCGTGGCGCGATGAGCCGGCGCCCCAGGCCATCGACCGATGATGAGGCATGGCACCTCGACAAGAAGGTGCCGATCGCCATGATCATGGCCATCCTGTTCCAGACCGGCGGGATGATCTGGTGGGGTGCGACGACCAGCGAGCGGGTCAGCAACCTGGAACGCAAGGCTGATGGCGTCGCGCCGCAAGCCGAACGCCTGGCCCGTGTCGAAACCAAACTCGAAACCGTTCAGGACGGCATCAGCGAGATCAAGTCGATCCTGCGCAAAGAACCGCCGCTGCCCTCAAAGGTTCCATGAATTCGCGCCCGTAAAGCGTGAACACCACGCGGCAATGCCGCTCTAGCCCTTCCACAATCGAAAGCATCACGAATGATCCGAACCGCCTTTCTGGCGGCGCTGGCGCTTGTCGCGCTGGCGCTGCCCGCTGAAGCTCGCCGCCATCACCGGCATTCCAGCGCCACGATCGTCTCTCACCCTTCCGGCTGCCCGGCGCGCGCGTTCTGCGGCTGCGGCGCCGCGGTGCGGGTGTTCGGCCGTCCGGTGCGTGAACTTTGGTTGGCCCGGAACTGGTTCAAGTTTCCGCGGACCTCGCCGCGGGCCGGCGCGGTCGCCGTCCGCCGACATCATGTCTTTGTGCTCGAGCAGCACATCGGCGGCGATCTCTGGCAGGTCTACGACGCCAACTCTGGCGGCCGGCAGACCCGCATCCATGCACGCTCGATCGCCGGATATACAATCGTCAGCCCGACGGGTGCGTCATGAACGGGCCGGCTGCGCAACTGCTCACCTCGGCTGCCGTGTTCCGCGGCGAGCTGGGCCGGATCCTGCTGGCGCTCGGGATCGTGCTGCTAGTCATGATCCTGGCCTGGGCGATCGAGGATTTGCGGGCCGGTGCGGCTGGATGGCTGGGGCTCGCGGCGCTTGGCTTCGTTGCGTTCGGCGCCGCGTCCCTGATCGCGGTGGGGCTGCTATGATCCCCGCCCGCGGCTACCTCATCCCGGCGATCGTGGCGCTGGTGCTGATCCTGATCGGCTCGCAGGCCAAAGCCGAAACCTGCATCGCATCGCAGTACGGCATCGGCGATGGCTATCACGGCAAGCGCGCGGCTGATGGTTCGATCTTCAACACGCACGCGCTGACGGCCGCGCACAAGACGCTGGCCTTCGGCGCCCGCGTCACGGTGACGAACCTCGCCAACGGTCGGTCGGTCACGGTTCGGATCACCGATCGCGGGCCGTTCGTTCGGGGCCGCTGCATCGATCTTTCCCGCGCCGGCGCGAACGCGATCGGCATGGGCGGGCTGGCAAAGGTGACGGTCAGATGAGCCGTACCGCAGAAGATAAAATGACCCGTGCCGTTTGGGTATTCATCGCGGTCGTCTCCATCGCATTGATCTTATCCGGGCTTGTCATATACGCCATCGCGAGGGCGGTCTTATGAGCATGGCCGTCCTGTCCGCGCTCGCAATGATCTGGGCCGGCATCTTCATCGCACGAAATGATCGATCGAGATGGCGAGGGATTTCATTGGTCGGTGCCGCCGTTGCTGTGCTGGGGATATCCGCGGCCAAGGCGCACGATCACGAACATCCCGAACTAGACCAATGGTATGCTACCAGAAAGCAGCCGGACACTGGCATAAGCTGCTGCGGCCCCTCTGATTCCTATTGGTGCAATGAATGCGCGCGAGGCTCGCAAGTCGTCTGCACGATCGACGACGACAGAGACGACGCGAAGCTAAACCGCAGGCATGTTCCAAACGGAACGGTCGTCGAAATTCCCCCGCACAAGTTCAACAAAGACCCGAACCCGACAGGTCGCGCCGTGGTGTGGCTGAGTTCTTCCGGCTACGTCTTTTGCTTCGTCGGGATATCAGGATCGTAATTCGGCCTTCGAGCCGTCCACCTCTACCGGGCCCGTTCCTTGCCCGGTAGGCTCGGACCAGAGATGGTCCTGTTTCCTCCCATGCTTATCCGGTTGACGCATACAGGTACTAGATGTTGACGACGCGCACTGAAATCTTGGCGGAAGGCGTGACCCTGCATATGGGGGATGCGCGCGTTATTCTGCCGACGCTCGCGCGCGCCGACGCGGTTGTGACCGACCCGCCCTATGGCGTGAACAAGGCCGCTTGGGACGAAAAATACCCGGATTGGCTTGAAGATTTGGCGTTCGCCGCCGCGCGCACCGTCGTCATCATGCCGGGCATGTGGGCGATGCCGCTTTGTCTCAAGGGCATGGGCGACCGCTACAAGGCCGTCATAGCGGGCCACAACACGAACGGGATGACGTTTGGGCCGATTGGCTTCAATAATTGGATTCCCGCCGTTGTCGGCGGCGACGTGCCCCACAGAGGGCAGGATGCTTTCGAGTTTGCGGTCGGCGCAGAGGCGAAGCCCGATCATCCGAGCCCCAAGCCGCTTGCCTACATGCTTAAGCTCATTGATCGCACCACGGAGCCCGGCTGGACGATTGTGGACCCTTTCATGGGGTCCGGGACCACGGGCGTCGCGTGCGTGAACATGGGGCGCAAGTTCATCGGGATTGAGCTTGACCCTACCTATTTTGACCTCGCGGCGCGCCGCATCGGCGATGCCTTGAAGCAGCCCGATTTTTTCATCGAAAAGCCCGCGCGCGAGAAGCCGCCGCAGCTTCAACTGACTACAGGTAGACCATGAAGGGAACACTACATGTGGGGTCATTTTCGGCCTGTATGCGTCAACCGGATAAGCATGTTTCCTCCCTAGACTTAGCCCGTCATCCGAACCCGCGAGGGCTCCGGGTGGCGGGCTTTTTTGCGTCGGCTCGCTCTCACGTCGAAACGATTCACCCGTCGCAATTAATCTCATGTTGTCCTCCGTGGTGCTCACGGTATTTTTCGAGCATGGCCGGCAGCACCCAATCCGGGGCACCCAAGTTCTTCCACATGGTTTCGCTTTGGAGCGTTAGCGGTCTTACGCCGTCGGCGCGGCAAGCATCGATCGCCTTCAAGACCCACCAGAGAAGATGCTTGTCGCTAAATTGTTCGCTCATCTGGACATCCCGTTTAGAGGCGACGGATGGCCGGGGCTGCAAGGAAGCTCCACCCGTCAGGCTCACACCTATAATAGCCCCTGCACCTTTCCTATCTGGGTAACGTCGGGTCGAAATTACCTTGATCTCAGTTACGTTACCTAGTTGCTGCTCAAGACTGGTTATACGGCGACCGCCGCCGCGCGAAGTTCGGCGCGGACTTCCATCCACAGCTTGCCGAGCATGTTATGACCATCTCGGTTCGGTCCCCAGCCCCAATAGTAATCACGCCAAGAATCCTCGATCAACTCGCGATCTCCTGTCGCCAGCAGCTTGCGACGGACGTATTCGTGTTGTTTGACCTTCTCGCGTAAAAGATCGCGCATGATGTCGATCTTTACGTCGTCCCAATCGTGGCGCCGAAGGTCCTTATTGGCCTCGGCGATCTTGAATGCATCGTGCGCCGATCTCGCGTGCATGATTTCGCCACGGATGCGACGCTGCTGATTTGATCCATCGTCAAAACGCGGCCTGAATTTCTGGAAATGGTAAGCATGTTCTGACGTGTCAAAGTCAATGCCGCACCATCGAAGGCGAAAGGCCGAGAAGTTCGATAGAACGTAGAAATCTTGTTCGTAGAAAAACACCTGATTCTCGGTATCGGTTTTGTGCAGTTCCATCGTTGTCATCCTCAATGTTCGGTCAGTAATACTTACGGCGAATAGGGTAATAGGCTTACAAATTTACGCCGTTCTTTTGTTGCATTACCCCGTTCCAGCACTGTCCGCCGGACACGCCGGCTCTTGGCTTTCTTGTGATCCTCGACGGCCCTCAGAATCTTCGCCCACGAGATGTAGCCGCGCAACCCTTTGGGATTGGTGACCACCATAAGACCCTTCGGTTCGGCGTACAGCCAAAGATCCTCGTTGATCCTGATCGGGTCGCAGGGGTAGCCGTTCGACTCGACGTATTCGCGCTTTGGCATTACAACTCTCCTTTGGAGACCGTGGATGGTGCAAGCTGCGACCGCACCTTAATGACAACGCTGTTGGCGATGGCCTCCCGCATGGTTTCAGATATGCCGGGCGGCTATAAATCTTAACGCCGTTGTGATCGTGGTTGATAACCAGATCTGCAACTACATCAGCCAGCTTTGCGCGGGCCTCTTTTTCGGTTTCTGCATCTACATGAACCGATGCCCACATTTTAACGTCAAAAAGAAATTCCTTCATTTTCACTCTCCTTTGTTTTCTGTCGTGCCTAGTGTTCCGACAACAGCGGGGATGACAGGCAGATCGGCAATCGAATGCCAGTGCGTCGCCGTATGCCCCTGCCACTTCATATCGAAGCTGTACGCCGTGCGCATATCAAGCCAGCGCGCCGCGCCGTCAGTGGCCACAACAATCTCGCCGGCAATCGGAACGTCTTTGGAAAGGTCGCGCCAGCCCAGACCTTCGGCAGCGGCTTTGGCGAACTCTCCGAGCGTGGTGTCCATGTCCGAGATGTTGTACATCGCCAACCACGCGAGATGGGTCCGGTCCTCGATGTTCATGCGTAAGCCCCTTCCGGCATCCGAACGGGCTTTGAATCGGCCGGCAGATAGAGAGGGTGACGCGGCTTGCCGCCCTTGGTAAAACCCAAGGCAAAATGCGGCTTCTTATGCATCCAGCCTCGCACTGTTTCGGCTTGCCAATCCGTGGCGTGAGCGCCCCATGCGCAGATGACAATCCCCGCATCCCTTACTGCGTCTTCGATCACTTCCTGGTTGCGAGGGCCGTGCATAGCTTCACCGGCCTTGAAAAGGTCTTCCGGCTGCGTGGCGCGGTAGGCGTAAAGGTTCACGACGGCGAGCCGTTCGTACTTCCACGCCTTCGCAAAGCCTACGCAACGGCGGATGGTAGGGTCGTCCACCTCGCCATCGGCCGTTGATGGATTGAGCATCACGAACAGGGCAGATTTTGGCGAGCCCACGTCGGCGCCGGCACCGTCCGTGAAGCCCATCCATCGCCAGTTCTTTCGGTCGTGAGTGCCGCGCCATTCCCGTTCAAGCAAATAGCGATACTTGCCGCAGGGCGAGATGTCGGCGTAGCTGCGGATATAGTCAGCCATGGGCGTCCTCCAAATCTTCAAGGGTGATCGGCTGGCCATCGACAAGGGTCTGCCCGTTTCCCTCGCATTCGGGGCACGGGTCTTCCTCGGTGTCGTAATGGCCGGAGTCAATCAGGTGGTCGCCGTAGGTGATACCCATCACTTGCACTCCTGCAAAACCACTCGCGGACAGGGTGCGGGATCTGACGGCTCATCTTCGGTGGGGACTTCCGTGATGCTCATCGTCTCTTCGTTGATTTCCTCGTCGAGGTCGGCGTCGGCATTGCACGATGCCGCCTCTGCATCCTTCTCGTTCTCTGCATCGACAAAGTAGGTTCGATTAATGGTCGCGCGGGTTTCTACCATCCAGCGTTTCATCTATTTCTCCTGCTGTAACAACTGATGCGAAGTCACTAGCGAAGCCTCGGCCGCGCGCACCATCTCGTAGAGGCTGGTGGTTTTGAATCCCATCGCGTGGACCTTGGCGCAAAGGCTGTCAGGCCCTGAGAACGGCAACTCGCCGCGGGCGCACGCCTCGACAAGATCGCCGACTCCGGCACGGGGTTGCATCACGAATTGAATGTCGGTCATGTCACTTTCCATTCGTGGAGGTCACTACCGATGCGCGGCGGCGGTCGTGGATGGACTTCATCTCACTCCACGAGCGGGCGTCTTCGCAGCCTTTGCACAGGGGGTAGACGTTGAACTGGTCGCGCTCTCGGTTGGCCGCTTCCTGGGCCTCCCGGCTTACTTGGTCGGCCGGCTTCATCATGCCGTCCGGATTGGTATTGAACGGGTTCACCGTCATCTCTACGCGGAAGGTCCGCTTGCGCTTGTCCTTCTGGCAGGCAAGGCACTTGAACGTGCACGAGGCGACGCGCCCATAGGCGGGGAAATTGATCCTCATGGTTCGCTCCGTGAGTGAGCCGATGACAGCGAGGACGACAGGTCGGCGTAAGCCTTCGCGGCGCGGCGAAAGTCGTCCTTAGTGACCTTAGTGAGAATGAGGTATTGCTTTAGATCGCGATCCCACTGGCGATGAACAGTTTCGCCGTCCCGCTTGTCGGTATATTCGACGGATGGAGCGATCTTGGCGAACGGCTCAAGCGCGCTCTGCACCCCTGACTGAGCAAGAAGGCCCGCCTCAAGTAATGCGGCAGCGGCCTCTCGACTGCGGCATTCAGAGACAAGCCCGCAAGACGCGCCGCAAATAACTGCCGCAGTCCTGGCGAGCAGAGTTTCAATATCTGGCTGGGAGTGAGGGTGCGTCATTTCAACCCCCTGATATGCATCACATCGACCATCGCCCGGACAATCGCGCGGGTTTCATCGAATAGCTTTGTGCCTCCGCGTGTGGCGGTCCAATGCGCTTCGGCTTGCATGAGTGTGAAATACCGACACCCGGCTTTCACCATAGGTTCTTTGTCGCCGGTCAGGCGTTGCAAAAAGAACGGATAACCATCGCTTCGGTGCTGGCCTTGAATTACCCATTGTTCACCGAGATTGGCCCGCGACAGATCGGCCCCCGACAGATCGGCCACCGACAGATTGGCCCGCGACAGATTGGCTTCTTGCAAAGCCTCTTTCACCGTGGCGGCTTTCTCGCTTCTAAAAATAACATTCCCGGTAAAGCGATTTTTGATTTCGATAGCCATAACTACTCCCCCTTCAGGAGCGGGGGAGCGACGTTCGGCGGCTTTCTTTTCAGCCTCAATGCCGCTCTGAAAACCCCAAGTATACCAGTCTGTGGCAAGCTTCTTATCGGGCTCGCTGACTGGATATGGCGGTTTCAACACTTGGTCAGCATTTCCCTCCGAACTGTTGAAGCCCGATCTCCATCCGTGGTACCAGCAAAAAGCAGCATAGGCTGCAACATCAAGCGGATCGCCTTTGGCGACGTGTTCCAACAGATGCCGTTGGCAGTCGGCCTCCCAGTCTTGCTTCGTCCATCCATTATTCCAGCCGTACTTCATTTCGGCCGCTATGAGTTTTGCAAGAAGGGCTTCGGAGAAGTGTTTTACAAGGTCTTTTAGTTTGTCGTCGGGATGGGAGTGAATAAGTGGTTCTTCGCCTATGATACAATCGAGACATGGCTGATCCGTCGCCGGCTCGTCTGAAAAGATAGGGGCGCCGCAGCGGTTACACTTAGAACCGGGGTTGCAGTAGATTGGCAGGTAGTCGCGGAATTCATCCCACGGCCTTTGTTGGCATTCCTGGCCAGGCTGATGCGGCTCCGCACAGGCTGGGCAATCTGCTTCGCGTTCCTTCACCTTCTCAAAAAGGAGCCTCCATGCCTTCCGATCTTCAGTCATTGCTCGATCTCCTCAATACTGCCATCGGGGAGTATTCGGATTGGCCGGTCATCGTTCTCAGCCAGTAGTGCGTCCAGTGATTCAATCGATGGTGGGCGGTTAATCGCCTCCGCAGTCACCAGCGCCGACGCTAGATAGCGAGCGACTTGATTCCATCGCTTATCGATGGGCTCCAACGTTTCGGCAGCCTTCGCCAGATCGCCAATCTGAATTATGAGTTGATTGTTGACGGCTTGGGTCGCCATGCGATCAAGCATAGATGTTGGTGGTCGCAGTAGATAATCTGATTGTCCAGTCATTCGTCGCTCCTATTCACGTCCGCGTGGGCAATAATTCCAGTGCTCAACGGGGCAACTGCCAACCATCCCCTTTGTGATTTTGCGCCCGCACTGGCGGCAGCGCCTTGGCTTCTTCTCTGGTTCTGGCTTGTCCGGTTTGCGTTGTTTATTGGGCATCTCATAGCCCCGCTAACTGTTGTCAGGGCGGGTCTTGACGCCCATAGGGCAGTCCCAAACTGGCGGATTAGCCGCACTGCAATCGCCGCCGCAGAGCTGGCATTGCACTTCCATCTCGCGCTCTTGTTCTGGCGTGATGTCGTAATGGCCGGAGTCAATCAGGTGGTCGCCGTAGGTGATACCCATCACTTGCACTCCTGCAAAACCACTCGCGGACAGGGTGCGGGATCTGACGGCTCATCTTCGGTGGGGACTTCCGTGATGCTCATCGTCTCTTCGTTGATTTCCTCGTCGAGGTCGGCGTCGGCATTGCACGATGCCGCCTCTGCATCCTTCTCGTTCTCTGCATCGACAAAGTAGGTTCGATTAATGGTCGCGCGGGTTTCTACCATCCAGCGTTTCATCTATTTCTCCTGCTGTAACAACTGATGCGAAGTCACTAGCGAAGCCTCGGCCGCGCGCACCATCTCGTAGAGGCTGGTGGTTTTGAATCCCATCGCGTGGACCTTGGCGCAAAGGCTGTCAGGCCCTGAGAACGGCAACTCGCCGCGGGCGCACGCCTCGACAAGATCGCCGACTCCGGCACGGGGTTGCATCACGAATTGAATGTCGGTCATGTCACTTTCCATTCGTGGAGGTCACTACCGATGCGCGGCGGCGGTCGTGGATGGACTTCATCTCACTCCACGAGCGGGCGTCTTCGCAGCCTTTGCACAGGGGGTAGACGTTGAACTGGTCGCGCTCTCGGTTGGCCGCTTCCTGGGCCTCCCGGCTTACTTGGTCGGCCGGCTTCATCATGCCGTCCGGATTGGTATTGAACGGGTTCACCGTCATCTCTACGCGGAAGGTCCGCTTGCGCTTGTCCTTCTGGCAGGCAAGGCACTTGAACGTGCACGAGGCGACGCGCCCATAGGCGGGGAAATTGATCCTCATGGTTCGCTCCGTGAGTGAGCCGATGACAGCGAGGACGACAGGTCGGCGTAAGCCTTCGCGGCGCGGCGAAAGTCGTCCTTAGTGACCTTAGTGAGAATGAGGTATTGCTTTAGATCGCGATCCCACTGGCGATGAACAGTTTCGCCGTCCCGCTTGTCGGTATATTCGACGGATGGAGCGATCTTGGCGAACGGCTCAAGCGCGCTCTGCACCCCTGACTGAGCAAGAAGGCCCGCCTCAAGTAATGCGGCAGCGGCCTCTCGACTGCGGCATTCAGAGACAAGCCCGCAAGACGCGCCGCAAATAACTGCCGCAGTCCTGGCGAGCAGAGTTTCAATATCTGGCTGGGAGTGAGGGTGCGTCATTTCAACCCCCTGATATGCATCACATCGACCATCGCCCGGACAATCGCGCGGGTTTCATCGAATAGCTTTGTGCCTCCGCGTGTGGCGGTCCAATGCGCTTCGGCTTGCATGAGTGTGAAATACCGACACCCGGCTTTCACCATAGGTTCTTTGTCGCCGGTCAGGCGTTGCAAAAAGAACGGATAACCATCGCTTCGGTGCTGGCCTTGAATTACCCATTGTTCACCGAGATTGGCCCGCGACAGATCGGCCCCCGACAGATCGGCCACCGACAGATTGGCCCGCGACAGATTGGCTTCTTGCAAAGCCTCTTTCACCGTGGCGGCTTTCTCGCTTCTAAAAATAACATTCCCGGTAAAGCGATTTTTGATTTCGATAGCCATAACTACTCCCCCTTCATCACCGCCAGAGCGAGGCGGCCGGGCGCGCCGGGATTTTCCGACCCGTTGGCCAATTCGATTTTGATTGCATCTTCGCGCGCTGCTCTCGCGGCTTGCGCGGCACCACGCGCTTTAAGCGCACCGGTTTCGGATTCGCTTCCCGCTCTGCTGCTCGAACCGCGCCGCCGGACTCGATCCAGAGCCGTTCGCAGATCGGAAAGGGATTGATGCCGTGGACCTCAAACCAGAAGCGCGGCTCGCCGATGCGATGCTGCGCAAGGATACCGGATAGATGATGGTAATGGCACAACGGCGTTACCCACCGATCGTCCTCTTTCATCTGCATACCTGGCGCGTCGACCTTTCCGATCTCCGGCCGCCTCAATTTGAGGTGCGCGGCTTCGACGTTGCGCATTGAGCCGCAGACGCAGCACGGCAATTTGTTCACATATTCGATGTGCTGCTGGTCGCGTTCGCGCGGGTGTCGTTGCCGAAGCTCGCCCATCAGAACGCTCGCCGGCTGCGTGTTTCAACGTCGTCCGGCCCGGAGTGGACGTCGATCCGCGGCCTGCGGCTCTTCCGTTCCTCGTTGAAAATGTAAGAGAGCGCAGCAAAACCAGTGAAGGCAAGCAGCGCGAGCGCGGCGACGAGCATCTGGTCCATCAACCTTCTCCGATTTCGCGTTGAATGAGCATCTGCAGCGCTTCGGCCTTGGCGTCGTCGATGTGGTTCAGCACCACGCGCGACTGAAACCGCTCAGGCGTGTCGAGCAGCGTCTGGATAACGTCGATATCGCTCGACGTATCGAGGCTCGCGTGCAGGATCGCCGAGACCAAATGCTCGGCCATGATCTTCACTATGTCGTCGCGGTCCATACCCTGCAGGGGCTTGCGGAACGGAACGACTGTTGCGGCCTGCTGGTTCATTGGAACGCTCTCCCGCTGATATAATCCCGCTTTGAAAAACCGGCCCGCTGGTCTGGCGTGCGCCGATACTTGTTCTCCCGGCTGACGACGTATTCAGCGAGGCTGCGTTCGCCATCGTCGATCCGCTCCTGCGCTGTGCGGGTGTCGGGCGTGAACTGACGACAGAATCCGGACATGACCGGCTGAAGATCGGGCTTGCCGTGCAGGCCCTCACGGCTGGCGAGCCAGCGCGGGACCGACACGGCAGCCCATCGCTTCGCTTCCGGCGTTTCGATGCGGATCAGATCTCGCCCGTCGCGCTGGCGCCGCGGCAGGTTCACGACCTTGCCTTGGCTGTACGAAAACACCTGCAGCGAATTCGGCCGGGCCTGCCCTCGGATATCGAGGAGCAGGCAGATCATGCCGTCGGTGTCGGTGGCGTATCGGGTGCGCTTGAGTGCGGTCATCATAGGCACCACGCGCAGATTGCGAACGTGCCGCCGAAGGCGATGCCGAGCATGAGGATGAAGTCGGACATTTGCTATCTCCCCCGCTACCCGGTAATGGGCGTCTGGTGTGGGGAGACTTATAGCACCGCAATACTTATGGTGCAACTATAATTATAGTCAGGCTTGAAATTAGTTTCGTTGGGCAATCCACCCGACGCAGGCAGCCGAAACGGCCTGATTCGGCCAAATGCCGATTTCGAGGCCCTTCACGACTAGCGATCCCTTAGCTGGGATCACCCGGTAGACCGTAGGGCGGAAGGTTGCGATATCCGTTCCACTGCGGCCGTATGCAGCGCACAACAGCCGGGCATCCTTGACGGCGAAATCGTTGGGGTTGGTTAGTTTGAGATCCGCGCGGAATACGCCGTGCTGGCCGGATCCCTTGATCAGCTCTCCTCCGATGTTTTGGATGGTATCGCTTGCGCCGGCAGGAACCGACGCCGAGAGAAGTAAGGCCGCGAGAGCGATCTTAGCCATTTCCCGTTCCTGTCTTGCCTACGATGGTCCTGGCAATGTCGACGATCTTTAGCCTATCGGCCGGCTTTGCGTCGTTCCAAATCGGGATAATCGCCTCGTTTTTGCTAGGGTCGACGTCGAGCAGCCATCCCGTGCTGGTTTTATAGACGTCCGCAAGCGCCTCTAAAAGCCGTCTTGGGTGTAGCCCTGGGCGCCGCGCTCCATTGCTGAAAGATTGCCGGCGGTCATTCCAGCTTCTTCAGCGGCTTGCTCCAGCGTCATGCCGCGCTTTTTTCGCCACTCCTTAAAAAAGGTGGGGCGTCGGGTTCGGGTCTTGAATCGCGGGACAACCCGCTTCGGTGCGGTTTTTTTAGCCATACTATAAACTACCGCACTGCAAGGTATCGACAATTCAGCCTCGCTATAATTATTGTTGCGCTATAATTATAGCCGTGCTATAGCCAACACCATGAAACTTGCAGACTGGCTCAACCTCCCAAACCCAGATGGCTCCCGGAAACGCCGCAATGTCTTTGCGGAGCGCATTGGTGTGACGCCGACCATGATCACCGCGTACTGCGAGGATCGCATGTGGCCCGGCAAAGAGCGCATGGAGGCGATTGTCCGCGAGACCAGTGGCGCCGTTACGGCCAACGACTTCATCAACATGGAGCAGGGCGCGGCATGAATTTGCACACCAGCCCGAAATCCCTTCCGTCCGAGTCCTCATCCTCCCCGGACGTGAACGCGCCGGCCGCTGTAACCAGCCCTACGGTGGCCGGCGCAACCATTTCAGACGCTCCGGTCGATTGGCCTCCTCCGGATCGTTCGACGGTCGCGGCTTCGCAACCTGCCTCACAGGCTGCCGCGACCGTCGATCCCGGCCCGTGCGGTTGGGCTTCAACCGAATTAGAATCCGCGCTGGCATCGGAAACGATGGCGGATAGCGGCCACTGGCCTGCAACAGCCGATCCTGCGGACCCGGTGGTCGTTGATTTTGAAACTGAGGTTGCTGCGCTTGAGGCCGAGTGGCTTCGCGACGGCATCGTCATGAACGCCACGGCGTTCCTCATCGCCGCGCTCAACAGCAGCGCCGACAATTCCGATTCATCAGTAACAGTGAGTGCGTAGGTCATGAGCTTTTTATTTGCCCATAGCGTTGGGAGCGACACGGGAACATTCCCAAAAATGATGGGATGGCGCTGAAATGTCAGATGCAGCGACGATGCTCCGGGAACTTTCGGAGCCGTGGTCGGCGGGCGAGAGAATGAAAAGCGTTCTCGATCGGACGCATCGAATGTGTGGGCTGTCCTACTGGCGCACCTTCGACCTTTGGTATCATGCTTATCCGGTTGACGCATACAGGTACTAGATGTTGACGACGCGCACGGAAATCTTGGCGGAAGGAGTCACCATACATATGGGGGACTGCCGCGAGATTCTGCCTACGCTGTCCGGCGTCGATTGCACCGTGACCAGCCCGCCCTACAATCAGATGGAAGGCATCGCCAATCGCGCCCCGAGCGGGCTGTGGGCCGATAAAAGCGGCGGCTTGGGCTTCGTCAACTCCTGGAAAGAAAAGGGCTACACGGACGCCCTGGGCGAGCCTGAGTACCAGCAAGAGCAGAACGCCATCTTTGCCGCGCTGGCGAAGGCCAGCAACCCCACGGCATCGCTTTTCTACAACCATCAAATCCGCTGGCGGGATGGCGTGGCGTTGCATCCTATCGACTGGTTTAAGCCGACCGGCTGGCAGCTGCGCACGGAAATCGTCTGGGATCGCGGCGGCGGAATGATGTTCAATGCCCGGATGTTCTGCCGTTTTGACGAACGTATTCAATGGCTTGTGCGCGGCGACAAATGGAAATGGAACCAAGATAGTGTCGGACTCGGCACCGTCTGGCGAATAGCCAAAGAGCAAAACAAAGAGCACCCGGTCGCGTTCCCCGAGGAACTGCCGCACCGTTGCATCTTTGCGACAACCGACCCCGGCGATTTGGTTTTGGACCCCTACATGGGCGGCGGCACAACGGGTGCTGCGGCGGTTAAAAGCGGTCGCCGGTTCGTTGGAATTGAGCGCGACCCGCGATGGTTCGACTGCGCGCTCCGACGCATCAGCGAAGCCATTAAGCAGCCCGACATGTTCATCGAAAAACCCGCGCGCGCGGAGCGACCGGCCGAACTCGACCTGACTACAGGTAGACCATGAAGGGAACACTAGATGTGGTGTCATTTTCGACCTGTATGCGTCAACCGGATAAGCATGTTTTGTTTCGCTGATGAGCGAAGCGCACGTCTCCGAATGGTTATCGCCTAAGCATTTGCGTCAAGTCTGAGTCGAATTGCTCAGCTTCGAAAAGAAATCTCGCCCGCATCATCCGGCATTTCGCCGGCGGGCTTTATCAGGAGGGCAGGGGAATGGCCGGTTCGGCTCAACGAAGGTGGACACCTGTAGAGCTAAGTGTGCTTGCCGCGCGCCGGGCTCAGAAGGTGCCGCCAAAGTTGATTGCCCAAGAACTCGGCCGCACCGTCAGCTCAGTCACGATGCGTTGCCAGATCGAAAATGTTCGCAAGTGCCAGCGCAAATTGCGTCTCGATAACGAGTCGACCCGCAAGCAGGCGGACATCGAAGTTCAGTGGGTGGTCCCGCCAACCTACGTCAGGCGCGAGCGTGACATTCGGCTGAGCATCCCGGCGACGTCGGTGACGCAAGTCATTTTCGCAGATCCGGTTGAAGGGTATTCGGCCCTCGCAACCAGGGTGAGAAAGATCAGCGTTCAGGATGCGCTTGAGATTTGCGCGCTGTACCGCGGCCTGCCAGGCGACGTCTCGGAGTTGGCGCGGGATTACAATGTGTCGGTGTACACGGTTCGAAGGATATTGGACGGATCCTTCTTCGAACGGCTGCTGCCACGCCGGGACACGAGACACGAGACGGAGGAATTCTAATGGTGCTCAATTCGTGGACCGACGAGAGAGTCGACGTGCTGAAAAGGCTTTGGACCGAGGGCTGTCTTGCTCGCAAATCGCCGCTGAGTTGGGGCACGTCAGCCGTAACGGGGTCATTGGAAAAATTCACCGCCTCGGGCTGGAAAAGCGCGGCATGAAAGTGAGCCAAGCTGAACTGTTCAGGCGAGAGCAGCGGCGCAAGGCGCGCAACGCCAGCCGAGTTATCCGACAGCGCAACAGCCGCAACCAATTCAGGGAGGAAAAGCCAATGCAGGAACTGCCGCCCGCGCCGCCGCCATTTGCTGGCTCGCTCAATCTCCCGTTCAACGATCTGCGCCCGTTCTCCTATTTCGACCCAAACGAATGCAGGTACGTCGCAGACGGCGGGCCGGACTATCTCGCTTGCGGAACGCCGACGCTGGATGGCGAAAGCTACTGCTCACACTGCAAGGGCATCGTCTATGTGCGCCCGATAAATATCTCCGATGCGGAGCGCGAGCGGAGGTCTCGGCTGGCTACGCGCAACTGGAAAGCAACCGAGGTTCGGCTTACCGGCGCAGGGGAGGCGTTCGCCTGATGGATTTCTTTGAATACATCAAGGCGGCCGACGCCGGGCAGTTCAAAAACACGCCTTCGATGCACCGGAAAGTAGACCATGCGACGAGTATCGTCGCATCCGAGATCATCGCGCGATCATGCAAAACCGAATTGCAAGCAGCGATCCTCGCGAAGCTGATCGAACTCGGGCCGATGACCGACGGCGAGCTCGAGAACCTTCCGGTGTTCTCGCACTACGGTCCGTCGACCGTGCGCAAGAGGCGCAGCGAACTGTTTCAGGACGGGAAGGTCGAAAAGACCGGGGAATTGCGGGACCGGATGAATGTTTGGAAAGCGGTGCTCGCATGAGTGGCAAGACATCTATCGAATGGACCGAGCAAACCTGGAATCCGATTGTCGGATGCTCGATCGTCTCGCCCGGCTGCACCAACTGCTACGCCATGAAGATGGCCGCGCGGATCGAAGCGATGGGCAATCAGCCGCGCTACGCGGGCACCACGCGCAAGGTCAACGGCAAGGCCGTGTGGACCGGGAAGCTGGTGCAGGCCCCTGACAGCGCGTTCCTGGCCCCGCTGAAGCGCAAGAAACCCACGACCTATTTTGTCAACTCCATGGGCGATCTGTTCCACGAAGATTGCCCGGACGAATGGATCGACCGCGTGTTCGCCGTCATGGCGCTGTCGCCGCAGCATACGTTCCAGGTGCTGACGAAGCGGGCGGGGCGGATGCGGGAGTATATGACAAGTCCGGACCGCAAGCGCTTGATCGCGGCGCAGTCGATGCCGATCAGTTGTCTGCCCGCTGCCGATGGCGGGCATCAGGCCCGCATCAAGCTCGATCACTTCAGCGCGTGCTTTGCCGGCGCCGGTCCGTTTCCAAATATCTGGCTCGGCGTCTCAACCGAACGCCAGCAGGAAGCCGACGAACGGATCCCGTTGCTGCTGCAGACGCCGGCGGCGGTGTGGTTCATATCGGCAGAGCCGTTGCTTGGCGGTCTCGACCTGACGTCAATCGTGTTCGATCGGCGCTATGGCAGTGGCCTGTTGAACGCTCTCACCGGCGAGCAGCGCGGTCACGTTCCGAATTCGCCGCTCGGTTCAACCGGCCGGCTCGACTGGGTGATCGCCGGTGGCGAGAGCGGCCCTGCCGCGCGCCCGATGCATCCGGATTGGGCGCGTGACCTGCGCGATCAGTGCTCTGAGGCCGGCGTACCGTTCTTCTTCAAGCAATGGGGCGAATGGGCACCGGGCGAGTGCGCAGATTTCACGCCAACGCGCAGCGAGCGGATTGCGTCGTGGTTCGTGGATGAATGGAGTTTTGCCACCGTCACGCCGAGCGTGAGTGCGGAGACGCATCACGATGACGCGCCGGACCTGTACCGGATTGGCAAGGGTCGCGCGGGCCGCAAGCTCGACGGCGTCGAGCACAACGGTTTTCCGCAGGTGTCGGCATGAGCGGGGAGTCCTTCTTAAACGGTAGAGTGACGCTGCACGCGGGCGATAGCCGCGATGTGCTCAAAACGCTCGCCGATAATTCCATTGATAGCATCGTGACTGATCCACCCTATGCGCTGGTGTCGATCGTCAAGCGGTTCGCTAACTCCCCGCGTTCAGAGCGAACCGAGAACACCGAGAATCCATACGGCCGAACGTGCCGCGGCTTCATGGGCCAGCGTTGGGACACCGGAGAAACTGCGTTCGCTGTCGACTTCTGGACCGAGTGCCTTCGCGTATTGAAACCTGGCGGGCATGTCGTCGCGTTCTCAGGGACGCGAACCTATCACCGGATGGCGTGCGCGATCGAGGATGCGGGGTTTGAGGTCCGCGACATGCTCTCTTGGCTGTACGGGTCAGGATTTCCCAAAAGCCACGACGTCAGCAAAGGGATTGATAAATCGCTCGGCGCGGAGCGGACCAAAATTCGCATCCCTGCGTCCGATTTGAAAAACCCGCCGAACTTAGTTGGTGGCGCGGTCAAAGGAGACGACCGCCCGTGGCGCGAATCTGCTATGGCGCGCGGTTTTCACGAGGCCGTGTCTGACGAGGCCGTGTCTGACGAGGCCGTGTCTGACGAGGCCGTGGAATGGCAGGGCTGGGGAACGGCACTCAAGCCCGCGTGTGAGCCGATATGTTTCGGCCGCAAGCCGCTGATCGGGACCGTCGCGCGGAACGTGATGGAACACGGGACCGGGGCAATCAACGTTAATGCCTGCAGGGTCGGAAGCGATGGCGGCACAAGCAAGAGCACAAGCAAGAGCAGTACCGTCTCGGTCGGCGCTTTTCTAAACGCCGAGGCCGGCGTTCCAATCGACGCGGGCCGGTGGCCGGCGAACGTGATTCATGACGGCAGCGCCGAGGTGATCGCCGGGTTCCCCGAGTCTGCATCAAGTGCATCAAGTGCATCAAGTGCAGAGCCAAACTACAAGAACCAGGTTTATGGGCGCGGAATGGGCGGGACCGTCTCGCCGGATAATCAGTATTCGGACGCGGGGTCGGCCGCGCGCTATTTTTACACCGCCAAAGCTGACGCCGACGACCGGCTGGGCTCTAAGCATCCCACCGTCAAGCCTGTAGACCTCATGCAATGGCTCTGCCGCATTGTCACGCCGCCGGGCGGGACGGTGCTGGACCCGTTCGCCGGCACCGGGACAACCGGCGAGGCAGCCTTCCGTGAGGGCTTCAAGGCCGTTCTGATCGAGCGCGAGCCGGAGTACCAGGCCGACATTCGCCGACGGATGGCGCTGGTTATGGCCGGGCCCGAGGAGCGCAAGCGGGAGTCCATCAAGGCCAAGATCGGCGACCTCCCGTTCGAACCGGGTTCCCTATTTGCACAGACACCGGAGGTGGCGGAATGAGTGCACTCCGGAAAGCGAATTTGGCTCGGCAGGCTGAATGGGACATCGATAGCCAGATCACGCTGGCATATCGCGGCAACGAGCTAGCTGGCGAGGTTGGCGAAGCCTGCAACGTAATCAAGAAGCTCGAACGAGAACGTATGGGTATTCGCGGCTCGCGCGACACGCTGGCTCATCTTGCCGAAGAGTTAGCGGACATCCTCATCTGCGTAGACCTGATCGCTATGGCGGCCGGGATCGATATGGGCGTCGCCGTCCGCGACAAATTCAACGCGACCTCCGAGAAGGTCGGACTGAAAACCAGAATGGAGACGGAATCGTGAAAATCTATGTTGCAGGCCCGATGCGCGGCATCCCCGAATTCAACTTCCCGGCCTTTCACGCGGCCACGGCCCGCTTGCGCGCCGAGGGGCACGAGGTTTTCAACCCGGCAGAGCGCGACATCGAACACCACGGCGTCGACATCTCCAAGGGTAACGCAGCCGGCTGCGAGGATCTGGCCGCCAAGCAGCATGGCTTTAATCTGCGGGAGGCGTTGAAAGACGATCTGGAGTTTATCTGCCTGCACGCTGACGCGGTCGCCGTCCTGCCAGGGTGGGAGAAAAGCAAGGGAGCGCAAGCGGAGGTCGCCACCGCGCACGCGCTCGGTCTTCGTGTGTTCGATTTTCACGCGGCCCCTGCGGCCAGCGTGCGGCTCGGGGTTGAAGCGCTGTCTGGCGAGGGCGTCTGATGGCCGCTCCGTACCACACGCACCGACGGGCATTGCTGGGCGTTCCAGACGGCACGCCGCTGTGTGCTGAGTGCGGAAAGCCCCACGACCGAAAGGGCCAGCGGCTCTGTCGGGAACACCACAACGCCTATCAGAGCCAATGGAAGAAAGATCAGGCCGCGATGGCGAGGGCATACCGGCAAACGTTTCCCGTGAAAAAAACCGTTTCGGGCGAAACATCATGAGCATCACAAAGGCAACCGCGCTCGATCTCGCCAGCCGGAACGACGGCTACCTCGTCCGCGCCGGGGATCCGGACATCTCCGCGCTCAAGGAGGCCGGACTTGTGTTCACACGGCCGGCCGGCGAGGGGTGGTGGATCGCCAGGCGGATCGTCTTTCCCGGCCAGCCGTGGCGGGGGTTTCGCAGCAGCATACCGGCGGCCACCGCCGCTGAAATCGGAGCGGCAGCATCATGAAGCAGGTCGACGAAGCCAGAATGACGGACATCAAGGCTGCGATGGCAGCAGAGATCGCAAACCTGTGCGACCGCGGCGAGAAGATCGCGGGCGTCGCCGGAACTCTGCGAGTGGATAGCGACGAGGCCAGGCGCCTGATCGGGCACGGGCACCGGCTGGCGCGGCAGAAGGGCGTGACAGCCGCATGAGCCCGGAAGAGCAATTACAGGCCCTCCGCGCCGCCCTGAAGGCCGGCCGGGTGGCTGACGAGAAGGCGTCGCCAGATAGGCCATTCCTGCGGGGCTGGAACGACGGAGTCGAGTTCGCGGAAAACCAGATCGATAAGATTTTCGGCAAGGAAAGCGTTCTGAGTACCTGATCACCAAAAACAAATGGGAGTGTGAATTATGCAATCGTTTCTCGATGTTCTGTCTCAAATTAGGGGAGGCGCGGCGCTGACAGATGCGGCGCGTGACCTGCAGGAGTTGGTGCAGGCTGTGCGCGACACCGGCAAGTCCGGCAAGCTCGTCTTCTCGATCGTCGTCGAGCCCGACAAGACTGACGATACGGTCGTGACGCTCCAGCCCGACGTCGTTCTCAAGATGCCGAAGAAACCGCGCGCCAAGGGCATCTTCTTCATGGACAAGCACGGGACACTTACCCGCGAAGATCCGCGCCAACTCGAACTCGAGATGGAGCGTAAGGCCGGCATTGAGGCGGCCGGCGCGGTTGCGCTCGAACGTGTCGGGCGCGGCTAAGAATACCGAACCAGTCGATAAATTATTCAACACCAGAAGGGAATTTCTCCATGTCAGAAGTTGATGCCGTATCCGGCCTGGTACTTGCGTCCCAAGCGAAGCCGGTGCTTTTCGAAGCGCCGGAGGGCCGCACATTCATTGCGTTGCCCAATGGCGAAGGTGGTTTCGCGCTTGAGCCGATCACGTCGCCGAACAAGGCCGACGTGCTCATGCCGAAGGTCGTCACCCAGCACGTCAAGATGCAGACGGCCGAGTCGCTGGTCGACTACATCAATCGGTTCAAGAATCCGGACACACTGCTGTTCGCTGATATCGACAACAACACCATCGTTTCGATCGTCGACTACCACGGCGTAGCCCAGACATTCGCAGCGACGGCGGCGAAGCTCGGCACCCATCGAGCAACACTGAAACTGCCGTTCTCCCTCGAATGGCAGACGTGGAATAAGGCCAGCGGCACACTGATGAGCCACGTCGCGTTCGCGACCTTCCTCGAGGAGAACGCGATCGACATCAAGAACCCCGTCGGCGCCGATCTCCTCGAACTCTGCCGCGACCTTCAGGTGAAGGGCAATCATCAGTTCGCCAGCGCCGTCCGTATGGGCGACTACACCAGCGTCAGCTACGCCAAGGAAAACGACGCAACGGCGAAGGGTGATATGGCGCTGCCGTTGTCGATCATGCTTTCGATCCCGGTCTACTTCGGCGAACATCCCGTTCCGATCATGGCGTACATGCGGCGCAAGATCGACGACGGGAAACTGTTCCTCGGAATCCAATTGTCCAGGGCCGAGAACACTCGGCAGGAGGAGTTTCACCGGATCGTCGACTCCATCCAAGACTCGGTCGGAAAACTCACCACGGTCTACGGCACGCCGGCGTAGGCCGTAACCGGTCAGCCCCGCATATAACCCGCACTCGGAATTGAGCCAGATGGATCCGTTATACGACGAGCCCAGCGAATACGTCACCGGAATGCCGGAGCACACACTTATCCGCCTAACGGGGGGAAATATCCACTACCGCATCGAGAAGTGCGTCGCAGAAGTCGTCCAATTTATTGAGGAAGCAAAATGAGCCGCGCCTGGATCGCCTTCTACATGGGCGACTATGACAAGGATACGCAGGCGCTCTCGACCATCGAGCACGGCGCGTACTTTCTATTGCTGAAGCAGTGCTGGGTGCACGGATCAATTCCCCAGGAGGCAGCCAAGCGCGCCAACATCACAAAGATGTCGCTGCGTGACTGGAACAAGATCGCCCCGACCATCAATTCGTTCTTCAATGAGGACGGCACGCAGAAGCGCGCAACGAAGGAAATAGAGAAGGCCGAGCAGATCAGACTCAAGCGGGCCATCGCCGGTCAGCTGGGCGGAATCAAGTCTGGTGTATCCAAAGCAATCCGAAAGGGAATGGATAGCAAATACGAAGCAAATGCTAACCAAACGATGCGGCAAAATGCGTTGCAACAAGGAAGCCCAGCGAAACCTAACCACAATAGTAAGTTAGAATCTTTCCTTGTCTCCGCGCGAGAACCGGTTGATTTGAATAAACAATCCGGCTCCTCGCTCGCTACAGCGCTCCCGGAGGGCGCGCTTCGCGAGGAGCCTTCCGGCGGTGGGCTGGTAGCAGCGCTGGAGCGCACCGGCACCGCTGCCCGGGTCGGCCACCCGCCAGGACGGCCGTGCTGGGTGGATTGGGAGACGCCCGAATGGGCTGCTCACGACCATTGGCGTAGATCGAGGGCGTGGAAGCCGCCAACCACCATGACGCGGGTACAGGATGGCGTCGAGCTTACAGGAAACTGGTTCGAGACCCGCGTACCGTCCGGCTACGATGAGGCCACCGGCGAGTGCCTCGCGCCATCTCAAGGGGAGGATGCGGCGTGAGCATCCCTTCCACAGAATTCGAATCCGCGTCTGGCAGCGCGGTTAAGAGCACGACAATCGAGAGCTTCATCGGCGCTCGGTTTCGTGCGTATTTGACCAAAGAATACTGAAATAAGGGAATACGCTTTTGGCAAACACAAAACGTAAGCAGCGCACTGGTGCTCGTCCTAAGACTGAAACTGCAGAAGTGGCGTCACCATATACTCTTGGGAAAACAGATCGTGTCGAGAGAATTTCCGACACCTTAACGAGCATGTTCAACCGCCGGCAGATTTCGCAGCTCCAGTATGGCGCCGGTGATAGGTATCGAATGGCATTTGAGCGTCTGTCTGGATCTTCTGGTGGTGCGCTGGATTTCGACCGCGCTCGTGGGGGAACGATTATTCCGTCGCAGGGCCCCGCACTTCAATACTCGATAGCCGCCGACGTCTGCAATGACGCAAAACTGAAACTGTATCCGGTCGATTTTGCGGTTGTGCATAGGGTCTGCGTTCTTGGGTTCACCCTCGAGCAAGCCGCGCGTCAGCTTTACGAGGGCCGCGCCGACGTTCCGTGGCCGGCGTATCTCCGCCGCGCAGGTATGAGGTTCCGCGAAGGCCTCGACCAGTTGGCCGATATGTGGTGGCCGGATGCGCGGACCATGGTCGACAAGAAAACCGGGCAAGAGATCAGGCCCATGCGTGCGACGGTGGTCGAGCGTGCGGAGGTCACGGACGCGCCGCCGCCAGATCGTGTTGCGTCTGCGGTGGCCCATGCAACTCGGGACAAGGTTTATCGCGGACCGCAAAGGCGGGAACGGGCGTGAAGAGGTTTCTGCCGAACACGCGCGAGACGGCCGAGGAAACGAAGCGGCGCGCGTGGTCCCAATACGGGATTTTGGTGGTCGACATCGAGAAAGTCCCGGCAACGTGGGACGTGAAGATGTTGCTGCGGCAGTTGGGTGAGAATCTCTACGGGCCGAGAAGGGATGCGAGATGACGAGCCCGATCGATGCAATGGTGGATCGGTGTGGACTGAAGTGCACCCGTTGCGGCGCTCCGAAGGGTGGCTGTAACTGCTGGGATAAGAACGTCACGCTTCGATGCCCGGACTGCAAGCGCACGAAGATGGTCTGTAAAGACCCGACGGACCCGCCAGGTACTGCGGTGGTTGAGGCGCCTTGCGACCGATGCGATCGCGGCGGGGACAAGCCGGAGACGCGATACTACGATGCAAAGGGCGGATGGTTCGATGGTGAGGGGTTTCGTCCTATTGGGCGTGGCAAAAAGAGAGGTGCGGCCCAATGACCGACGATCCGATCACGGAAGAATGGCTCAAGTCCGTCGGCTTCAAATGGCACGAGTTCGAGCGCCAGAACACGAAGCACTGGCTGCTGTGGCTCGGCGGCGGGCTGAAGCAGAAGCCGGGCCTCACGGATTACGAGGATATCGGAATCGAACTTTCGGCGAACATGCCCGGCCGCGAGCCGACTGAAGTCGTGGATTGGTTCTGCTGGCTGCGCAGCGACGCGGCGGGCCGCTATCACCGCTTCATCCATCTGCGCCACCTATCGACGCGCAACGACGTCATCCGGTTGGTCGAGGCGATATCGGGCTGGCCGTGGACTCCGGAAAATCATCTGTACGGGTCGCTGCGCACGCCAGCCAATGCCGACCGGATCCGCCAGGATATGCAGCGTGCCGATCGGCGGCTGATCGAGGAGTCCGGCCCTCACGCGAAGTGGGCGGATATCGAGAAAGACGACACGCGAGGCCGGGCGCTGCCGGAGCACATGACTGCAGCAATCAAAGGTGGGGGTGCGCGATAATGGCTGTGACCAATCAAATGCTGGTAGCAGTTGGGGCCAAGGTGTTCCTTGACGCAAAGATCATGGAATTCGAAGCGGCCTGCTATCTCAGAAACGAAAAGCGAATAGCCGAGATGGAGGAGAATTGCCGGTCCGCGCTTTCGGCTTTGTGTGATGCAAAGCGGGCGCTGGTCGAGCGCGTTATCAAGGATGCTGATCAGGCATGAAACCTCCCCGCCTCAAGACAATGGCCCCGCGGCTCCGGCTGGTCGATACAAGAACAGTGAAGCCTCCTGAGAAGGTGGTCGATGATTATTACAACACCCCAGAGCACAAAGCCTGGCGCGTTGCCGTTCTCCGAAAAGCCGGATGGCAGTGCGAAAAGATCGTTGATGGAATGCGTTGCCCTCGCAAGTATCCGGATCGACTGTTCGCCGATCACAAGGTTGAGCGTGGCGATGATCCATCGAAGGCTCTCGATGTCGACAACGGGCAGTGCCTATGTGGCGCACATCATACTGAAAAGACGCACGCTGAGCGCGTGAAGCGAGGAGCGAGGGAGTACTGAAATGAAATCCGATCTAGTCGACGTTGCCGGATGCCTTCACGCGAAGACTGAAAAGGCAATACTGTTCTCCGACACGGCACATAAAGAAGATGCGGTCTGGATTCCGCTCAGTCAGTGTGAGGTCGAGAACGACGGGCACAAGAATTTCGTAACTGTGACATTGCCGGAATGGCTGGCGAAGGAAAAGGGATTGATCTGATGTGGAAACCTGATCTGTGCATCTATCACGGCAATTGTGACGACGGATTCGGGGCCGCGTGGGCCATATGGATGAAGTGGGGCAACGATGTGGCCTATGTGCCGGCTACCTACGGTAAGCCCCTGCCCGATTTCACCGGAAAGCATGTGCTGTTTGTTGATTTTTCGGCCAAATACGACGTGATGTGCGAGGCCTCGTTCAAGGCGCGCAGCATCGTGATTATCGACCACCACAAGACGGCTCAGGCTGATCTGGAGCGCTTCCCGTCGTTCGACGGCACCGGCGCCGATCAGACTTCGTTGGAAGAAGCCTTCTTCATTTGCAAAACCCAGAACATGCCAGAGATTGCCGCATGGTTCGATATGAATCAGTCCGGCGCCGTGATGGCTTGGGAGTTCGCTCACGGTATCGAGCGCAACGACCCACCGCCGAACATGCTGTCGCTGATCCAAGATCGCGACCTTTGGCGATTTGCCTATGGTGACCGAACCAAGCAGTTTTCGGCCGCGCTGCGGACCTATCCGATGAATTTCAACGTCTGGACCGACATCGCCGGCCGCGTGGATTCCTTGGTTGCGGAAGGCGAAGGCATCTTGCGGGCGCACAACGCCAATATCGAGAAGTTCATGGCAGACGCCTATGTGGACACGATTAACGGTCACGCCGTTCCGATCGTCAACGTGCCGTACCACTACGCCAGCGACACGGCCCATGCGCTGTTGCAGAAGTACCCGGACGCGCCGTTCGCGGCTTGCTGGTTTCGCCGCGGAGACGGAATGATCCAATACTCGCTACGATCTGAGGACTCGCGGAAGGATGTTTCCGAGATCGCCAAGTCGTTCGGAGGCGGCGGTCATCGAAACGCGGCTGGGTATCAGGTCGCGGTCCCGATGTTCATGCGGGGCGCATAGCGAACCCAAAATCAGCCGTAGGAGAGGTGACATGAGCAGATCGATATTGAAGTGGCTGGGCGGAAATCATGTCGGCGCATCGAGCAAAGCCATTGCGCTCGCGGCGTTGGGGGAAATGCCGCCAAATCCGAGTTACCCGACCGACCCTGACGATTTCGGCCGCTGTCGCCGGCTGCTCGCGCTGACGTCAGACGCGGCGCGAGGGTTGGACATCATTTCCAGGAAGGGCGGGCCGGTGTGGGCCGCGCTCGCAGCGCGGTGGACGGACATCGAACTGGCATATATCGAGGACGAGAAGACGGGATGGAAGCAGCAAACCTGCTATGACCTGATGAAGTCGATCATCCATCCGATCGAAGCATGTCAACAATAAAAGTGCCAAAATGGAAAATATATTTATTTGGCTTTCCAGCTAGACAAGCCCGCTGCAACGGCAGAGCAGGCAAGGCCTAGCAGAGCATTCCCGCCGGACTCCGAGCTGGCGCGCGGCTTGGCTATCAGTAAGGCCTAGCGCGGCTTGCCAGGCAATGAAGGCGCGCGCCGTCATGCGCGGCGCTGCAGTCTTATCTATGGGAATTATCCCTTTGACTCCCTTGGCCCCACATCTTGTGTTTCCTCTCATAATCCACCTGTAGCGAATTGGAGTTCCGGCGGCTTTTCAGCCTTCGGCATCTCGATGAACATGTCCGGCTGCCGTAGAGCCTCGCTGATGCGTTTGCAGGAAAGATCGAACCATCGTGGCTCTAATTCAATTCCAATGAACCTGCGGCCCATCCTGACAGCAGCAACGCCAGTTGTGCCGCTACCCATGAACGGGTCGAGAATTGTGTCCTTTGGAAGTGATGCGCGCTCGACCAACTTCATCATGAAACGAACGGGTTTAGGGCACGGGTGCCCATTTTCCTCACTCGTCTCTGTGTGCAAGAAAATGTCGGACCTTCGCCCCTTTCCAGAGGCTAAATAAGGGCATGAGCCATAGGCTAAAATCGGTTGCCAACATGAGAAGCCCCAAGGGCCACTACCTGCCCCAGCGGGCGTTACCCATGCGAGCGTCCACCTTGGCCGAGGGTATAAGTGCTGGCATTGGTTTCCCGACGTTACGAGCGTTCTCTGGGCGTTTGCTACGGCCCACGGCACGAAGCATCCAATCAGGTCACGAACGCCATCCTCCGTGTCATGGAACGCGCCGTATTCAGTTCCGTTGCCATAAGGCGGGTCGGTCACGACAGCATCAACAGCGCCAATCGTTGGCAGCAACGCTCTGCAATCCCCCAAATATAGGGTCACTCCCTCGGCCAGTTCCTCTTTGCGCGGTATCAACATCTAGTAGGTCTCAGGTCGGTTTTGGGCCAAAAGGGAGTCAAGTATGTAATTCCCTTATCTATCGGCGGCCGGCCGCGCCTAGGCGCCTTGGGATGCTTTGCCATGATCCAGCTATATCCCTGCCAGAATGGAAAGGGAAAGCGGTTTGCGGTTTGCGCGCCAGGTTTGCGCAAACTGTTAATAACCCGCCGGCATGGTCTGGCGCGCATTGCGCAAGCGTAACGGTTAAGGCACGTTCCGAATCAGCCTTAGAGTTGCGACCATAGAAAGCCCGCCAGAACGGCGGACCGTACCAAGCCCGCCAGCGATCAAGCTAGGCGGGCTTTTTCATGGGGACTCTGCCATGGCCGCCGTCGTTATCCCGTTCCGGTCTCAATTCGACATTGATTGCGAGTCGGCCGTTGCGGCCGCGCTATTCGGTCCGGCCGATACCATGCCGGCGGATGGCGGCCGCGCCAGGATCAAGGCGCGGCGTGCTCGCATAGGCCTTGGCGAGATCGGGCAAGGCGCGACCATTGCGACCATGCCAGGCAAAGGCGAGACAGACTCGAGACCGTCCGAGCTCGCCTAACGCGCCGCGCTGGCGCCGGCCGGCGGCCGCCGCGCCTTCCGGGCAGGGGGGGGCGTCAAATCCATGCCGGCCGGGGCCCCGTCTAC
>OFRC01000083.1_pt1 | contig 32713 bp, 22 predicted proteins | sample 1543051 | NCBI WGS metagenome assembly OFRC01 (sample SAMN07774231, study PRJEB24372) | wastewater metagenome
TTATCCTATAGTTCCTCCCCATTTATAACCTAATTAGGTTAAAATTAAAAAACTAAAAAATAACCTCTTGGAGTTATCGTATGATTCCTACCTTGGAAACAGTCAGCTTTACCCGCAGCAAAGCTGTACTGCCTATCAACCTGTACCTCTTAGGAAAACGAGGAACCAAGAACATGAAACGACAAGCAGAAGCAGTCCATGTAGAGCACACCGCAATAGACTTCTTTGATGTGTTAAAGGGGCTTACCACAGACCCTGCTATCACTCTCCTTGCTGAAATTATCCAAGCCAAGGAAGCTGTACATAACACCGCTACTCTGGTCTATGGCGAGCTAACCCAGGTAGAACGAAATAGAATTTCCAAAGGCTATCAGCACTTGAAAGAACAACGGCTGGTACATCGAATCAAGAAAGGGGTGTATTTGGTCAATCCAAGGCTGTCTCCGCCCTATGCTGAATATTTTGATACCGTCTGTCTTCACTGGCTTGCTGTAACAGGAAACGTACCATGATAACTGTTGAACCTATTTCGGCTGGTTTGTATAACCAAAAAGTCGTGAATAGCATCAAGAAGAAGTATCCCGATTTAAGGCAAGCGTCCAAAGGCCCAACATTCGCTTTGACTTATCAAGGAACATGGCGAACCCTAGTTAACAATCTTGGTTTGACCCCTGAAGTAGCTCAAACTATTGAAGCTAACTACCATGATCTCTACAAAGAGTCTGATGCCTATGTACAAACTAAGCTAGAACAGGCCAGCAAGGACGGATACGTCACTGTTGCCTTTGGGCTGAGGGTACGTACCCCCTTGCTAGGACAATGTGTCTATGGGGGCTCCAAAGTGCCTTACGAAGCGGCTGCTGAAGGACGTACCGCAGGAAATGCATTAGGGCAAAGCTACGGTTTACTCAATAACAGGGCTGCAGTAGAGTTCATGCAGAAAGTCTGGGATTCCCCCTATGCAGAATGCATCCTGCCTATTGCCTTGATCCATGACGCTATCTATCTGCTGGTACAAGATAATCCTATCATCGTGGCTTGGGTGAATCAGGAATTGATCAAATCTATGCAGTGGCAAGAGCTTCCTGAACTACAACATGACACTGTCAAGTTAGGTGCAAATCTTGATATCTACTGGCCTAGCTGGGCTACCCCACTAACACTTCCCAATGATGTATCTTTAGAGGAGCTTTGCTCCTTGTGTGCTGCCCATAAACTAGAGGTAACTAACCATGAAATTTGAAACCAGAATCAGGGGTAATCCTTACATCTGTACTGTCGTGGAAGGAGAAGACCCTAAATTCACACTACAAAATATGAAGGGTGCAGACAGTCCTATTACCCTAACTGCTCAAGAGAAATTCTGGCTTGCAGAAGAATGGGATATAGCCCTATATGCAGATAAACGTGGTATCGACTACTAGAGTAAAAAATATGGCACGCCCGCTACGTGTATTAGAAATAATGGCTCAACAGGCAGGATATGAAACCAAGACTTTCTTGGCTGATGCCCTCAATAAATATGGCAATGTAGAAGTTACATCTAAGAAATTAGGTGTAGCTCGCTCTACGCTATTCGCTGAGATGAAACGCCTTCACTTGAAGGCAGAAACCTTTACCCGAGCTAGTCTTCTTGATCTGGATGGCTTATCTCTCACTATCCGTGAGCATTGTAAGCGTATCAATAATGGGGTAAATCCTGATCTTGCACGCACTAGACTATCTATTGGATGGTCAGCAGAAGAGGCTCTATACACTCCCCCATTCATTAAGCGGGGAAGCCAGTATGACTCTCCCCTAGCTACATACTTACAGGAAAGTGTAAAAGAAGCAGATGGGGTATGCCGTAGCCTATCCTGGAGGAGCCAACGACGAGCACCAGAGCATCTTGTGATGCTAGGTGGTAGATCGGTATGGGTTTATCTAGGATGCCCCTCAGGGAAGCTCGTAGAGGCTTCTAAGGAGATAATGCTTATGACCCATAAGGGTGGTTGTGACATTCGTGTCCTAAACACACGCACAGATATCTCAAACATGATCGAAGAACTAACCGGAGGTAAATGGTGAAGACTATCGTACTGATTTCATCTGCTACAGGAAGCCAAAGTGGTAAGTCTATTATTGCTTCTTGGCTTGCTCTGCAGAAAGAGAGTTGCCCCTATGTGCTTAGCTTTGCTGAGCCCATCAAGAAGATGCTTATCTCTCTAATGAAGTCTCTTGTCCCTACAGTAACTGAGGAGGACTTAGATCATTGGTTTAGGGGCAGCGGTAAGAATGACGTACTAGAAACTATAGGAGTAACACCCCGTAGACTCATGCAGACCTTGGGTACTGAATGGCGCAACATGGTAGATTCTACCTTGTGGCACAAGATTATGAAGGCTTCCTTAGATAAAGCCATTCAGGGCTATCCCCATAAGCAGATGTTCATCATTGATGATCTGCGCTATGTGGAAGAGTACAACGCTATCAAACAGTGGGCTGCAGAATCAGGTAATAAGGTGTTTCACATCCGTGTTAACCGTAGTGACAACCAAGTCACTGATACTCACGATAGTGAGCAAGTTAGGTTTGTAGCAGAGGATATTGATATGCACCTATACAACTCAGATTCTTATAGTGGTCTAGTGGCTAAGATGCCTAGTGTACTAGACCACATCCTGACTTAGGCTTCGTTAGTGGATACCTTCCCATCTGATCTTAGGGTGGGAAGATTAAACCTATCATCACCGGGATAGATGCTAGGCCATAGATAGGCTGTAACACGATTTCTATCGAAGGGCTTGATGCAAACCTTATCACCTTGGTTTCCACCTAACACCATCAGATGACCTGCAAGGTCTTGCCCTACCACAAACCCTACATGACCACCGCCTTCACGGCTGAAGACTACAATACAGCCATAGGCGGGCCGAGAGAGCTTCACAGGCATGTTGGCGTAAGCCAATGCCCTGTAGTAGTCCTTCGGATAGGGTAACTTAGCAGCTTGTAGGCAGTGTGCTGCGAATACCCCGCACCAAGGGGTAGCATCATCAGACCACCAAGCCTTGAGGTCTAACAACCACCGCTTGATAGTGGTATTGGTCAATGGGCCGGGTACTTCACGCAGGCCAATATGCTTTCTGGCTTCAGCAATCCAAGGTAACTCAGCCATGAAGGTGATCCTCGTGCTTGGATTCTAGGATACTAGGATATTTGGACTTGCCCGTTACGAAGAAGAGAATGAAAGCAGGCTTCAATAGAAAGACAGTGAATGATACTAAAAGTAACAAATGCCCCATTACAGGTTGTCCGGGTGGGATAAGTGCATTACTGAGTGCCCCTACACTCAAGCCAATCCAAACCAGTCGTGTTACCAGAGGGGTTGTCTTGGTCATCCGATTGATGACACAGATAGTCTGCATCACAATCAAGACCGAACAAATGAAGTGGATATAGCTTGCGAGTGTATTCATATCATTTCCCCAGAAGCCTCTTTAAGAGGGCCGTTAAGTCATCCTGCACAAGACTAGAGGCTTTAAGCAGCGCAGGGACAATGTTGATGGCGGTCAAGCCGATAAGAAATGCTACACCCCCATGCACCACCAATGGAATAGTCCAAAGATGAATTGCGATGGGTGTCAGGTACTGAGCACAAATAGCTCCTGTCCCAATGGCAGACATAGCTTGCCACCGAGTCAGAGAGCGTACATAACTCAAAGAAACCACACCGCCGAGGAAACCTGCAATAGCAGTGGAATACTTTAGAGTAAGTGCAGTAGTGGTGATTTCAGCCATGACCGTAAACTCAAAATGAATCAGTACCCAAAAGTTTAACGTATCATGGCGTGATTAACCAATTGCTTACGTCTTGTTGAGAAGCAGTTCCGTCTTTCGGCTACTACCTTGGGTTGAGCCAAAGTAATACGAAACCACGGCCATAAAAGAAGCAGTCAGCGTACCCAGTAACAACATGAGGGGGTCATGGGCTGTCTGTGGAATATCCAAGAAGGTTAACCCTAAGATAGTTACGAAGAATCCCAGTGTGATTAAGCCAGCCAGAACCTGATTGGTATAACCCTTAACACCCATTTCACGTTTACGCGCTGAATCCCTATCTTCATTATCAAGGCTCTGAGACTGTAGAGCTAGCTTCAGGAGTTCTACCTGATTGGCTTGCTCAAACGCATGAGCCTTGCTACGAGCCTCTGTGCTGTCCTCTAAGAGGGCTAAGACCTTTTCAGCGGTATCTGCCTTGGGTTGCCCAATCGCAGACGCTAGGCCTGCTACAAGAGCACCACTACCGGGTGCAATAGCATTGGCCAGTAGAGGTAGCCCTAGCTTACCTAGACGAGTAGCAACATCTTTGATGTTCATGGTTTACCTCAAACGTCAGTAGCCCCAGCAAAATCCTCCTGCGTTTTCAGCCACGCATACGCCAGCCCCATAATATCCCCGCTCCCCAACTCCGAGAGCGGTATATGGTAGCGGCGGAGGTCGACATTGTTCGTGTTGTCGTCGGGTATCGTCGCATAGATCGCTACGTCGATCATTACGCTATGCCCACCCCCTAGCTGACGGGAAACGGCAACGGTGGCGAGTCGGGCGTAGCAGTTGGTAAACCCAACGCCAAGCGGGGTATTTGATACATCAAGTGTAAGTGCCATATTTTCCTCTTATGCGTAAATGACTTCTGTGGATTCGAGGGTGCATACCCAGCGAATGTTTTTGCTAGCCTCACCTGTTGCAGTAACCGCCAGGGTTCCGTTTGTCGTGTCCGCAGTCACTGCGATTGTCCACGCTGAAGCATCAGCATCAGCGGCAATCAGGGTGGGGGTAACAGCGGCCACTAGCGCCGTAGATGCAGCAGTTACCCCGCGCCGGATAACAGCATTAAAAGTCCACATTGCAGTTGAAGTGGTTGATTCGCTGCCCTTGCGTCGAGCAATGACACGGCCAGTAACTGCCATCGACTGGTTATCTACCAACCGGAGCTGGGTTGCTGCACCAGCAGCGCCAGAGCTAGTTGTTAATACAACAGGTGTTCCATCAGTGCTACCTCTAACCAGCGTGGTTGTTCCTGTTTGACAGGCACCATTTCCCACGATAGCTCCGGTTCCTGTGACAATCTTCCCTTCCACATTTGCAACTAGGTAACTGCCACCAATAGTAGTCGCATAGTCAGCGGCTGCAGCGCAACCACTGCCGCCTAAAGTTGCACCGTAGGAGCCTGAGCAATTGTTGCCAGACCCACCCAGAGAGGTGGCCACAGATATACTTGTGGAGTTTTGCCCAAGAACTACAGTGTTATCCCCGCTAGCATTTGCGTTTGACCCTATAGCAACGGAGCCAAGCCCAGACGCTGTTGCTAAATACCCCATAGCAATCGCACTTGTATTGTTTTTTGCACCATACGTTGTCGTGTTGTCGGTGATGGCAATCGCAACGCTATCCTGAGTTGTTGCCCGACCAGTGCCTAGTACAATAGCACTGACACCGCTTGCTGTAGCGCCATCCCCAAATGCAACTGACGATGTTCCAGACGCAGCCGCCGCATTACCGAGAGCCACACTATTACTACCCGTCGCCGCTGCCCTTACAACGTTGTTGGCTGCATTGTCAGAATAAAGCCTGTGCTTTTTAGTACCAGCCGTTTGCCAATTTGTACCGTCGCACAGTATTTCAAATCCCTCACCGCGCCGAATGAGCAGAGTTGTCGCACCATCAATTGTTTCCGACCCTGCCGGATCAATCGTAATCACATGCGACACCGTGTTTGATGTATTCCATACCCAACAGCGAAATCCAGCGCCCAGAGTTGCTGCAGCAGTCAGAGATACAGTAAACGTGCCAGACGTGCAGTTGATGACCGTCCCCGCATCGCCTGCTATGACGGTGTATGCGGAGGTTTTAGCGGACAGGGGGGTGTTGCTACCACTTGCCGTCCATGCCATGTCGTAGTCATTCCCAGTGACCTTTGTGAGTACATACCCCGCTGCGCCACCAGTTCTTACAAGACCATCTGTGCTTGGTGTTGCCCATAATGTGTCATAGTCTGTATATGAGTTTTTAGTGAGTACCTGCCCCGTTAGCCCACCAGTCGCCACCCCTGCTGGCACTGCGGGAGTTGTCCAGCCGGTGTCGTAGTTGGTTCCTGAGTTTTTGGTAAGCACCTGCCCGGACGTGCCTCCGGTTGCTACACCTGCTCCTGCAGAACCAGTAGCTCCTGTTGCTCCTGTTGCTCCTGTAGGGCCAGCATCACCTTGCGGGCCTGTAGCGCCAGCATCACCTTGCGGCCCTTGCGGCCCCGTAGCTCCAGCAGACCCATCAGCTCCGGCTGGCCCTTGCGGGCCTTGCGGGCCTGTAGCGCCAGGCCCTAACCGCGCCACCGAAACCCCATCAATCCGCACCACTGCCAGATCGCCAACAGAAAAATCAGTGCCATCATATGTCCCGGCCACCGATACCTCGTAAATGTATCCGGCAGCCGCTCCGGTCGGCAAAACAGCATCACCACCACCACCAGCAGATGCATTGCCGCACCAATCTAAGCATCCGTAGTCGTGCGCCATGTCAGCAGACGCCGTGACAACCTCGCCTGAAAAAACATCGGACCCGGCAGATGACAAACCATTCCATGTAATACCCAAAACTACATCATCAGTAATAACACCTGATCCAGCCGCCCGCTGTATGCCATCAATGTAAAACCAGCAGTTTCCGGTGGCACCGTCTATTTTGATGCCAGCGCGCTCCAGTCCCGTTCCGGGATACTCATCGATCGTCGCATTGTTGACCAGAAACTCCCAGACGCCGCCGTGATACGTCGGGAAATATGCAACTAAAACAGATTTAAAAATATCTGTTGAGCAAATAACGCCTGTAAGTCCCAATGCACCGGAATCCATCTGCGTGACCTGAATCTCGAACGCCCGAACATCGGTAAACGCAGGATACGGGGTCAGCTGATTTGTGGACGCAAAATATATGGCTCCGCCTGTTGCCGAAACGGTCTGTCCGGTGATCGTCGGGAACGGCTGAAACTCCAGCATCGCAGCGGCATCGCCTGACAGCGTGGCCACACAGGTTGGTGTGGGAGTCGTCATATCCCAATAGCCATTGATGCCGCCCATGGCTATCTCAACATTTGTAGAGGGTGTATTAAATATAGCTGGGCCTACTTTACCTACAGTACTCATCTTACCACCCCCGCAAAATAGCAAACCAAGAGGTAACACCTGCCAATCCTGCAACTGTAATCTTCAAACTGCCTAGCTCAACCCCATCAATACTGATCAGGTCTTCTGTAGCCACGGGCATACTGACAATAGCGTTTTCTGTGTCACGCACAGGAAAGTATCTATCCCCATTCTTGGATTGATAAGATGCAGTTACAGTACCTGCTGTGGGGGTATCTGAACAAACAATCTGTAATTGGTGTGTAGTACACCCTTTAGCATCGGCATTTGCGGGTAGAACTAATCCACTTACATTACCAGTCTGTGGTAGGCTATATGCGGTATAAACAATAGTGCTCATGTGAGTAATACCTCAAGTAAATGGAAACAGTTAGACAGCCCTACGTACATCAATACGTGACATGAGCACTCCAATCTGTGCGTCAGAAACATGCATATTTTTTACCCTTACTACGCAGTAGGTTGATGTAAGCAGAGGTACACCTACAACTGCGATATCACCTAAAACTACGGTATGTGCAGCATACCACCCTAGGTCTGCGGATATTAAGGCTGCTTTATCAGTACCGGAGTTATCGGGAGAAACAAACGCAGTAATGTCTTCTGGGAAAGTAACAGTAATATCTGCTGTTGCTCCCAGAGCAATTGACGCTACGGCAGTATTGACAAAGAACACACCACCTGGGGTATTTATAGGGGTGTTACCTTGCCAAACAGCATTAGGCATAGGCATATGTTTTTTGAGAAGTAAATCTCCATCGTTAGACACTCTATCTAAGTCAGGGTAGATAGGTACTTTTGGGTTACCTTCCCCTACTAACATAACCCGAGAACCCCTGGCCTTATCGGTACGAATAGGGAAATCCAAGTTACCTACTAGAACATTGTTACTAACAACTAAGTATCCCTTTGCGCTTTGTAGAGCAATGTCAGGAGCAGTACCCCCTATATCTATAACAGGAGGTGCTATCGCGTACTCTCCAAACCAGATACCGTAAGCCTGCCGCTTCTCGATAGATCCGCCACCAGTTATTGGGCGGTTATCAGAGATATTACACCCAGTAATAGACACTGTGTTTATAGGGGCATCAAACTTGATACCTGCAGGTTTATTAGGGTAGACATACGTCTTAACCCGAGATATTTGTGTCTCCCCTACACCATAAGTCTCAGTCTTAGTAATAGACTCACTCGTGCCGGTTATGCCCCCATCACCATTATTAGTAAAAGAGCAACCAGTAATAGTAGTATCACGCCCGGATGCTCCTTCAAACAATGCACCATTGTTTGCACACTCAGTGACAGTAACTCCAGATACGGTAATACCTACACCACCTAGATATAAACCATTTCCTCTATCAGCAATCCTAGCGGTGTTTGCTGATGTAGTACGCTGGCACTTACTAACAGTGCCCCCAACAATACTCAGGTATTTAGCAGAGCCTGCCATGTAAATACCATTACCCAAGATGCCAGTGACATTACACCCAGTAATAGAAACATTATTCCCGAGCACTTGGAATCCAGTGATATTGCCAGAGGTAACAGTGCAACCGGCGAAGGTCATTCCATCAGTGTCTTCACTAACATAGAAGCTAGCACGTGTGCATTCACTTGCTACGCAACCTGTAACATTGATGTTACGTTGTACTCCATAGAGGGGTGGGGTATTTTGTCCACTGGTGCCAGTGACAATACCGTTCATACATCTACGGAATACCGTGTTATTGATAACAACATTACTGGTTGCACCAGAGATATCAATGCCACTCCCATAAATAGAAAGTGCAGGGCTACCTGTATAGGAGTAGTAACGCAAGTCCTTACAAATAAGGTCACTGATACGCACATCAATACAGTTATTGAGCTTAATAGCCCCACCGTTATTCTCTTTAAGAGTCCCACCTTGAATATACAGACCACGTGCAAAGGTGAAATTGAGCAGTATGCTAGTAGGGGTAGGCTGCGGAGATGCCTGTGAAGCTATGTTACTCCCGGCTGCATAAAGCGTATTACGCATACGGGGGTTAACAAGATGGATGTTATTGGTTGTATCAAGTTTTCTTACTTGGGCACCCGTAGTATAAGTATCTTTGAGACTCCCCCCTAAGATCAGATTATCATTTACGATATTCTGGATAATTACAATTTCACCTTTCAGGTGTGTATCTACAGAAAGTGCAGCATCACTTGATGTCACCAGTACTGTGTCACCTATTGTAAAATAGGCACCATACCCAGAGCCTAGAACAAGAGTAGAACTACCTAGAGATGCCCCTGAAACGATATCGTATGTACTCCCCGCTGTACCTGTTGAGCGCAAGCCAGCAGACCCAGTACAGATAATCTCCCCCTCACCAACCCACTCCAAAGTAGTGTTTGATTGGATAACCAGAATACCTGTGATAACGTGTTTCTTGGTAAAAGCAATGCGCCCTGCTAAGGCTAGTGCTGCATTCACAGGAACTGTGTCATCCGCAACACCATCACCTACTGCGCCAAACCAGATTGGATTAGCTGCCTGCCCTGTACGTAGTCGAAGCCAACGCCCTGATACACCCACACCAATAGAGGAAGGTTTAACAACAGTACCCCCGTTATGGGTAGCAGTAGATGCGGCATCCCAATACCAATCCCCACCTCCGCCATCTGTGGAAGTAGCGTACCCTCGGGTTCTGTAATATTTTACAATCGCACCCCCAACACCACTTACACCCAAAAGTGCTGCTGCATTATCCAACAATGGTATAGACGTAAGCTCCATAGGAGTAATAGCTAGAAACTGATTCACTAGAGTAGTCAGAGTAGTAATCTGACCTTCTACTGTAGTAGCACGTGCTGCTGTAGCCACAGAAGCAGCTTCTGCTGATGTAATACGTGCAGTCCACAATTCCTGGATTAACAGGATATTCTCAAGAGCGCGTTGTACACCTACTTTGGCATCAATCAGCGCATACACAGAGCGATCATTATGGAGCTTCAACTGTAGCCCCAGATCCACGTATAAGAGCTCTGCAGCTAGAGGAGTAGCACTTTCAGGTACAAACAACTTGTACCCAATCATTTCATCTGTGCTAGAGGTTTCTCGTGTAACAAAGTAAGGAGCTTCTGTAGCCAAAAGAGTTACAGTAGCTGCCCCCAAATTATCAGTGGTAAATGTTGTAGCAGCAGGTACAACTACACCGGGTGCATACGGAGTATTAGGGATACTTGCTCGAATACTAAAAGTAGTAAACGGCATACTTGCCCCGTATTGATCTTTCACATTGAAGACTACGATTGTCATAACAAACCTCGGTGTATTTGTATTACTTTAACAATGCTAGATAGTATAGAGCCATAGATATAAAAAGAATACGTACGTTTTTCCCGTTATACAGGCGCTTCCCGCGCTTTGTGATTACTAAGAGTGTTCTGTTATGCCCAAATATACAAATCGGCACAATGTGCCATTAGCTGTCGCTGCTTTCTTAGCTAAAGACAGCTATGACAAAGGAGAGGCTACTATATCTGCTACAGGACTATTACGCCCTATACGTCAGATAGTACTAGCTGCCCGTATTGAACCAGAGAACCAAACTACAGATGTAAGTGATGTGATTAAGTCACGCTTAGGCACCGCTATCCACGATGCTTTAGAGTACACATGGCTTCACTATCACGAACAGTGTTTAAGCAATCTTGGCTACCCCCCCTCCATGATTGCGCGCACATTGGTGAACCCTAAACCATACCAAATAAAACCAGATACCATTGCCATTTACACAGAGCAAAGGGTCATAAAAGACTTCCATACGTGGAAAGTATCAGGTGAGTTTGATATTGTTATTGACGGGGAAGTGCAGGATTACAAGACAACATCTACATACACTGTAGCCAAAGGGAACAAAGACGCTGACTACATTATGCAGGGCAGCATCTATCGTTGGTTGAACCCTACGATCATTACCAAAGATACGGTGTCTACCCATTTTATCTTAATGGATTGGACAAGTAGTAGAGTCATAAGTGACAGTAGCTACCCTAAAAATCAGGTAGTATCAAAGACTTTCCCTTTACATTCTTTGGAGTACACCGAACAATTTATCCATAACAAACTCAAGGCTATACAGACAGTCTGGGATGCCGAGGATGAGGCTATTCCTTTTTGCACAGATACTGAACTATGGCGTAGTGACCCACAGTTCAAGTATTACAAGAACCCAGACAAGACAACCCGCAGTACTAAGAACTTTGATACACAGCAAGAAGCCATAGCGCGATTCGTGGAAGACGGTAGTGTGGGGCTTATTGTAGAAAAACCGGGACAAGTAACAGCATGTCGCTATTGCCCTGCATTCTCTATCTGCAAACAGAAAGATATCCTCATTCAATTGGGGGATCTGGTTATCTCTTGAGGACACGCTATGAAAACCTTTGAAGAAATGGACTACCACCCAACATCAGAAAAATTAGTGAACATCCTCTGTGGTAAGACGCAGAATGATAATCCCCTATTCTTCCGAGTATTGGTAGGCTATTACTTTGCACTCTTGGCTTCGTCTATGCGAACCATTATTGCTACACATGATCGTGGTGATATCCCTGTAAACCTGTATGCACTCAACCTGAGTACATCAGGTTCTGGAAAAGGGTTCTCCACAAACATCATTGAAAATGAGGTGATCAACCAATTCAGATCACGTTTTCTGGAGGAAACCTTTCCGCTCATTGCAGAACAAAACTTACCTAAGCTAGCCCTAAAGCGTGCTAATCGTAAGTCTACTGACGTAGATGATGAACTCAGTAAGCTACAGAAAGAGTTCGATTCATCTGGCCCCCTAGTATTCAATTTTGATAGTGGAACACCTGCTGCTGTGAAGCAAATGAGACATAAGTTGCTAATGGCTAATGCAGGGTCTGTGAATCTTCAAATTGATGAAATTGGCTCTAATCTAGTAGGCAATGTGGATGTACTAAATACATTCCTGGAGCTCTATGACGTAGGTGCTATCAAGCAAAAACTTATTAAAAACACCAGTGAGAATGTACGTAGTGAAGAGATCATTGGGCGTACACCTACTAACATGCTGCTATTTGGCACCCCGGCTAAATTGCTAAATGGGAGTAAAACAGAAGATGAACTCTACTCTATGTTAGAGACTGGGTATGCCCGGAGATGTTTCTTCGGATATAGTCGAGCACATAGTAAGAAGGGTGAAACCACCCCAGAAGAAGTCTATGACTTGATGACAAACCAAGGGAACAATCAGTACATCCAACAATTATCAGATCAATTGGATAATCTGGCAGATATTATCAATCTCAACCGCAGACTGGTAATGTCTAAAGAAACCAGTTTACTGCTTATTGAGTACCGACTTAAATGTGAACGGGAGGCTCATGCGCTACCAGAACATGAAGAGATTAAGAAAGCAGAAATATCTCACAGGTATTTCAAAGCACTCAAATTAGCGGGCGCATACGCCTTTGTAGACAGCTCCCATGAGCTAACAATGGATCACTTGTACTATGCCATTAAGCTAGCTGAAGAGTCAGGAGACGCCTTCAATAAGCTGCTTACACGCGACCGTAATTACGTGAAGTTAGCCAAGTACATTGCTGCGGTGCGTAGAGAAGTTACTCAACCAGACTTGGTTGAAGATCTTCCTTTCTATAAAGGGTCTGCAGCACAAAAAGCTGAAATGCTTACCCTTGCTATAGCCTACGGGTACAAGAACAATATCATTATTAAGAAGTCTGTATCAGATGGTATTGAGTTCCTTCGGGGAGAAACGCTACAGCTTACCAACCTCAATAAGATGGTAGTGTCTTATGGCCCAAACATGGCAGAAGGCTATCTGAATGAGTTTGTTGCATTCGATAAGCTACACATATTAATGCAACATCCTAGTATGCACTGGGTAGCCCACCATCTTACAGACGGATACCGTAATGAGGAGAATTGCATTCCTGGTTTCAATCTACTTGTCATAGACGTAGATGGTGGCGTAAACATGAGTACAGTTAAGTTATTACTGGGTAACTACAGCTATCTCATCTACACCACCAAGAGACACACAGAAGATGAGCAGCGATTCCGTTTAGTATTCCCAATCAATTACACATTGAGTTTGGATGCTAAGGAGTACAAAGAGCTGATGGAAAATATCTATGCGTGGCTCCCATTTGAAGTGGATACCAGTACTAATCAGAGAGCCCGTAAGTGGTTAACCCAACCAGGCTTCTATGAGTATAACGAAGGAGAAGTGTTAGACATTCTACCCTTCATACCTAAAACCAGTAAGAATGAGGAGCGTAAGATTCTACTGGATACACAACAATCTATGGATAATCTAGAACGCTGGGTTATCAATAATATTGGAGATGGTAATCGCAATAACATGCTACTGCGCTATGCAATGATTCTGGTTGATGGTGGTTTTGAATTTGAACAAATCAACAACCGTGTCAAACAACTCAACGATAAGATTCCAGACAAACTAGATGAAGTAGAAATCATGTCTACTATCATGTCTTCTGTAGGGAAAGCCTTGTCAAAACGCTAAATACTATGAGGTGTCTCCGACACCTTATGATTTATGGAGATTGAATTATGTCAGATGTGAATGACAACCTAGTACTCATCGTAGGTAAGTCTGCTACAGGAAAGTCAGCTTCCCTGATTGGGCTGCAACCACCGGAAGGGGTGATGTATCTTAATTGCGAATCAGGCAAAAAGTTACCCTTCAAAACCCCATTTAAGCAATTCACCATCACCGAACCATATCAAGTATTTGAAGCATTTACTGCTGCAGAGGGTATGCCCTATGTTCATACAATCGTAGTAGACACACTCACTTATCTGTTAGATATGTATGAGTCTACTTATGTATTGAACTCGGCCAATGGCATGAAAGCGTGGAGTGATTTTGCTCAGTACTTTAAGAAGCTGATGCAAGAATACGTGGCTAAATCCACCAAGAATGTTATCTTCTTGGCTCACACATTAGAGACACTTAACGAATCAGAAATGGTTGTTGAGACTAAAGTGCCAGTGAAAGGCGCACTGAAGAATCAGGGTATTGAATCCTACTTCAGTTGTGTCATTGCAACAAAGAAACTGCAGTTGAAAACACTGAAGGACTACAGTAATAACCTTCTAGTGGTAACACCAGAAGAAGAAGCTCTTGGCTTCAAATATGTTTATCAAACCAAACTCACCAAAGATACGGTAAATGAACGTATCCGTGGGCCTATGGGTATGTTCTCCACACCAGAGACATACATTGATAACAACATCCAGTTGGTGCTAGACCGCCTACACCATTATTACACCTAAGAGATCACAACCATGTCACTGCTTAAAAACCTAAAAACCGACGACAACATTCAATCAGAACGCGACAGTCTTGGTGGTAGTTCAATTCTTGAGTCTGGTTTACAGACCTTAACCATCAATCTAGCTTTCCTTACAAAGTCAGATGGGGGTGCTTTAGCTCTAAACATTCGAGCTACTACGGAAGATAACAAAGAAGTGCGCCAGCAATTCTGGGTTACATCTGGAGATGCAAAAGGCAACAAGAACTACTACACCAACAAGAATGGGGAGAAGCAATATCTTCCTGGTTTCACAATGGCTAATAGCTTGACGCTACTTACAGTAGGTAAGGAGATTAGTGAACTAGATACAGAAACACGTGTTATTAGTCTGTGGTCATCTGCTGCTAAAGCTGAAGTGCCTACTAAAGTAGATATGCTAGTTGATCTGTTAAAGACACAGGTAATTGCTGGTATTCTAAAACAGACTGTTGATAAGACAGTTAAGAACCAAACCAGTGGGCAATATGAACCTACTGGTGAAACCAAAGATGAAAACGAAGTAGACAAGTTCTTCCGTGCGAAAGACAAGATGACTACAGGTGAAATCCGTAGTCAGGCTACTGAAGCTAGTTTCATTCACGCTTGGGAAAAGAAGTGGGCTGGCGTCACCAAACAGAAATCCAAGGGTGCTAGTGCAGGTGCTACTTCTGGTGCGCCTAAACCAGCAGGTCAATCTACTAAGCCAAGTACTAGCTTATTTGGTTAACCTAACAAGCCAAGGATGGCTAACTGAGGAACACCCCCATGACTGATGTTTCTTACATCGACAAGGAAAATGCAGAAGAACTCTCTATGGTATTGCGAGCTACTTTGGAATGGCATTGGAGAGTGCTGAGCAATGTACTACAGATATGCGAAATTCCTGTAGGACAAGAGATTGAAGTAAAGTTCGATGCTAATTCTGAAGCGGAGAAGTTTGTGCTTACTGAAGAGACACGTAAGTTATTCTGTGCTGGCGTTATTGCAGCAGCAGGGGTATTCGATACGTTGCCTTTTAGTGTTTCTAATGAGGGTGTGTCAGATGGTGCACTCCACTGATGGTCTAAAGGTGCTTGGTTTCGATCCTTCATTACGTAACTGGGGTATTGCAGCAGGAAGATATTTTCCTGATAGCAAAATCCTACGTATCAATAATGTGGATGTTATTCAACCTGTGTTACCTACAGGGAAACAAACAAGACAAAACAGTTTAGACCTAGAGACAGCCAAGCAATTAGCAGAATCTGCGATAGCTTACGCTAAGCTCGCTGACGTGATCTTTGTTGAAGTCCCTATAGGCAGTCAGTCTGCTAGAGCTATGGCTTCATATGGAGTCTGTGTAGGTGTTCTAGGGGCTATACAAGCAATGGGTATTCCATTCTTTGAGATAACCCCTACTGAAGTAAAGCTAGCTACAGTGGGTAATAAGATGGCCACTAAAGCAGAAATGATTGCGTGGGCAACATCACACCATCCCAACGCCACTTGGCCAACACGGAAGCTCAAAGGTAAAACCATAGTTATAGCTGATAAAGCTGAACACATGGCAGATGCCATTGGTGCAATAGAAGCAGGTATTACCTGCAAACCCTTCACTCAAATGTTAGCTCTGTTAAGAGCGTAGAGGAATATGCAATGCAAATTACACTGCTACAACCTGAGATTGAGCAAGCTCTACAAGACTATGTAAGTCAGCAGGGTATCAATCTGAATGGTCAAACTGTCACAGTAGTATTTACTGCAGGACGTAAGAAGTCCGGTATCTCTGCCGAACTTAGTATCTACAATGCCGCTAGTACTACACCCCTACCTACTCAAATTGAAATTGAGTTTAACGCAGAAACTACTGATGAAGAGGAACCTGAAGAAGAAGTAGCAGAAGTCGTTATTCCAGTGCAAGCAGCTACTAGCCTATTCGGTTAAGTCATGGAAACTCTAAGGGCAGTACTCAATGCAGTACTGGTCTTGCTATGTATTGTAGTAGCTTTAGTGATGTGTATGGTAGTGGTATATGCTGGAGCCTTTATATCCATAGCAGGGGCAGCTCTTTTAGTAGCTACTCTTATTTATCTGTGTATTCACGCATGGATAACTGGAGATAATGAGAAGCCCCCGTAAGGGGGCTGTTTTCCAATTAGAAGGGTGAAAGTACTCTAGCTGTAGCTATACCATCTAGAGCACCGAAGTATCCAAATGCACCTGAATGTAGATTAGGCATAGCGTCCCCACCGAAACCAGAATCAAACATCATAGGCAGCCAATCCATATATTGATTCAACATAACCATACTAAGTGCTTTAGCAGGTGATTCTGCCATTGTACGTAGAATGACTTTCTGAATCCGCATGAAGTACTTAGTAAACATGAAGAATCCCATATCATTCATCCACTGCATCTTACGATGTGCTGGGATGTCGTAATTGATGAAGGCTTCTGATACTTGCTCAATAGCGTCTTCGTGTTTCATTTTCTTGTTGGCTTTAGTAATTAAATGCTGATACAGCGTGTATCTAGCTACAAAGTCACTGTACTGAGTTGCTTTACTCAAGAACTTATATGCACTGGTGTTCTTACCCATGTATGCAGTATATGCAAGAGCACGTAATTTAGCAGGTACATGCTTAGTGTACTTCTTCATATCCTCCGCAAATTGACTCTTATAAGAGTACATGTCATCTTCCATATCAATGTCTTCGACAATGGTAGGCATCATCCCTTCTTCCACCAAGCGTGCAATAGGACTGTTCTTAACATCAATTTCCAGTGCCTTAGCCCGTTGTCGTAATTGTTGTTCATCCCCCCGAATATATGGTGTACTCAGTTTAAGATTGATCTGTGTTAACTCATCATTCTTTTCTGCATATTCCATGATCGCACGTGTACCAATATAGTGACTACGCACAATATCTGTAAGTGGCACACCGTTAGCATACAACTGTAGGAAGTTACTGGTTACGTTAGTCAATAGTGTCATACCTGAAGCCACTACGATTTTATCCTTGGTTTCAGCAACAATTTCTTGCCAGATATCACCTTTGTTACCTAACCAGATACGGGCACGTTCTTTAGCAACTGCAATATCATCAGGTGATTTAGATTTAGCAAGGAAGTTTACAAACACGTTTGTGATAATCCGCTCATACCCTACCTTCACATGCTTATCTTGGAACAGGTGATCTGCAACACTTTCTTTGCGATAACCCATCATAATATCTAGGATATCCTTACGAATCATCATAGGTTGTCCAGCAGGCCAGATACGTTTGATAGCCTCCTTGGTAGAGTCAGGCAGCATAGCGTATCGTTCCCGATACTCAGCATCAGGGCTATTTGGCCCTATTTCCATATACGATGTGGGGTTCTTCGCATAGTCTATTTTGAACTGGTCATAGACAGCCTGCACTGCACGTTCATTATGAGCAGGTTGATTCCCAATATCATAGATATTACCCACCATCACTCCAAGTAAATGGCCAAAGTCATTGTTGCGTTCTAGTAGTGAATCTCGTGTTTCTTCTTGCATGATGTAACGATAATTCACAACATCACCTCTGCTATTAAGCAAAGGAGCCATGTGTGTACTCGTCACATCAGCAGGATTGAATGAAGGGTCTGCATTGAACATAGCTTTAATTTCAGGTGCTAATGCATCTGTAGTACTACGCATAGTTTGAATGTTACGTTGTCCTTCAGGAACATACTTACTCATAATCCCACTATGTAAAGCAGTACCCTTTGATTTGTCACTACCGGGAGAGAACACCCCACTTGTGTAAGGCTGCACACCGCCCCCCTTGATGGTATATATATGCTTAGGGGGTTGTGTTGGTTTGCTAGGATCGTGCGGTACAAGCGGGCCTTTGGTATAGCCAACAGCGATATAATCAAGACCACTAAGCTCGTCAGCCACAGCAACTGTAATCTTGTTATTGACCACATTAGCTAGGTATCCCGAAGCCATGAGTAATTCATTATCCTTGAAGAGTTGCTTCTTGGATTCAATTTCTAGTTGTTTAGCGACAAGCAGCATGTCTTCAATGCCGTTACCGGAGTCAGTGCGAGCACGCTCACGCTTAACCACAGTAACTAATTCAGCAAAAGTGTCCTTGCTAAATCTACCTTGGCTAAGCTGACGGATGGCGTACAGCGTGTGTAGCTTCTCAACAAGAGGTGTTGCAGTTTTCATTGTGCTGTCTGCAATAGCCCCCTGCATGTGAGTGCCCACACCTTGCACAATAGCTTGTGTGTTCATCATTACATGAACACCTGCCACCTTACCTGTAGCCTTAAAATGTCCTAACAATTTGGAGGCTTTAAGGTAGTAATGACCTACCAAACTCAACTTGCTGAGTTGAGTTTCAGTAGCTTTGATCTCACTCTCTAATTGAGTAGGGTCAGTTAGAATATCCATGACTTCATCAATGGAATACTGGTCTGATAACAGAGAAGCCACACCTGTACGCAGTAGATAGGACAGACTTTTCTTCTCTGTTCGCGTTAACGTACCTGTGAATGCCTTGTGCATGTAGGCTTTAGTATTAGCGATCAAATCTTTTCGACTTGTCTCTAACGTTTTAGCCAAACGAGATAGTTTGTAGAATGACAAGGTATCTGTAGTAGACCCAATAACATCATTCCATACCCCATAAAGGAAGCCGTACTTACCATCTGTGATACGGTCATGTACTTTGCGTAGCGCATCAAACATGTAGCTAGTACGTCCAGCAGCAGTTGTATTAACCAATTCTGCTGCAGTCCTTACTAGCTCAAATCTGTTCTTGGTGAGGAAAGAAGCATCGCTTAGTTTTTCTATCTGCTTGCGTACTTTGTTACCTGCAGTACCCAAAACATTATCTAAGTGATCAGTAACTGTAATACCTTTCTTGTTCATACGATAAGCACGTTTCTTCTCAATCTTAGCTAACCGACTGACAAGTGCTAGTGCCTTAGCTGTTGCCAATTGACCATCATATGTACCTGAAATCTTATGCCCAATATAGGTCATAGCATTCTTGAACCAGGTAGTAATGCGCTCAGCTACTGTAGCTTTACCTCCCTTAATGTCGTTGGTAGCGAAGTTACCAAGAGCATGTATAGGCTCAATAGCAATCATCATTGCTACGAATTTAGCTAAGTATTCAGGAGAATTTGTATGCGTAATCTTGAACAGTAGATCATGCTGTAGTTGTGCGTTATCCCACACATCAGGAGTAACTTGGCTTTGTGGTGCGCCTGCAATAGCCTCCACTGTAATGACCTTACGTGATGCTTCATAGAGCTTACGCAGTTCAGAGTAGGCACTAGAAGCCAGATTTTCTTTCTGCTCTAGGATAGCTGCTACAGTGGCTTCTACTTGTTCTGCTACGAATAGCTGCTTCTCTGATAAGTTCAAACCAGAGTTAGCAACAAAGGAGTAAAACGGAGTATCTCCATTTTGTATAGCTGCTGCAAATGCCATTAATGGTGTGTTGTTTACATCCTCCATGAAGGCAGCACGTATAGTTCCAAATGGGCCATGCAGCTTCTGTGTGATGTTCAGTAGCACATTCTCTAAGTGCTCCACAAAAGATGGGCTACTAATTACCCCGGTACTCTCAGACAGATCGTTAAAGATGTCCATTGTTGACATAGCAGTTTGAGCAGCCATACTGGAAGCAATAGTACGTTCTGGACTAATACGATCCTGCTTCTCTTTGTTTTGTAGAGACTCTTCATGGAGAAGGATGCCTACATTACCCAACAGTATTCGCATTGCACTGTGTGCTTCTTCAGTTGCTTTGCTCTTTCTACCGAACACCGCAGTGATAACACCATCAATGAAAGCTGTAATACCAGCCTTCAAACCTGTTCGTTTGGTGATCTCGTTATTTAGATCATCAGACACTTTTGCTGTGAGTTTACCAATAACATCCCTTTGGAAGTCTGTATTTGTAGCCCCATACGCTAGGAACTCATCTAGAGTATCCAACATCGGATCATACTTAGTCTGTAAAGCAGGATTCTTTTTTACATACTCAAGTGCACTTTTATACAGTGCTTCTAGTTCTTTTACAGCATTCGCCTGTGCAGTAGTAACTACTGAATTGTTTTTGACACGATAAACTACATCCACTAAAGCGGAGTGGAATAGTTCATGTAATAACACTTCAGTAGACACCACTCCTTTGGTTAATCCGAAGTCCCTGATATACACAGTTTCAGTTCGGACACCATTCTTGATTGCACTAACATGCCAACCCAAGTCAGTCTCATGGCTTGCTACAGTTTTTACTGCATTAAGCTGTGCTTGGTTTTCGATATATACGATCTTCAGATTTTTCGGAATAGCCTTACCTAATAGGGTAAGTACTGCACTAGCTAACGTGCTTCCGTTACTCTTGAGATGTGCAATCAATTGAACCCCTGTAGTAGGTCTATCTGTTCTAATAACAGGTGTAGGTTCTAAACCAAGACTCATCTGTCCTTTGGTTTCAACAGGCGTAGCGGCAGCTACTATAGGTGTCTTATTAATACTTTGTCGGTATGCCCTAACTAAGAACATAGCATTATTGATCGCGTTCGCTTTTTGCGAGTTGCGTATAACATCTTTAAGTTTTGCAGGTGATGCCGTACTCCCCTCAGTTCCAAGGCTAGTAATCCATTTTCTAACAATACCCTTTGGATTAATTACAGAATCATAGCGTATTGCTGCCATGATCTCTTTATCAGATACTGTTTTAAGTTCTTCCAAATTAGCTGTGGCTTCATCACTCAGATCTTTTATCCATGCGTCCTCAACAGGTGTATCACCCATTGCAGCTTCCTCACTACTGGTAGTTTCTGTCTCTACAATAGGAGATGCAGTAGTAGTAGTAGTAGTCTTAGAAGAGCCTACTACAGAATCCATGTTTTCTAGGTTTGCAAGTATCTGCACCATTGCTACCATAACAGTTTCTTTATCTGCTTTTCCTATTGCACTCTCCAAAGCATAGTTCTTTAGTGCCCCTGCAATCATACGATTTATAAGGCTACGTTCAGGACTATTTATTTCAGTCCCTGCTCGCATACCATTAATCGTTCCAGGTCTGTCTGATGAAGCAGCTAGAACAGTTTTTATTACCTTAGATAACTCGAACCACGCATTTGCGTACGTCTCTTCCTGTGTAAATTCAGGAGGAGCATCCCCCATTAACACATCAGCTATCACGTTACTTAGTGCAGTTGCTGTAGCTAAATCGTAAGATGCTTTCTCTTTTGATTTTGCTAAAGCAGCAGCACGCTCTTCATTTGTAACTTGATAAGCACGCCCCTCAAAGTTGTATTGAGAAACAAAATGTAGCTTAGACAACCAAGTAAACTTTGTTTCATCTGCTTCAGCAGCATGTGTTCTGATGCTATTAAAGACACTTTCTATGTGATCTTCAGGATACTTTTCTTGTAGCACACGATTCACATATACATTAGGCATGACAGCTTTAACTTCGGCATACAAACTGTTTTTTACCGTAGCTTGTGCATCCTTACTTAGAGTAGCAAACCAAGCATTGAATGCTACAGAGGAAGCAGTTAACCCTTTCTCTACAGAACCTAGAGGACTGTAAGTCATCATCCCATTGAAGAGAGCTTCATTGAGTGCATGAGCTGCATTCCCTAGATTATCCATACCCATACCAATAGCGTCGTGTAGCATCAATCCACCATTTAGCATTTTGATAGCAAGGTGAGCTACATACGAGTCAAAAGAATGAACACTGAAAGCTGAGGTGCTTACACCTGGAGCTTTGAATTTAACCATGCGAGCACGGCCTACTAAGGAGCCCTTTTTATTTCCTGATGCCTTAACACGCATTTGCACTTCATAGGGATAATCCACTTCTGTAGATGACTCTGCTTTAGCAGACTTAGCCATCACAATACTGGAGTCTTCGCTATTACTGCTAGCTTGTGATGCTGCAGTTTCTAGCACTGGAAGCATATCCTTAATTTGTTCCTTCACAGCAGCATCTTCTTCTGCTGTTAGATCACGTGCTAGTTTTCCATTCTTGTTAACTTGGTGCTTACCAGAGTCCTCTAACTCTTTGATCTTTTGTGCACGTAGGAACATGTACGCTGTGTTATATACCGTAAATGCTAACGTAGACGCACTTGTTAAGGCATTACGTCTTTCAATATACAAATCATGGTTAGACTTAATGGCTTCAACTACAGATGTGCCTAGAGTCTCTGTAACTGCTTTGTGAATACTTGCAATATCTTTAGCTGTGAACTCGCTCGTCAGCAAAGTGTCTAATGTAGTCTTCGTATCCAGTTTCCCATTAGCAGGGAGTAGTTTATTTAACTGAGTAATGAAAGGGGCTAGAGCGTCTAAATCCTTACTACGAGAGATGTCACTAATACGTGCATAGATGCTTTCAATGAGCTCATCTGTCATTGCTGACTGAACTTTAGGGAATCCAGAACCAAAGCTAAATGCCGTAAAAGGTGTCTTAATCATAGAGCGAAGAGAAGCAATACCAGCTTCCCCTGTCTCTGTGATTCCAGGCATAAAATATGCCAGTGCACTAATTAGTACAGCTTTATCAGGCTCTTTCATAAAAGATTGGATATACGCCTGTACACGTAAACCAAGTGTTTCATACAAGTCTTTCTTATTACTGTGTTCTCGCCATACGCTTGCGGATTGATAACCTTCAGGATCAGTGAAGAAACCAGACTTCTCTAGCATCTCTACCATGTCCTTACTTTCGTAACCGCCATATAGTGCATGTGCAAGTGACGGCCCATTAGCCACACCATCTACTTCAGAGAGTAGTGACACATTAAACTCTGTAACCCCCTCTGCCTGTGCTAGTTTGAAATCAGCCAAAGCCATGAGAGCAGATAGGCTGTGTACCTTAGACTTCCCCTTCTTAACTGCAGCTTCAATCACAGCCTGTTCTTCTACGCTTAGTACTTTATGTTCATACTTCTGTGCATAGAGAAGATCAACTGCTTTACTAAAATCTGGGTTAGTGACCTCTAAAGTTGCAAGAGTAAAACCAGTCTTACCTTCAAATAAGGTATAGCTAGTTTCATTGGATTTCTTGTCAGTAGGAACACCAAGACCTTCAGCTACACGAAGCATGAAGTTTTGAACACTGGCTTCATTTGTAGTGTCTACAGTACTTGACCAAGCTACTTGTGAAACCAAGAAGCGAGCAATCTTGCTGCTCTGGGGATTCATTACTGTAGTGGCAATACCTACTCGTTGATTACCCCAAGGAGCAAATTTCAAATGGAATGGGGTTTCTAGACCGCCTTCCTGTACTGCTAGTTGGGTAGTCACAAACTCTTTGATATTCTCCCAATCACGTAACAATGCATTGTTAGTAGCAGTGATAGAGTCACGCTGTGATATATGAGTATGCTCATCTACATCAACCCAACCAAAGATACGGAGTAGGGTATCTTGATCCATAGTTGACAATGCATTCCACATGTCTTGGTTAAGTGTGTATCCCCACTTCTGTTGTTCCCCTGTGATCTGCTGCAGTAACTTAGGAACTTGACGCACACCTTTAGAGACTAATTGAGCAGCTTTAGTAATAGGCTTAAAGGAAGGGAACTTAAGTCCTTCTTCATACCCAAAGAACTTATCAAGGAGGGTCGAGCTATTCTCGTTAGCATCCATGAATGCACGCGCTTTTTCTGTAGGTAGTGTCTTACCCTTATTGTTAGGGTCAGCATTACGCACTGCTTTAACGAAATAGCGGGAAGAGCTTATACCATCTAAACCAACTTTTTCACCACTCTCCTGCGCTGACTTAACCTCATAGAATCCTTGTTGTTCAAGAAGAGTAAGAGCAAGCATACCTAATGAAGTCTGCAACGTAGGCACAAAGTTTAGTGGCACTTGCATCTTGTCTTTCAGAGAGAATCCAAGTGCTGCATAAGCAGCAGCTCCAAGGTCTTCAACCATACGACTACGCAGGGTACCTGCTCTATGTACCCAGCGTTCTTCTGGTGTGATCTTGGCATCATCTTTTTTATTCAAGATGCTATTAACTTCCTTGTCTGTATTGAAATGCTCATGCGGAGACATACCCGCTACTTCAGCATACGCTACATACGCAATAGCCATCTTGACGGCTTCATCTAACACGGCAGCTTGCTTATCATCTTTACTGTTAGTTGAGAAGTATTGTAGTGGGTTCTTTATACGATACTCCTCACTACCATTAAACATTAGAGTATCAAGAAAACTTAACCAACCATCTTTACCATCTAGGGTACTAATGAAGTGTTCTAACGCATTTATGTGTTTGCTGTCCCAGACACCAACATACTTTGTAAACTTACGATATATGGCTTCAGCGTTATCTCTCAGTTTACCCAGAATACCTTTCTCAGTTGCGAGAGGACGTTGAACACCATCTTCACTATCCAACTTTTGTGTCAGATAATCCTTTGCTCTATTACGTAGAGCAATAGCAGTAGTGTCCGGGTCAACCTCTTCATTGAGAATACCAATAGGTAACTCCCTTGGAGTTTTATCTTTCTTGGTTTCATCTTGAGGTTCTGTTACTTCACCTACCACAACAGGTTCTGTTGTCTTGGTTTCTTTAGGTTCCACTACTGTAGCAGTAGGTGCTTCTGTTACTACCGGTTTAACAGTAGGCACTGGCTTAGCAGCAGTTTCAGTAGCTTTAGGTGTGACAGCTTCTGTTGTTACTGAAGTAGCTTTACCCTTATTAGTAACTAGCCCCTCTGCTGTAGCAGCTTCTACAGGTGGGGTAGTATTTTGGATTGGTGTAGAGGTCTTACCACTCTCGCGAATCTCCATAAGAATACGTGGGAACTCTTTACCCCAAATACTCTTATCTTGGTTATGGGTAATAACTGCATCACCTGTCTTCTGTAGTAACTCCATTGCGTCTTTGTTCTGCTCAAAGGAAGCAGTCATTAGCTTTTCCATAAGACGGATATTGGCATTACCCGTAGTCTTAGCGTCTCTGTTACCTGCAATCTTTTTGTTCTCTGTACCTGCATACTTATCATAAGTCTGTTGGTCAAAACTACCTGATTTAAGTGTTTGATAAGCGTGTTCAACAGACTGGTACTTCTTACCCCCAAAAGTAAATGGACGGGTAGCTAGGTTAGATAACCCTGCATTTTCGTTACTACCTGCCCATACATTAACAGGAGGTACTACCTTAGCAGATGCTTCTTTAGGTGTCTCAGGGGTAATAGGTTTGGGTTCTACAGGTACTTCTTCCTCATATTGACTCTCTAGTTCTGCTTCAGTAATACGTTCATCAGACTCAATAAAATCAGCATGGGTAGGTTCATCACCTTTAATACGACCATTGGTAAGTATGTAAGCACCTTTCTCTGCTCTGGTCATACCTACGTAACGTAATCGTTTTGCATCATTACCAAAAATAGTTGTGTCATCAACAAACACATAAGTATAAGTACCACCTTGAGACTTATGGATTGTATGAGCGTATCCGTAATCAATACTACGTTTAGCAACAGACTTAGTTTTAGGTTTACCATCTTTATCTAAATAAGGTTTACCATTCCAATCCACACTGGGAACTGTAACGTCTTGAGGTAAAACAAAACGATTTACAGCACTTGTGTAATATGCAGCAACTTCCTCTTTAATATGAGGATTTTTTCTAGGTAACTTGCTTAATTCATTATAGATCTGTCCCAAAGATGACCAAGTTTCTTGAGTATTTGAGGGTAAAACAACAGTAATGGTACTAACACCATCAACACCGTAAATGTCTTTAATAGCTAAATCTTGAACCAATAAAGAAACATCAGGTAAATTCATACCATACTTGTTAGTACCTTTCTGTACCTCTGTTCTGATCTCACCCACAGCAAGAACAAGGTAATCAACACCATTTGCAATCAACATACTTAGTGGATCTTCCTTATCCAAGTAAGTTTTATATCCCATGATTAAATCACCAGGAATATAATCAGCAGCTTTTGAACCAAATAAAGCAGCACGTACCTTTTTATTAATTTCTTTAACACGATCATTAGTATAGGCAACGGCTCTAACCAATAATCTGTTATTCAGAAAATCTTTAGACTTAAACATTGTAACGAGTGCATCAGTAAACTCATTAAAACTATTACTGAAACTAACACCGTTTGATTCAGTCATGTTATTGGTGTTACTAAATCTTACACCGTTTCTAACGTAGACAGATTCATCCAATAATTCAGGATTCTTAGCTCTCATTACTTCATCAAGAACAGCTTGGTTCTTGGTATCTAATAAAGCAGGAGAATCCGTAGATATAGCTTTTACTATATTACCATTTGCATCTTTAGTGTCCTTAACAATTGGACGTAACTGTGCTAAATCACCAAGAAATAGAATTTTAACTTGGGGATATTGTGCAAGTTTAATCATTAAAAAGTTATATAACTCTTTATTCATCATTGAAGATTCATCAACAATTACTAATCCCTTTTTAGGGAACGGATCCTTATCTTCAGGGATCTGTCTTTGAGCAAACTTCGCATCCTCAGCAGTAAGATTGTCTAAATCTATAGATGGAGATAGACCCAATAGTTTATGTAAAGTGACTACTGTTTCATCAGGATTCTTGCTTCTAGTAACTGTATTAGCACGATGAGTAGGAGAGGTAAGAATTACTTCACCATAGATACTACCTGCCTTTTTAAGAGCAGCAACAATAGTATTTACAATGGTAGTTTTACCAGTACCAGCAGGACCCACTAAAGAGAATGTTTGTCTACTATCATTGATAAATTCCATGATCTTAGTAAAGGCATTCTTTTGACCCTCGTTAAGCTCAAATGCTTTAGGTGGTGTAACGATTTCTTCTACAGGTGGAGTAGTATCAGGAGTCTCAACCTTTGGTTTCCATACACCAGTATTACCTTCCTCTACATACCCATTCTTAGTTAGATGTGCAGCTACTTCACGCTCCCCTACATTAAAGCTTCTCTCTCTATCGGAGAGTTTATCTGTGAGTATCGTAGCTTCTGCATACACAGCTTCATCACTGGTTTTATTATCTACGTCACCTGTCAGTTCAACACGTAAATCATCCAACGATATAACTGTATAATCACCTTCAGAATTTACTGATTTAATCCATGTAGATTTACCACTACCTGAAGTACCAATAGGCAATATCAAATCAGCTTTAGGTGTAGTTACAGGTTTTGTAGATGCACCTGTTCCCCAGTCATATTTATTGATTAGGTAATCTAAAGCAGTAGCATGAGAAGGTTCACCTAACTCTTTATAATAAACAATCTGCTTACCTTTTAAGTTACCTGATTTAAGTTGCTGCCTAATCCAAGCATGTTGCTCAGGATTGTAAACAGTAGACTCAGCCAATACCCAATCAATGTAACGCTGTACACTTTCTTTAGTACTTTTAGTACCTACTAAACCTTTAGCTATTTCACTGGTTACAGAACTAAAGGGATTGCCAAAGTGTTTATTAGAGTTATCTACTCTCAGACTGAAGATAGCTCCTATACTCTTTGCGTATGCAACACCTGCCAGTTGGTAAACCTTATTGATAACCACGTTACCTGAAACAGTTTTATTACCTAACTTTCCATAGATAGTTTTAGACTCCTCACTAACAGGAAAGGTAGTCTTATCCTTTGGTTGAGCTGTAGACTCAACAGGAGTGACAATAGGAGCAGCTACTGCAGGGGCAGGAGCAGCAACAGTAGGTGTAATAGTAGGCTGTGTGCTATTAGCTTTATGTGCTACCAATGCTTCCAGCTTATCGTGGAGAACAGAAAGATAGTCTGCATCTAAGCGCAGTGTACCTATAAACTTTCCAGACATTGTACCAATAAGGATATCACCATCTTCCCGTTTAGTTAGCCCCCCCTCTTTAGTATGCTCTACCACATACCATACACCGTCTTGTCCCCTTCGGATGTAGTAACCCAATTTACGTCCGATAGCATCATTGGGGTTTTTATTATTAGCAGTAATAGCTGCATCTCTTTTGCTAACTGCGTTATCCCTAAACTTAGTCAAACCAGCTAACAGTTGAGTTGCTTTAGCAATACGTTGAGTTAGGGGTACGTTTGGTTTAGAGAGGGCCATTGTGATCGCAGTGTCATAATACTCACCCCCTCTATCGTTATTACCTTTATCGCCTTTACGTACAGATGCACTAACAGATTCCACATTTTGATTGAAATTGTGCAACAGTCTCTCTGCTGAAAACTTACGGATATAGTCACGCTGTGTGGGGGTCATAAGGATAGCAGGGTCATCAGCTAGCTCAGCCAATAGCTGTGCATCTAAGCCTTCTGGATTACCCATAGAAGAGGTGATAACGCGGTCTACAAGAGCGTGTGACGCTGCTTCTGCTTTAGCCTTACCTTGGGCATCCGCCGCATTCGCATACTCTGTAGCAAGCTCTTTGAGGCGTGTATCTACAACTACATCTGAAGAGTCTGTAGTGGGTTCGCTTACGGGACTCGTAGTTTCTGCCACATGGGAAGCGTCTACGGTTTTTATTAGTTCAGTCCCTGCGCCATTGACTATATAAGAGAAGCCAGTAGGGGCGAGTCTCTGCATATTTTGAATAACGTAATAACGTGCCGCGCCAAGCAGCTTTGGCCCTAATTGAGTACGTAGGGGGATAGGACTATCCCCTCTTTTGATGGCAGCAATGATGTGCTCTATTCGATCAAGCATGACATTGTGTGCTTCTTCCTTTTGTGCAACTACTTCAGGAGGGTCTTGTAGATTTTCATTAACAAGCCCTTGTAGCTCATCTGCTATACCATTTAGTTCAGCAGTAGCTGCAGTATGTGCAGGTGTATTTTCTGGTATCTGGTATAGCGCATCTTGTTTAGTAGCGTATTCGGTTTCTAGACTTGCCATCCTGGCTTGTTTAACACGAGTTTCTTCCCACGGATCAATAGCAGTAGCAGGGGTAGTAGAGCTAATAGGGGCACCTGTAGTAGTGTCACCTGCAATGGGTTGTACACTTGGTACAGTAGCTGAAACCAAGGGAGTTATAGGAGTACCTACAGCAGGCACTACAGGGGTGCCTGGGGTATCAGCAGTACTTGTAGCTGCTGTAGCAGGTGTACTAGAAGAGAAAGACAAACCAGCACTACTATTAGTATTAGCTAAAGTAGCTTTATTGATACTCTGGCTTAACGCAGCAAACTTCGTAAGACTATCTGTAATCTGTGCCAACTCTGCCCGATCTGCTTTAAGCCCCTTACTGTTAGCATTCTTTAAGAAGGTAATTGTATTTTTTTCCCTTTCTTTAAGGGCTGTAATGTCAGCTTTTGTTAGCTTGGCTTCAACTGCCCCTTTGAGTTTTTCACGTGTATCTTTGAGTGCTAAGGTAACTACATCTACCTGATCTTGGTGGCCTCTATCTGTTTTTAGTGATGAATCCAAGCTGTCTCTACGTGCTTCCATTTTAGTAATAATAGACTCTGCTAAATCAGCAGCAGCAGTCTTCTGATCGGGTGTAGCAGTTGAATTAGCAGAGGTCACTAGAGAGGCTACTACGAGTGCTTTCTCTGGTGAATAATAGGGTTGTGACTCATCCATGTACACAGTAGGGTCTGCTGCTGCTACTGCAGCTTGTAATCGTTGCTGCTCCCCTATTTCAACTCTACGCGCAGCAGTCTTGGCTTCTGTAGTGCCTGTCATTTCACCTATAGCATGGCTACCAGCATGTACACCACCACCTGCTAGGAAGCCCATAGCAGCGCCTTGGAAGATATCGTAAGGAGTAGATGACTTACCTTCTAAGTTGTTTTCTACAGCTGTCTGATAGCCTTCTGTGGCTGCTTCAGATAGCCCTGTTTTAAGACTCGTACCTGCAGTACGTAAAGAAGCCAATGCAGTACGGGTAAGTAGGTTTTTTGCAGGTGCTTCTACAGCTGCGATAGCTGCAGCAGATACTTTAGCTGCAGCACCTGACAATTTATGCAGCTTAGCTGCAGAACCTACAACAGAATCCCCCACAAACTCTGCTACACCAAGACTTAATGCCTTGATGCGGAACTCACCATAGGTGTTTTCATCAGGCAGATCACCATTATGAGTATCTTGGTACTGTTTAAGAGCTCTAGAATAGTAGTCAGCTGCGTAACCAGATGTAAATGCAGCAAGCATTACTTTGCCTGCTACCCCGTAACCGCCCATTGCGAATTGAGCCGCATTTTGAGAGATCAACTGGACTACAGCATTTGGTTCTGTGATGCCTTTAGCAGCAAGATTACCTAGAATACCCGCTGCACCTGATGCGATATTCCAGAGTCCCTGTCCTGTACCATTATTATTACCTACATCTTCTAAACCTTTCTCCATTTGAGCAAAATTGCTATCAAATGACGGTTTCATTTCCGTCATTATGCGTTCTATACCTGTCTGATCTTGAAGAGAGCGATAATCACCTGCTTGGTTTATATTTCTAACCCACCAAGCATTGCTATCTACGTCCTCCAACATTTGTTGTGGGGTCTTAGAGCGCAATCCACCAAGCATTTCACGGGGGGTATTTAAGCGTGCTATTTCTTCTGGGGTAGCTATACCCTTTCGTTGCTGTGCTGCTGCCTCATAGTCGAGAGGGTCTAGATAACTTTGGTTATGTATAGCGCCAATCATATTGGGGATAGAAGCTATAGCCCCACCAACTTGAGTAGCACTAGAAACAAAGCCTGCTAGAGCATTTACAGGTGCGCCTATAATGCCTTCAGGGTCTAAACCCATACGACCGGGTACGGTTGCATCATAAATAGCTTTCTTCTGTGCATTGGCAGCAGCATAGGCTTGTAGAGCTGCTAATTTCTCATCTCTTGCCTTAGCAAGCGCATCCTGCTTACTAAATAGTTCGTTATTATCAACAAACTCGTTTGTACTCAAACCAATAGGGCTATTGTCAGTAAAAGGCATGGTACTTCCTCAAGATAAGAAAAAAGCAGAACAGTATTAGCTGTTCTGCTTAGGATAGCACTAGAGATATGCAAAGCATATCTAGAATTGTCTACCGTTTGGTTTTCGCTGCGATAGCTGATTTATTTGCAGCATCAGATAGAGCGCGTATTTTATCCATTGTCTCTTTATCCTTTATTTGGCTCATGGCAGACCGCGCTGACTGCATGTTTATAAAGTTCTCGTTATAAGGCAAATCCTGTACCAACTGACGTAGTTTATTGGCAAAACTTACGTCTCTATACGAACCCTCAGTTGCAGCGAGTGCTTCTTCCACTACTGCTATAGGAATAGGATAAGTTAGTGACTTACTAGGGTCATTAGGATTATCCGGGTCAGGTACCACAATCCCCTGCCTAAGAATATCTGACGCTTCTTTTAATATATCAGATGCGGGATTCGTAGATAACTCCAGTGGCACAGACTTGCCTTTGTTTCCTCTTTCTGCTGACACTGTAATAGCTTCAGCATAATCCCGCATAGTGGGCGCTTTAATGAGGGAAGCTGCATAAGGATTGCCTGATATTTTATCATCATAGAATGCTTGAGCTGCGTTAGTCTTTTCCTCAGCACGCCGTCTATCATTACCCACTACACCCACATTAGGGCCATTAAACCATAGGTCATAATTTGCAGATAATATTCCTAATTGAGAGGCTGATATGCCTGCATCTTTAAGCGTCTTAGTCAGCTTACTGGCTGAACTAGAAGATGTATTAGCATTTGTGAATACAGCAGGATTCGCTACTTGAAGTGTAGCAAAGGTTTTCCTTTGTTCTGGTGTTGCCTTAACACTGTCAAAACTACCTGCAGCTGTGACAGGTAACTTAAATTTTTGAAGATAGGCTGTTTGGGTTGCTTCAAATAATGCAGTGTTCTTATCATATTCGCGTGATGCAGCCTCACCTATTGCAGCAAAGGTATCCAACTTTTTCTGCTCCTCCGCTGCTTTTGTAAATAACGCTCTTTGTGTTCGGTTTGTGAGCATTGATTCATTACTTGCTGCTACGCTGGCTCTAGTAGAAATATCGCTATTGTGCTGACTACGCAGAGCGAGTTGGTAATTATCTTTTCTTTGTTGTGCTTCTGCACGTTGTTGATCTTGTGCATCCATCCAATCAAGCAAAGATCTTTTATTGAATAAATTAGACTGTTCAACTTGTTTACGTGCACCCGTGTAATCGCCGCTAGAGTATTGAGAATATAGCTGACCTTCGAGTGGTTTTTCTTGTTCCAATCG
>OFRC01000085.1_pt1 | contig 32223 bp, 48 predicted proteins | sample 1543051 | NCBI WGS metagenome assembly OFRC01 (sample SAMN07774231, study PRJEB24372) | wastewater metagenome
TCAGGAGTACGAGACGCCCGACAGTGGGTCGGCGGCGATCTGCTGCCACTCACCTCGCCGGGAGTTGAGGAGGTTGGTCACCTCGGTGATGAGGTCGTCGGGAATGCTCATGCCCGAACCATAGCAAAGTATTGCTATGCAAGCAAGCAACCCATTGCTACGGTGGGTGGGCACGATTTCGGCATGGCCTCAAACACTGCCGAAAAGCCGATCAACGACGTGCTGGCCGAAAACTTGGCCTATTTCATGTCGTTGAAGAACATGAACCAAGTGCAGCTTGCGGCTGCGTCAGGCGTCAGCCAAACGGCCATTGGCTTCTATCTGAGGCCGGGCCGCCGCCAACCCAGCAAGTCTGGCAAGTCCCCTTCGGCGAAAGTCACTGAGCTTGCGCAGATCGCACACGCCCTCGACATAAAGTCGTGGCATCTCCTGCAGGACATGACGCCGCGGGAACGGGCGTTCTACGCCAAGGTAGAGGAGGCGTACCGCGCACTTCTCAACGGTGGGTCTTGATGCAGAAAAAGTCGGCGCGTGGCCTTGCGGTAGGGGTTCTTCTTTCGGCGGCAGTGCTGTAACGACTGAGTTCATCTGATCCTTCCTGCCACCTTCGGGTGGCTTTTTTGCGTCTGTCGAATAATCAAGCAAAGTTTTGCTTGCATGCCTAGCAATGTTTTGCTATGGTAACCCCATCAACACCCCGATGGAGACGCGATGCAAGCCCTGGAAGAGAGACTGAAGCAGATCGAAGCGCTGGCGCTGTCCAGCGGATCACACGAGGACTTCGAGCACGGCATGTGCGTGATGGAACGCGCAAAGCGCGGAACACCGCTCGCTCAACGACTCGCGCGGCGCCTCCGCGAAGAGGGTAATTGCCTTGTCTTCGTAGGCAGTCGCACGGCTCAGGGCTACGGTCGTTTGACCGTCGGAGGCAAGCTGACCGGTGCCCACCGCATTGCTTGGCAGCTTGTGCATGGGCCAATTCCTGCCGGCCTCAACGTCCTGCACCGTTGCGACAACCCGGCCTGCGTGTACGTCGATCACTTGTTCCTTGGAACGATCGCCGACAACAACGCTGACCGCGCCGCGAAGGGCCGCAGCAAGGGCGTTTTTCAGTCGGGCGAACAGCATCCTGCGAAAGTGAACCGCGGCGAAAAGCACTGGTGCGCCAGATTGAGTGCCGCAGCCGTCTCCGACATCCGCTCACGACGCGCCTCCGGCGAATCGATCGTTTCGCTTGGCGCTTCCTATGGCGTCCATCACGCAACTATTAGCCGGATCGCTCGTGGCGTCTGGCGCACGGAGGTGTCGCTGTGATTCTTCAAGATCGACTGCAAGAAGCTCTGGCCTTGCCCATTTCATCGGGCTCGCACGAGTCGCTGGAGCACGGTGCATGTGTCATGGAGCTTGTCAGCTACGTTGCTGGCGAGCCGTGGAGCGATGCCCCGCAGTGCGCTTGTCCTGTCATCACAGCATTCATGGCGTCGTGGAATGACTCTCTGCCGGACGCCGACCGCACACGTCTGCTCAAGCCGCTGATCCCACTGATCATCGGCACTCGATCGACCAAAGAGGTCGAAGAGCGCCGCGGCTACATGGCGCTCGATTGGCTGATCCGCATCTTCACACCGAAGTGGCTGGACATGGTGCCCGCGCTGCATGAGCACGCGAAGGCGCTGCGTGAGCTGGATGCGATTGCAGACATGGTGGGCGCTGCGGCGGCTGGCGTGAGAGTCAACGCATCCTGGGACGCAGCCGGGGACGCAGCCGGGGCCGCAGCCGGGGCCGCATCCTGGGCCGCAGCCGGGGCCGCAGCCTGGGCCGCAGCCAGGGACGCAGCCAGGGACGCAGCCAGGGACGTTTTGAAGCCAACGACCGAATGGTTGCAAGCGAGTGCGCTGGTGCTGTTGCATCAAATGATCGAGGTGCGCCCATGAACAACTACGACATCGACGGCCCCTACAGCCGCCGCCCATTCGTGGACCTTGATCGGCCTTGGATTCGGGCGATCGCTGCCACGGTAGTTGCCGGATGGGTGACGGCAGCCCTCCTCTGGCTCGCAGCATGAGCCAGCCGCAATGGGTCGCGGTGACCCCGCACCAGCAACTGACAGCCCTGCTTGCGGCTGCCCAGCGCATCGCCGGCCAGATGGTCAAGGCCGGCGGGCTGAACGAGAAGATGGATTCGGTCGCCGAGTTCATCGACGGGGCTGCGTCTGAGCTGGCAGGTGTGTATGCCGTCAGCTCCGAGCAGCGGGCCGAGAACGCGCGGGAGAGTGCTCAGGAGTGGCGGCGGATTGAGGCTTTGGAGAACAGGAGTGCGGCATGACATCAAGCCCCTACTTCTTCGCCTCCATCGCCGACGAATACGCCCGCCGCGGCGAGCACGTCGAGATCACCCGGCCCAACGGCGAGCGCGTGCTGTTCTGCGGCACGGTGCCGCCGCCGGATGTGTCGACTTGCGCGGCTGAGGTTGAGCCGCCCGTCGAGCGCGATGTGCCGGTGGAGTACGCGCCGGGGTGGTGGCACAAGTACCTTACCGCGATTGCCGTTGTCGTGGCGATCTGTGGTGCGTTCAAGGGGCCGTGGTTTTGAAGCCGGGCCTGTACCCCGATCTGCCGGCCGAGCAGTACCACGCAACGCACGCGATGAGCGCGGGCGGACTCAAGCGCATGTCGCAGAGCCCGGCGCACTTCTACGGCCTGCAGCTTGATCCGAACCGTCCAGCAGGCGGAACTACGCCGGCCATGCAGAACGGAACGCTCGTGCATACCGCGCTGTTCGAGCCGCACACGCTGGCCGATCGGTACGTGGTGAAGCCCGACGACTTTGACGGCCGCACGCAGGCCGGCAAGGTCTGGCTGGCAGCGAACACGGACCGGGAGGTGGTCGATGCCAAGCAGATGGCTGCAGCGCGTGCGCAGGCCGCCTCTGTGCTGCGCCTGCCCGAAGTGGCCGCCCTCATGACCGACGGCCAGGCTGAGGCGTCCGCGTTCTGGATCGACGAGGAAACCGGCGAGCTGTGCAAGTGCCGGCCCGACTGGACAAGCCCGGCCGGTGATGGCGTGGTGCTGGTCGACGGGAAGACCTGCCAGGACGCCAGCCCGGACGGTTTCTCGCGCTCGATCTGGAATTTCGACTACCACCTGCAGGCCGCCTGGTACTCCGACGGCTACGAGAAGGCGACCGGCCTGCGCGTGTACGGCTTCGTGTTCGCGGCCGTCGAGTCGGCGTGGCCGCATGCCGCCGCGGCTTACATGCTCGACGACGACGTGCTCGACAAGGCGCGAGCGAAGAACCGGGCGCTGCTGAATCTCTACGCCGAGTGCAAGCGCACGAACCACTGGCCGGGATACCCCGCCCAGATCCAACCAATCACCCTGCCCCGTTGGGCCATGAAGGAGATCCTGTGAATCAAGTCGTCGCCCGCAATGAGTTCGCCAGCGAATTGGCTGTTGCCGATACCGCAGCGACAGCCGTCGCCGCTCAAGCCAAGGCGCTTGTCGAGGCCCGCTACATCATGGCGCTGCGCCGGCCGCGCGACATGGACGTGGTGCGCGAGAAGATGATGAAGGAGTGCTGCCGGCCGTCCTTCGCCGCGGTGGCTCGCTACGTGAAACCCATCGGCCAGGACCGCTCGAAGTGGCCTGCCGGCCCGTCGATTCGGTTTGCTGAGGCCGCGGTGCGCTGCATGGGCAACGTGACCGTCGAGACGATGACGGTGTATGACGACCGCGAGAAGCGGATCGTGCGGGTGATGGTCACTGACCTTGAGGCGAACGTGCCTTACAGCCAAGACATCACGATCGCCAAGACCATCGAGCGCCGGAAGAAGAAGGACGGCGACACGGTCATCAGCACCCGCTTGAACAGCTACGGCGACACGGTCTACATCCTCGAAGCGACCGACGACGACATCATCAACAAGCAGCAGGCGCTGATCTCGAAGGCGATCCGCACGCAGGGCCTGCGCTTGATCCCTGGCGACATCGTCGACGAGTGCATGGATCAGGTGATGGTCACGCAGAGCAGCACCGACGCCGAAGACCCGGACGCGGCGAAGCGCAAGCTGTTCGATGCGTTCAACAGCGTCGGTGTGCGTGCCGAGCAGTTGAAGGAGTACCTGGGGCACGACGCCGCATCGCTGGCGCCGAAGGAGCTGTCGGACCTGCGCGCGCTGTACGCGGCGATCCGCGACGGCGAGGCGAACTGGCGCGACGTGATGGACACGAAGGCGGCCGGCGAGGCCAAGGCGGCCGGCATTGACACGGTGAAGGCTGCCGCGGCATCGAAGAAGCAGGCGAAGACCACAGCCACCACCAAGACCCTCGCGCAATACAGCGACGACGTCAGCAACGCCACCTGCATCGAGGCCGCGCAACTCGTGGTCGACGAGGCCAGCGCCGTGCTGTCCGAGGCTGACATCGCATCTCTGAAAACCGTCTTCACCGCTTCCTGGGAGTTCTGACATGGCCACACCAACCCGCATCTACCGCTGGCAAGACCGACTGATCCGCGCTGCACACCCATCGCAGGTGATCGCGCACGTGGCTGAGGAACTCGACCGGCCGCGCGTCGCGTCGCAGGACGACCTCGAAGCGCTGCTCACCAAGGGCGTGGCGGTCGAGAACACGAAGCCTGAGCAGACCGAACTTTTGAACACCTGAACGGAGTCAGAACATGCCCACAACCCGAACCGAAGAAGAACTCCTGACCGACGTGCGCGCCATGATCGTGGCAGCCGACAAGGTCGTCACCGTGGGCGAAGTCTCACGCCAGCTGAAGATCAGCCGCGACCTGGCTGTCGACCTGCTGTCGAAGGCGAATAGCGAAACCGCTGCCGATGACAGTGACGATGAAGGCGACGACGTCGACCCCGAATGGGGCACCGAAGGCCACGCTGAAGTCTTCATGCTCGGCCGGATGATCGAGGCCGCGAAGAAGCGCTTCACCCATCTCGCCGAGCCCTGGTCGAAGCTGTCCGAGCGCGAGCAAGAGCGCGTCTTGACCGGCCTGGCCGACGACATGCGGACCGTCGCGAAGGACGCCGTGAAGATCATCGCCGCCAACGGCCGCATGACATTCCGCGCCGAGGTCGAGTCGGTGCAGTTCAAGGGCCCGACCGATGTGAAGGCCTCGCTGAAGCTGGTGAACAGCCAGGAGACGCACGCGCTCGCGGATGCTGCCGGAGGCTTCGTCACCATCGTGATCGAGTCGCTCGACGAGATGCTGGCGATTCCCGATGGCGCTACTGCTGGTGAGCCTGACAACCGGCCGTTGTTCGATGCGAGCACGGGCGAGACTGAAGCCAATGCGGAGACCGAGACGTGAGCACCGACGCCCTTCTCATCGAAGCCGTCAGCAAGCTCAGCCTGGCGCCGGATGACGTGGTGGTGATCCGCATCGAGCGGATGCTCACCGTAGAGCAGATGAACAGCCTGCGCGATTACGCGATGCGCGCTGTGCCGCACGAGAACAAGGTTCTGGTGCTGGACGCGGGGATACGGGTCGAGGTGCTGAGCCCGGAGCCCGCGCCGCACTAAAAGGAAAGCCATGAGCGACCTACACGCAGCAGAGCGGATCAAGGCCGAGGCCATGAGCATCTTCGCCGATCCGCCGCAAGAGACATCGCAGGATGTGCGCGACGTTATCGAGTGGTACCACGCGCAACTTCGGATCGAGCTTGCCCGCGCCGCCCTCGCGCCAGCAGTGCCGCCCGGCTGGAAGTTGGTGCCGGTGGAGCCGACGCCGGAGATGGTGTCTGCATACCTCGACAGAAACGATGCTTATTGGCACGACTGCGATGCACTACCGACACCTCCTGGGACATGGCGAACGGGCACGCCATCCGAGGCAACAGCAGCGAGCTACCGCGCAATGCTCAAAGCCGCCCCATCCGCAAAGGAGCCGACGTGAGCCGCGATCCGTTCAAGATCGACGGCCCGACGTGCGTCAGTTTTTCCGGTGGCAGGACATCCGCCTACATGCTGTGGCGCGTATTGCAATCGAACGGCGGCAAGCTGCCCGACGAGTGCATCGTGTGCTTCGCAAACACCGGCAAAGAGGAAGAGGCGACGCTGCGATTCGTGCGCGACTGCGGTGTGAATTGGAGCGTGCCGATTGTGTGGGTTGAGTATCGGCCAGATGGCCCGGGGTTTGCGGTGGTGGACTTTGACTCAGCCAGCCGGAACGGCGAGCCATTCGAGGCACTCATCCGCAAGCGGAACTACCTTCCAAACCCGGTAGCAAGATTCTGCACAGTTGAATTGAAGATTCTTCGTGCCGTCGATGTCATGCGTTCGCGCGGGTATGACGAACACGAGAACCTCGTTGGCTTCCGAGCCGATGAGCCATCGCGCGTGGCAAAGATTCGCGCCGATCCGAGTGGCGGTACACGGGGAGTCGAGCGCCGCGCGCCGCTGGCCGATGTCGGCGTGTCGAAGTACGACGTGATGCGGTTCTGGCAGTCGCATCCGTTCGACCTGGCGTTGTCGAACATCAACGGCACCACGCCCGATGGGAATTGCGATCTGTGCTTTCTCAAGCACTCAGCAACCATCATGAGCAAGATCGCTAAGGAGCCAGCGCGGGCCACCTGGTGGGCATCCGTTGAGGGCCGCATCGACAACCAGAAGGTGAAAGGTGGCGGCTACTTTCGGAATGACCGACCGAGCTACGCGCAGATGCTGGCCTTCTCGAAAGATCAGGCGGACGCCTTCGGGCATGCAGCAGCACAAGTTGACTACGCGATTGAATGCGTCGGATGCACAGATTAAGGAGCCGACATGCCCGAAGAACTGACGCCGCTGCCAGAACCCGGAATCATCATCAACGCCGAGTTGAGGATGGTTTTGGGTGGGTATATCAAGCCACAGCCGTTTTACGCGGCAGGGCAAATGCGAGCCTACGCGCTAGAGAACCGCCGCGCACAGCCCGAGCCCGCCGCGCCTGCTGGTGAAGTCGTGGTGACGACACGACCAGACGGAACCTGTGTCGCTGTCACGCGGCAAGACGCCGATGGGCGAATCCTCAGCGTGATCTGGCAGGCTGACGCCGCGCCCTCAGTGGCACCGGAGCCGGTGGCGTGGGAAGGTGGCGAGGGGTGGGAGTCGCTGGCATGGGAACTATGCGCCGACGAGAACGGCGAGGACGCATGCAACGAACTGATCTGGGAGGGCGGGCCGATCCCCGAGCCGTGGGGCGACCGTTGGATGAAATACGAGGGTGAGGCAAAGCGTCTGATCGCGCTGGTTCACAAGCATGCCGCCCACCCGCCCCGAGCGCCGCTGACGGATGCGGAGATCGTTTCAATAATGGAGTCCTGTCTTAATGATTGGGACTGGAAAGAATTCGCACGCGCCGTCGAATCCGCCGTGCGCCAGGAGCAGCCGCATGGGTGAGTACGCACGCATTCAGATGGCCGAAGACGCTCGCCGCATGTTTGGCGGCGAATGGGAGCCGGAAGACTTCGAGGACGAGCCGCGTACAAGCACGAAGCCACGGTGCCCGAAGTGCGGCAAGTATTTCCGCGTTCACTTCGCCGTGCGAGATCACATGCGCGACAAGCATAAAACTACAGAAGCCGCCCACGGCATCAGCGTCGCAGCAATAGGAGCCGCGAAATGAGCGACACCACCGAACTGGTCGCAAGGCTGATCTCACTTGCGGGCGAATGCGACACCTTTGACTGTGCTCGCACTTGCAAAGAAGCCGCCGACGCTCTCGAACAGCAGGCCGCGCAGATCGAGGCGCTGAGGGCTGATGTGGAGCGGCTGAGGGGCGCATGCCAGAACGCCCGCGACATCATCGCCACAGACAGGCAATCGTTTGTGGACTGCCAGCGGCTTCGCGACACGCGCACCGAAAGCCCGATTGAGCATGGCTTGGTGTGGGTTGACGAAGACACATGGGTCACGCCTGACGACGCAGAAGCACTACATGACTACGACAGGGCGCTGGCTCTTATCGACGCCGCACTGCGCCAGGAGCAGCCGAATGAATAAAGCCACCGACGTGACTGCCGCAATGGACAGGCATGACGAACCATACAAGATCCAATTGCAGCGCATCGGCCAAGCGATTGGATACGGGCGCGCACAGCAACTACTTGGTGAACTTTGGGACGCCATGCTGCATGCCGATTACGGCGTAGTAGCTTCGAGCCGTGGACGGATGGGCGTGACTATCGACGACGCGCTGCCGCCAATACCCAAAGCGACCAAGCTACGGCGCGAAATCTCATCGCACGGCGGGTATCAGATGGTTCCCGCTTACACCGTGGCTGAGATGAAAGCATTCGCTCATGCAGCCTTAAGTAAGCAGCCAGCCGGGGAGGGGGAGAAGTGAGCCTCTACGACTCAATCACTCAAGCTGTGCCGCAGATTGCTCGCGGCAAAGTCTGGTGCTGCACTTGTGGTCGCATGGAGCGCGTAGATGGCGCTGATGCGCTGCGCCACGGCTGGCCGAAGTGCTGCGGGTACACGATGACCATCGACAGTCCGCAGTGGAGAGCAGCACAGGCCAAGAAGGCCCGGGATGCGGCGTTGAAGGAGTGCGGGGGATGAAGCAACCCACCATCGGCACCGTCGGCATCCTGAACGTCGGCGACGGCGACACCAAGCTGTCGTTCGACCCGAAGAACCCGGTCGAGCGCATCCGAGCGGCCCGCGTCGTGCGCGACATGCTGCGCCGAGGTTATGCGCTGCTGGTCGAGGTCGAGCGCGACGGCGTGAAGCAGTTCGAGCGCGCCACCGACTTCCGAGAAGACACCTGCGAGTACGTCATCGCCGACTTCGACCACACCGTCGATGCCGAGGCGCCACGCATCGAATTGAAGGACCAGACCCATGCCAGCAAGCACCGCGAAACTGAAACGAACGAAGCAGCGGGAGCTGTTGCGCAAGCAGCGCCGCGCAAGCGAGGGCGGCCCGCGAAGCGCGCCATACCTGCCGACAGCACCCGGGCTATCAGCGTCGCGCCAATCGCCGGAGGCTGACGGCTTCGCGCAGCTGCGCAACGGTCTGCGCCGCGTTGCGACCCTGCGCAAGCACTGGGCGGGCATACCAATGCCGCTGGAAGGAGAGCGGCTGGTAGTCGAGCCCGGCTACCCGAATGCGCAGGCGCTGATGGCTATGTGCGGCCGTGACGAAGGCGACGACGCGCCTGACGACCCTGCGCTGATTGACGCGAAGGTGCGCAACTCGTTCTGGTCGGTGCGCCGCCGCAGCGTCATCGTGATCTTCGAGCGCACAGACGGCCGCATTGACTGGGGACTGGACCCGGGTGTGCATCACCTTGCCCAAGACCTGCAGACGCTGGGCTGCGCAGAGGCATGGGGGCTGGAACAGGAAAACACCGCGCTGCAGTTGCTGTCTACCCTGCTCGACGCGCGCCGGTACAAGCAGTACCTGCTGACTGGATCGTTCATCGAATCCAGCCCGAAGTCCCGGGTGGTCTACCTCTTCCGCCGCTTGAAGCCGACCATCGCCATCGGCATCAAGGGCAACACCACGCGGATCATGTGCGCGCTGTGCATGCACCCGATCGGCTACTACGAAGGGTCGTGGGCCGGTGCGATGACGCCGACCGACGATGTGGTCGCGCACCTGATGATGATGCGTGGAGACGAGCCGATGTTCTGGCGGCGCGCGACGCAGCACCCATCGTGGCGGCCAGAGGCGGGAGTGTGAGATGAAGGAACGGCCAATCCAAGGCATCGGATGAGCATTGGCGCGGGTTTCCGGCCTGTTCGTGGGAAATGGTGCCACATTTCTAAGCACGCAACGGCGCGGCTCTCCGAGGGATCGATCCCACGCAACCGCTCCCGCATCAGCGGTTCAGCTGAACATCCGGCGTGCCCCAATTCATGTTGACCCAGCCGTGCCGTGTGGCATCCGGCCGACCGCAGCCGCGCCAGAATTCCAGCGCCTGACGCTCGCCGACGAAGCGCATGCAGAAGGACACGTCGTCAACTTGCCCCAGCTTGATGTGCGCGCCGTCCACGTCGATGGCCCAGCGGTAGGCGGGACCGTTCTGGAACTGGAGGCCAACGACATCCTTTGCGCCCACGCCGGGTTGCACGTTGATCCCGAGGTACCCGCTTTTGAGGTTCGGCCGCTGTAGCTCCAGGTTGAGCCCGATGCACAGCCCGCCGTAGATGTCGGGTTGGCGGATCATGCACTCGCCGTGCAGCGCGGTCGCCCAGAAGACACCGTTGTTGTTCGCTCGCGCGTAGACGCCGACGACCTCGTTCTGCGCCGGACCCGCCGTGCCGGTGCCCTCTGCCACGAAGTAGCCGCCGACTGCTGTGCCGCCCTGCCCGTTCATGTCGACTCTGGCCCCGCCAGCGACGCCTGCCTTGAGATAACCACGCCCGGGCGAGCGGACGGAGCCGTAGCCCTTCACCGTGGCGTCGATGATCGTCAGCAGGCCGGGAGCGGTTTCGGTGTCAGCGGTGAATGCGTAGTTTGGCGATGACCAGAACTCGTTCTGATAGCGCGTCGGCTGCGCTTCGACCCGCCCAACGGCGAGCAGCACCAGGCTGCAGAGGAAAGTGGCGAAGAGGCGCATGGTCAGTCCTTCGAAGGCGCAGGGGCCAGGATCACGGTGCGGACGTACTGTTGGCAGGCGGAGAGATCGGCGACGTCGTCGTCGGCTTCTCGGGTGAGGCCGACAAGATCGTCTCGAGTCGAGTCGTGAAGTTTTGCGACCTCGGGCGCATCCACGTTTCGGCAGGCTTCGGTGGCTGGATTGGTGTGCACGGCGGCGAGCTTGCGCAGGCGGTCAGCAGCACCAGCAGCGTCGGACTCAGCCTTGCGGCGGTTGGCGATAAGCGCATCGATCACTCCTTGGTTGTCGGCGTTCTGCCGGATTCGCGTGTCGCGTTCGACCTCGGCCGCCGCGAGCTTCTCGTCGTTCCACTGCGCGTTGACGTACCCGGCCCCAAGCCAAGCGCCGCCAGCCACGGAGAGGAGCAGGGAGACCAACCCCCCAAGCAGGACGTACGGGTTCATGGCTGGGCCACCTCCTGCGATGCCGCTTTGGCCTTCGCTATCGCGGCGTCCCACCGGGCGAGCGCCTCGTCCCGACCGCGCTGGTGCCCGCATCGGTAGGCGTGGAAGACCAGATTCAGCATGAGCACAAACACGATCAGCAGGCCAACGATTGGGTTCATGCGACCCCCTGCGTGTAGGTGGCCTTGCCGCCGGTGAAGTGCGCGGTGAGCACCTGGCTGCGAGGGCGCGGCGCAAAGCTGATGTGGCACCACGAGCCCTCGAAGATGAGCTGATCGAAACGCAGCCGCTTGATCTCACTGATCAGCCGGAGGGCCACATCGCGCGGCGAGCCGTACGCCGGCGACCGGAAGTCGCAGGCATGCCCTGTCAGGTGCTGGCTGTCGCGCGCGCCGCGCACCAGCACGTTCACGTCTGGTGATCGGTAGCCGCTGCTGACGAGGATCGGCGTGCCCAGGATCGAGCGCACAGACTGCATGCCTGGAGCCAGCACGTTGCGCAGCGTGGCAAGCACGTCGGGCGGCGGCGTGTTGTCGAGGCCGGCGCGCTCGCCAAGGTCGCTGTGGACGAACTCAGACAGGTAGAAGTTCGGCGTGAGCAGCTCGTCGATCATGGCTTGATCCAATCCACCAATCGAGTGCGCGGCAGCTTTCCAGCACCCTCGACCCGGACCTTCACATGGCGCATCACCTGCGCGATGACCTTCTCTACATCTGGCTTGACGCCGTGCACCATGGCGAACATCGCCACGGCCTTCAGGTACGGCACAGCCCACCAGGGCACGTCGATGTGGACGGTGACGGCTGTTTCTTTGCTGGCCATCACCCGCCCTCCTGACCATCTGCTGGGGCCGGCGCCTCGACCAGCTGGTAGCGGCGCGCGATCGGCTCCTGATCACCATCGGGGGCCTTGCCGTGGCTGTAAACGGTGACCTCGACAAGGCAGCCGGCTTCGACCTTGATATCGATCCGCACCGCGTCGGCGGGCAGATCGATTAACTTGCGCAGTTCGTTGAAGAACTGAATTGGGTGTACTAATCTGCTCACGCTTGCCTTCCTCTAATCGGTTCGTCATCAAACTCTCCCGGCGCGCTGGCCAGGTCGTCAGGCGCGCCGGCGCGCCATCGGTGCGACGTCAGCACCAGGCCCAGCAAGATGGACGCGCTGAATACCGTGCTGCCCAGCCCCGCGCGCTCGCCGAAGAACCACGGTGCCAAGCCGTGTGCGGTCGCGCCGAACAGGACCAGCGTGAACATCGCGCGAGCACGCCACTCGCTGTCGCTGCTCAGCAGGTTCAACCGACACACGCATGCCCACCAGATGGCGGTGCAAAAGGCGAAGTTCGCGAGGTTCAGGGCAGCTTCGTTGGTCATTGCGTGCCTCCCGTGTTGCGGTCGACCAGGCGGCCGAAGCGATCGAGCACCCACCGGCCCACCGCCGGCCAGTCGTCGCCAACACCGCCGACCAGCAGGCTGATCGGGGCCAGCATCCAATCGACACCGTCGAAGGCCGGCCAGGCCTTGGTGACCAGCGTCGCCAGGCCCACCACCAGCAGCGCCGCGGTGGCGTTGAGCTTGAGGAAGTACCAGACCGCGCCGCGCTTCGACATCTGCTCTGCGCGACCGAGCGCCCAGGCGGCGCCGGTAGTGGCTGCTAGCAAGATGACGGCATAGGGTCCGATGAGGGCCGCGAGCTGCGGGCTGACGGCCAGGGTGGCGATGGCCACGGCGGCGCTGACCGGGTCAAGTTGCTGGGTCATTGGCTTTCTCTGTTGTTGTTTGGACGTCTGCACTCGACGCCGGGTCGATGGGGGTTCCATCTGCCGCGGTAACCCGCCACTCGACGGCCGGGTCGATCAGCTGGGCGACATGCACCCACTGCTCTACCAATTCGAGATGCGCTGGCTTGACCCGGATGACGGCTGCCCACTGCTCGTGATCGATGCGCCGGCGCTGGAGCTGAAGCCGAGAATCGACCCAGGTGATCGATCGGCGATGCCCGCAGTCGTTGATGTCGATGTCAAGCGCAGCCAGTTCGAAGATGCGATCGCACAGCGGTTGCAGATCGGGCTTGGCCATCGCACGTCAGACGCTGATCTGCGCGGCCGCCCGGAACAGGTCGTCGACCTGTTGCTCGGTCAGGTTCAGCAGCGCTGCGATCGACGCGAGGGTCGGGCTGCTGCGCTCGAAAGCCGCATCGGCCCAAGCCAGGCGCGTGATCACGTCGAGGCCCGGTTGAGCCATGTATGCCTCGACCGTTTCGAGCAAACCAGCGTAGTGCAGTGCAGCGCGGGCCTGGAAGCGGGTGACGGAGCGCGGCACGGCGTTGATCGAGGCGCCTGCCGTGAAGGTCTCGCCGTCGAACGCCCAGCCCGGCCCTGCATCGCCGCAGGCAACCCACTGGCCTGGGATGCTCGGGGTGTCGTCCTGCTCGACGACGTTGGCGACGATGCCGTTCTGGATCAGTGCGTACCTCATGCTCCGAACTCCTCGATGACGATCAAGCCGCCCGAGCCCGCGCCGCCGTTGCCGGTCGCCGTCGGCCCCGCGCCACCGCCGCCACCGCCCGCGCCGTAGCCCGCGCCGGCCGTGCCCGCCGTTGCCGTGGTGCCGCTGCCCGTGCCACCAGCACCGCCGGCCCCGTAGGCCGAGTCACCACCCGAGCCGCCACCAGGGGCGCCACCACCAGCAGCGCCGCCGGCAGTCGATGCCTTGAGCGTGGTCGGGTAGCCGGCGCGTGAGCCAGCCGCGCCCACATTCCCACCCCCCGATCCGCCCGCCCCGCCGCCCGATCCGCCAGGGATACCGGGCGAGGGATAGGTCGCCTCGCCCGTCAGTCCGCCCGTGTTACGTGCCGATGAGCCGGTGTTGCCGAGCGCGCCGCCGGAGGCGACCAGGCTGCCGAGCGTCGTGTCGCCGCCGGCTGTGCCGCTGGCGCCGTTCGACGCGCCACCTGTGCCACCCGCACCGACCGCATACGCGGGCGTGCCGTACAGCCGACCCTCGAACAGCAGCGAGGCGGCACCCGAGCCGGCCTGCCCGGCGGTTGGGGTTGCCACAATGCCGCGGCCACCACCACCACCACCGCCCACCAGGATCACCCGCACCCGCCCGCCCGACACCAATGGCGTGAACGTCCCCGTGCCCGAGGTGTAGGTGGTCGTGCGCAGCGGCTTGGCGCTGCCGAAGAAATTGCTTGCAAGGGTCATTGCGGGGCCCATCCTTTCGTGCCGCCCACGAACACGAATTCGGGACAGAGGTTGTTGATGTCGCACACGAAGTCGGACGCATCGCCAGCGATCAACTGGCCGTTGCGCCCCACCGTGAAGTTGTTTGTGGCCCAGGTGCTCGCGTAGTCGCGGAAGGTCACCAGGTCACCGATGGCTGGCGTGGCCGGCAGCGAGCCGGTGAACGCGCCGCCTGTCGTGTCGCAGTCGTAGGCTCGGCCGGTAGCGGCGGTGAACGTCGTCGTCTTGACGTTGGCCGCGCCCTCGGTCTTGTAGAGCTGGCCGTACCCGGCCGGGATGGCCGCGCCGGCTGCGATGGCAGCAGCAGCCGCAGCGGTCTGAGCCTGGATCCGCGACGTGTCGGCGTTGTTGGCCTGCGTGGTGGCGAGCACGACCTGAGCGGCTGCGGTGACCGCGGATGCAGCCGCCTCCGTCGCGTTGTCGAAGACGTTGTCGGCGAGCGCGTTGTACTCGGCGACGGAATCGGCCATCGCTGCGAGGAAAGCGTCGCCCTCGGAATCGAAGTCGTTTGGTCTCGTCGTACTCGGCGCCGGTGGAAACGGCGTGATCGGATCGGGTGATGTCGGCATTAGATTTCCTCCAATTTGGAGCGGCAGGTTGATAAAATCAAACGTTCAAAATGCATCTCTTAGTACGCTCAAAATGTCAATAAAGACCTGCAAAAAGTGCGGCGGTACGGAGTACTACGCCAAGGGTGGTTGCGCTACCTGCATGAGAGCGCGGGCGGCTTGGTACAGGCGGGTTTACGCGGAAGAGCAGAAGGCAAAGGTCGCCGCATGGCGAGCGCTAAACAAAGAAAAAACGAAAGAGGCAAACGCTGCGTACAAAGCCGCTCATAAGGAGCGTCTCGCAGAGCGCGGCGTAAAGTACAGACAAGAAAACTATGAAGCGGACAAAGAGCGGCTCGCCAACTGGAGAAAAGCAAACCCTGATTACTGGCGCTCGCACGTCAGCAACAGACGAGCGCGGAAGCTAAAAAACGGCGGCGTCCTCAGCAAGGACATCACGCAGAATCTCCTCAAGCTGCAAAAGGGCAGATGCGCCGTTTGCAAAACCGATATCACAAAGGATCGTCATCTCGACCATGTAGTCCCGCTGGCACGCGGTGGCACAAACGATGACCTGAACGTTCAACTTCTGTGCCCCTCGTGTAATTACTCAAAGCACGCGAAAGACCCTATCCAGTTCATGCAGTCGCGCGGCTTTCTTCTATAAGCCGATCCGCTATATCTCTTCTAATTCGAGCGTCACGATGGCGTGCTGCGGGTGGGTCAGATCGAAGGCGAACTGCTTGTAGATGCCAAGAACGAGCAGCGACTCGAAGTAGCCGTCCGTCGTCTTGTCGTCGAGGCCGGACCACACGGCCGGCACGGCGTTGAGCGCCTTGCGCAGCTCGCCCAGCTTGTCGATGCGGCTCTTGTCGGTGAGCAGCACCTGGTTGGTCTTGGGCACCGAGCGGCGAGGAACCAGCGTCGTGTTGCCGAAGTCGTCGCGCTCGATGCGACTGAAGTTCAGCGCGTCGCTGCGCGGGTTGGCCTGGACCTTGCCCAGATACACCGCCGTGCCCAGCGCGAGCGCGCCGCACTGGACGTTGCCGCTGGCCGATGTCAGCGTGACGGTGATGACGCCTCCCGTGTACGGCGGTAGGTCGAAGCGGATGACCGTTGGCGAGGTGCCGAAGGTGCCGAAGAAGTAGTCGTACAGGCCGAGCGTCGAGCGCGTGGTCAGGTCTTCGGTGTAGGTGTAGACGGTGCTCGCGCCGACCGTCATCGTGATCGTGACGCTCTGGGCGACGACACCGATCAGCGCAATCGCGTTGACGCGCTGGCCCGGCGTGATGACCACCGTCAGCGGCGATGTCACGACAGTGGCGCTGTTGCGCTCCAAGTCGAACATCGCGAACCGGTTGGTCGGCCCCACGTCGAGCCAGCGTGTTGGCGTGGACTCAGGCACGCCTGCGTCGACGCCAGCGAGCAGCGCCTGATAGACGCGGTGCGTACCGGTGCGGATCGCTCGCTGACCGACGCTGTAGTTCGTCGCCGCATTCCAGGCGGTCTCGCCCGGTCCCGGCTCGGCCGCAGTGCTGCTGGTCAGCAACGCCGTCGTGATGTCAATCGGCGGGATGACGTTCATGTGGTGGTCACCATCGCGTCACCGTCGCGGGTGACTTGGGTCAGGAGGTTGGCCGTCTTGAGCGTGCTCGCCGCCGTGCGATCGGAGGCGGCACGCGTGGCCGCGAGTTCGTCCCGCACTTCCTTCAGCGCGGCGACGACGTCGTCGGTGGTCGACCGCGTGTTGAGCGTGGCCGGCTGCGTCAGAGCGGCCGGCGCCGTGTAGTTGATGCCGGCGCCCTTGTTGAGCGCGTTTCCGGTCTGATCGAGGCTCGCTGCGGTCTGCGCACGGATCAGCGCCAGCTCTTGCGCGCTGCGGGCGTTCGAAGCCGCGAGGTCGAGCAGCTGCTGGGCGAGGCCCGGCAGGAGCTTGGCCGCCTCGGCGTTGCCCGATCGCGCGCTGGCGGACGTGATCGCGAACTGACTCTGTGCGGCAGCGAACGACTGCGCGGCACCGCCGGGCAGCAGCGAGCGGATGCGGTTGGCCTCGGCGAACAGGCTGTCGCTGACGGCACGGATCGAGTCGCGGAATGCCTTGTCGGCTTTCTTCTGATCTGCCAGCGTCGCGGCGTAGTCATAGCTGGCCTGCAGTGCTGCGTCCTGCGCTGCGTTGCGGGTGGCGATGACGGCGGCCTGGATGTCGGCCAGCGCCGAGACAGACGCCTGCGTGACCGATGCAAACGCTGGCGCGAGCTTGAGCAGCTCGGCATACATCTTCCGGCCGGCCTCGGTGCTGAGGTCCTGCGCGTTGACCAGCGCCCGGAACGCATCGCGGCTGGCCGGCAGTGCGACACCCAGGCCCGCGAGCGATGCGGTGAGCTGCTTCGTCGTCTCGGCGGATCGCTCTGCCTCGGTGTAGAACTCGGCGTAGTAGCTGGTGATGGCCGAGTTGAGGCCGTCGAGGCCGCCGGTCAGCTTCGCCAGCTCGATGGCCGCCTCTTCGCTGACCGTCTTCAGGTTCGGGAACGGCAGCGCCTGCAGCGCCTTGGTCAGCGACTGCACCTGTTCGATGGTGGCGGCCACCTGCTGCAGCGCTTCCAGCCCGGGCGCGTCGCCCACGCCGTCGAGCACCTTCTGAGCCCAGGCCGGGATGTCGGCCTTGTCGAGTGCGTCGAGCAGCGCTGTCGCGGCGGCATCGGTGAAGGCCGTGAATGCCTTCGTCGGGTCGTTTTCGCCGGTCTTGAAGTTGGTCAGCGTGCCGTCGATGTTGACCTGGCCGAGCGACTTCTTCCCGTTGTTGCGGAACGCGACGAGCACGTCCTGGCCTTCCTTGCCGAAGGTCTGCAGCAGGCCGGACAGCGTGGATTGCAAGCCCTCGGCGAGCGTCTTCGTGGCCGAGTCGAATGCCGAGCTGTCGCGCTTGGTGAAGTCTTGGTAGCCGGCTTTGCCCAGGCCGGGCAGCAGGTCGTACAGGCTGCTGTCGCTGATGCGCGAGCCGGTGCCGTCGGCGCGGGCTTGGTAGTTGCCGCCCTGGTTGTACGGCGTGCCCTTGCCGAACAGCGAGCCGATGATCGCGCCACCCAGGCCGCCGAGGGCAGCGCCGATCGGGCCGCCGATGGCGAGGCCGAGCGTGGAGCCGAGCGAGCCGCCCAGGCTGCCCTGCCCGCCGAGCAGCGAGCCGCCCAGACCACCGAGCAGGCCGGTCAGCCCGAACTGCAGATTGGAGAACGCCGCCGCACCGTCAGCCAGTCCGCTGATCGCAGCGCCCACTTTGTCGAAGCCGAAGCCGACGAGGGTGTTGCCGATGTCAACAGCCGCGCCGCCGAGAGTAGTGCCGAAGCTATTGCCGCCGAAGAAGCTGCCGATAGACGACAGGCCGGGGACGCCTCCCGTGCTGCTGCCGTTGGCGAGCGCCGCCCCGGATGCGCCGACGCCAGTGATCCCGAGCACCGCCTGGATCTGCGGACGCAGCACCAGCGTCGCGAACAGGTTCTTCGTCGTGTCGATCAGGTTGCGCAAGAAGCCTTTGCCGGATTCGAAGCCGCGCAGAAGCGCGTCGGTGAGGCTGCTCTCGATGATGTCGGAGGTGCGCTGCCAGTCTTCTTGCACAGCCCTTGTCGCGGCGTTGTTTGCTGCGACAACTGAAGTTGCCGCCGCCTCCGCTCGCAGTTGCACCTTTTCTGCTTCTGGAATGGCGGCCTTGTCGATCTCCGAAATTCGCTTTGCCAGGTCAAGCTCTACCTTGCGTTGCCCGATCAGCTTTTCACGCTCGACGCGAGTCGCACCGACCAGTCGCACCTGCTCGTTGAGCGTATTTGTCTCTTCTGAAACGACCCTGGCGTACTCGGCGTTGCTCTGGGAGAGCTGCTTGACTTCCGTCTGCTCAAGAGCCGCCACGTAACGCTCCTGGGCTTTCACCTTTTCGTTTAGTGCGGCGACATATTTCGGGGCGAAAGAGTCGGATGCATCGGCCTCTGCCAAGTTGGCCTTGAGCTGTGCCAGTGCCATAGCCTCAATGGCTGTCTTGCTCTTGCCCAGCGACAGATTCGCCGCCTCGGTGTCGATGGCCTGCTGGCGGATGCTGTCGGCTTGACCCCCTGTGCGCTCCACCAGCTTGTCGTAGGCGCCGACAGCGGCCTTCAGGCCCGCGTTCTGGCGCTCTTGGGCAAGCACCATCTTTTCAACACCGACCAATGTCTGTGCAGCTGCGAGTGCGCGCTCTTTCTCGGCGCGTGAGACTCCAGTGATGCTGGTCTTCAGCTCCTCTTGGATCTTCAGCACCTTCTGCTGCCCATCAGTCAGCTTGACCTGATCGCCCAGAGTCGACGGGTCGGCCGTCTGCGCCTTGAGTTGGCTTAGGTACTCCTGCTGTGCTTTGACCTGGGCGCGAATTGCAGCGACCTCGTTTTGACCGGGACCAGCCGCACCAGTGCTCTTCTTCTCGTACTTTTCGCGGATGCCGACAATGACATCGAGCAATTCTTTTTGCTCAACACCGGCAGCAACGCCCTCTTGCACGGCCTTCGTGAGTTCGCGATTCCGCCGGGTGATGTTGTCTAGAAACTGCTCTCGCGTCTTGTCGAACGCGGCCACTGCCTGAGTCTGCTCGGCCTGCTTTCTCTGCACTTCGGCCCGGGCCTGATCCGCTTCCATGTTGCGGATGATCTCGGCCCGCTCGAGGCGCAGTTCGTCGATCCGCTTCCGCTTCTCGGTGTCGCGGCTGTTCCCGTAGGACAGGCCGCCCAGGCCCATCTCGTTTTCGAGGATCTGCTGATCAAGCACCTTCAGCCGATCCACCGGCGTGGACTTCCTGCCGAAGTTCAGCGCGCTGTCGGTCGCCTTCTTGATCGCATCGGTGATGTTTTTCCAGGCCGTCTCGATCGTCCCGAGGTTCTGGGTGATGTCGCCAGATCGCGACCGCAGAGCCGCCTCGTACCCTTCCTGAGCAACCTTGGCCGCCTCGGTCGCCCGCCCTTGGTCTTCAAGCGCCTTGATCTGCTTGTAAAGGCTCTCAGTCAGGTAGTTCGTCGTCTCGTTGAGCTTCAGAGACGCCTGCAGCGGTGCATTGCGCAGCTCGGCGAACTTCTTGACGGTCTCGCTCACGGCGGTACCGGTGGCGCGCTCGAATTCGATGGCGGTCTGGGAGAACTGCTTCAGGTTCTCGCTGCCCACCTTCCCCGAAGCAGCGAACGCCGCCAGCGTCTCGGCGGCCTTGCCCTGCGTTCCGACCACGCGGCTGATCTGCTCGGCGTACACCTGCAGTTGGCCCGCCGTCGTGCCGGCCGCGTTGCCGGTCAGGATCAGCGCCTTGTTGTAGGCGTCGGCTTCCTTGCTGCCGAGGTTGTAGGCCACGGCCAGCGCGGCCGCAGCAGCAGCAGCCAGCGTGAACGGGTTGACCAGGCCGAGCACGTAGTTGCCCAGCGCCGATGCCGCAGCGCCGACACCGCCGAACACGTCCTTGAGCTGGCCGCCCTGTTGCAGCAGCACGGTCAGCGGGGCCTGGCCGCCTTGCAACGATGTGATGATGTCGGTGAACTGCGCCGGCACCTGTCGCAGCGCTGCGCTGGTCGCCTTGGCCGACAGCCCCATCTTGTCGAGCCCGCCGGTCGCTACCTGCTGCGCGCGCTCGGCTTGCTTGAGCTGGTCGAGGTAGGGTCGCAGCGCGTCGGCGTTGACGTTGCGCTGGCCGGCGATGCTCTCGAAATACTTCGACGACGAGTTGCCGCCGGCTTCCAGTGCCGCGGTCGCGCGCTGCACGCTGTTGATGATCGAGCGCGTGGACTTGTCGAGCTTCTGCGCCGCACCGTCGCCACCGTCACCGATCCCGCCGACCGACTTGCTCGCCTTGTCCGCCGACTGCGTGACCTTGGCGGCCATGTTGTCGGCACCCTGGGCGATGCTCTGAAAGCCGGGCTTGGTGTCGTCAGTGACGGTTACGCCGAGCTCGACTTTGCGGTTGTCAGTGGTCATCGGTTCCCCAAATGCAGAAGGCCACCGCGGGGGTGGCCTTCATGTCGTCTTGTCGCGTTGGACCTGTTCGAGTGCGCCGCTTTCGATTGCTCGAATGCCATCGAACAGCAGCTGCCACTCTTCCGGGTCCTGAGTGGTGCGGTCGAGCAGCGGGTAGACGGCCTCGTAGCGCAAGCCGATCGGGCCACCCATCGTCACCGCCCACTGGGTCTGGATCTGCGTGTACAGCTGCCAGATGGGCCAGTTCTCCGGCCAGATTTCGGTTACTTCATCCCCGGAGACAGCCGCAATAGCTACGATGAATGCATTCGACGAGGGCGCCGCGTCTTCCTCTTGCTTGAAGACTGCAGCGCCTGCGGCCGTCAGTTTCCCAGGCGGCCTTCGACCAGAGCGGTCCGGTACGTTTCCATGATCGCGGCGGCAGCGCCCGGCAGTTCGTCGGCGAGCTGCTGTGCGTTGGCCTTGTTCAGGTCTTCATCGAGGTTCCAGCCGTCGAGCACGTCGAGCAGGTAGTCGGCATTCGCGCCGCTGGTCTGCTGCATCAGCTCTTCCATGCTGAACTTCTCGCCGTCGGGCTTGGGCTTGAGGCCAGCCGCTTCGACGATGGAGTCGATGAATGCACCGAACTCGCTGCGGGTGCGGTACTTGTAGAGGCACTCGATGGAGCCCTTGCCGCCTTCGAGCATGTCGAAGGTGACGATGCGCTTGAATGTCTTGGGTCTGCTTCCGAGCTTTATCTTGGCCATGATGATTTCTCGCAGGAGGTGAAGTGCCCGTGCCCAGCCCCGCCGCCCCTGCGAGGGCGAACGGAGCCGGGTCGGTGCGTGGGTGGCTTGCGCCGGGATCAGTAGCTGATGGACCGGCCGAGCACGGTCAGAGCAGCATCGACAGCGTTCACGTCGCCGCTGTTCAGCTTCGGGTACTCCGAGACGTTCATGTACCCGTAACCGTAGGTGACAGCGCCACCGCTGATCACCTGCTTGAAGCCGACCTTCGACAGGTTGCGGCTGATGCCCAGCATGGTGATGAAGTTGGCCTGCGCCGGGTCATGTGCCAGCGACAGGGTGACCGACGTGGCGTTGAAGCCGGTCGGCACCTTGATGCCGTTGCGACGCGACAGCAGATTGACGTCGGTGAATCGCGCGTCGCCGCCCGAAGCGCTGACGGACAGGACTTGAGGGATCGCAGCCCAGGCCGAGGCCTTCTGCGCAGTACCAACGCCCGAGCCAGCAGCGAAGAAGTTGGTGTTGGTCGTGTCGAGGCCGAGGATGCTGAACGAGTTCGCATCGATGACGGTGATCTTCCAGATGCTGTCGGTGGCATCTTCCCAGCCAGAGGTCAGCAGGATTTCATCGCCGGACGTGTAGCCGTGGGCGGTGCTGGTGGCGACCGCTGGGTTCGCGTTGGTGAGCGCAGAAATGGTCTTCGCGCTGGCGAAGGTCTGCGTGAATTGGAGGGACGAACCCTCGGGGAAGTAGAACGCCATGATGGTGCCTTTCGTTTGGACGAAAAAAAACCGCCTCGCAGCGGTGGTCAGCGCCCGTTTCGGGCAACAAAAAAGCCCCGACGGATCGCTCCGGAGGGGCCCTGCTTGGGTGGCTTTCGCCTAGTTGGTCAGCGGGTGCTGGTGATCAGGAAGTCTTGAATCGATCCGTAGACCGGGAAGTCGGCATCGAAGTCGTGGACAGGCTCGCCTTCTGGCGTTGCGGTGAAGGCCGAGGCGGCGCACATTGCGTCCTCGATCTGACGGATCAGCGCGAGTGACTCGATGCGCGTATCAGCCCAGACGTTGATCTGGACGCGGCTGCGTCGCTTGTCCCCGGTGGTGTTGTCGAGGAAGCGGAACACCGGCCCGCCGATGCCCTGAAACGTGATGTACGGCCGCACCGTCGAGGTCGCAGCGAAGTCGGGGAACACGCGTGGGCAGACGGCTGCGAGCAGCGCGTGCAGATCAGATTCCATCGTCATGCCGTGCGCCCCGCGTCGATGCGCCGCAGCAGCTCGGCCTTCGCGGCTTCCATCGCAGCGCCGAACTTGTCGACGGCCGGGCGGATGAACGGACGCGCGGCGACTTGCACCGGGGTGGGCAGCGGGACGTAGTAGGCGTCCTTCACGGCCTGCGATGCGCGGCGAGATGGGCGCGGCTTGCCTTCCATCCCCGGGCGGACCATCGGCCTGATCTTCCCGTCGTTGCCCTTGTAGTAGCGATAGCGCTGCAGGTGGCCGTATTCGACCAGGCCTCCGTGCGGTGCTTTCTTGGCGTTCCAGCTCACGCGGTACGTCGCGACACCCGGGCCGCTCTGCTCTGGGCTGAACGCCTGATAGATCGAGCGCTCGAGGTTGCCTGTCTTGCGACCGATGCGCCCGACGTTGGCCTTGACGGCGTCGTACAGCACTTGCGCTGCAGCCTGGGCAGCTGGTCGGATGGCTTCCTTCGCATTTGCCCCGAGCGTGTCGATCAGCGAATTCAGCCCGGACAGGTCGAGCGCGACGGTGAGGCTCACTGCAACAACTCCACCACCAGATCGGTGTATTCGTGCCTTCCTACATCAGGCAAAACCGCTTGAATGCCGTACACGCGGCCATCGTGCAAAACCCGCATTCCAGCCTCTGCCGTTACGCCGTAGCAGACTCGGATGGATGCCTTCACCACCGATGTCTCTGCCCCGGCCTTGAGCGTTTGCAATCCCGACAGCACGATGATGTGCGCCCACACAGTTGCAACGGTCGCCCACGCTTCGACGGGCTGACCGAGTGCGTCCTGTGTGTCGCTGCGCTTCTGAATCTCAACACGGCTGCGGCGGTTGCTGGCGAGGCTCATTACGGCGCAGGGATGCGAACAATGCGCGGCTGGCTGATGCCCATTTTGAAAGGGTCCATCCTTAGTTAGGAAGCCAAAGCTGTTTCGAGATTGCCGCCTGCAATGGTCGCCCCGGCCGCAAGCATGTGAAGACCGTCCGCAGTGACGGGCAAGGTGTTCCACTTGTAGTAATCCACGTTGCCGAGGGTTGTGTTCGCTCGGATGGTGCCGGATGCGCCTACCGTTGCGTCAACCACCTTGTCGGGGCCATCCCCAACGCCCACCTGCGTCAACAGCCAAGCGTTGAATTGCTCCACCTGTTCGCCGCTGCCCCACTTGGCGGTCACTGTCTGACCAGCCGTGCTTGTGAATGTGCCTGTAGTAAAGCAAAGCAGGTAGACGCGGTGCAATTTGAAAGGCCGCGTGCCTGTTGCCTTGAGCGCTCTGTAAGCAGCCCAGGCCGCAAACGTCGCAGTTTGCATCTGCGCCAATGTTTGAATGCCGACGTTGTTGGTGCCGTACTCATCGACCAGCTCGCTGCACAGACCAATCAGGCTACCTATCTGCGTGGGGTAGTTGACGATCAAATCGGATGTTCCACCAGAACGACCAAAGGTAATGCCAGACACATACGCAGACGAGTTATGCGCGAGCACCCAAGCGCCATACGAGGCCAGCCCGCCCCGGTTGAAGATGCTGTCACCAGACATGGCATAAGTGATCGGCTCGACGGCACTCGAATATGTGCCCACCAAAAGGAACGCGGCTCCAAAGGTGGCGGTGGTCGTGCCCGTGTACGACAAGGCGCCCGCGCCCGTCAAATTCACCACTGCGCCCGACGCCGGGTCAAACCACCGACCTTCAGTCAGGCCGGTGTCCGTCGTATTCAAAATCGGGCATGTTTGCCCCGTTGTGAAATCAAGCTGGTACTTAATCCAAACCTGTGAGTTGCGCGCAAAAGTCGACAACCCGAAATCACTCGGCAGCAGGGGGTCGCTGTACTGACCAACTGCGCCGTTGGCAATGGTTATGGAGGTTGCCCCTCCCCATGTCAGTTGCTTGACGATGCCGTTTATTTCGACGTTGGCATAGGTTATTGGCACGTCGTTGCCAAACCCACCGCAGGTGAAGTCCGACTTAATGGCCCACCCATCGAGTCGAACGCGCAGCAAATTCATGTCCCCCGAGCCAATAGGACGGGAGCAACGGCCTGTCACGCGCATAGGGGCAGCGGCCACCAGCGGGTCAAGCGCCGGTCGGTTCATTGGGCTGGCGGTGCGCAAAATAGCGGTACCGACGGGCACGGTGGCTGGTGCGCCGGATGGCGTGTAGCTCGTCGCAAGGGGGCGCACCAGCTTGCCTGCGTCTGTGAATTGTTGGGTGTATGTCAGGTTCGTTGCGCCTGAAATGTCGGTCCAGGTGACACCATTAGGTGAGTTTTGCCACTTCACGGCGCCTACTCCATTAGGAAATGAAGCAGTCAATGTATTACCTACACCAGAAGTGCCAGTGACAATAATATCTCCGCCGAAACCTCCGGTCGCATCAAACGCAGCCTGAGCAGCCGCAATTGCCAGCTGCGTCAGCCGCAGCACATTCGACACGTTCGGATCGGTCCAAACGACGCCGCCCGTCAGCGTGGCCGTGGCTTGAGCCGCAGCAATCAGCCCAGCCTCAGTCGCCGAGTCCAGTGTGATGATCGCGTTGGGCGGGTACTTGCCGTAAGCCGCCAGGAGTTTGATGGTCATGGTGTCTTCCCGTCAGAGGGTGAAGGTGCGATACCTGTCGAGCAGGTAATCGACGAATTCATTGCGGTTGATCGCGTTGTTTGGGCCTTGCGTCCATCCGGCGCGGTTTTCGTAGAGCGCACCGACCCGAAGAGCAATCCATGTCTTGATCGGCTCAGGCACAGCGGCTGCGTTCGCGTAGCCGGTGGAAAAAATAATCTGCACCGACTCAGGCTGAAACCTAGCGGCGGGCCATGCCTTGCCATATGCAGGCACGATGCGCGTGATGTAGTCGCTGCCGCTGGTGACTTGATATTCGGTGTTCGCCAAGACGATGGATGCACCCGTGCTGTCGATGTAGGTCACCGAGTCCACCGCAGTGACGGGCGGCATCGGCAGATCGATGGCGTAACGCATTGCGTTGCGGCTGTAGCCGGTGCAGTAGCTCGTCGGGAACTCGTCCAGACTCACGCGCCACTTCTGCGGCATGACGGCCCGTTGCATCAGGTGTTCCGCATCGAGCGTTGCCGCCTTCACCATCGAGTCGATCAGCGTGTCCTCATCGGACAGATCGACACGAAGATGCAACTTCGCCTCGGCAGTCGTCAGCACCTGAGCCGACGCCGCCGTGTGCAGCTTCAGCGACATCAGCCGACCAGACTTTCGGCGTAGGCCACGGCGTCAGGATTGGCATCAGCGATGCCGTCCGCAGTGGCTTGTTTCGCGTCCGCTTCGGGCAACTCCACAACATCGTCCGGGTTGCCGTAGGCGCACTGCGTGAGCACGCGCACCTTCACCAGCACGGGAGTTGATTCAACGACTTCCTGAGCCTCTTCGGCTTTTGATTTGGGCATGATTCGTTCCTTGGAATGAGAAACGCCACCGAGCGGATAGGCCCGATGGCGTCAAGTTGCTTCAAGTCGCGCTATGTGCGTAGGTGCGAATGGCGTTCAGATCAAGCAGGTTGCCGCCCGTGCGAGCCCAGGCCAGGAAGCCGACCTGACCCTTGCTCATGTACGCCGAGTCGTCGAAGCGGAACAAGGTGACTTGCATCGCATCGCGGATCAGGTACTTCTTGAAGTCACCGAAGGCCAGCGACTTGGCATTGGCAGCAGGCGCGGCCATGTCGTTGTTCAGGCAGACGCGGTAGCCCAGCAGACGATCAGGCGTGGCACCCGTCATACCGGCCTCGTAGCTCGGCATCCAGATCGGACGGCCAGCCGTGTCCTTGATCTTGCGGATCACGCGGCGCAGGGTCTGGTTGAACATCCAGCTCGGCTCGTTCGCGCCCATCAGGTAGGCGGCATCGAGCGAGTCAACCATGTCCACCAGGTCGTCATAGATGATCGTGGTGGTCTGGCCGGTGGTGCCAGTCTTGCCAACAGATGCAGCAGTGACAACGCCGTTCGGCTGGCCGGTGCCGGAGCCGGTGGTGTAGCCCGCATTCGACACACGGCCAATACGCTGTGCCAAGCGGGTCAGCACGAAGCTGGCGATGTCGATCTGGCTGTCTTGCAACAGCTCGATAGGCACTGCGACAACTTTTGATCCTGCCTTGAACGTGTTTACAGCGCGGGTTCCGAAAGTCGGATCAGCGCCGGTCGCCGAAGCGTTCTGCGCAACCCACTCACCCGTTTCCGATGTGCCGTCTGAAGTCGGGAACGACATATCAGCGCCGTTCTCGGTCGTGACTTGATCGGCCTCGGGGCGCATGAAGGAATAAGCCTTCATCAGGTCGATCAGGCGCGATGCGACGATGGGCTGCACGGTGTTGCCGCCTTCCGAGCCCGTCGTGGTGGACATCGTGTTGCGGATCATCACGGCCTCTTCGGCGCTCATCTGGCGGGCCGACTTGCGCAGGAACACGTCCAGGGCCTTGACGGCTTCAGGCTCGTGCTTGTCGCCTTCCTTCTTGCCGACGTTCGAGAAGTTCTTCTCGGCGTCTTCGTCGAGCACACGCTGGTGCGCGTCGACCTGAGCTTGCAGGCGTTCGGCAACTTCCATGTGGCCGTCGAACTTGGCCTGCTCTTCAGCGGTCCAGGTGGCGGAGCCCTTGTCGGCGAGGATGGCCTTGGCGGCGCGGTTTTCGAGGGAGAGTTGCTCCCGCAGTGCTTGGATGCTCATATGTTCCTTTCGTTTGAGCAAAAAAAAACCGCCCGGAGAGGGCGGCTTGGCTGGCGCGGAAGCGCTCAGGTTCGGTGTGTCAGCAGGGCGAACCTGCTTCGGTTCAATCTGGATTGGTTGTCAGCGAGTGCCGACAAGTCAGGCGGTTCGGGTTGAGGCTTCGGAGGCTCGATGCGCGGCGCGTTGGCGTAGGCGCTTAGATTCCACTTGCTCATCGCAGCAGGCGCATCGGCTTGGCCGTCGATGGCGTCCACAAAGCCCGCATCGAGTGCTTCCTGAGCCGTGAACCACGTCTCGTTTTCCATCCAAGCCGTCACCTGTTCGGCGCTGGCCTTGGTCTTGCGCATGTAGTCGGCGGCAATCGTTCCGTCGATCTTGTCGAGCAAATCAGCGGTGGAGCGAAGCTCGGTCTTGTTGCCCCAAGCGACAGTCCAACTGTTGTGAACCATGAACATGCCGCCATCGGTGATGTGGACTTGATCGCCAGCGAGCGCGAGGTACGTCGCAGAGCTTGCAGCAAGGCCGTCGATGTAGGTCGTGATGGGCGCGTCGTGAGCACGCAGCGCCGAAACCATCGCCCGCGCTTCAAACACATCCCCGCCCGGAGAGTTGAGGTGCAGAGCGATGGGCTTGCCCTTCATTTCCGCCAGCGCCTCGACAAGCGCCTTTGCACTCGCACCCCAGTAGGAATCAATCACGTCATAGACGTACACATGCCCGACATCGCCAGAGGTATCGGCGCGGATCGTCTGCGCGTCTTTGTTGACATTGGCTTGGAGCAGTTGGAATAGTTTGTTCATGGTGTCGCCGGTTGTGTCGTGCCGCGTTGGGCGCGGAATGTCTTGTCGGCCTCGGGGTCGGTCAGCCGTGGCAAGTTCTTCAGCTTGCGGACTTCGTTGACGGTCATCCAACCATCACCAGTGCCAGGGCCACCCAATGCAGCACGGAAGGATTCGGCCTGCGCCTTGCTGTCGCCGCGTAGAAGCGCCTCGGTCGAGAACTCCACGAACCGCCCCGCGTTGCGGAACAGCTTTCGATTCAGTTCCTCTTCCCAGCCGGACAACATCGGCTGGATGTCGAAGCGAAGCCAGCCGATGGTGATTTGCTCAACGCCGGTTCCCCAGCTCGATGTCTTCTCGCTGTCGCCAATGAGGATCGGCGGCACGCCCATGACTTCGCAGATGGTCTGCTTGTCGAATTTCCGGCTGGCGAGCAGCTCAAGGTCTACAGGGTCAATGCTCAGTTCGTGAGCCTTGCCGCCTTCGCTCATCACCAGCGGCAATCTGCCGCCTTGGCCGTGGCCGTAGATGTCGGTGAAGGTGTCGCGCACCAGCTTGGCCGAATCGGCAGACAGCTTGTTCGGATACTCCAACGAGATGCGCGGCATGCCACCTTCGGTGACGGTGCGGCCCATGTATCGAGTCGCTCCAAGCGAAGACGCAACAGCGTCACGCGCTGCCCACTTGATCGCAGATACCGAGCGCTCGCCGTCAAACCCGAAGCCGCTGAAATGCAGCATGTCGTCCTGATCGACGCCATACACCCGGCTCGTCTCTGAATCGATCACGTCATACCGCAGCCGCCCGCCCACAGTACGCGTCTGCACACAGTCGGGGTGATGCGGCTTCAGGCCAATCGGCACGCCGGTACGGTTGCGCACGATCTCGGTGTGCTGGTCGCCGCGCAGCTTGACGCAGCGAACAATCCACTTCTTCCACGCCGATGCCGTCCAGCGTGGGTCGGGCGATTCGTTCAGCAGCCACCACAGCGGCGAATTCGGGCTGACACGTTCACGGTCGCCGCTTGCCATCGTGTATTCATGCAGCGGGAGTTGCGCCGTTGCTCCGCCGAGCTTCTCCAAGCAGGCAAAGACGGTTCCGACCTGAAGCGCAGTCGAATCAGTGACAACCGGGCCGAATGTCTCGCCAATCGGGCCGAATATGCCCATCTTCACCAAGTCGCTGCCCGTCAAATTGCCGTTCGGGATGTCGATTGCGTTTTGAACGGGCGCACCTGTCCCCCGCAGCGCTGAGTAGGCTGCGGTGAGTCGCTCTCGGAGGGTCATGCGGGGACGGCGTTCAGATCGACGAAGCCTTGCGAGTGCGTCGAAGACTCAGGATTCAGCGACATCAGCGTGACCGAGTTGAGCATCGCCATGAGCGGGTCAATCTTCCCGGTGCCGCTGACTTGTTTTGTGATGAGCACGACGTTTCCCCTCGGTTCAACTTTTGCGTTGCCCACACACCAGGCCATGAGCGGCTGTGCACCGTGCGACAGGCCTCCCTCGGCCAGCTTTCGCTCGGCCACACCAATCGCGCCGGACAGCTTCCAGCCCTGCGAGATACCGGTTATCAGGTCTTCGTCGACCCCTGCGTCCACGAGGGCCTGAAGAACGATCTTGTGCGTCTTCTCCGGGTCGAGCCCGATCTCTGACAGCAGGCCGGAGTCGGCCACCTGAACAACGATTTCTGCGAGTTCGCTCACGTCTTCGGGCAGCGCGTTGATGATCGACAGATCGCCATCGCGTTCGAAGTCTCGGTACCGGCTCGCCTCGCTCTTGCGCCGCTCCAGCGCGACCGGATGTGCCCAGGCATGCGTCCAGAGCAGCCACTGCTGGCTCCCGGTCACGCGGCCGAGCACTGCCAGCCCCAGCAAGTCATCCAGCCCGCCGCCGTCGATGCCGACGGTGACGATCTCGCAGCGTTCCAGCAGCGCCTTGAGCGTGAGGCCCTTCTCAGTTCCTCGCGCTTCCCAGAAGTCAGCGCCGGCCCAGCGGTCGGATCGGAGGTTGAGGCCGATCTCGACGTTGGCGTGTTTCGCCAGAAACCCTCGCAGCGAACCTTCGCCCGCAAGGGCCGCTTTTGTGAACTCGCGTTCGAGATACTCGGCATCGACCGACACCCGGAAGTTCGGGTTGACCATCGGCAGGTTTTCGAGCTTCAGATGCTCGCCTGATGCCACCATCTCCGGCGGGTGCTCGTACAGAACAGGCAACAGGCGGCTGTCGTTGATCTTTCCGTCACGCACGTCGCGTGCGTACTGCAAGTCCTGTTTGAAGATCCCAGCAGGCGGTTCATCCGACTGCGTGCTGAGCTTGATCACGATCCCTTCAGGACGCGAGGCTAGTCCACCCATCGCTTCGCGGAACATTGCTTCCGCATTCGGCTTCTTGCCGAATATCCATTCTTCGTCTATCAGTATCCAACTGGCCTTCTTGCCGCCGACCGTGTCACTGTCGGCGGCGACCACCTTGAGGGTTGCCGCTGTCGTGCGGTGAGTGATTGTCCGGACATGGTCTTGGACGTGGAATAACTCGGCCAGCTCGTCGTCGGCCTTGATCATGTCGCGTGCAGGCGCATATGCGTTCGCCGCGATTTCAACGGTCGGCGCCAGGATGATCATTTCCGCCGACTGCCGCCAGTTCAGGATGAGCGCCGTCAGCATGATCCCTGCGGCCAGGGTGCTCTTTGAATTCTTCTTCGGGATGAGCATGAATGCCTCCCGAATCAACCTCCGCCCCGTCTCGGCGTCATAGGCTCCGAAGATCGCGGCAACAAAGTCGAACACCCACTGCTCGCACGATTCTCCGAATGTCGGACTGCCGGGCGCGTCAACGATGCGAAGTTGCTTGAACACCGCCAGCGCTTCCTGCGCCTGCGTCGGGAAGATCGGCGGCGGGATGATCGAGGCGCCCACGCGCAACCGAGCCGCCCAGTCTTTGCAGGCGGTCGTCCATTCCTGCTCCATCAGCCCGCCAGCCAATCCAAGAATTCAGCCATCGTGCGGTCCTTCTTCAGGTTGTTGCACGACCGGCACAGGCACTGCGTGTTCGCTTGCGAGTGGTCCCCGCCGCGCGACACCGGCTCGATATGGTCGATCTCTGGCGCGTTGTGCACCCACCTGCCACGGAGCGATTCCGGTGTGTCGATCCCGCAGGCTTGGCATTTCCAGCCATCTCGCGCGAGCACATCGGCAACCTTGAAGGCTTCGTACGCACCGCCAAACTGGCGAACTCTCCGGCGATGCCCGCCGCGGTCAAGCGCTTTTGCCGCCAGCCTGTGCCGTTCTGACGTGTTGCTCGCTCGGCGGCTGCACTTGGCGCCGCAATGCCCTTGATGAGCCACCACAGGAATGAACTCGGACCCGCAGACACAACGCAAGACACGTACTTCCTTCAGCGCGTACGGCTTGCGCGCTTTTGGCTCCGGCTTCGGGTAGCACTCAAAGCAGAATTTCCGTTCTTTGCCATTGGCAAAAATCGGCTTCTCGTGGGCGCACGATTTCGGCCTTTTCGGCGCTACCTGCCCTTTCGGTCTCCCGGCACCAGGGCGCGAACCGCCCCGTCCACTGCTCTGCAAAATCAACGAGCGCAGGAACCCACCGCGCCCCGATGCGAGACGCTGGTAAGTTCCTTCGACCACTTGCTATCTGTTGTTGACGACCAGCTTCGGCGGCGCAGTGGCGGAAAACTTGCCCGCTGCCCGCTTCGCCTTTTCGGCTTGCTCTTCTTTTTTCCCGCCGTCGCCCTTTTTCGTGTGCGTGTACTGCACGGCGGCAATTGCGGCCCGGACCTGAATGGTTGAAGCCTCTGTCAACCCGAGCGCCACGTTTTGCAGCAGGGTCAGCATGTCGCGACCCTCGTGATCGATCACCACCGGGGGCGCCTTCGGCTTTGGCTTCCTGCCGGCACCGGGTCGAGCGCCGCCCGCGTTCTTTCGCGGACCTCCGCTCTTGCCTTTGACACCAGACATTTGCTGATTCCTGCTGAAAAGGGGAATATTCAATCGGCGTGCGAGA
>OFRC01000087.1_pt1 | contig 31822 bp, 54 predicted proteins | sample 1543051 | NCBI WGS metagenome assembly OFRC01 (sample SAMN07774231, study PRJEB24372) | wastewater metagenome
GGCCCTCAACGACCTTGACGAACTTGGACGGGGTCATGAGGAAATCGAAGTCGGCGCGACAGTCCTTGACGCCCGGGGCTTCGCCGGTTAGTCCCTCACCTCTCCGAAGGAGCCCTAGATGGCCCGCACCGCTCTCACCCCGGTCGTCCTGACCGCCAACACGTCGACCGCTGACCCCGCCGGGACCGCCATCGACGCCACCAACAGCCACGTCTTCACGTCGTCCTCGCCGCTCGACGAGTACGTCATCCGCATCGTGAACACCACGGCGTCGACCAAGGTCGCCACGATCAAGGCCGGCGACAACCCACCCGCCGACGCCGCCGGCCAGGGCGACATCGCCGTGTCCCTCGCCACCGGTTCGGTCACCCCGACCGTGGCGTGGGTCGGCCCGATGGCCTCGGCCCGGTTCATCCAGAACGACGGCACCGTGAACATCGACATCGCTGCCTCGATGACCGGGTTCATCACGGTCTTCCGGATCCCCCGGAACGCCTGATGCCCCCGTTCAAGGGCGCTGGTGGCGCGGTCTTCGAGATCGACGTGCCAGCCGAAGGCACCTACGCCCGTGAGCTCCACGACGCCAAGATCGCCTCCGGTGATCTGGTAGCGGTCGAGCCTGCCCGGAAGGCGGCCAAGGCGGCCCCCGTGTCGGAGGACTGACGTGGACACCATCGAGGCGACGGCGTGGCTCTCTCGTCATGTCCCGATCGACGCCGATCCGGTCCTGTCCACGGACGACCTCGGTGCCATCCTCGATGAAGCGCGTCTACCCGACGCGTACGGCAACCTGCCATGCAACGTCACCACCGCCTCCACCTGGGCCGCCTCCACGGTCGTCCAGATGGGGGCTGTGGTGACCGCTGCGCCCTCCGCCGGCCGGTGGTGGATCTGTGTGGCTCCGGGTACGACCGGGGCCGTACAGCCCGACTGGGGTGACCTCTCGTCTGACCGGCCCGGTACCCACTCGGTCACCGACGGAACGGTCGTCTGGCTCGATGCCGGATCTGGGTGGGCCGGGCAGTGGGATCTCCACCTGGCGGCCGCTCTGGCGTGGGAGGCCAAGGCCGCCCGCGCTGCCGGCCGCTTCGACTTCACGACCGACGGCCAGACCTTCCGTCGGGCCCAGGTCATCGACCAATGCCAGGCCATGGCAAGGATGCACCGCCGCCGCCGTGCGTCCTCGGCGCCCCTGCTCTGATGTTGACCTCGGCCGAGCTCGCTTCGATGCAGGTCACCTCGGCGTCAGCGATGCCGACGACGGCACAGGTCACTCGACCCACCGCAGGCCGCGGCACCTTCAACACGGTGACCGGCACGTACGGCGAGCACCCCGTGACCGTGATCTACGCCGGACCGTGCCGGATCCGTCCGGCCACCGCGGCAGCCGAAGGCACGGCCACGGTCGGCGACCTTCACGAGACGGTCGGCCGCTACATCGCCACCTTCCCTCACGACGTTGCGACCATCGAGGTCGACGACTTCGTGACCGTCACTGATGCCACCGACCCCGACCTGATCGGGTACACCCTGCGGGTCCTCGATGCTGCACGGTCCGAATGGCTGATCGACCGGCGGGTCACCCTCGAGGTGCTCGAACAGGTGAAGCCGTCGTGACCGTCGACTTTGACTTGACCGAGGTCGACGGGGTCGCTCATCTCTTGCTGATGTCGCCGGCGCTTGCCAACGCTGCCACCTACGAGGCCGGCAAGAAGGTGGGCGCCCAGGTGAAGCGGAAGGCTCAGGCGGCCGCACCCCGCGACCGCCCGTGGCTCGCCACTTCCGGCATCCGAGTGAAGTCCTGGCGATTTGCGGTCGGTTCCCACGTCGACGTGTACACCACGGCCGACAGCGAGGGCCGCCCGGTCGGGTTCTTCGTCGAGTACGGCACCGCCGACACTCCCCCAAATCCGTTCCTCTCGGGACAGATGGCGTGGGCCGCTGACGCGTTCCATGAGGCGGTTCTGGCCGCCATCGACCCACTCATCAAGGAGGCCTAGTGGCCCTGCTCACCGCCCAGTCCATCACCGTCTCGGGCCTGTCCCCGACCTACGCCTCTGCCGGTGGCTCCGGTGACACCGTCGCCCCTGGCGACGACGTGTTCCTCCACGTCAAGAACGCCGACGGCTCCGCCACCACCGTGACCCTCGTCCGCCCCGGCACCTCCTACGGGGTCGCCAACCCGGACCCGACCGTGACGGTCGCCGCCACCACCGGCTCGCAGTTCATCTACCTGCCCCGCGAGTTTGCCGACCCGACGACCGGCCTGATCTCCATCACCTACTCGTCGGTCACTTCGCTGACCGTCGCGGTCCTGCGGGTCTGATGGCTCTGGCCGATCCACGCACCCACCACGACGCGGTGGTGGGTGCGTTGGTCGCCGCCGGGCTCACCGTTGGTGACGCCGAACCCCCGACGACTGCCTACGGCTGGCAAGGGGTCCCCGGGCAGTCCGTGTTCGACCCGTACGCGATCGTCTACCCGCTCTCGCAGTCCTTCGACGGTGGCCTTGGCTGCTCCGACGCCGACTCTGACATCGGCTGGCAGGTCACCTGTGTCGGGTCATCGCGGGCCCAGTGCGACTGGGTGATCGCCAAGGTCAACGACGCCCTCATCGGGGCAGTTCTCACCGTCTCGGGCCGCTACGTCCCTCGGGTGCGATGCACCGACGTGACCGGTGCCCGCCGAGACGACACCACCCAGCCGCCCTTGTTCATCTCGACGCCGCGATTCGCGGCCGTGTCCACTTAGGAGTCCTCGTGGCCCGACCCAAGCGCGTGAAGCTCACCCACCCTGACACCGGCGCCACCTGCGAGGTGTCGCCGCCCGCCGTCGAGGTGCTGGCCGCTTCCGGCTGGCTGCCCGAGGGCGACCAGGACACCGCCGCTGCGCGAAGCAGCGGCACCACCGACTCGGGGCCGAGCTCCGACCCGGTCTCAACAGACGAGGCCACCGCCTCCGACGATCCCCCGGCCACGAAGGCCACCAAGTCAACCACCCGGCCCTAGGAGGCTCCCATGGCTCAGAAGTACCCGTTCGAGGAATACACCCGGGTCGTGCTCGTCACGTCCATCGCCAACATCTCTGCTCCCACGGTGGCCGAGATCGCCGCCGGTACCGTCATCACCTGCGACCTGACCAAGGACGGGTTGAACCCGGGCGGCACCACCAACAGCGTCGACTCGGCCGGGCTCTGCTCCCGTGTCGACTCGCAGGTGGCCGGCTCCGTCGGCTACTCGATGATGCTCAAGGGGTTCCGTTACAGCGACACCGATTCGTTCTGGAACCTCGCCAACTGGGGTGATGCGTCCCACCTCGTCGTTCGGCGAGGTCAGGACTACTCCGATGCCGTGGTGGCCACCGACAAGGTCGAGGTGTACACCATCCAGATGGGTGAGCCGATCCCGGCCGCCTCGGCTGCGAACACCCTGCAGACCTTCGAGTTGGCGTGCTTCGTCGATGCCGCCGACCTGAAGGCCGTCGTCGCAGCGTGACGAACGTCGATGACTTCCTCGACCGGTATGAACCACCGGTCGAGGAAGTCGCGGTGTGTGGCCGTGCGGGCCTGGTGGCCGAGCATGCCCGCACGGAGGCCGAGTTGGCCGGTCACGCGGCGCACGCGTCGCTCAGTGGCCCACCGGCCGAGCTGGTCGACCGTCTCCGGGCTCTTGAGGCCGAGATCGAGTCGTCGGCCATCGTCATCACGGTTCAGGCCCGAACGTCCCGGGAGTGGGCTGACGTGATGGCCCTCCATCCTCCGAAGGGTGACGCCGCCAAGGTTGGGGCACCGTATGACGTGGAGACGTGGGAGCCGGCGATTCTGGCGGCGTGTGCGATCGACCCGGTGCTCTCGGAGGGGCAGGCCGTGCGGATGCGTGAGACGTTGCCGCCGGGCGAGTGGCGGGCGCTCATGGAGGCCGTGGTGCGGGTGAACGGGGAGCGGGTGGTCGCCCCAAAATCGCTACTGCTGTCCGCACTAGCCCTAGTGAGCGACGACTCCTGGGGTATGCCGCCGGCCGGGGGATCCCTCGGGGAGCCTTCCTTGGCCGACAACGGCGGGCAGTAACAACCCACCACTACGACGACGCGGGCCGCATGGTCCGCTCCGAGACGGTGTTCGACGCCGACTGGTCCGACGAGGACGTGGCAGCGGCGTTGGCGTGGCAGGACAACGAGGACGCCAAGTGCTCCGGTTGCGGCCATCCCCGTGACGAGTCCATGGACCCGGAGCGGGCGCTGGCGTACGACGCCGAGCCGGTGGTGTGCCATTCGTGCGCGGCACGGGCCCGGGCTGATCGGGCGTTCCGTAGCGCGAACGGCGACAACGACGGCGTGCTCTGGCGGATCTTTGAGCGGAAGGGGGTGAGCGGGTGAGCGACAAGGTGGCTCTGGTCCGGTTGCGGGCCAACAACGCGCAGTATGACGCGGCGATGAAGGCCTCGGCGAAGGCGACCGACGAGGTCGGCGCTGCCGGCAAGCGCACCTCCAAGGGCTTCGACCTGGACAAGACGGGCCGCAAGCTCACCACCGGGCTGACGTTGCCGCTGGTCGGGTTGGGTGCGGTCGCCACGAAGACCTCGATGGACTTCGACGCGGCGTTCGTGAACATGCAGACGCTGGCCGGCGTGACGGCCGACGAGGTTGGTGGGCTCAAGGATCAGGTCAAGGCGTTGTCGGTGGAGACGGGCCGCGGTCCGCAGGAGTTGGCGTCCGCGCTGTACTTCCTGCGGTCGTCCGGTTTGGGTGCCGGTGACGCCATGGATGCCCTCAAGGTGTCGGCCCAAGCCTCGGCGGCCGGTCTCGGTGATACGGCGATCCTGGCTGACGCGGTGTCGTCGGCGATGAACGCCTACGCCAAGTCGGGGCTGACGGCCGCTGACGCCACCGACGTGCTGGTGGCGACCGCACGGGCCGGCAAGGCGGAGCCGGAGCAGTTGGCGGGCGCGCTCGGCCGGGTGTTGCCGTTGGCGTCAGAGCTTGGGGTGACGTTCAAGGACACGGGTGCTGCTATCGCTGCCTTGTCTCTGTCCGGTAACGACGCCTCCACGTCGTCGACGCTGCTCACGAACATCTTGTCGAAGCTGCTCAAGCCATCGAAGCAGGCGGCGGCATCGTTGGAAGAGGTCGGCCTCTCGTCCGACGGCATCCGCAAGATGATCGCCGAGAAGGGGCTGCTCGGGACCCTCAACGAGTTGAAGGCCCGCCTCGGGGACAACGGGTTCGTCAAGTACCTTGAGGATGCCCAGGCGGTCCAGGGTGCTCTTGCTCTGACCGGCCAGAACGGTGAGCGGGTCAAGGGTGTGTTCGACGAGGTCAATGCCTCGGCTGGTGGTACCGCGGCGGCGTTCAAGGTGTGGTCGGGGTCCGAGGGCGCGAAGGCGCAGCGGGCCATGTCTGAGATGAAGGTCGCTCTCCTCGATCTCGGCACGAAGCTTTCGCCGCTCGTCACGACGATCGCCGGGTTCGCCGCCCAGGTTGCTGGCGCGTTCTCGTCGCTGCCCGAGGGTGCCCAGGTGGCGATCGTGGCGTTCGCTGGGATCGCTGCGGCTGCGGGTCCGCTGATGCGTACGGCGCACGGCATCTCGAGGGCGTGGTCGGGGGTCGGGTCGTCGTTCGATTCGCTCAAGAAGGCCAAGGCCAGCATCGACGCCCTCGCCCAGGCGAAGGGCATCTCCACCTCGGCGGCTGGCCTACAGAAGCTGACCAGCGTCCTGAACGGCGTGAGCCCCGCGGCGGTAGGCGCCGGCCTGGCCGCGGTCGGGTTCGGGGCGATCCTCTACGGCATGGCCGACGACGCCGCCCGGGCCCGCAAGCGTGCCGCCGAGCTCAAGGCGTCGATCGACGAGCTCCGGTCCTCTGCGATATCGACCGGCCGGGCCGTTGACGACGTGTTCGCCACCGACACCTTGCCCGCGTGGTTCGGTGAGAACGCGGCACTCGCGAAGAAGTTCAAGCTCGACGCCTCTGACGTGCAGAAGGCCGTCATGGGCACCGACGCCGAGTTCCGCAAGTTCATCGACGGCACCGTCGGCAAGGTCGGCGTGGATGATCTGCCGTTCATCGACGCCATGGGCAAGCTGCGGGAGTCTCTGGCCGGTGCCCGGGTGGGTGCCGAGGAACAGACGAAGGCCACCAAGGACCTCGGCGTAGCGCAGGCGACCGCCGCTGGCGTCACCGACGGGGCCACGGCTTCGATGGACGAAGCGGCGTCGGCGGCCGAGGATGCAGCGAAGGCCTACGACGCTGCTGCCGAGGCGGTGAAGGGCTACTACGACACGCAGACCTCCGCTCTGAATGGTCAGATCGGTTTTGAGTCGGCGCTCGATGCCTTCACCGACTCCCTCAAGGAGCACGGCGATACCTGGGACATCGACACGGAAGCGGGTCGGGCGAACACGTCGGCGATGATCGCCGCCAAGGACGCCGCCGTGGGTGCTGCCCTGGCGACCGCGAAGCAGAACGACTCGGTATCTGACGGCGTGACCCAGCTCATGAAGTACCGGGATCGCATCATCGAGGCCGGCCGCTCTGCGGGCATGTCCGAGGGCGAGATCGCCACGATGATCCAAACGATGGGGCTCACCCCCGAGCAGATCCTAACGACGTTCAAGCCGCTCATGGACACCGAGGCCCAGAACCAGGTGGCCGGCGCTCTGGATGCTCTGGCAGTCCAACGGTTCGCAGTCATCACGGCGATCGTCAAGGGTCAGTCGGCGCCCGCTCTCAACGACTACCACTACAAGGACCGGTGGGGCGGCGTGCACGAGCACGCCCGCTGGGGCCGGATCCCCGCCCACATCGCTACGTCGCCGACGATCATGTACGGCGAACGTGCGACGGGCGGTGAGGCGATGATCCCTCGCAACGGTGACCCGATCCGTTCCAAGAAGTACCTCGGTGTCGCTGCCGGTTGGTACGGCATGTCGGTGGTGCCGTCTGGGGCTTCACCGATGGCCGCCGGTGGTGGCGGTGATCTCGCCCGTCAGGTTGCGGCCCTGGCCGCCGCCGTGGCCGCCCGCCCGGCCGTCACCGGCCCGCTGGTGCAGGTCAACCCGGCGCAGGGCATGAGCGAGCGTCGGATCGGTGAGGTCGCTTCCGAGCAGACCGCCAAGGCGCTCGCCGGGGTCGGAGGTCATCGCTGATGGCCGCCGGCGACCTGATCAACGCCTCTCTCGGCTGCTACCAGATCGAGCTGCGGGCCATGCTCATCGCCAACGGCCAGTCGTGGTACGTGCGTGGGTTCACCGGCCTGTCCTTCGCCGCGAAAGAGAACGTCTACTCGCTCGGCCACGACTCCGGGTCGGTGGTGGGCCCCGAGTTCACCGAGTCGTTGCTCCTGTCGTGGGACGTGCAGTGCAACACCACGACGGGGGCGCTCGCAGAGGCCGCCCTGGTGGCGTTGGAGACGGCGTGGGCGCCCGCAGGCGCAGACCTCGCCCTGCACATGTACGTCCCCGGTCGTGGCCACCTGCGGTGCAATGGGCGCCCCCACGGTGGCCTCAACCCTGACCGCACCGACGTGGCCACGGGCACGGTCCGGGCCACCACTCAGTTCTTCGTTCCGATTCCGACTCTGACGGTGGTTCCCTGATGGCCTACGTGTTCGACATCTACCTGTCCAAGCTGACCTCCGGCGGCGCCGACTGGTCGACGCTCGACGTGCGGATGCTGGTCACCGAGAACGCCACGGTGTACACCCCGTCCAAGGCGCTCTCCACGGTGGCCGCGGTGCTCGGTGTCTGCACGGAGACCACGGCCACCGGCTACGCCCGTCAGGCGTTGACCGGGGAGTCCGACGACCCGGCCACCGACAAGCGGGTGCTCTCGGCGGATGCCGTGACGTTCCCGATCACCCAGGCGGGCAAGACCCTCGCCGGTGGCCTGCTGTACGCGTTCGACACCGACGACGCCACGTCGTGGCCGATCTCGTGGCACCCCGAGGTCGCCGGGGTCACCCTCGGCACGGACGTGGTGTGGGTGCCGACTGCCGGGATCATCGAGGTCGTGCGGGTGTGACATACTCGGCGGAGGTTCTGGCCGACTCCCCCGACGGGTTCTGGGCCTGCGATGACGGGTCGGGCGCGCCGCAGGACACCTCAGGCAACGCCTACCACGCCACCCTGTCGTCCGGGTCGAACGTCTACGTCTCCGATGGCCTCATGGGCACCGTGTTGGACGTGGAGTCCGGTGAGTGGACGTTGCCGCTCGCGCTGAACGGTACGGCGTGGACGATCGAGTTCATCGGTTACGTCGGGTCTGCGGGCTCCGGGTCGGTGTCGGTGTCGGGTATCGCCCCCACGGGGTCGGGTGGCGGCGTCCAGCTCGTCTACGACACCGCCTACCACAACGCCTCATCCGGTGGCCCACCCACCTCGGCCTCGCACTCCTCCACCTACGGCGACGCCTGGCGCCACATCGTCGGCACCTGGGACGGGGCAACCCTCACCGTCTACATCGACGGCGTCTCGGTCGGTACCCACGCCTTTGCCCCCGGTGCCCTCACCACCGGGTCGCCGCTGACGCTCTCCCACACGGGCACCACCGCCACCTACCGGATCTCCGGCGTCGCCGTCTACCCGACGGCCCTCACCGGTGCCCGTGTCCTCGCCCACTGGAACACGCTCCCCCTGTCGGCTGCCGACATCATTGCCGTGGTCGCCCCCGTCCACGTCACCGCCATGGCCGGGTCCTTCGGCACCCCCGTGTCGGCGTCGATCTCCGCCGAGGTCGCCACCGTCGACGTGACGGCCCTCGCCGGGGCGTTCGGCCAGAAGACCCGCCCCGTCGCCACCCCCGCCGGACAGGCCCCCGTGTGGTCGGTGCATCGGGCGACCATGACCGGATCCGCCGGTGAGATCCAGACCGTCGACGGCCGCCGGGCCGCCACCTGTACCCGCATCACCAAGGAGATCAACTCCATCTCCTACTCGGTGACGATCCCGCCCCCCGTCGCCGGCCTCGCACCGATCACCGACGAGGTGCAGATCTACCGCAACGGCCACCTTCACGCATGGGGTCCGGTGCTGCCCGTCGACGGCTCCACCGGACCCGGCGAAGCCACCAGCTACTCGGGGCGCGACCCGTCGTGGTACCTGGAACGCACCGTGGTCGGCGACCCCGAGCGGCTCAACTTCTTGGAGAACCCCTCCTTCGAGGACGGGCTCACCGGATGGCCCACAACGGGGCCGTGCACCGCCGCCGAAGAAACGGCCATCGTCGCCCGCGGTGATAAGGCCATGCGCCTCACCGGCACCGTCGACGAAGCCGACGCCTACGCCGAAAACAGCTTCGTCCACGACAACACCGCCGCCGCCTACGGGTACTGGTTCTATGCCAAGGCGTGGGTGTGCGTGACCTCGTTCACGAAGGCCGCCAAGTCGACCTTCGGTCTGTGGATCCGCTTCACCAACGGCACCGTCACCCGCGAAGCGTGGGCGCCGCTGAACGCCGCCACCCCCCGCAACCAGTTCGTGCCGCTCGAGGCGAAGGTGCTCGGCGAAGCCCACTCGTCCGGGTACGTCACCGTGCGGCTCTACGCCCCTCACGGGTCGGTGGTCTGGGATGCCGTGCAGGTCGTCGGGAACAACTTCACCGGCGGCACCAGCGTCGAGGGCACCGACCAGGCGCTCATGGCCGCCGAGTTGGTCCGGGTCGCCCAGCATGACCCGAACAAGTCGGATAAGAAGATCGGCCGGGCGTGCCCGCTGACCGGCAAGAAGTTCCGGGGCATCTTCCCCCACGCCGATCACGCCTGGATCTCCGACGCCCTCAACACCACCCTCACCCACGAGGACGGCGCCGACTGGTGGGTGGACTGCACGCCCTCCACTCGGACGTTCCGCACCGCCTACCCCTACCGTGGCGGCTCCGCCCCCGCTCTGGTGTTCGCCGATGGCGGCAACGCCTCGTCCGCCCGGGTCCACGCCGACGGCTCCGACGCAGCCTCTGCGGTCATCATGCAAGGTCCCGGCGACGGCCCGGCCCGTGAGGAGGGTGGCGCCGTCAACGCCGCAGCCTTCGGCGGCAAGATCATCGACCGGGTGTCACAGGCCCCCAACGGTGCCCCCTTGTCGAGGCTCGACCAGTTGGCCCGTGACGAGCTGGTGCGGGCCGAGAAGATCCCCACCACGTTGACCTTCACCGTCGGCGGTGACCTCGTCGACGCCTACGAACCCGGTGACACCTGTAGCGCCTCGATCGACTGGGGCAACGTGTCGGAGTCGTTGGCGCTCGCCCGTGTACAGACCGTGGACATCAACCCGGTGGCCGACACCGCGGACGTGACCGTCACTGAGTGGACCGCACCGTGACCGCCCCGGTCCCGCACCCTGCTCCGGTCACTCAGCCGTCGTCGGAGCGGCTGCTCGACGAGATGTTCGCCCGCATCGAGGCCCTCGAACGGGCACCACGCGCCGACATGCCCGAGACGTTCCAGCGGGCGCACACCTGGACCTTCGGCTCTACCGGCGACATCTCGTGACCGCCGTCCCGCACCCCGCCCCAGTCGTCGAGCCGTCGACCGAGAGACTCTTGGCGCAGGCCGCGGCCCGCATCGAAGCCCTCGAACGGCGCCGCCGGGCCGACCACGACGACTTCGATACCCACTTCGCGTGGATCGCCGGGGCCTCGCTCTCGCCTGACCCTGTGCCCGACTGGTCGGAGTGGCTGATCGACGGCCCTGTCGGGTTCTGGCCGCTCATCAACGACCTGCTCGACGTGTCCGGGAACGACCACCACTTGGTGCTCTCGTCTGGCTCCTACGTGGTCACGGGCGGCCTCACCGGTATCGCCGAGTTCACCACCGGCCTCTCGTTGGCCTCTGGCTCAGACTGGACCGTCGAGGCCACGATCAACTGCAACGTGGACGACTTCGCCATCTACGGCTTCGGCGAGGTCGTCGTGGCCGACGGCGACGAGCCCGGACCCGGAGCCGGGTTGACCGCCAGTGGTGGTTCGGGTGGTGGGCCGCTGCGTTTCGGTGCACGCGCGACGTCGGGGCCGACGACCGCCGCCCCCTACGAGGGGACCTCGGTGCCCCACGCCCTCGCCATCACCTACTCCGGTGGTGTGACGAAGCTCTACGTGGACGGCCTCCTCGTCGACACCATCACCGGTGGTAGCGGTGCTACCGGTGGTGCGTTCCGCTTCGGTGGCTTCGGCACCGCCATCGTGTTCCCCCAGCGCAAGAGCTACGTCGCCATCTACCCGACGGCGCTCACCGCCGACCGCATCGCCGTCCACGCTCTAGGAGCCTGACCCGTGGCCCGCATCTCCGAGCGCATCCGCCACCGCCAAGGCTCCCTCCTGGTCGACCTCCACGCCACCTGCCAGGCGCCCCCGGGCACCGACTACGCCATCGACCTGTGGTACGCCCCCCACGGTGGCGAAGCTGGCACCCAGGTCGAGACCGTGACGATCCTCGCCGGTGAGACCTACGGGTTCCGCTCGCTCGACGGCCAGAAGATGCTCCCGTTCGACTCCGAGGTGTGGCTCTCCGAGCCGGACTCGGGGCGCCCTGCCGGGCTGGCGGTGACGGTCGGGTTCGACCGTCCGACCGTCTGACTGCATCCCCCTTTTCGACCGCTTACCCCTGACGCTGGGAGCACCATGCCCGCCACTTACGACCTGACCGCGTACCGGGGCGACTCGTTCACCCGGCGGTTCACGTTCGTCGACGCCCTCGATGCGCCTATCGACATGTCGGCGGGGACGTGGGCGGCCCAGATCCGCACCCACACTGCGGCCGCGGCGGCGGTCGACTTCGACGTGGACGTGTCCTCGGCTGCCACGGGGGTGGTGACGATCTCGCTGGGCCCGTCTGCGACGGCAAGGGTGGTGGAGGGCGTGTGGGACCTCCAGCACACGGTGAGCGCCGACTCGGTGGACACGGTTCTCGAGGGTGCGTTCTGCGTGTCCGGGGACGTGACCCGATGAGCGCCGAGGACGTGAGGGTCCGCATCACCGACGAGGTCACCGTGGTGGCCACCGCTGCGACCGGTCCCACGGGTGCCACGGGTGCTCCCGGTGCCGATGGTGCTGATGCCGTCTATTCGGATGCGACGCCGGCTGCTCTCGGCGTCGCCGCCCCCGGGACAGCGGACCTCGCTGCCCGCGAGGGGCATGTCCACCCGATGCCGACACCGGGCGAGGTGGGCGCCGATCCGGCTGGCACCGCGGCGGGGCTGGTCACTGCGCATGTCGATGACACGACGGCGGCTCATGATGCGTCGGCGGTGTCGGTCGATACGTCGATGTGGGGGCTGTCGACCGATGTCGAGGCGGCGCTCGCCGAGGTGTATGCGGACGGGGTCGACCGGGTGACGGCGCTCCCCGAGTTGGCGGACGGCATCGGCACCACTCTCGACTTGGCGACCCCGGGGTTCGCAAAGCTCAACCGAGGGATCTTGGCCGCGGCGCAATCACCGACCTCGGTCAACACGACCACCGCTGAGACCGTGTTCCTCTCCGAGACTTTGCCTGCCGTCGACAACGTGAATGAGCGGCGGCTGCGGTTCATGATCTCGGGGGCGTTCACGAACAACTCTGGGTCGTCGGCAACGCTGACGCTGCGGCTCAAACATGCAGGCGGGACCGTCGCAACATGGACGTGGGCGACGGTCCCGACCTCTGCATCGACGCGGGCGTTTTCGATCCGTGGCGAATTGCAGGTCACCACCTTCGCGCCAGGATTCACGCTGCTCGTTGGTGCGCTGTCGGGTGTGCTGTCGGGTGCCCCGGCGGGGACGGTCGCTGACTTCGGGACCCGAACCGCCGCCAACCAGGCCGTGTTCTTCACCGACGGCACGGATCTGGCGCTGACCGTAACGGGGCAGATGTCTGTGTTGCACGCGAACACGAACCTGACCGGCGGGCTGATAGGGATAGAGGTGATCGGGTGACCCGTGCCGCCGTCCGGGCCCCTGACCTTGAGGGGACCCGGGTCGTGTTCGACGGTCAGTCGCTGTGCTTGTGGCCACCTGCCATGTTGACCACGGACGGTCGCGGCCCGTTCCCGCCCCGGTTCATGCACGGCCTCGGCATCCCGTGGGAGACGGTGGCGCTCGGGGACCACGCCTGGGGCTACGAGGGGTCGGGTGATCCGCTCCACCTGTGGACGACCATCGAAACCCGCCTGTTCCCCCAGGTCCGGTCCGGCTATGACGATACCCTGATGATGCTGGGCGGGTCAGCCGACATCTACCGGGACCACCGGACCGGGGCCGAGGTGTTCGCCCGTGCCGTCGCCTACTCCCAGGCCGCACGGGACGCCGGGTTCGATGCGGTGTGGGCGGCGACGATTCCCCCGTTCGCTGGTGCGCTCGCTCCGACCGCCGACGATCTCCAGGCCCGCCTCGATCACAACGCCCTGATGATGGCGAACGTCGACGGCCATTTCGATGCGGTGATGGACGTGTCGGTTGCCCCGCTCGATGACCCGACCGATACCGCCTACTACGTCGACCAGATCCATTGGACGACCGCTGGCGCCAAGGCTGCCGCCGAGATCATCGCCACCGTCTGGGCCGTTCCGATCTTCCCGTGACCCCACCTAAGAGGAGAACCACCCATGTCCACCCGTGACCTCGCCCTCGCCTTCGTCGCCGTCGTAGCGATCATCGCCACGTCGTGGCTACTCCACGACGGCACCGGAGCCGACGCCATCGCCCCCATCATCGCCCTCGGCGGTGTCGCTATCGGCCGCATCTCCGGGGCCAACTCCCCCACCCCCGACCCCGCGGTCCCCGCAGCGATCGACGTGGACGCCTACGAGGCGCACTGATGGATTACATCGCTGCCAGGCTGATCGGGGGCCGACAGTCTACGGTCAACCGCATCGTGATCCACGGCACCTCGTCCGCGTGCAAGCGCGGCGGGGCCAGAGGCAACGCCGCCTGGTTTCAGAACGCGAAGGCCCGAGGGTCCGCGCACTACGTCGTGGACCCCGGCGAGATCGTCCAGTGCGTGCCTGAGGACCGCGTCGCCGCCCACGCGCCTCCCAACACCGGCAGCATCGGCATCGAGCTGTGCGACCCGAACGCCGGCGACCCGCTCCGCTGGTACGACCCGCCCCACACCGAGATGCTGGACCGTGCCGCACCGCTGGTGCGCGGCATCGCCGCCCGTCACTCCGTGCCGCTCGTCTGGATCGACCACCGTCAGATCCTGGCCGGGCAACGAGGCATCACCTCCCACCACGAAGTGACCCTCGCCTACCACCAGTCCACCCACACGGACCCGGTCGGCTGGCAACCCGAGCTGCTCATGGTCCGGCTGCGTCACGTCTGGACGCCGATCTTCCCGGGCGCAGACGACCGCACCCGTGGCGGACACGACGTGGCCGAAGCCCAGATCCGCTTGCAGATCCTGGCTGCCCGCTGGCACGCCCCCGACGTGGACCCCGGTGGCGTCGACGGCATCCACGGACCCCGCACCGCCAAGGCCATCGAGGCGTTCAAGCGGCGCATTCAGGGGTTGCAGCGTGCCTCGGGCCAGCCCGAGTGGCCGTCGACGGACCCGATCATCGGCCCCGCCACCATCGGCATGCTCAGATGGTGGACCGGGCAGTGACCGGCGCAGAGGACATGCTCGATGACGCCCTCGGCGTGACTGTCACTCCCGAGACGACCGACGAGCTGCTCGAGCGGGCCGAGGCCCACGCCGCCAACCACTCCGAGTCGGCGTCCGTCCTCAGCGACCTGTGCGTGACGGTCCGGGCGTGGCGGGACATGGCGTTGCGCACCCTGCGAGGCGTGGTCGAATGATCGCGTTGATGGTCGCGGAGGCCCCGGACTGGGTGATCACCTGGCGCGACTCGGCGGTCACGATCGCTGCGATCTGCGGTGCCCTGGTGACGATCACTGCTGCCGCCCATCTACCTGTGGTGCGCATACCGGTGAGGTGGGTGGGCCGCACCCTGATCGGTCCCGCCGCCGAGGCCTACTGGCGGCGGGTGCGCTACGAAGCAGCCCAGGCGTTGTCACCTGAGCTAGTCGGTCTGGCGGAACGCCTCGGCGCCCACGGGGCGCTGCTGTCCCAGACCCGCGACGAGCTGGCCGACATGGTGGACCGGGTGACCCGGATCGAGCAGGACTGCACGGTGATCCGATCGAGTGCCTCGGACATCGCCGCCCACACGGCCACCGACCGCCGCCACGACGACCCCCCCGACTAACGACAGGCGGACCAGTGGGAGCACCCGCGACCACCAGCCCACAGCTGGCGGGCACGGGCGTCCTGGACCTGCTCGGGGGCCGATGATGCGTGGCGATAGCCGCCGTATCCGCCCCAGGTCCCATCGAGGAACTGCCACTTACCCGACGCCGTTGACCTCGGGTTCTCGGCGCGGATGTCGCCGCCGGACTCGCGCATCATCACCCAGCACGGGGGCAGGTCCCCGCCGCACTGACCGGACGGGTAGGTGACCCGTGCCCGTTCGATGGCGTCGGAGAGGGCGACGATCCGGGACCAGTAGGTGTCGATCCAGACCTGACGCCAGTAGGCGTCGATGAATGCCTGGATCTCGGCGGGGGCGTGTGCGGCCTGCACTTCCGGTGCGGCCTCGGTCCAGTGGTGGATCGGTGCGGGCTGGCAGGATGCGAGGGCCAGCGCGGCGAGGGCGGATAGGGCTGCTCGTTTCAGCATCCGTCTAGGTTACGGCATCGTGACGGCCTGTGTCTGTTAGTCGCCCTTGCGCCGCTTGTAGAGCTCGCGTTGGTACTCGGACCACGCCGCCCGGCACGCCTCGCACGGTGGCTCACCGTGGCGCTGGTGGCGCTTGTAGGCGGCGACCGTGCCGCACGGTTGGGAGACGGGAGGCCCGGACCTGCCGGGCTCCCGTCCCTCGGCGATGGCCTTGGCTGCTCGTCGCTGGCGCTGGTACTCGGCGGAGTCGGTCACGAGGGGGTGTAGTGGGAGCGCACCCACTCGGCGGGGGCGAAGTAGTAATCCCACGAGGCCCACTCGGATGACGGCCACGTGTCCGCCAAACTGAGGTACTCGACGGGCGGAGCACTCCGCCATTCACACTCGGTGTCTCGGGTATGCCAGCACACCCCATGCTCGTAGGCCATGTCGGCGAGGTCTGGATCCAGAATGGGCCACAGGTCGGTGGGGGGGGTTTCGGTGGTGGGGTTCTTGGTATGGGTCGAAAGCAACACCCACTCGTCGTGCTCCCCGAGGGACCCCGAGGTGAGGAGCCACTGAACGTCGACCTCATGGGGGATCAGCTCCCGCAGTTGGCGGATCGTCAGCTCAAGGGTCTCGGTTTCGATGTCGCGGACGCCGTCCTCGTCGGGGGTCCCGTAGCCCGTGACGTGTGAGATGCGGTAGGTGGTGGTGGGGTTCTCGGTGTCGTTCATGAACTTATCTAACCACGAACCCGACAACTCGTCAACCCCTAACCCGAACATTTCTGAGCAGGGAGAAACAATGCCCACCACCGATCGCAAGTCAGCGACCATCACCGTCTACCGGCGTCGCACCCTCGCCCGAAACCAGCGATGGGGGTGGCGCATGGTCGCCGCCAACGGCCGCACCATCGCCACCAGCGGCGAGGGATACGCCAACAAACGGGAGGCCGTCGACATGGCCTGCGCCGTGACCTCCGGCGACTACGACACGGTCACCACCATCGAGACCTGACCGTCCGGCCCTCTCCCGCCGACGGTCAGCCGCCCCGCCCCGCTCCCCGCCCGCCCCGGGTCGAGTGGGGCGGGGCTTCTTCGCGTTTTGGGGTCAGATCGTGGGCACCCTAGGGACCCTCTCGTTGACGTTCCGTCACTACCTCGGGGTCCACGTCGGCCAGCAGGCACTCCGACGAGCACCACACCCGCCCGCTGCGGTCGTCCACCCATCGCGGCCAACACTGGGACCGGCAATGCGCACACGTCCTCACGACGCCGCCCGATCGTCGCCGTCGGCCAGGTGCTCCACGGTGAGCAGCAACGGCCCCACCCGATCGAGGGCGAGCTCGGCGTTACGTTCGTCGATGTCGATGCCGATGGCGTCACGGCCGTGGCCGGTCGCCACCATGAGCGTGGTGCCCGATCCGGCGAACGGATCGAGCACGACACCGGGCCGCCAGTCGTCGTGGCCGCAGTCGGTCCAGCCGATGGTCTGCGTTGTGCGGGTAGCACGATTATCTCCACCGACGGGAGCAATGGTTCCATCATTCGCCCCTCCTCGGCCGTAAGCGGAACGGCCGGAAACTTTGTCGCCAGAGGAATCCACGTACTCCGGTTCGCTGCTGATCCGCCGCGAGGGTTCGCCGCAGGTGCGGCACACCTTGAGCGGGACCATCGACTTGATCGGCTTCTCGCACAGCGCCGGGGGATACACGGCGTAGTGGCTGCCCGCGTAGGGGGCGGTCGGGATGACCCACGTGTCCAACGGCGGGGCACCCGCGGGGTGTGCCTCCGTAGCTCTAACCCCGCCACCGTCCGGCCCCAACCGTCCGGCGCTAGGGGCACCGTTGCCGACCTGCTCCCGCTTGTGCTCCGTCCGCACTGCGTCGAGGTCGAAGTACCGTTTCCCGCTGGTGCAAGCGATCACCATGTCCGACGTGGCCGGTCGGAACTTATCGCCCAACGCCCCCACTGGAGGATTCGGGCGATGCCACCGCACCACGTTCCGGCACCGCCACCGCCCCGCCGGCGACGACTCACCGGTCAGCGGGTTCCGCCCGTAGGCGAGCGCCACCCGGTACAACTCGGGGATCATGCAGAGGGACTTCGGCAGAGGCCAGCCGGGGCCCTTGGTGGCAGCGATGGTGACCACCTCCGACTTGCCCGGGTTCTTGCCGGGGTCGGGGCCCTGACCACCACCCGCGTACGTGTCGCCCAGCTCCACGCAGATCGACCCATGCGGCGCCAACACCCGCCGCCACTCCGCGGTCAACGCCAGCAGCGTGTCCAAGAACGTGGCCGGGTCAGGCTCCGACCCGATCTCACGGTGCTTGTCCGGGTGATCCGCGGGCAGATACGACCGCAGCGCCAAGAACGGCGGCGAGGTCAACACCAGGTCGATCGACCCGGCAGGGATCGTGGCGAGCACGTCCCGCACGTCCCCCACGATGTAGCGGGCGCTCACTCCGTCTCCCCAGCGTCATGCCCGCAGTCGACACCCAGCATCTCCAGCAGGTGGTCGGCACGGACCTCTACGTACGGCGGCACATCGTAGATGCTGACCCTCCCGTCGCCCCTCGCGAGCCGCCTCGACCGGGCGAGCACGGGATTGTCCGGCCGGTCGCACCACTTGGCCCGCCACGCGATCTCACGGCGCGCAACCGACGCGTACCGGTCGCGCTCCTCGGGGGTCACGACGTGGCCCGCAGACGCCGGCTCAACTCCGCCGCCCGCTGCCTCGGCGTCATCCCACCGGAGAACCCGTGGTCCGATCTGAGCGTGTCATCCAGGCACTCGGCGCGCACCGTGCACGCCCGACAGATCGCCCGACATGCGGCGTAGTCGTTGACGCCCGTCGGCGGAAACCACATGGCGGTCGGGGTGTCCAGGCAGTTGGCCTCGTTACGCCACGACGGCCAGCGGGACTCGTCGGCGAGTGGTGGACGATCAGCTAGGACGAGTGGGGGAACGGTACTCACGACGTAGCCTCCACTTTCTTGCCGTCCACGTAGACCTGAACGCTTCGGCCCGTGGGCGACACCGAGATCTCGATGCGGCGTTCACCTACCAACACGATCATCTGCCGGCAGGTGCCCCTACCTGTGTCGAACGTGAACCACGTAGTGACCCCGAAGTCCCCTACGGGCGTCCAGCCCGCACCCAGCGCTCGGCTGATTTGGGCGTGTCTGTTCACGACCCCACCCCCAGCCCGTAGCGGGCGACCAGCGCGGCCTCGGCCCGCCCGTCGTCCTTCACCCGGGCGAACCGGTGGGACTCCGTCGGCCACAGCTCGCACGCCCGCTGACGACTCGTCGACTTGTCGGCCGTCACCCCCTCCGCCTTCTTCCATGCCTGTGGCGTCACGTGATGCACCGGCACCCGCAACGCACCCAACGCCCCCAACACGGCCCCGTAACCCTCGGCGAACGTCCACGTCGTGGCCACCCCCTGCTTCGGCATCGAGTGGACCTTCTCCACCCACGCCGCCCCGACCGTGTCCGGCGAGAAATCGGCCAACAGGTCCGCCACCTGCGCCCCCAACGCGGCACCCGTCACCGACGGCATGTCGACCACGTCGACCAGCCACCCGTCGGGGTGCAACAGGGCGAGGGCCCCGGACTTGCCCGGGTCGATCCCGAGGATGAGAGCGGTCATTGTTCGTCGCTTTCGTTGTTGATGTCTTGCCAGACGGACGCGTAGTACGCCTGCCAGTAGGAGCGGAGAAAGTCGTCATCCACGATCTGGTGATCTTCGATGGCGACATGGTCGCCGCCGTAGGTGACGACGCGGTCAGGGAATGCCCCGATGGCGAGCATCAGGCACAATGCGATCGTCGGCCAATGGCCGCGCTGGTAGCCCGGGCTCCAAAACCGCTGACCGTTGGTGTCGAGCCAGGCGTGAGCTCCCCATCGCTGCACGATGTACTCGCCCTCGGCGTAAATGACAGGCCACGTAACCTGGTCGATGAAGTCGATGGCTCTGGCGATGTCGTCGTCGGACACGTAGAGGGCGTGGATCTCGGCGGTGATACTCACGGCTCGCACCCTTCGTGAAAGGCGGCACCGTCGACGAGCGTGATCCGCTGCCCTGGGTAGATCGCCAGGTTGCACCCGGTACACCAGCCGCTGAACTTCGCCGGGAACACCCGCGACGCATCGCGTGCGACGGCGCGTTCGCGGGCGATCATGTCCCGATGGCACGGCGGGCACGAGTGCGGGTCGTCGTCGTGCGGGCACAGATCGCCCGTCACGGCGTCGTCTCCCACAGCAGCGCCGCCAAGAACAGGGCGACCACCCACACGGCCACCCACAGCAGCACCGTCCACGACGGCCACGTGACCGCCATAGCCGCCGACGGGACCGCCACCATCACCACCAGCCACGCCCGCCTCATGACTGGCCCCCTTGGTGCAGGATCGCCCACGCCTGGTGGGCCTTCCACGCGTCCCACGCGACGTCGAAGCTGACGACGGTGGCACCGGCCCAGCCGCATCGACACGTCGGCCGATAGCCGCTGCGCTCGTCGCCCTGGACGTGGGCCTCATGGATGATGACCCTGTTCATGACTTCGCCTTTCGGTGTTCTTGGTGGGCGTCGATCACCACGTCGGCGTCGAAGCTGAGGCCGTAGATCCACCGACAGCCCGTGCAGGACGCCCACCACGACGCCGGGACCCGCTCGCCCTCCACCTCGCGGAGCCGGATTCGGTGCTGTGTGGCGGTCACGACTCGTCCTCGGCCAGCACCTCGACGGTGCCATCGGGGGACGACACCTCCGTCCAGCCGCAACCGGCGAAGTAGACCCGTGGCTCGCTGCCTACGATCTTCGTGACCCACTTGATGACCTCGCCGTTCGGGTCCTTGCGACCCACGGATACCCACCAATAGACCCGCTCCGTCTTGGGCTTCGGTGGCAACGGGTAGCGGGCCTGGACGATCGTTGCCCAAGCCCAGTGGCCGACGTAGAACCACAGGTCGTCGGGCCTGCCACGGGCCTCGGTCATGCCAGCAGCCCTGGCATCGTCGGACGACCCGTACCAGGTCGGCCTCCCGTCCACCACGGGGCCGGGCGTCATGCCCTCCGGGGTGGCGGTGGCGTCCTCGATCGGCAGGAGGCGACGTGAGAGGTACCCGTGCTTGCCGGGAGCGTTGTCCAACCCCCGGTAGTCGATGGCAGTTGCGGACTCGTCCCTCCACTTGCCGTCTGGGTGGAGCCACTGCACCACCCCGCCGGCCTCGACATGGAGGGCGCACTCCTCCCACGTCGTCGCCATCTTCGGTTCGGTCGTCGTCATCGTTGCTCCCTCTGGTTGTGCCCTCGTCCGATGGCCGTCATCGCATCGTGGTGGCGGCGCATCGACGCCGGCATCCGTGGCCGGGTCCGCACCGCCCAGGTGGCCCACACGGTCAGAACGACCCAGCCGACGAGGACCACCAGCAGGTCGGGAGTCTGCGCCATGGCGGTCACGACTCGACCTCGTAGAACTCGCCTCGCTCGTTGACCCGGTACGGGGTGTCGGGCTTGATGCCGCCCTCCCCGACATAGCCGACCGCCCGCCGGGACCGTGCCCCGTCGCGCCAGGTGATGATGAGCGTCCCCCCACGGCCGGCGGTGGCGGTGCCCCGGTCCCCGGCGGTGGCGGTGCCCCTGTACCCGACCGTGGCGGTGCCGTCGTCCCCGGCGGTGGCGGTGCCGTCGTCCCCGGCGGTGGCGGTGCCGCGGTTCCCGGCGGTGGCGGTGCCCTTGTACCTGGCTGTGGCGGAGCCCTTGTACCCGGCGGTGGCGGTGCCCCCGTACCCGGCGGTGGCGGTGCCCTCGTAGCCGGAGGTCGATGTCCCCCAGTAGCCAGAGGTCGATGTCCCCCCACGGCCGGAGGTCGACGTCCCACCGTAGCCGGAGGTCGATGTCCCCCGGTTGCCGGAGGAATGACGCCCGTAGACGACCGGCAACCCGGCCGCACCGTGAGCCATCAGGTAGTCGACGGCCTCGTCACGGGTCCCGTGGTGACGGACCCGCCCCGCACGGAACCGCACCTTGTGCGCCCGGTCAGGGTTCGCCACGTCGCTGGGGTCGACCGCCACCACCAACCACACCGCGTCGGAGTCAGGCGACAACAGCCCGGCGTCACCGCACCCCCACAGGAGGCCATGCAGCCCGCCGCCACACTCACGGCCCGGGTCCGGGTCCCAATCAGGGGCGACCGTCTCGACGGTCTGATGCCACCGGAATCCGTCACGGGACCGCCAGTCGGCGTCGACGGTGCGCAACACCAGGTACTTGCCGTTGGCCGTCATCGGCCATGTCGTTGTCGTAGTCACTTCTCGACCTCCCATTCGTTGGCCCGCGCCCGGAAGGCGCCGAGCATCGCCTCGTAGTCGGCCTTCCACCGCTTGCGATCCGCCTTGTCGGCGTCGGGCCATGCCTGCTTCGACTTGGCGATACGTGCCGCCAACTCGTCACAGGTCCCGTCCCAGCATCCGGCGACGATCCGGTGACCGCCACCGACCGTGCGATGCAGGGTGACGGTCCGATCCTCCGAGCCGACCGGCCCGTAGGTTAGGTAGTGGCGGCTCGTCAGGACCCGGGCGTCCCCGCCGATCCGGGCGTCCCCGCCGATCCATGCGTCCCCGCCGATCCATGCGTCCCCGCCGATCACGGCGTCCCCGTCGACCCGGGCGTTCCCGGTGACCCGGGCGCCCCCGCCGATCACGGCGTCCCCGTCGACCCGGGCGTTCCCGGTGACCCGGGCGCCCGGCGCCACATTCGCAGTGTCAGCGACCAGCCCGCCACCGTTTGGATGGCGGTGGTAGCCCCTCGGTAGCACCACGGCGGTCACGATTCGGCCTCGCCCTGCTCGTACTGCTGGTCGGCAGCCACCGACCGGGCCAGCCTCGACGCCCGCTCCAGGGTGTCGGCCAGCGCCGCCATGTCATCGGCGTGGATCGCGATGGGGCCGAGGTCGACCCACCCGCCAGGGGTCCGGCTGTGGCGCCCAACGTCGAGCGTCAGGTCGGGGTTGTCGTGCAGGTGCAGTGTGTAGTTGTGGCCGGGGTTCATGACTCGGTTTCTCCCTGTGTCGACGAGCTGGTTAGAGGGTTCGGTTGGGGCGGGCGGGTGCCGACATCCACCGGTCGAAGGCACGCAGCCCCAAGACAGCCCCGGTGGCGGTGGCGACGATCACCACCGACACGACCAAGGCCACCTCAGCGGCGACACGACGGACGGTCATACCTTCATCTCCCTGTTGCACTCCGTTGCGGATAATCGGGTGGCACCGGTAGCGACCGGCCGCCAGGTTGCTCGGCTCCTCAACCGGCCACGAGTGCTATCCCCGTGACCCCAACGAGGACCAATGGTCCAGCCACCCGGCGCTGGCGCCGCTCGACCTCGGCGGCGGGAGCCAAGGGAGCAGCACCAGCGCCCGGCATCCGGGCCCCAGTCGTGGACTAGGTGCTCACGACGCCACCGTCTCAGGGAACCACGACCGCAGCGTCTCATGGGTCACGTCGATGCCAGTCAGGTCCCGCAGCTCGGCGGCGATCTTCCGCCACGACACGCCCTGGTTCCGCCTGTCGGCCACCAGTTCTTCGAGCGGGCCTGCATCACCGAGGAGCCGATCGGCTGCCGTGTGGAGGGTGGTTTGGGTCATGTCGCCATCATGGGGTCCCCCTCATCGGCTGTCAAGTCCCAAACCGGAGTATTGACAGGTGGCGTGTCCGGGTCCATGATGACCCCCGACCGGACACCGCGGATTCAGGGGGCACCATGACACCAGCAAGAGACATCGTCGGCGACGACAAGGCCGAAGCCGCGGCCGACCACCTCGCCACCGCGTTCGACGCCGCCCAGGTCGCCGACGCCGCCGAGATCATCGCCTGGCTTGACGAGACAGCCCCCGACGGCACGTTGACCACCTCCGTCCTCGCCGCTGGATGGGACGACTTCGACTGGCGGCTGATCGGCGAAGAGGTCGGGGTGCCCACGCCGGTCGGCACCCGCAACCACGTGGTGCGCCTCCTGGCGGAGTCCGGGCGATGAGCGCCACGGCGCCGATCATCCTCGACGACGACACCGACAGGCCGTTCACCATCCCGGCATGCGCCGACACCGACCAGGCCGCCCTTCTCGCATGGGCGCACGACAACCCCATCGACAAGCCCCGCCCCGTAGTCGAGGACGGCCGCTACGTTCTCACCGACCCGGCCACCGGTGAGCCCCGCAAGTGGACCCGAGTCACCACCTTCTGCGACGACGCCGAGAACGGCGACTACGCCGCATGGCGAGACGGCATGCTCGTGCGGGGCTTCGCCATCGACCCGACGCTGATCGAGCGGGTCCGCTCCGAAGAGGACGCCTGGAAGGCGTACGCCGCCATCGCCGCCGAGGCCACCCGCCAGGGTGGTGGCTGGCTCGCCGCCGACCTCGGCACCGCCCTACACACCGCCACCGAACACCACGATCTCGGCACCGGCCTGCGCCCCCCGTCGCCATGGGATGCCCACGTCGACGCCTGGGCCGCCGCCCTCGCCGAGCACGGCATCACCACCATCGACGGCTGGGCCGAGCGCTGCGTCATCAACACAGACGTGGACTGCGCCGGGACCCTCGACCGCCTCGCCGTGCTCCCCGACGGGCGCACCGTCGTCCTCGACCTCAAGACCGGCGGCAGCGTCCGCAAGATCGGCTACGCCGTCCAGGCCGCCATCTACGCCCGTGCTTCCGCTGCCTGGACCCCCGACGGCTACGAGCCGCTCCCCGAGGTCGACCAGACGTTGGCCCTCATCGCCCACCTGCCATCCAAGGGCAAGGGCTGCAAGATCCTCGACGTCGACATCGCAGAAGGGTGGGACGTGGCCCTTACCTGCCACGCCCTGCGCTCCTCCCGGTCGGTCAAAGGCATCTTCACTGAGCGCAAGCCCGCCCCCCAACTGCCCCTCTCCGCCCCCGTCGACATCGACCAGCGCAGCGCCAACGTCCGAGACGCCATCGCCGCCGTCAAGGACCAGCACCCCGGCAAACTCGGCACCATCTGGCCGACCGGCGTGGCGCCCAGGGGGCCATGGACAGCCGCCGACCTCGACGCCATCGAAGCCGCCCTCGCCACCCTCAACACGCCACCCGTTGCCGAGTCCGCCCCGAAGCCAGCCAAGGCCAAGCGGGCCACCAAGAGGGCGACGGCACCGCGCACCACCAAGACCGAGTGGCCCACCGTGGACGCCCAGCCGGTCACCCGCCCCGAGTGGACGGCCACCGACGACAGCCCGTTGGTCAGCGACGGCGACCACGCCGCACTCGTCGCCGCCATCGAAGCAATGGCCCCCGCTCATCGGGCGCTCGCCGCCGCCTGGCAAGCCACAGGACGCAGCCAGCAACGCTCCTGGGGCAACGTCCATAGCGGCAAGATGACCAGCCGGACACACGCGCTCAACCTCGCCGCCATGCGCTGCGCCACCGCCCTCCACGACGACGACGACCCCGACGCCCTCACCCGCGCCGCCTTGTCGCTCGTCATCGGCGAGGACGTGCAGCCGACGTGGCTCACCGGAGCCGTGATCGGCTCGCTCACCATCGACCAGGCCGTCCGCCTGGAAGAGATCGCCGCCAGCTTCGCCGCAGGCGACGACACGACGACCCGCCAACTCGGCGAGGCCGTCACCCGGGTCGCTTGACCCATCCATCAACCGACGATCACCAGGAGAACCCCCGACATGACCATCACCCTCGAAGAGGCAGGCACCACCCGCACACCCGTCCTGCGCCGCAAGCGCATCGGCGAAGAGTACGTCGGCGCCCTCGTGCGCACCACCCAACGCGACGTGCTCAAGCGCGACGACGCCACCGGCACGGACAAGCCCGTCCTCAAGGCCAACGGCAAGCCCCGCCAGGAGCTCGTCGTCACCCTCGTCACCATCTCGTCCACCATGGCCGCCGGGCTCGGCGAGGACGTCGCCGTCCCCGAACCGGGCGACATCGTGCGCTCCATCCTCAAGGGCGGTGGGTTCGGCCAGTGGATCGAGGCCAACGGCTTGCTCAAGCCCCGACAGGTCGGCGACATCGTCACCCTCACCAGCGAGTGGGGCCAGGCCTACGACGCCCACGGCGCCCCCACCGGCGACAAGCTGACCACTCAGGCCCAGCTCGACGCCGTGCCCCGAGAGCGCTCCCTCGGCGTCTACGGGTCCGTGGCCATCCGCCGCGCCACCCCCGCTGAAACCGAGTGGGTCACCGCTGCCGAGACGGCCTACCACGCCGCCCAGCCGGTCGTGGTCCTCGACGACGACTCGTTCTGATCTCCGGCGTGACGAGGTTTCCCCTGGCCCCGTCACGCCGGACAGAGGACCCCACCCCCAGGATCAGCCTGGCATCGCCGTCGTGGGCGAGGTGGGGACGATGACCACTCCGTACTACTCCGACGACTACGTGACGCTCTATCACGGCGACGCGCTCGACGTGCTGGGCCAGCTCGACGCGGCCGTCGACGCCATCGTCACGGACCCGCCCTACGCCTCAGGTTCGCGCTCTGAGGCCAAGCGGGTGTCATCCGGGGCGATGATCCGCGGTGAGCGGTTCAGGAATAACCCGATCGACAACGACCAGATGACCACCACCGGGTTCGTGTGGCTCATCCGTGAGACGGTGCTGGCTGCCAAGCCGATGCTGAGGTCGGGCGGGTCGGTCCTATCGTTCATCGACTGGCGACAATGGCCCACCCTCGTCGGCGCGCTGGAGACGTGCAATCTCCGCGTGCAGAACATGGTCGTGTGGGACAAGGGCGCCATCGGCATGGGCAACGGATTCCGCAACCGTCACGAGCTGATCTGCCACGCCTCCGACGGGGTGCCGATCATTGGCGACAGGGGCACGCCCAACGTGTTGGAGTTCGCCGCCGATGACCTCGTGATGCGGGCACAGAAGGTGCCGCCAGTCGACCACCCGAGTCCGAAGCCGGTACCACTGATGGAACGCCTACTGGCCGTCGTGTCGGCGCCCGGGGATCTCATCCTCGACCCGTTCTCAGGTGGAGGCGCCACCCTCGTGGCCGCCAAGCGAACGGGACGCCGGGCCATCGGCATCGAGTCGTCGATCGACCACTGCCACACGATCGCCGCCAGGTTGGGGTCGATCGAGCACTCCACGGATGCTGCCGGGTCGCTGTTCGGTACGGCATCGTGATGACCGCCACAGACCCCGAGGGAAGCGACCCGCTCACCCTCGCTCGCCGTTACGCCGCCGTAGGGCTGCGGGTCTTACCCATCCCACCCGGGCGCAAACACCCCCCCATGACCGCCTGGCAAGACGCCGCCACCACCGACCCCGCCACCCTCGACGCCTGGTGGACCGGCCTCTACGCCGGGCACGGATGCGGGCTAGCACCCGACCAGCTCCCCGACGGACGCTGGTGGTTCGCCGTCGACATCGACCAGCACGGCATCGACGGCGCAGCCACATGGCAAGACCTCTGCGACGGCCACAATGGCGCACCCGTCACCGTCGAAGCCACCACCGGTGGAGGCGGCACCCACCTGATCTACGCCGCCCCCACCGAGATCCGCAACACCAAGCTCGCCGACGGCATCGACATCCGCGGCCACGGCGGCCAGATCGTCGCCGAACCCAGCATCCACCCATCCGGGCAGCCATACACGTGGATCGACGGGCAGGCACCGTGGGAGCACCCCATCGCCGACGCCCCCGGCTGGCTCCTCACCATGCTGTCCGAGCCAGCACCAGTGGCGTCGCCCACGACACTCGACCGTGGCCCAATCGGTGACCGCCCCGGCGACCTGTGGGCCGCCGCCACATCGTGGGCCGACCTGCTCGCCCCCGACGGCTGGACACTCCACCACACCGACCCCACCGGTGAGCAGCACTGGACGCGCCCAGGCAAAGACACCCGCCACGGCACGAGCGCCACCGTCGGCCACAAGGGCAGCGACGTGCTCAAGGTGTTCACGTCGAGCCACCCCACCCTGGACGCCGAGGCCACCTACACCAAGCTCGGCTACCTCGCCGCCACACGCCACCAGGGCGACCACGCCGCCGCCGCCAGATCCCTCGCCCAGCTCGGGTACCGCTCAGAGACGCCCACCCCCGGCGCCATCGTGCTCGCCGGGCCGGGCACAAAGGCCGCACCAGCCCATCCGTGGGAACCCCCACACGGGCTACCCGCACCCGACCCGCCCCCCACCTTCCCGCTCGCATCCCTGCCCACATGGGCACAAGCCCATGTCGTCGCCGTCGCCGAGCAAGTCCAGGTCCCCATCGACGCCTCAGCAACACTCGCCATCGGGGCACTCTTCGCCGCCGCCACCGGGCGAGCCAACGTCCACGTCTCGGACTCCTGGACCGAACCCGTCTGCGCCTACCTCGTGATTGCCATGCGCTCAGGGGCAGGCAAGAGCCCCGCCGAGAAGTACGTCGTCCGCTGGCTCCGAGACTGGCAGCGCGACCGCATCGAAGCCGCCCGCAACGCCCACGACGATGCCGCCCTCGGGCTGCGTCACGCCCGCAAGAAGCTCGCCAAGCTCGAAGGCGGCATGGGGGAGATGTCCGACCTGCTCGCCGCTGCCGCCGAGGTCCGCACCGCCGAAGCCAACATGCCCACCCTGCCCAGACTTCTCGCCGACGACGCCACCCCCGAAGCCGTCGCCGGGCTGCTCGCCGCCCACGAACAACGACTCGCCATCCTCTCCACCGAAGCAGACCTGTTCGACATGCTGCTCAAGGGCAAGCCCGGCCAACGCCAGAACATGAACGTCTATCTCAAGGCGTGGGGCGGCGACTCCTTCACCCGCGACCGCAAAGGCGGCAACGAGACGGGCCCCGAATGGTCCGAGCTGACCAACCCGCACATGACCGTGTCCGTCGCCGTCCAACCCACCGTGCTCGCCAGACTCCAGGCCGACGACGAACTCGTCTCCCGCGGGTTCGCCGCACGGTTCATGTTCGCCCTGCCCGCCGACATGATCGGCAGGAGGGACCAGACCAAGCGGTTCGGCGGCGGCAAGGTCGCCACCGAACCCGCCTACAACGCCACCGCCACCGCCCTCGCCGACAGATGGGCCACGTGGGCCAACCCCGCCGACCTCCGCTTCGACCAGCACGGGGCTTCCCTCCTCGAGGCCTTCCTCGTCGAGATCGAACCCCAGCTCGCCGAAGGCCAGCCACTGGCCGGCCTCGCCGAGTGGGCCAACAAGCTCCACGCCACCATCGCCAGATACGCCGGCCTGCTCCACATCGCCGAAGGACGAGACACCACCGCCCCCATCGACGCCGACACCGTGGCCCGCGCCATCGACCTCGGCCGATACTGGCTCGGACACGCCACCGCCGTCCTCGGCCTCGCCGTCGAGCACACCGTCAAGCAGGCCGAGATCGTCCTCGAATGGGCGGCCTCCAACGGTGCCCGATTCCGCCTCACCGACTGCCAACGGGCCATCCGCCGACCCGGCGAAGGACTCGACAAGATCGCCGATTTCGTGGCTCCGATCGAGCTGCTGATCGACCTCGGATGGGTCCGCCCTGTGGATAACTCCGACTGGCGGGCTGATGTCGGCGTGAAGGGCGCAAAGTCGCCCGACTTCGCTCTGTGGCCGGATGCCGTCGGAAAACCACTCTCCGCATTTGTTTCGCGTGCTCAGAGCTTCGCGTGTATGGGAGAGTGCAACTCTCTTTCTTCTCACCCACTTCCACTTCCCATTCCTAATCCACGCGAAGCTCTGAACACGCGAAACTCCGAAGCGCCCCACCCTGTGGATAACTCGACTCACCCTGTGGATAACTCTGGACCCGCAGACGAGGACGGGCTCTTCTGATGACCGCCAACGCCGGCACCCGGATCGCCGCCAAGCGGGCACGCCGCAAGGGCGCCGTCGCCAGACTCCTGGCCGACGCCGACGAACTGGACGCCATCGCCTCCCGCGCCACCGAGGCCGCACGACAGAAGCGGCTCACCGCCCACCAGCTATCGCACTACGAGCTCGACATCAACGACCTGAGGGAGACGACGTGACCTGTCATTGCGGATATTGCAAAAATTCTTCCAACCCGAACTACGAACTTCGTCAGCGACTCATCGGGTGGTCGTTCCGCTCATGGCGTGGCATTCGTCTCGTTGGCTGCGGGTGGGCATGGAGCAAGGAACGTGCCGAAACGGAGGCGCAGCGAGCGTGCGGGTGGGTGAAATGAGGCCCGAGTACCGCACCCGCGCCCTCGACGTCGCCCACGCCCACCTGGTGTGGCTCACCGCCCAGCCGTCCCCGTTGGACGCCGCTCTCGACGTGCTCGCCGACGTGGACGCCCGCACCGCCATCGCCACCGGGTCCCGTGATGGCACCGGACGGCGCGCCCTCGGCTCCCACTCGGACCCCACCGCCACCACCGCCACCGCCCGCGCCGAAGTGGCCATCGCCGGGCAACGCACCGCCAAGGCCATCCACGCAGACATCGACCTCGTCACCATCACGGCACGACGACTGCGCGCCATCATCGGAGGGACACCACCCACAGGCACCGGCGCCGCACGGGCACTCGCTGACATCGGATGGTGCCTGACCGCCCCCCACACCGTTGAGGCGTGGACATCCGACGACGCCGACCTGATCGACGAGGTGGACCACAGGTGCGACGTCCTCGCCCGCCAGAGCGCCGTGCTGCGCACCAGGGTCGAGACGGTGCTGCGTCAGGCGCTGCGCCCAGCCGAGCCCAAGCCGGTGCAGCAGGCGATGAGAGGGTGCGTGTCCTGTGCTCGCGACGGCGGCTACTTCGAGCCGATCGCCGAGGGCCGCTACAGCGACCTGTGCCGCACCTGTGGTGAGTACCGGGCAGCCGAGGGCCGCACCTTGCCGCTCGGCGCCGTGCGCTCCATGCACTCCCACGGCAAGCTCACCGCCAAGGCCATCGCCGACGCCCTGCGGGCCGAACGGACCAAGCCCAAGCGTCAGCGTCACACCGCGTGACGCTGAAGTGTGCTATACCTTCCATGATTCGTTGACTGCGACCCGTGCCCACCGGTGCGGGTCGCTTCACGTTACGGGGGTGGATCCCATGCATCTACTCGCCCGCCTCCACCGCTGCCTCGTCGACATCACCCTCGACATGATCGTCCCACCGTGGGCCGTGCGAGCCGGTCACCTGCGCCCCCCGGCCGGGCACCACTCATGGGACCGACCCGGACACACCCCCACCCCCCGTGCCTAAGCGCACTGGACGCCCCTGGCAGCGAGTCAAGGCCCAAGTCATCCGCAGAGACGGCGGCATATGCCACCTCTGTGGACGACCCGGAGCCGACACCGCCGACCACCTCACCCCCACCACCCACGGCGGCGCCCTCTACGACCCCACCAACCTCGCCGCAGCACACCACGACGTGTGGCCCCACTGCAACCGGGTGCGAGGCGACCGACCCATCGACACCGCCCGCACCGCCATCGCCACCATCATCGCCAACCGAGAGGGCGTTACGAGCGGCTGGGACTGGTGAAGGGGTGGGGGAGGACCCAAAGTCCCCCTGACCTGGAGCGTCCTCCGGCGTGAGTACGTGGCGCTCCTGCCAGCCCACCAGTTACCCCGAGATCACCTACCGCTCCGCCTACGCCTCATGCATGGAGGCCGCGGCCGAGGGCCGTCGCCTTGCACGCACGATCTACCCGACAGGCGTAGACGAGAACCTCGACCTCACCTACGGCACGGCATGCCTGGCCCTCACCGGCGAGATCACCTACAGCGACCCCAACACGTACCGTCTGGCCGTGCTGCTCGCCGACAAGGTCTGTCCCGGCGACGTGGAGAACATGCGTCCGGCCTGACCTTGGGGGCCACCGATGCCCTCGAAGCTCACACCATGCGCCACCCCAGGCTGCCCCGTCCTCACCGACGGACGCCACTGCCCGACACACACCGCCTCCCATCGCCGCACACAAGCGGCCGGACGACGCCGGGCCGGTGACCCGTCCATGACCGTCTACTCGACGGCAGCATGGCGCCACACTCGGGAACGCCAACTACACGACCACCCCGACTGCGCCCACTGCGGTGCCCCCGGCGGCCACGTCGACCACCGCACACCAAGACAGATCCTCGTCGCCCTCGGGATCCACACCCCCGACGACCCACAGTGGCTACAGACACTCTGCGCCTCATGCCACAACCGCAAGACAGCAACCATCGACGCCCCCCTACTCGCCAGGCTCAAGGCCGGCG
>OFRC01000089.1_pt1 | contig 30491 bp, 44 predicted proteins | sample 1543051 | NCBI WGS metagenome assembly OFRC01 (sample SAMN07774231, study PRJEB24372) | wastewater metagenome
TTCGGTGATATGATAGACAGCATCGGGTATGACCGTGCGCTGGAAGTTCTAAAATTCTACTTCGACACGCAGCGGAACAACTACACGACAAACAATTTATTCAATACGTTCGACAAGTTGGATTTGGCGATTACGCAGCGTGACCAAGATAGGGCCAGACGTGAAGCGACAAGAAAACTGACAGAACTGAGAGTACAGGAGTGGGATAGAGAACATGAATCTAGAAGCACAGGTAATCAGCGCGGTATGCGCGAATAAGGATATCTCAGCAGTTTTCGCAGAGGGCACGGACGAGTTGTTCACCACGCACAAGGATGTGTGGAGCGCACTCAAGAATTATTACTACAAGTACAAGTCAATTCCTGACGTAGCGATCTTAGCGGATCGCTACCGTGATTTTGAGCCGGTAGAGGCACCCGGAGTCACCGCGTTCTATGTCGAAAGACTAAAGGACGACTTCATCAAGGGCCGCGTCAACGACATTCTTAAGTCTGGCAATCTCGCCCTGAGAGGCGACAGCCCCGCGCGGGTGCTTGAAGAAATCCAGAAAGAACTGTCGTCTCTGAACAAGTTTACTGCGAGCGTGCGCGACCTTGACATTAGCGATTTCGCCAGCGCAGAGGATTACTACAGGGCTCAGGCAGAGCGCGCAGCGCTCATGGGCGGTAGCGTAGGAATTCCGACAGGGTTCAAGGCTATCGATACTGCATATCACACAGGAATGGCCGGTGGCCACTTGATCGTCGTCATCGGTTGGCCCGGTAAGGGAAAGACCTGGGCTACAGCAAAACTAGCCGCTAATGCCTGGAAGCAAGGCTTTAAGCCAATGATCGTCAGTCTAGAGATGTCTCCCGAAACCATGCGTGATCGTATCTACACGGTGCTTGGTGAAGGACAGTTTAAGAATTCACAACTTACCAGGGGAGAGGTCAACATCGATGATTTCCATGCGTGGGGTAAGCGCAGTTTCGCGGATAAGGATGGCTTTATCATCGTATCTAGCGAGGGAATATCTGATGTTACTCCAAACACTGTCCAGGCAAAGATAGACAGGCACAAGCCAGACATCGTGATCTGCGACTATCACCAACTGTTTATGGATAATCGTAAGTCTGATCAGATGACCGCCCGCGCCATGAATATCAGCCGGGAATTCAAACTGCTTGCTGTGAGCAACAACATCCCCGTAGTCGATATCACGGCTGCTACAATGGAGGAAACCTCCGACCAGAACGATCCACCGATGCTGAATCAGGTGGCCTGGTCAAAGGCCATCGAGTATGATGCTGATATGGCGTTCGCGGTTCACCGCACACCGGACACGAATGTATTTGAAATGGTTAGTAGAAAGATGCGGCACGGAAATGAATTCGATTTCTTTGTAGAATGGGACATAGATAGCGGAATCTGTGACGAAATCTACACACCGTAGAATCGACATGTGGTATAATAGTCACATGAAGAAGTGTAAAGTGTGTCTAGTCTGGAAGTCGTTAGAAGATTATCCAAATGATAAGAGTCGGTCTGATGGCAAGCATCCCTACTGTAAGTTATGTCGGTCAGAACAAAACAAGAAATATATCCAGGCTGACCCGGCCCGGAGGGAAAAGCGGCGTCGGCGCAGTTACGAATGGAAACTAAAAAATCCAGAAAGATATAAACTCCTTATTAATAGATGGAAGGCAGATAATGGCGAAAGAAAAGCATTTCTGGATAAAAAATCACAGTTATGGACTCACTATCGTCTCACAGTGGAAGATTATCTAGAAATGGTTGATAGTCAGAAAGGGCTGTGTGCGGTATGTGGAAGCGGCGGCAGGTTATATGTTGATCACGACCACTCATGCTGCTCAGCAAACACTACCTGCGGAAAGTGTGTGAGAGGACTCCTTTGCCAAAAGTGTAATATGTTTATGCACTACATTGATGAGTATAGCCAGTTTATTACTCCTGCTCAGCAGTACGCAAAAGGTCGGGCCGGTGGAGGGCAATGACACACAAGAAAATAAAGCGATATCAGATCGACGGCCAGTTGGCAAGTGACGCTGATATTCTCCGTGCCCAGGCTCAGTACGTCAACATACTGTACTACGATATGCGTGGACAGGGATTTGTTCCTGTGCTAGACTTGTCCCCTGCCTGGTCAACGAGTTGGAACGGAAAGAATTATTCGTTCCTGCTGACAGTCCATGGCGTATATCTTGGCAAGGCTCGGGCAAAGAAAGTCTATGGAGTCATAGGCCAAAAAGAAATTCCGATGGAGTAGAATGTTGACAACCACGTATTCACCGCGACAGGTAAAAAGTGTGCTGGCCAACATCGGGCTTCGGGTCCAGTCTGAAACATGGAATGACTTTCTCTGTCTGTGTCCGTTCCACGCAAATACATCGACACCGGCCTTCTCCGTTTCCCAGCAGAAAGGTTCGTATATCTGCTTCTCGCCAGAGTGCGGAGCGAAGGGCACACTGATCAGTCTGATTCAGAAGATGACTGGCCGGAATGAGTTTGAGGCCCTTCGGCTGTTGTCGAAATACAAGGACGAGCAGTTCGAAGAAGATAATTTCGATCTGTTCCCGGTAGAGCCAGAATTGAAAGAGTTTGATCAGAGAGTGCTTGACCAGATGTATGCTCAGATGTGTCAGATTCCGGAAGGCCGGGAGTATATGCATGAGCGTGGATTCACAGATGAGACTATCGATTATTTCAGAGTAGGCTATTCTGCTAAAAAGCACATGGTCACCGTGCCCGTGCATTCGGCAGACGGCATGCCGCTGGGAATCATCGGGCGCTCGGTGGTTGGAAAAGAGTTTCACAACTCCTACAAACTACCGAAGTCCAAGACCCTGTTCAACGTCCATAGAGCAAAACGTACAGGACCCACGGCCATCGTGAGCGAGGCATCGTTCTCGGCCATGAGATACCACCAGGCGGGCTTTCCTGGGGGCGTGGCGATCTGCGGAGGAAGCATCAGCAAGGAACAGATTGGCTTTCTCGATAGATTCTTCTCCCGCATCATCATCGCCACAGACTTTGATTCCTCAGAGGAGCACAACGCTACCAAAAAGGGATTGATCTGTCGCAAGTGCCCGGACCCCAATGCCTGCCTCGGACACAATCCGGGGCGGGACCTTGGATACGCAATAGCCAAAGCACTTCCATATAAAGAGATATTGTGGGCGTGCTTGGAGCCGGGTGTCAGTGTATTCGGCACAGGCAAGGATGCAGACGATTTGACGGACGAGCAGATCGGTTTGACGATAGAAAATGCGATGTCAGACTACGAGTATATGGAGTGGAACCCCTACTACGATGTGGTATACTAGACATAACAGCACCACTCATATCGGTGCAACTACTAACTAGGAGAACAAATCAATGGGTACGCAAACAGGTTTAGCAGCATTACGCGAAAGAGTACAGAAGGCAGCCGATACTGGCGGCGAGTACGAGAAGGCAAAGTGGCTTTCATTCAAGCCCAACACAGCGGTAAAGGTCCGCTTCCTACAGGAGATTGATCCTGATTCCCCCAACTATGACCCTGATCGTGGTCTAGCCCTTATCGCGTCGGAAATCTCCGACCCGAATGATTTCAAAAAGAAGTGCGTCTCAACCCTGGAAACAGAGGGTAAGTGCTACGGCACCGAAATGCACCTGGCCCTAAAGGGCACCGAGGGATACAACGGTGGCTGGCGTCCGAAGGTTCGCCTTTACGTCAACGTGATGGTATTCCCAGAGGACGGCTCCGACCCTTACGTTGCGATTCTGTCGCAGGGTATGAGCGGAAAGTCGATCACCCCGACGCTGCTTGACTACGCTGAGGAGAGCATTACCAATAAGGTGTTCAAGATCCGCCGCACAGGTGACGGATTCAACAACACGTCTTACAGCCTGGCCTTCGTGTCAGAGGACAAGACGCCTTTCGATTACACAGGTGTCGAACTGTACGACCTCAACACCGTTGCCGTTCGCAACGTTCCGTATGCGGAGCAGGCAACATTCTTCGGTTCCGGCGAACCTGCCGCAGTAGCCGAGAGCACGTCCAGCAATACTGAGTGGTGACCAGCGGGCGGGGGCTTCGGCCCCCGCCCTGCATCTATTCCATAAGCCTATAAGTAATAGATGTATCTAATTCAAAGGAGAAGGCTTTGTCTGACCTAGTACATTTGCACAATCATTCGTTCTACAGCCTGATGGACGGGCTTAACAGTCCAGCAGAATTATTGGCGGCGGCTAAGGAATTAGGCCAGTCTGCCATGGCGGTGACAGACCATGGAACCCTGTCAAGCCACAGAGATTTCCAGTCAGCCGCTAAGGATGCTGGAATGAAGCCCATTCTCGGGATAGAGGCATACATTTCCGCAACTGACCGATTCGATAGAAAGTCGATGGTCGCTGCGAAGGCAGACAATGTGAGTCTGTATAATCACGTCGTCCTGCTCGCCCGAGACAAAAAGGGTTTGAAGAACATTCAGGCACTATCAGAGATTGCCTGGACAGAGGGATATTACTACAAGCCCCGCATCGACAAGGACGTGCTTGCCCAATATGGTCAGGGCGTTATCGTGCTGTCTGGATGCATGAGTGGCCTGGTGGCCAAGGCTATCGAGCGCGAACGTTTCGATGAAGCAGAATTCTGGATGGAGTGGTTCAAGACGAACCATGACGAAAACTTCTATGTCGAGGTTCAGCCACACAACCCAGCCGAGTTGAACACCAAACTGCTTGAATATGCAGATATGTATAACGTCAAGCCGGTTGTGACTGCTGACTGCCACTTTGCCCGCCCCGAGGATCGGTGGGTTGAGGAAGCCATGCTTATTCTCTCAACGTCGCCTGCGCGAAACAAGGAGGCGTCGTTCGATAAGTCTCGCAGCATGGAGATTTTCGACAGGCTGCGCTACCTCTATCCAGACCGTCCTATCTCGTTTGAGGAAATCGACGTGTACGTCATGGGCCGCAAGACGGCTCGTGAGGCCATGGTCGCTCAGGGAATCACGCGCGAGGACATTTACGACAACACCTTGGAGATTGCTGACTCTGTTGGCAATTATGACTACTACCAGGGCCTAGACCTTCTGCCAGCGCCGAAGGTAGATGCTGACGTGCAACTACGCAAACTGTGCGAGGCCGGGCTTGCGAAGCGAGGCCTGTTGGGTATTCCAGCATATGACAAGCGCCTGAATATGGAACTAGGAATTATCGAGCGTAAGGGCTTCGCCCCCTACATGCTGATCGAGGAAGATTTGGTGTCGCACGCCAAGGCCCAGAACATCTTAATCGGGCCGGGCCGAGGGAGCGCAGCAGGCTCTCTTATTGCCTTCGCTCTAGGAGTCACCCTTGTCGATCCAATCAAGTACAAACTGCTGTTTGCACGATTCATCAACGAGGAGCGAAATGACTTCCCAGATATCGACACGGACGTTGAGGACCGTCGTCGCAAGGAAATCAAGGACTACGCCGTCAAGAAATTCAAGAATGTCGCATCTATCGCCACGTTCAGTTATTTCTCTGAGAAGGGTGTCGTCCGCGACGCGGCCCGTGTCTACAACATTCCTCTGGGCGAGGTCAACCGTGTGCTGAAAGTCGTTGACACGTTTGAGCAGTACGAGTCAGGCCGTGACGCTATCGAATTCCGTCGCAAGTACCCCGAGGTTCTAGAATTAGCCCGAAAACTGCGGGGCCGGATTCGTGGATCGGGACTTCATGCTGGTGGTATCGTAATGTCTAAAAAGCCTATCAGCAACTATGCTCCGATGGAAACACGAAAAGATCCGAAGTCGGTCACCGACGAGCGCATCCCCGTGGTTGCCTACGATATGGAACAGGTTGCCGATATCGGTCTGATCAAGTACGACGTGCTTGGTCTAAAGACTCTGAGCGTGATCAGCGATACTGTCAAGAGCATCAAGGCTCGCCACAATATCGACATCGATCTAGAGTCGATCCCGCTGGATGATCCTGACGTGTTCGCCATGCTGTCCAATGGATTCACGAAGGGCGTGTTCCAGTGTGAGGCCGCGCCTTACACGAAACTGTTGAAGGATATTCAGGTCAATAGTTTTGAGGATGTGGTCGCTTCTAACGCGCTGGTCCGTCCTGGTGCCATGAATACTGTTGGCGCAAAGTTTATCGCGCGCCAGCGCGGCTCCGATGTTGTCGAGTACGTCCATCCCATCATGGAAGAATATACCGAAAACACCTACGGCCTGATCATCTATCAGGAGCAGGTTATGCAGGCATGCGTATATCTCGCCGGGATGAGTTGGGCTGAGGCTGACAAGATCCGCAAGATCATCGGAAAGAAGAAGGACGTTCACGAATTCGATGAGTACCGTGCCAGGTTCGTTGAGGGTGCGTCGAAGAACATTTCCGTAGACGCCGCTGAGGCCCTGTGGCATGACTTCGAAGCACACGCTGGCTACTCGTTCAACCGCAGTCACGCCGTTGCCTATTCGATGCTGTCGATGTGGACCGGATGGTTGAAGTTCCATTACCCTATCGAATTCATGTGCTCGGTGCTGAATAACGAGGGCGACAAGGATGCCATGACCGAATACCTTATCGAGACGAAGCGGCTCGGAATCAAGGTTCTGCTGCCTCACGTCAACGAGTCTGGAATCGATCACACCATTGTAGGAGACGCTATCCGGATGGGACTTGCAGATATCAAGTATCTGTCTGCTAAGACCGCCCCGCGCCTGCTGACGCATGCACCGTTCGCCAACTACGCAGAGTTATTGGAAATGTCCCAGACCAAGGGCTCTGGCGTCAACTCTAGGATGGTGGGTGCTCTGAACAAGATTGGAGCAGCAGCCTTCCCAGACAATCCAAAGACGGGCCGGGAGCGAGAGAACTTCTACGAGTACCTTCGTATACCTGCATTCGATCTATCGGATATCCCTGAAAGCATCCATGATCAGGTGAACAAGTGCGACGAGTTTGAGGAGAAGGGCGTATTCATCATCCTCGGCATGGTCACAGAAATCAAGCGTGGTGTCGGCAAGGGCTGGTCCCGTATCAGCATGGTGGATTCCTCAGGAACCATCGGTGTATTCCACAACGAGAACACTCAGATCGAGGCGGGCCAGATGTACGCCTTCCTTATCGGAGACAATCGTATTCACCGCTATGTTCCTATTGATGAATTGAAGTCTCGTGGCAGCGATTCGTTCGTTGACTTCCTTTATTCAGAGGCGCTGGATGTTCCAGACGACTCCTACTATGTGGTAGACTTTACGCCGTACAGGACAAAGGCTGGCAAGATGATGGGCCACATCATTCTGGCCAAGGCCGACAAGGAAATGAAGCGCGTCATGCTGTTTAACAAGAATTATGGCCGGGCGCTGGCCAAAATGAAGTCCGGAACCGTGTGCAAGGTAGCCTTGAACCGACTGGACGATGACACACTATTTGTGAAGGAGATTTACTGATGTCCGACGAGGTACAGATTGATTTTGAAAGGCTGGCGTTCGCTCTGCTGGCGAAGGGGCCGGTGACGTTCGATATAGACGAATTCATCGATCTGATGAATGGCAAGACAGACTTCAAGTACCTTGTCATTCAGCCCGATGAGAAGCAGTACACGGTGACGGTAGAGGTGACAAAGACCAATGACGACGCTTGATTCCTACGGAAAGATGTCTCACGACAATGCTAAGGAAAAGGGTTTCTGGGATATCGATGGTGACGAGGTAGCGTTTCTGCTGTCCAAGTTGGCATTGATCCATTCTGAGGCCAGCGAGACTCTAGAAGCCATCAGAAAAGAGAAGGGCGAGGAAGAAATCGCCAACGAAGTTGCTGACATTTTCATCCGTCTCGTAGACTTCTACGAGGGCCTGAAAGACTGTGGATTTGTTTCCAAAAACCTTTCTCTCGACCATGTGGTCACGGAGAAGATGATGTTCAACTCCACCCGCCCGCGCAAGCACGGCGTTCTCGCATGATATACTAGAGTATGTTAAGTGGATACTTTCTGCGCGGTATAGAAGGCGAACTGCTTTTAGTGGTCCGTTCCGACAGCGAAGATCAGATGATGCAAATAATCAAGAAACTACAGGCCATGCGGACCAAAGAAATGAAGGCGCTGGCGACTGAATTGGAAAAGAGTTTGAATGACTACCAAAGAAGAAGTCTTGGCGAAACTCGACGCAAAAACACTAAAAAGGCTACAGGTGGCGTCGGACGTAAAGGTAAGACTGCTAGAAACTCCTAGTATCGGGCTGAACATCGCTCTAGGTGGAGGCCTCGGCCACGGGCGCCAGACGCTAATCTGGGGAAATAAGTCTGCTGGTAAGTCCAGCATCGCCCTGCAAATTATGGCGATGGCACAGAAGCAGGGGAAGTCCTGCGCCTGGCTGGATGCAGAGCAGTCGTATGATCCTTCCTGGGCAGCCCGGCTGGGGGTAAATTCTACCGACGTAATTTATAGCGCAACAAAGTCCATCGCCCACGCAGCCAACTATGGCGTTGAGTTGATTCAGGGCGGGCTCGACGTGCTTGTGCTAGACTCTATCAGTTCAGTTCTATCCACATCATACTTCAACGAAGAAGAAATGAAGGATTTTGAAAAGACTGGACAGATCGGTTCGCAGGCGCGGGACCTTGGAAAACTGTCTAACATGTGGAACGGTGTCAACGAAGATACCGCTATTATCATGATCAGTCAGCAGCGCAACAAGATCAGCCCGACCTATACCCAACTCGCACCGATGGGTGGAGAGGCTATCAAATTCAACAGCAGCACCGTGATCAAACTGTTCAGCACCGAATCGGATGCGAAGGCCCTGATGGATGACGTGTCCGTGGGCGACCGGGTGTATAAGGAAAAGGTCGGTCGTCCCGTTAATTGGGAGATTGAGTACAACAAACTCGGCCCGATGGGTCTGACGGGTAAGTACGACTTCTATTTCCGTGGCCCGAACGTGGGCATCGACTTCGCTGGCGAAACAGTAGAACTTGCGGAAAAGTACGGCATTATCAAGAAATCTGGTGGATGGTATAAGTATGACGAGAAATCTTACTATCTAAAGGACCTGGCCGACCTGATCAGGAACGACGAGGCGGCACGAGAAAAACTATTGGATGCTATCTATGTCTATCTTTGATGGGTTAGGACAACCTAAGATTGTCCGAGAAAGAACACAGTACAACTTCGCTATCAAGTGTGATGACTGCGGCAGCCTGGAAACCGAGGCCTACCGCTCTATCACTGATTCAGCAATCTTCAACGTGTTCTGCGAGGAATGCGGAGCCGAATTCTCGGTAAGGATTCCCGGTGTCTGAAAAGTCAGAAATCAAGCGCGATGGCGCTAAGGCCCAGAAGAATTCGGGCCGGGGGAAGATGCAGAAGGGCGACGCCCTCTGGAACGGCTTTTGCGTAGACTACAAGGAATACAGCAAGTCTTTTAGTATCAACAAGGATAATTGGGGTAAGATTTGCAACGATGCCTGGGCTAGCGGCAACCTCGATCCTTGTTTAAAGTTGATCCTTGGTACGGGCTATTCAAGGACCCGCCTCGCGGTGATAGAATGGTCACGTCTAGAAGAATTGGTCGAGGCCGAAAGACGCTGCCGAGAGTTTGAGGCAGACGAGGAAAGACGCATCAAGGAACTGATGGAGTCCTATAAGCAGTCTATGAAAGCATTTGAAGAAGATCAAGAGTCTAGGCGCAGGGAGTTTGGCTGATGCCACTTTATCAGAAAAGGCCGGTAGTAATTGAGGCCGTAGAACTGACTTGGGGTAACTGGAACGAAATTTGTGACTTCGTTGGGGTAGGATATTTGTCTGAGGGTCAGGCTCAGGGTACATGGATCAACGAAAAGGGTGAGGCTACGGACGAGCCGCAACTTCATCGCAGCGTTGCAACATTGGGCCTGCTCATCCCTACGCTAGAAGGTGTCATGCTGGCTAGAGAGGGCGACTATATCATCAAAGGAGTCAAGGGCGAGTTCTACCCATGCAAGCCAGACATCTTTGCTGAGACATACGAGCCCCATTTCAATCTAGACGAATACCTAACGGCGCAGGAGTTAAAGGAGAAAAATGGAACGCGAAGCGACGATTGAATTAGTCAGCCAGATTACAGAGTTCAACGATCTGTCAGACTTTATGAAAGACGAGGATCTGGACCTGGCATTGGCATATATCGTTAAGTTGATTGCTAAGCCTGATCTTCCATTTGCTGCCGCCTCGCGGCTGGTCGTGCAACTACAGGCTCTTAGCGCCAAGTTCGCTATTCTGGCCCGGTACTACACGACGATGGAGAAGTCGGCAGAGTCGGCGAAGAAGAAGAACGTCTATTACACATCAGCAGAAGAAATCGATAAATTGGTGGCCGCGTTGAAGTATCTTTCGCGCCTGTAGTATTTTGTGGTATAATTAAGGCATGGGAAAGAGAAAGCATCAAATAGGCGACAGTGTAAGTGGTGGAGTCATCGTTGGGCCACCCAAGGCAGGCACGGGGCGGTATGAGATACGGTGTTCTAGTTGTCACAATGTCTCTTATCGGCAACCCAATACAAACTCCTGCCGACCATGCTATACAGAAAAGCGTAGAAGGTTTCAGGTTGGTAAAAAATTGCCGGATGGTAGACTCATAAAAGATGTAGATGATCGTGGAAGATTTTTAGTAGAGTGCCCTCGGTGTGGCCGAGACGTGTTTAAGCATCATCCGGCGCTAGGTGATCAGTGTTGGGACTGCCGCAACCAAGAAATGTCTTACGACCCCACGGTGCTTGCGAGAAAGAAAAAGATAGACTCGCTTCGGCAGTCTGCCACCAAGCGCGGGCTGTCCGTTTCTCTCACAGATGATGATATTATTGAACTAATCGAGTCAGACTGTTATTGGTGTGGAATATGTCCTGATAGCAAGTTAAATGGAGTTGATAGGCTAGATAGTAAAAATGGATATCATAAAACTAACTGTGTTGCTGCCTGTTGGAAGTGTAATCGGGCAAAAGCATCACTCTCGGTGGCAGAATGGTTGGATCTTGTCGCAAGAATTTATCACCACTCTGTCCAAGATGTGATATAATGGTACTTACAACAATACGAGGAGAATAAGTGGTCTGGTCGCGTAACATTCATGGCAATACTACCCGCAAGCGTGGAGTAGGAGCATTTGATGCATTAGATTTTGCCGGAATAGTAGAGAAGGCCTATCTGTCGTCCGCCCGGCCAGACTCGTTTAAAACTAAGAAGTCCTTTGCGCCGTCCGGCCTCGGCTTCGGCTCTGGCACATGCCCCCGCTATTGGTTTATGGCCTTTAGTGGCGTAGATTTCGAAGAAAATACCGATGCGCTCGGGATCGCCAACATGTCCAACGGAACGTATGTTCATGAGCGTTTACAGACATTGTTCGAATCAACAGATATATTGGTAGAAACAGAAAGGGAGGTACTGCTCGACAGTCCTCCCATTCGTGGCTTTGCAGACCTTATCATCAATTGGGAAGGCGCGGAGGTCGTAGGAGAAATCAAGAGCATCAAGCAGGAGAATTACGAGACGGTTAAGCGAACGATGACCGGAATCTCCTACCACGTCATCCAGGTTTTGCTCTACATGAAGGCGCTGGGGCTCCGAGACGGCTTCCTGATGTACGAGAACAAGAATACCAACGAGTTTCTTGTCATCCCTATCAGCATGACCCCCCGGAATAAGCAGTACGCGGACTATCTTTTTGAGTGGATGGCCACGGTCCATGAGAATTGGAAGTCAGGAATTCTTCCGACAAGACCATTCAACAAGTCAAGCAAGCAATGCAAGTATTGCCCGATCAAAAAGGCATGCTGGGGCGATCCAGCGGGAGAGATTGATCTAGCCCCCCTAGAGGTTAGAGAGCAATGATTTGTAGCAATACGGAATGCCGCAGGGACTTCACACCGTCCACGCACAACCAGATTTACTGCTCCGCAGAGTGTTGCCGTATTGCCACCAATAAGAGAATCAAAGAGAAATATCATGAGAACAAGGCCCGGCTGTCAGGGAAAGACCGTCGATGTGCTTGCGGAGCCAAACTCTCACGATACAATAAATCTGCGCAATGCTCGGCCTGCGAGGCAAAAGTGTTGCTAGAAACCAAGAATGAAATCAAGAGGTATCTCGGTGTCACTGTCATCGCTACGCAAACGGCGCACTACCCGGTGTATGGGCATTGATGCGTCTACTAACTCGTTGGCATTCGCGGTTCTGCAAGGTGATGTCGTGGTTAAATATGGAGAAATCTTCTTCCATGGAGCCACTGTATTTGACCGACTTAATGACGCAAGAGCAAAAACAGAGGGACTGCTTGAAGAATTCGACATCGAATACGTCTGCATCGAAGCCTCTGTGATGGTCCGCAGCATCAGCGTGGCCATCAAACTGGCATATGTCTATGGGGCCATCATCGGTGAACTGCTAAAGGGCGGGGCCACAGTTGTTGAGGCTACTCCGATTGCCTGGCAGGCATTCATCGGCAACCCTAATCTCACCGCCGCCGAGAAGGCACAGATCAAAAAGGACAACCCTGGCAAGTCCAAGAGTTTCTATCAAGTCGAGGGCCGGAAGATCAGAAAGCAAAAGACTATGGACTTCTTCAACCAGAAGTACGGACTCAACATAGAGTCTGATAATGTCTCGGACGCTTTCGGCCTGGCCTACTATGCCACACACAAATTGACGGAGCACGTATGAAGATTCTGATTCTTTGCGCATACTACGACCGGCCCAACATGATTCGCCGGGCCTTGGAGTCTATCAAGATGCAGCAGCATCAGGATTGGGAGTTGGCTTTCTGCGATGACGGCAGCCTTGTACCAGGAGAGCCCATCGTCAGGGAAATCTTTGGTGATGATCCCAGAATAATATACTATAATACACATGATTCGGTGGAACAGAAGTATGCCCAGGGCGGCAGCCGCCACGGCATGATGCTGAACGAGGCCATGATCAAGTCCAAGGCTGATATCTGCATCATCCTGTGCGACGACGACGCGCTCTACCCAGGCTATCTAGCGGGCCTCAGCGATTTCTACGAGAAATATCCTGAGATAAACTACTCCTACGGCCACGTCTCTGTCTACGACCCCCTGAATTTTCCTGGCTGGGACAGGCTAGTCGACAACTATGACAACTTCATCAATGATCATGTTGGTCCGATCAATCCTGTGTGCCAGGTCGATGCTAGTCAGGTTTCATGGAGACGCAAGGCCGGGCTTTACAATGGCGTGCTATTTCCCGCCCCTCTCACCGCAGCCCTGGACGCGGCAGTCTATGGTAGAATGTTCCAGGTGTTCGGTCCATGCGTGTTCAACATGCTGACCACTCAGTATAAGGGTATCTTCTGGGGCCAGATGGGCAACCGTGGAGACTTGTTCACAGCAAAGGATTCAGAATGAAAATAGGAAAGAATGTCATCATCGGAGACGGTGTTGACTTTGGCGACGCTGACGTAGAATTAGGTGATTGTGTTGAAATCGGACGAGACGTTAAAGTCATCGGATCAGGAACATTACGGATCGGGGATTACTCGAAAATCCATAGGGGAACTTTCATCAACGCTTCTGGATCTGTTGTACTCGGAGAACAAGCGTGGATCGGAGAGCGATCAGTCCTCGACGGAACAGGAGAGTTGCGGGCCGGAGATTTTCTGGGGGTAGGCATAGGATCTAGCCTATATTCGCATATCCGGCACGGCGATGTGACCTACGGATCAAAGTATAACTCTAAAGGCAAACTCATCATCGGTGACGATGTGTGGTTCGTCGGACAGTGTATGGTCAGCCCCATCGTGGCTGCTAGTCGCTCTATGGCTATGCTGGGGTCAGTGGTTACTAGAGATATGGCAGAAAACCGGATCTATGCCGGTATTCCGGCCAAGGATATCACCGACAGGGTTGGCGAGCCGTGGTCAGACCCAAAGCCCGTAGATATATTCTGGGGAGTCGTTGATCTAGTCGAAGAAGGCTGTAAAGAGTTGGGCCTCAACAGGAGAGACTTCGTGGTGACAAACAGGCTTGTTCCAGAGTACGAACTAGACCCAAACAAGACTTATTATGTAACAGAAGATCGAACGTATACGAAGCGCCTAACAGATCAGGAAATTAAGTTGAACCGATGGCTGTTCAGCGCCAGGGCTAAATTCCGGGCGGCGCCGTGAAAATCAACTATGTCGTAGCATGCTACATGGGCATCAGGCGTAACCACATTCTCGACCCCTACGAGTTTGTCATCGCCCATCTAAAGACTCTTGATGAGTACCAGGACGAGAACATCTACAAGATCACGTTGGTTCTGAATGTCGACGCCGACGAAGGAGATAGTTTCTTTAACTATTTCTATATGTTCTGCCAGGACCGGCCCTACCTGAAAGACAGAATAGACTTCATGTTCAGAGAAAACAGGGGCTTCTCCTATGCGTCATGGGAGGATGCCATCATTCAGAACATGGAGCAGGCGGACTATTTCTTCCTTGTAGAAGATGACTACTTGCCGGGATACAAGGATTTCTACCGCCCATTCCTAGAGCAACTGATGAATAAGAACATCGGGTACTGCTGCTCCAAGGTGTCTCACACTCATGGTCGACACGCTGGCATGAGTAGTGGTATGATGAGGGCGGACGTAGCCAGGATAGTCTACGACGCTTTTGGCGTGATTTTCAACATCGAGCGGGCGGCGACGCAGTACGGTATGGGCGAGTGGAGCCAGATTCATTTTCTTGATTTGATGGAGCGGGCCGGATATACATTCAATGACCCGAGCCACCTTGTCAGCACCCCGTTCTATGATATCCACAAGAATTTGATCGAGTACGGCAATCCAGATGGTCCGTGCCCACTAAAACCAATACTAGAGGTGACAGTATGATTCCGCTATTTAAAGTGAATATGTCTGGCAAGGCCGAGGATGCTGTTGCTGACGTTCTAAGATCAGGAAATGTAACCATCGGCCCCCGCGTCGATGAGTTTGAAGAAAAACTACAGGCCGCTTTTGGCCTCGACCGACCGCCGATCACCACGAATTCTGCGACCAGCGCAATCGATCTGGCCCTGGAATTATGTGGGGTCGGGCCGGGAGACGAAGTAATCTCAACCCCCCAGACCTGCTTTGCCAGTAACATCGGAGCCATTCACCGTGGGGCAAAGATCCGCTGGGCAGACATTGATCGTGTCACCGGACTGATCGATCCTGAGTCTGTGGAGAAGTTGATCACCAAAAAGACCAAGGCTATTATTGCAGTCAATTGGGCCGGTGTCCCAGCAGACTACGCAAAACTTAAGTCGTTCTACGTTCCAGTGATCGAGGATGCCGCCCACAGCCTAGATACCTTTGAGGAATCGTTGAATCGTGAGCACGGGGACTATGTTATTTATAGTTTCCAGGCGATCAAGTTTCTTACCTCTGGCGACGGTGGTATGCTGATCGCCCCGCCTGAGCGTGAGCATGAGGCCCGGTTGCTCAGATGGTACGGTCTGGACCGCACCATCGGTCAGAGTTTCCGTTTGACGCAGGACGTACAGGTGGCCGGATTCAAGTACAACATGAATGACATTGCCGCAGCAGTAGGAATTGCAAATCTAGATACTGCCAGCGATGCCGTCATGGCGCACAGAGATAATGCCTTCGACTATATCGAAGCATTTAGGGACCTAGACTTTCTCCGTACCCCAGAGTTTCGTCAAGACGCATCCTACTGGATCTATCCGGTAGTGCTTGGACCTAGGGCGAGCCGGGACAAGTTTAATACTTATCTGAACGAGCACGGAATCTCAACGAACATGGTACACTATAGGAACGACAGTTACAGCAGCACATCGCAGTTTACCGAGGGTCGTCTGCCAGGCGTAGACTACTTCACTGACTATCAGACGAATATCCCGGTCGGATGGTGGCTGCTGCCGGACGACAAAGAACATATCATCGAGACAGTAAGGAACTTCAAGCCGTGAGCAAAAGGGTACTGCTGACCGGGGCGTCAGGATTTGTGGGAAGCCACGTCCTGAGGCACCTTCTGGTCAATACAGATTGGTTTATCGTATGCCCGGTCACCTTCACCCACAAGGGGCTGTCTGACAGGATTCGTGAGACGTGCGACGGCGATGAAGAATGGTACAAGCGGGTCAAGGTCATTCGCACGGACCTCGCTGCCCCGATTTCTCCTGTGACCAATGCGGCTTTTGGCAAGATCGACTATGTGCTGAATCTTGCCAGTGACAGTCACGTTGACCGTAGCATCGAGGAGCCCGGCCCGTTTATTCAGAACAATGTGGCTCTGATGACGAACCTGCTGGACTGGGCACGCATTGCTCAGCCAGAGAAATTCCTGCACATCAGCACCGACGAGGTTTACGGCCCGGCACCAGACGGGTATGCTCATATCGAGTGGCAAGACCTGCACCTTCCGTCCAACCCATATAGTGCCAGCAAGGCTGCGCAGGAAGATATCGCATTCGCTTACTGGCGCACCTATGGCATTCCCCTGGCCATCACTAATACCATGAACATCATTGGTGAAATGCAGGACCCGGAGAAGTTTGTGCCTATGACGATCAAGAAGGTTTTGGCCGGGGAGAAGGTTTCTATCCACGGAAGCCCAGATGGTCGAATCGGATCTAGGTTCTATCTTCATGCTCGTAACCAGGCTGACGGCCTGCTTCACACGCTTGGCCTAGACTTTCCAGCGTTTTCAGACACCGTTCGTAATCCCTTGCGGCTGCATATCACTGGCGAACGCGAGGTAGACAATCTTGAAATGGCCAACCTTATTGCAAAATACGCGGGACGAGAGTTGAATTATGAGATTGTTGACTTCCACTCGTCGCGCCCAGGCCACGACCTGCGCTATGCTCTGAACAATGATGCTATCGCGGCGACAGGATGGAAGATGCCCATTCCATTCGAAGAATCTTTGAAGCGCACCGTGGAGTGGACGATGGCCCACCCAGAATGGTTGGAACTGTGAAACTCGCAATCGTTGTCCCCGTGCTGACACAATTCCAGATGTTCACGGAAATGATGGCTACGGTCGATGTGGAGCACAGGCTTTACGTGATCGAATCCTATCGTGAGAATAACGGGGTGTCCTGGGCCTGGAATACTGGAATGGATCGTGCGCTGGCAGACGGATACGAGTATGCCCTGATCTGCAACGATGATATCTGGTTCGAACCAGGCGCTATCGGCAAGATGTATAACACCATTATCAAGACCGGGGCGGTGCTAGTGTCCCCGAACCAGAACGGTAATCTTCCTCAGGACGGCGTTGTTCCTGGGGCAGACTTCTTCTGTTTTATGGTTGATATCAAGCAGTTACTAGAAAAGTGTGGCAGGTTCGATCACAACTTCTGGCCAGCCTACTTTGAGGATAACGATATGCATTGGCGTATCAATCTCGCTGGTGCGACCGCCCTGATGAATCGTGACGCTATTGTTTATCACCACGGGTCGGCCACACAGAATGCTATTCCTGCATTTCCGGTGACCCCACCAGAGCAATTCCTGAACAACATGCGGTACTATGTAGAGAAGTGGGGCGGGGAGCCCGGAAAAGAATGCTTCGAACATCCATATAACAATCCAGCGCTGGGCATCAAGGATTTCCGATGAAGCGTGATTTCTACAAGTCGTCCCAATGGTTACGCAAACGTTATGTTCTTGACAAGAAAAGTCTGAAAGAAATTGCAGACGAATGCGGTGTCACAGAAATGACCGTATATAATTGGTTGAAGAAGTTCGATCTAATCAGAGACAGTAGGAGTTGGAAGCGGTGAGAATAGGTTTTCTTGGTAGTCATTCTACGGGAAAGACAAGTGTGGCGGACGAGATTGTCAGAAGTAGGCTGCTGGACGATATAGCATTTGTTCCTTCCACGGCCAGAAAGATTAATTCCTATGGCTATCCGATCAACCAGCAGGCCACCCCGGTTTCACAGTTTCTTGTGACCGTCTCTCGGATGGTCGATGAGGATACGATTGCTTCTGGCCACCACAAATACACGGTGTCTGACAGGACGCCGCTGGACAGCCTTGCATATACGCATTGGCAGGCTAATAACGTCTGGAACATGCAGGCTGACGATCCGTACCTGACCTATAGCCGCGAGTTGGTTCTGACACACATGAAGAAATATGATCATGTATTCTTTTTCCCCGTCACCTGGGGGCTGGTGGCTGACGCAATTCGTAGTGACAGCGAGAAGTATCGGGTCGAGGTCGGCGGGCTGATGAAAAGCCTTGCAGACTTTTACGGAGTGCAGTATCATACTGTGCCTGACGTAAGCCCGATGGGCCGCGCAGCATATATCATCGACGTAGTGACAGGAGCAATCTAATGGCGATGTATACCTATTATTGTCAGACGTGTGACGCGATCAAGGAACTTATTCAGATTCCTATGGAAGCGCGTGACAAGCAGGATTGCCGCAACTGCGGCCACAAGTTGATCCGTCAGTGGGATTTGCCGGGGCTTGTCTACAGCCCTACGAGGAATGGCGGGCATTCGTGATTGTCGGGACGTTTATGTCTGGCAAGCGTCATGGCGATAGGGTATATCAGGCTGTCTACACCGCCCGCGTGCTGACTCCACAAGGCCAGGAATACCACTTCCTTTGCGACTGTGGAAATACGTTCAGCATCAAGCACACCAGCAAGTTAAAGAACGATGGGAAATTCCGCTGTCGGGATTGCTATGTGCTGAGAGATTCTGAGTCTTTCAGCCCCGAATGGGGCTACCGCCTGGCGATGAAGCGGATTAAGAATGACGCCAGCAGGGCGGGCCGGGTGTTTGAGATAACCCTTGATGAATTCAAAGAGATATCTCAGCAGGACTGTCACTACTGCGGCTCCGCCCCCAGCAATGTCTTGACATACAAATCCAATGCTGGTACGTTCACCAGGACGTTCGTCTACACGGGAATGGACCGGATGGACAACGAGGTCGGATACGTCAGGACAAATGTCGTTCCATGCTGTATAATATGCAATAGAGCAAAAAATTCTATGGGTTATGAAGAATTCATGGCCTGGATATTACGAGTAGCGGAGAGGTACAATGGCATTAGTGAAGCGCCGGAAGGCCAAGCAACCCAAGGAAACACCCCCGTACTTGAACGAGCATATTCATGTTGAATATGAATTGCCGTTTGCCCGTGATGTCATCAAGACTGGCGATATTGTCAGAATAAAGTCTGATCGTGGTCGCTACAGGTTCGTCCGCGTGGCCACGAACAGGAAAAAGGGCGTGACGTGGATCGACTGCCACGATGTTGTCAGTGGTGATTTTCGGTCGTTCTATGTTGAAAAAATAAAATTGGTCGAGAGAAAGAAATCTCGCAGAAGGAAGCAAAGTGTCGCAAGAGATAGTACCGGTATCTGAGTATATCGACAGGCTTGAAGATGTCATTTCCTGCATGACCAGGGGAGTGACTAGTCCTACACTTATTGCTAGGCAGTTGGGCATTCCCCGCCCGGCCGTGCAAGAGTTGATCAATCAGTGGCGAGCGCTGTCAGCAGATAACGAGGTATTCAAAGCCAGGGCTAAAGAGGCCCTGGCTGTTGCTGACGCACAATATAACGATTTGATCAAGTCTGCCTGGGAGATTGTCACCGAGGCGGATAACGAGATTGAATTGAACGGCCCGGACGCTAAGATGATGGGCCAGAAGAATTCAGCCCTCAAAAACATTGCCGACTTTGAGAACAAGCGTGTCGGCATGCTGAAAGATATGGGCATGATGGACGACGCCTCTACCGCCTCCGAGTATGCGGAAATCGAGCGGAAGAACGAATTGGTCATGAATATTCTCAGAGACGTGACGATGAAATGCGACCACTGCAAATACGAAGTTCTGTCGCGGCTCAGCCAAATCACCGGGGAGACATACCCGGTGCGAGTAGTAAGGCAAGATGTCTGACTTTTCCGATATTATCAACCTGCTATCGGGTTCGGAGTTTGAAGAAACTCCGGTACAGATAGAAGAATTCATCCGGAGTCCGGCCTATCTAGGCCTGCCTCCGGTTTCTGAGTATCAGTTGATGATGCTGAAAGCCATGACCCAGATTTATCGCAAGGATACGCTGCTGATGCTCTATGGAGAGGTCGAGGGAGAGAAGCGGTGGAATCAGACGTACCGAGAAGTTATTCTGCAACTTGGCAAGGGGTCGGGAAAGGACTATACTTCCACCATCGCTTGTGCCTATATCGTGTACCAACTGCTGTGTTTGAAGGACCCGGCCTCTTACTATGGCAAGCCGCCAGGCGACGCTATTGACATCATCAATATTGCTATCAACGCCCAGCAGGCTAAGAACGTTTTCTTCAAGGGTCTAAAGCAGCGCATCAGAAACAGCCCGTGGTTTGAGGGCCGGTGGTCGGATACGGCTGACGCTATCCGATTCGACAAAGAAATTACCGTTCACTCCGGGCACTCGGAACGCGAGGCTTTTGAGGGATATAACGTGCTCGTCGTAATCCTTGACGAGATTGCTGGATTCGCAATCGAGAACACCACCGGCCACCAGCAAGCCAAGACCGCGCAGGAAATCTATTTGATGTACGCTGGTTCGTTGACCAGCCGATTCCCAGATTACGGCAAATTGCTGCTGCTATCATTCCCACGATTCAAGGGTGACTTCATCCAGCAGCGCTATGATGCCTGTATTGCGGAGAAGGAAACGATTATCCGCAGCGAGACGCTGGCGATCAATGGCGAGTTGCCCGTCACGATGGAAGGCAATTCTGTTACAATCGAGTGGGAAGAAGATCACATTATTTCTTACCGCGAGCCTCGCGTATTCGCTTTGAAGCGGCCGACCTGGGAAGTCAACCCGGGCCGGAAGATCGAAGATATTGTCCCGGCCTATATGGCAGACCCTATTGACACACTTTCTAGATTCGCCTGCATGCCTCCTGAGGCTGTAGACGCCTTTTTCAAGTCCCGCGCGAAGGTAGAGTTGGCGTTTGAGAATCCTCGCCAGGGTGTAGATGAAATGGGCAACTTCGATAAGGAGTTCAAGCCGGACCCGGACAAGAAGTATTTCATCCACGTCGACCTTGCCCAGAAGGTTGACCGATGTGCTGTCAGCCTTGCCCACGTAGAAAAGTGGGTGGACGTGCAAGTATTCCAGAACCGGGTGGACCGCTGGCAGCCGTTCGTCGTTGTCGACGCGATTAGATACTGGACTCCCACGTCGAGCAAGAATATCGATTTCGCTGATGTAAGAGACTACATTCTGTCTCTCTATAGAATGGGATTCAAGATCGATCTGGTCACCTTCGACCGCTGGAACAGCACCGCTCTGATCGATGAGTTAGCGACATATGGTATCAAAACGGATATTCTTTCCGTGGCAAAGACCCATTACATCACCATGCAATATACGCTGATGGAGGAACGCCTAAAGGGTCCGAAGAATGACATTCTGATCGATGAGTTGCTACAGTTACGAGTGATCAAAGATAAGGTTGACCACCCCCGTTCGGGTGGAAAGGACTTGTCAGACGCTACGTGCGGTGCTATATTCAACGCGATCCAGCATACGCCGAAGCGCGGGGTTCACCAATTAGAGGTACACACATACGATCCTACGGCCCGTGAGGACGACAGGAAAATAGAACCGAAGCGGCCCGGCAGAGTGATTAGCGCTCCACCGCAGAATATCCAGGCATTTCTTGACGGCCTCGACGTGATATAGGTTGACAGATCGGGCCGGTGGTGGTAGCGTAGTTTTATCGAGCGGCGTGGCTGGCTGGTGGTCAGAAGGTATCTTATAAGTATCTTAGAGCAGGGCTCAATTCCCTGACGCCGTACTTTGACACAACCCTGTGTCTCTGGTAAAATGTTTTAGGAAAAGAGGTGTAGCATGCAGGTCAAGTTTAACAGCCGACAAGAAATTGTCGATATTCTGAGGAAGCGCGATGGATTTGCGTGCTACCTTTGTCCAGAGCCGTACACTGACGAATTAGGTCCGACGATTGATCACGTCAAGCCGCTGTCCAAGGGTGGAACGTGGGATCTTGATAACCTGAAACTGGCACACAGAAAGTGCAACCAGGAAAAGGGTGACCGAGAGTTTGTCGATGGTGTCTTGGAGCCCAAGAACCGTAGAATTGGTTACAGGGAGCGCAAGCAGTCCAAGCAGCAAGTGCTGGACGCCTTCTGCGAACTGTGCTACTCTGGGCGTCTGTTGCTTCCAGAGGAAGTGTGTCCGGAATGCGACCGCGAGGCGGTAGCAAATCCGTGGAGCATGAAGCGTGAACCTAATGCCTGTGACCACGATAGGTTCTGGTGCTGGGCATGTGCTATCGGTGTCTACGAGCGCAAGCCTGCGATACTCGATATCATCGTGGGGGATGGATGAAAAAGTTCGTCACCTACAAGATCCTTAGGGACGGAGATAAAACACAACTCCTAATAGCCTACGGGGAAGCAAGGATCAGGTTAGAATATATCGATGCGGAAGATATCGATTTTCTAACTCAGAATTTCGGTGACATCCTCGACCATGCGATTGAAACCTTGTATAAGGAATCCGTGGTCGAGGATGCCATCGAGGATCTAGAACAAGAGTTGACAGACCTGCTTGCGAAAGGGCTTGACAACAAAGACCCTGAGTGATATTGTCAGGGTAGTTATTCTGGGATGTGTGCTGGCACGCAACTCTGGCTTTGAACCAGAGCCATCGCAGGTTCGATTCCTGCTCCCAGAGCGCGAACGAGAGGAAAACTAATGTCGTATGATTATCAGGATGTGTCCGTATACGTCGAGGAAGAAAAGGGCTTCGTCGTCCATGACTTCGACCCGGACTACAATCCGCACGTCGTTGTCTCCCCGAATCATGGAGAACTTTCGGTGTTCATCAAGGATGCCGATGGACAGGTTCACGAATTCCATTTTGACGGGTGCAACTTTAGATTCTTGGAGGACTGATGGCAATTCTGATCATCGAAAGGTCATCCAGCACCTGTTCTAATTGCCCTGGGTCTAGTGTCAGCCCTCAGACAAATGGACACTACGCAAGTTTCGGCGGGTGGTCGGGTAATCCGGCCCCGTCCTGCGGCGAGCAGTATACGGCAGTTTACAGTCCATATTCAGATATTCGAAAGATTCTTCATCTGATTACGAATCTTCCGATCACAGACACCCTTCCTGCCGGGTACTGAAACAACTTGACAGCAAGACCGGGTTCTGCTAGTATAGAGGTCTAACGGACGGTAGTACAACGGTTAGTACGGGTGTCTGATACACACTTGATGGAAGTTCAATTCTTCCTCGTCCGACGGTTGATTGTGCTAGGAAGGCTATTCTAGAGAGTGTGGGTTCGATTCCCGCCGCAATCGACTACCTTGCCCGCTAGTGTAACTGGCAACACGCTTGACTCTGAATCAAGAAAGTCCAGGTTCGATCCCTGGGTGGGCAGCAAATAATTACGACTTTCTCCGATGAGCCCTTCCAGAGCCTTTATTTTTAGATCCATATGTTTCTGTCATGGCGTGATGGTTCGGACAGAGAAGTCGAAGATTCGCGGGGCGGTTGTCAAAGCAGTTACCATTGATATGATCCATCTGAATTATTGATCTTCCGTCGGGTGATTTCTGGTTCCAACCACATTCTTCACACTTGTCACCGCGAACAGAAATGATATGACGTTTGACAAATACTTTTGTGTCCACCGGAAGTCCTGTTGACCTAGATCGATTGAGTGTGACAGAGTTATTTCCAGAAAGCCACTCTTCAATAAGAACTTCTTTTCTACAATTTTTACATATTGTGTTGTTATTTGTTAGTCTGCCGGGCCGACCACACCGATCACATTTAGTATTTACTTGACGCGACGTGGCAGACTTTTCTGGCCCCGATCTATGTATACCCTGGGATGCCCCGAGTGCTTGATGTTCGCGTGAACAGTAGTATGCTCCGCTCCTAGAATTTTTATGTGATTGCTGTCTATAAAAATCTAATCCACACCATGCACATTGCGTATTTGGTTCGTGCTTGACAGACCGAAGTTGACCTGCTAGAATATATCCACAAGGTCGTGAGCAGGTCAGCCCTTGACCGCGATTAACATAGCGGGCCTCGGCTCGGTAAGGTTCGTTACAAACGTTACAATTTCTTTCCATAATTTAATATCTCCTTCGGGGGCGTCATATAATGGTATTATGCTGGTTTTGCAAATCAGTCATCGGGGATCGTTCCCCCGCGCCTCCACTAGTATATCACATGTTTGATTCTGATATACTCCACCATGGTCGATTAGTTAAATGGTATAACGTGTTCCTGACGCGAACATATCGCAGGTTCGATTCCTGCATCGACTACGCATTCTTCCCGTGCTCGCAAGAGCGTGAATCGTCTAACTAATCGGGTAAGGTTAGATCGCCAGAGAGCGGCCTGCGAGTGCCGTGATCGTTCTCTCTTTCCGGCGCAGATCAGAAACTCGCACCCTGGATGGTATGGTTAATGGCTGACCATTTCGTTTACACCGAAACAGCGGGGGTTCGATTCCCTCACCATCCACGCACATAGGACTGACTCCAATTCAGTCTATTATGGCGGTGATCGGCACCAAAGGCCGGTTGTTCTCCGTGGGACATATAACACGGACGGTTGGCCCTGTATGACCGGAAGATACAGGACAGTTTGATTATTCTGTAAAGATAATCATAGGGGTGGTGCTGGGGTCGAATCTCAGATTGGACACCGCCTCGCCTGCCGGATTAGCATAGTGATAGTGCGGGGCTCTTGTAAAGCCTTGGCGGGAGTTTGATTCTCCCATCCGGCTCCGCCAGCAAAGCATTAAGGTGATGCACGTCCTTCGTAATGACGAGAACTCAGATCAATACTGAGTGCTGGCTCGTAAGTAGTTGACAGAACCGGCCCGGTAGGGTATAGTATAGCAAGTAACTGGACGTAGTGAAATGGAATCACGGTCGCTTTGGGAGCGAGCAGCGGGAGTTCGATTCTCCCCGTCCGGACAAACAACAGGGGGCACTCTGTTGGAGAATGGCAGAATCGTCGCTGTCGATGACGTAGGCGATAATGCACATGCGGTAGATATTCAGCGATATAGTCAGGTCGATACGATGAGGCTATGTGCGGCTGTAACTGGCGAGGGTCAGGGAAATCTATGCTTACCGGCAAACGTATGGTCACAGGGTCACGGCATCGAAGGTCATCCTCTGTGTGCGAGTCGAATCCCGCTTCTCACCCTTTCTTCTGGTACGGACGGTTCAAGACCGGCCCCAAAGGTGATAAGCCGGGGTATCCAGAAGGATCTGCCCACTTAGCCCAACGGTAGGAGGCGTGTGCCTTAGGAGCACAACAGTATCGGTTCGAATCCGATAGTGGGTACTCGTAATAAATATGGCGGGCGGTCTGGCGACCAATGGTGTCTCATATACACTGTTAGCGGGGGTCGAAACCCTGGCTCGCTACAGAGTAATCTTACTAGTGCGACTCGCTCAAATGGTTCTTGACAGTTCGATTCTGTCCTGAGCGACGACCGGAAGATGAGCGGTTCAATTCCGCCCGGCTCCCAAAAGGGGGCCGTTAGTGTAATGGTAGCACGCCGGGTTTACTTATTCCTTCTATAGAAAGGCAGTCAGATGCCTACGCTAGTCATCGGCTCTACGGCCATGCGGGTACATGTTCCTGGCTGGCGAGAGCCCAAGGATCACGATGCCTTTTCTGACTATGAAGGTCTTGTCAAGACCAACTCTGATCTTTTCTGGGACAATTCATTCTACGAGTGGTTGGGATATGGCGACAATACTCGCATTGCCACCCTCGATGAACTCTACACAATCAAAGTTTCACACAGTTATTGGGAACTTCCGAATGGTTCGTGGAACAAGCACATGGCCGATATTGTCGCTCTAAAGCGGGCCGGTGCTGTGCTTGACCCCGATCTTCATGCCATGCTATACTCCGTGTGGCAAAACAAGCACGGACGTAAGCGCGTCAACCTGAACATGGACAAGTCCGAATTCTTTGCAGATGCGGTTAAGCGTATCTATGATCACGACTCTATCCATGAATCGGTTGCTTACGGCGCCCGGCCCATTTACGACACGGTGCTGGTGCCAGGTCAGACTATTGCAATGGATATGTCTGCTATCAAGTCTCTTGACTTTGATACACAGGTGAAGTTGTACCGTGAGGAAATCTACGTCACCGCCCTAGAGCGGTGGGTCATTCCTAGCGGCTACAAATTCTCACCCCGCAAGGCGTATGCTTGGGCTCTCAAAAAGACCATCGTCAGTCTGACGAAGGGATGGAGCGCCACGTTTATCGTTGACAACTATGAAACATTCAGAACGCCAGATATGGACTATGTGAATCATCACCTGTCCAAGTCTGACAAACTAATCAGATTGGAAGCATGATGACCGTTTCGACACTGACGGCTAAGGACGCCGACGCCGTACTTCGAAGGATGTATTACACCGACAGCGCCGACTACGATGCTGACTACGATAGCGAGCATTGGGGAGAACTTGCTTATTCTCTGAGCGCCAGTGTCCGCTGGGACTCTGAGAGTCGCACCCGCGTTCCCATCGATCCCGGCGTGGATTTTGAGGGTATGCGTGTCGTCTGCGTTCAGGATGAGGGCGGCGGCGAGGGAGAAGGGGAGACTCGCTTCGCAGTATTCAGTTTTGCCGATGAGACCGGAACCAAGTATTTCCGCAAGGACGGCTTCTATGCCTCTTATGACGGAACAACCTGGGACGGCGATTTCCGTGAAGTAACTCCAAAGGACAGGGTGGTAACTTTCTATGAGTGAGGCAAAGATCACCAAGGTCGATAGTATCGACAACACGCCCGGCTCAGTAAATGGCTGGGACGGTGCCTATGCCCAAGGGACCGAATGGACCAATTGGGATGTCTATAAGATCGAGACTGGCCTTGACGTGGTATACATCAAGGTGGGTCTGGTATTCGATTCCTATGGGGAGCAGCGCGGCTCTGCCGAGCCACAACTCTGCACTCCGAGGACTGAGACTGTTCAGGTTTGGGAGTAACTATGAGACTGATTGTTGAGACAAGCAAGACTGAGGACAACATGGTCGTCTGGCGACTAGTCGATGATCGAGACAATGTTGTATGCTATCTCGGTGCGGATTTTGTTGAGGACTCTTATGACTATGCGATTGGATATTCAAATCTTCGCATCGTCACGCAGAAGTCTCGCAGCGAAACCTATTGGGGTTGACAGCACGGCTCGTCCGTGCTAGAATGAACGAAGTTGCTAGAGCGGTTCGATTCCGTAGGCTCCCAAAAGGGAGCCGTTAGTGTAACGGTAGCACAGCGACCCATGGTGAGTGAGGCCAAATGGCAAGGCACTAGGTTGTGACCCTAGGCTCATAAGAGCGAAGCGGGTTCGATTCCCGTCATTCACCCCACGGGGAGTGGGCAAGTGGAAAGTCGCTCGTTTTGGAGACGAGAGAACGTAGGTTCGATTCCTACCTTCCCGACACATAAGGAGAAAATCATGTATGAAGAATTAACTCAGATCGAGGATGCCCGCGTCGAGGCGGTGCTGTGGTCAGAGCGTTATCTTAGGTTCAAGACTGACAAGGGCGATATCACCTATGAAGTTTTTGGTGACTGTTGCTCACACTCATACTTTCACGATTTCTACGGGGTCACCGCCCTGATCGGCAAGACTGTGACCAAGATCAGGTCTATTGAACTAAATCCCGTCGATAACACCAGGGACGAAGATGGGTTCTTTGACGACTACACCCAGGTCTACGGCTATGCGCTTGACTACGAGGACCCGAAGTTTGGTACTCGTTCAGCAGTATTCTCTTTCCGTAACGAGTCTAACGGCTACTACGGTGGATGGATGGAGTTTGCTGAGTCCAGCCCGGCTGAAAGCACGTTTACCAATATCGTTGATGACGTTATAGGAGACTGATGAATCTTCCAGAAATTCCTGAATGGTGGTCCGAAAAATTCCCCCACTCATATCTAGAATATAGTCCGATAAGAAATACGATAGATATGACTGTTTACTTTAGGCTTGGGCGGGGGAATTTCAGGCTGGACACCGAAGTACCTTACGAGGATATCGATAGGTTCTGGGAGCAAAGCCTGTTCCAGATGATCACTGACATTATTGATCTTACCCAGGAGCCTGACGGCTGGCCGGGCAGGGGTGGACATATGCATCTGATCTGGGCGGATAGAGCACAAGAACATCTTGACAAGAAATCAGCCACCTGATATAGTAGTACCACTAGCGGGGAAACCCGCGTAATCTCGTAGGGCAACTATTGGCAGTTGCGCTTGCCTGTTAAGCAAGTTCCCTGTAGGTTCGATTCCTGCTGCGAGAGCAAGGCAGAATCCCCAACTGCCTATAACAAATAGGGGAGCCTTGGGTCCGTAACTCAGAGGCAGAGTAGCGGACTTTTAATCCGCGAGTCGAGATTTCGAAATTCTCCGGGCCTACAATTTGTGGAGGTCGCTGGCGGGTACAAGGGCATGTTCCCTAAACGTGCTGCCGAACGGTAAGGTGGGTGATGGGGGAAACCCCTGAGGACCGATCTTGTCAGCGACTTAAGAACGAGGCGTCGCTACACGCCTACTCCACACCTATACAGAAAGGTATATCATGGATAGAAGTGATCTTGATAATCGCTTTATGTATCATCCAGCATCCGGCCCGACGATTTATCGGCATGAGGGCGTGCGAGAAAATTGCAAGGATCTAGCCGTTTGGCTGGACAGCACTCTGCCAGAGGGGCGGGAAAAGAGTCTAGCCATTACCAAGTTAGAAGAATGCATGTTCTTTGCAAACGCAGCCATAGCAAGGAATTCGTAGTGCCACTAGGGCTGTCTTACGAAGATCGCATCCTTAAAAGAGTTGTCATAAATTCCAATGGATGCTGGATTTGGCAGAAAAACATAAATGCAGACGGGTACGGCACAGTAAGGGTAGACCACAAAAGTTGGTTGGCGCATCGGTACTCGTACACGGCCTTCGTCGGGCCAATACCTGACGGACTCGTTATAGATCATCTGTGCAGGGTCAGGTCATGCTGCAATCCAGATCATATGGAGCCAGTAAGTATCAGAACAAATATCCTACGCGGAAAACATCCAAACATTGTATTGCATAATGGTAATACGTGTGCCAAAGGCCATAAAATTATCGACAACAATATTTCTGTCCGATCTGATGGAAGGATAAGATGTAAAATGTGTATCAATGAATCAGCGAGACGCCGAAGGGCCAATGCAGCGATTGCACGATCATGAAGGTCTATACCGTTGTGTGGTCAGATCAGAACATGTATAGTTCCTGGGATCGGCGCAAGCACTCAAAGGTTTACACTAGTCTTACTCAGGCTAAGGCCGCTCTTACCCGGCGCAGAAATCAGTCCGGGCCAGAGTGCCGGGTCACAGGAGTCATTCTGGAATCAGAGATTAACTGGACACCCTGGGATGGTAAGTAATGGTTTGGATCAAAACCACCACCAGGCCCCACCGATGCAAGATGCCATTAGTTCCTTCCGGCCGAATGGCAGATTTTTGGATTGGCTCAGAGTGGGAATGTGACGTATGTCTGTCTGTCTGGACTATCACTAATTGGTTAAGTGGTGGAGCCACGGCCGACCTTGTGCCAGATTGGGAGGAACTGTAATGGAATGCAATTGGTTGGGACAGGTATTTAGGCCCGGCGACTTTGTAACAAAGGGAACAGAGCAACCTCTTAATATCCGCCTCGGAGTCGTCACAGAAGTTAGAGATTCATCAGGACACCCACGGATGAAGTCTGTTAAGGTCGTCTGGGTTCGTCAGATGATCCGGTGGAACCAGGGTGTCCGGCAGATGATGGGGTACGAAATAGATGGATACTCCAATCCTAATGCCGGGTCATGGAATCATTCAAGCGGGCTATGCCTGCTCAACGATAACGACATTCATTCAGAATTGCGGAAGTTTCTGCGTGAGGTCAAAGACAGATGGGTTCAGTAAGTAGTTGACAGCCACAGATTCCTGTGGTACTATTTGTAGGTCGGGTCGGTGATCCATGGAAATCCCGCCCGGCTCCTGCCAGTGAAGTGTTAATGGATACACGCGGGCGTGAAGTCCCCGAGTTGCAAGATCGTTACTTGCTGCTGGCACAATAGGGCATGACTGATCATCTAGTCCCTCCGGTTAGAGTCCGCGCGTGATCGGTGCTACGATAATTGCCGAGAAGGCCCGTTATGTTAATGGTAGACAACTAGATTCTCAATCTAGTAGCGGGGGGTCGGAACCCCCACGGGCTGCGTTGGAGATACCGTGGTTAAACAGAACGCTCCTCAGCCTCACGGTTTGGCTGGCATCGCTTAAACGTTCTGCTCCAAACCTGCCGCTGTCGCCTAACGGATATGGCATTTGCCTACGAAGCAAAAACAATGCGAGTTCAAATCTCGCCAGTGGTACGCAAGAAATATGGAAGCGCAAACCCGATTGGCGACGGGGCCTGCCTTGAAAGCAGTTGAGGTAACACTCTTGGGA
>OFRC01000090.1_pt1 | contig 30103 bp, 32 predicted proteins | sample 1543051 | NCBI WGS metagenome assembly OFRC01 (sample SAMN07774231, study PRJEB24372) | wastewater metagenome
CGACGGTTATCAGTAGCAGCAACCAATCAGGCATCTGGTGTTTTCCTTCCAATGACAAAACGCATGAACGCCATTTCGAGCGCGGCGGTGCCGAGGCTGGCGATTCCAGCGGCAATGCCCATCTGGGCAAGCGGCGACATATTCGGCTGCATAATGAGAATGGTCCCGGCGACGACGGCCAGGCCGCCGGTAGATAGCGCACGCCCGACGATGACGCGCCATGAAAACCGATCTGGAGATAGCAGGTGCTGGCCAATGCCGATTGTTGCGCCGATGAACCAGAAAACGAGCGCCAGTTCGATTTCGTCCCTCCATGTCGTCAGGTTATGAACGATCTTTTCCGGCATTTCTATTCCCTTCCCCGGTCTGTGCCGGCGATGTTTTGAAAATCAGTTGCCGGCCATGATGACCCAGTTGGTGCCGTCGCTCACCAGCTCGGCGTACTTTCCAGCCGTAGCGGAAAGAATCGCCGTGCCAGCAGCGCCGCCGGCCAGCGGGACAACGTTTGACGAGTACGAGACGACCGTGAAGGCAGCAATGGTCTTGAGGCGCACCTTGCGACCGACCCAGCCAGAGGCCGCCGGCAGCGTGGCGGTAATGCTCGCCGAACCGTTACAGATGACCTCGTTTTCATTGGCGCCAAGCGTGAAATCTGCTGTCTTGGTCACCGGCGTCACGAGACCGGTGCCGAGTCCGGTCATTCGTCCAATTTCGCGCTCGTCCGTCCAGGTGCCGTCGGCGTTACGGATGTAGAGTCGCCAGTAATTCGCCCGATCATTCCAGTTCGTCGTGCCGGTCGAAGAAGAAACGGCGCCATCGCTTTTCTGAGCAACGATATAGTTGATCACCGATGCCGAGAGGGAGAGCGTTCCGTTGGCTATGGTTGTCTGCGTGCCATCCGATTTGGTGACATTGCCGCCGTAATATCCCCAGACCAGGCCGGAGCAGGTTGAGGCGCGGCGCCCGTACAACATTGCCGGGCTGAGCGCATCAAAAACGGCATTCGCCTGCAAGTCCTGCGACCCGCTGCCCTGAACAATGCCGTCGATTAAAGTTGTTGAATCGGACATGTTTTTTCCTTATGAATTCGGGAACGGCACTGCCGGCGGCGTAAATGCCGAGGTGTAACGACAAGCCCCCTTGGTGATGCGAAGATCAGCGATGTAACCATTGAAACAACGCGCATTCCCGTCGTGCCAGTGCCCGAGGAAATAGCCGCTTCCAGCGTTGCTTATGGATGCAGATGAGGTGAATGTCTGATCGACCGCGCCATTAACAAACCCGTACCAGTTAGAGCCGCTACGGGATACGGCGATATGCGCCCATGTACCTAATGTGATTGCCGTCGATCCCCTTGGGTCACCAGGGTCGCAGCCCTTCCGAATGTCCCAATCTCCACCCGCTGGAGAATCTGCGGTGATACCTATTTTCCCGTCGGAGAAGATTGCAACGGCAAAACCTACCGGGCCAGCCTGAGAACACCAAATCGCATCAGCATAGGTTCCGGTCATCACGGTAACCTGATAAATCCAGCATTCCCACGTAAAGTCACCAGCGCCAAAATCGAAATCGGAAGAAGCGGCAAGCCCGAGATAATCACCCGTCCCATCCAGCTTGCAGGAAGACCCGTTAAATTTGCTCTCTGTGGTGCTTGTCTGCGCATTCCCATAGACGGTGACTGATTTCCCTTTTTCATCGGTAAATGTCGTTCCACCATCCGCACCATTCATGTGCATTAACAAAACAACATTGGAGAACAGCAGATCGGCTAGGACGTTGTGCTGTAAATAGCCCTGCAACGCATACCCTCTCCCTGCCACCGACGATATTTGATAGACCCGCGCAAAAACCTCTGTTTGTTCGCTTCCGAAATCTTCAATTTGCTGCGCGTAAGTCCATGTCGCTGACTCAGAGGTCACGCCAGCAATCGTGCGTTTTAGTGTTGCGTAGGACGAATCCCATATTTCGACCACGTATGATTCAGCGGTTTCTCCAAGTGGAGTAGGAACGCCCGAAAATGGCTCTACTGGCGTTCTTGACCTTCTTTCCCATTCAATCGTCCATTCGAACGATCCTGAATTGGCGTGACCACGAAACCGGATCGGCGCCCTGCATTCCAGGTTTTCGGCAGCGTAGGTAAAGGCAATGTCCGGTGCGGACTCCAGCGTTTTGTCTCTCCCTACCGCACGCCATAGCTTTTGCAGGCCGATGTTGCCGACCGGAACGGTGATGAACTGCAACACGGCCTGGTCAAGCAATACGAACACATCCCCCGCCGCATGCGATCCGCCATACTGCTCTGTACCGTAGCGCCCGCGCATCAGGTTGCTCAGCGTGTAGGTTCCGTCTGAATTGGCAACTACAGTCTGCGCTGCACAGATTTCCCAGCGGCCATTGACGCCGAGCGCAAAATGATTGGCGCCATTGAACATGGACAAGAGCGTGACCGATGCGAGCGTGCCATGATTTAGTCGAACCGTGACTGAACTGGCCGCGTCGACACTCAAATACGAGGCCGGCGCCGCAAGTATAGTAGTGGCAGTGCCAACCGTTGCGTTGTCCGTCACCGGGCGGATCGCATCCCAGGATTCGCCACCGTCATTCGAGTTATAAAACACCCCGCCCGACCAGCTCGGCAGCGGGGAATACATCGCCCCGACAAATCCTGGCTCATTCATGCCGGCCATCAGATACGGCAAATCAAGCAGCGCGGCCATCGTCGGGCCGTTCGGAACCAGAATCGATGACGGTGGTGGCGCCGACTCGCCGACCGCTGCCGGCGTGTAAAGCAACTGACCAGCCATGCGCGCAGTTGCTGAGATTCGCCCATCTGGGTAGTCTTCCAGCGTCACGAGCCGGACTGAAAGTGTTTCATCAGCCGTTGTCAAAGTAATCACATCAGAGGGCTGGTGGGCGCGGGCTGACGGCGGCAATACAAATGAAAGCTCGTAACGCTCCAGCCAGTACAGGTAGAGCAGCGCCTGCGCTACGCCCGCCGCCTCGTCCGACCCCATCACAATAGGCAGATCGAGCGCCCGCAGGTTACTCAGGTCGCCGTCGTAACGCTCTGCGTATTGCTCGGACACATCGTATTCACGGGCCGCATCGGTGTATTTGACCGAAACCCGAACAGGCAACTGAGAGTCTGTTTCGCGGGTACGTGTCAGGATCGGCTGACCGTTTTCGTAGATTAGATCGGCGTAATCGTAGGTCGCCACCGATGCCCCGCCGCGTGGCTTGAACTTGATCTTGTAGCCGTCCGAGATGGTGTCGAACGGGTAGAAGGCTTGCAACTGTTCAATCGGCGCCCGGATGGCTCCGACGCTGGCGACCGCATAGCCTGTTATAGCCCGGTCAAGTTCGGTCACGTCAATGTCGGACGGCGTCAGTACCTTGCTCAGAGCACACTCAGCAGAGACGATGTCGCGCACGTTGGCGGCGGCGCCTTCGGTAATATGGTCTAGGTCGGCTACCCATATTGTGTTTCCCGCTACATTGACGACCAAGCCATAAATCAGCGTGTCGTCCATCCATAGCGTAGCTTGCCCAGTCCGCTCATTAATATCCATGCCGACATTAAGCGGCGTTCGGCTGTCTTCTACGAGCACATCCGATGCGTTGATGTTCCAAGCCAGTATCGTTGCATAATAGACCACGAAGCCCATTGTGTAACTGTCGAATGTGCAGACCCGGTTTGAGTTTAACCAGGCCCACTGACCGTTTCCAGGGCCAAAAGCGCCGCCTATTTCGCTGCTGTACGTTGGCGAGTTAACCGTTCCACGCCGAATTAACGTTCCATCGGTTTCGATGAAATACCAGCGCGAGTCGGTCGACACGACGAACAGTCCAAAGCCGCGCACATCAATGGCGACGGCGCTCGGATACCACGATGACGACAGACCGTCTGCAATCCTGGCGGCAATGATGCCTGAATCAATGCGACTGCCGACCAACTCCATGCCGGAAGAATGCCATACCAGCGACCCTACTGCGATGGTGCCAGAACCCCATCCGTGATAGTCCTTGCTGGGGGAGTGCTTTGCGTAATAAGTCGCGCCGCCGATGTTGCCGATAGTCGCCCAGACTCCTGACTCAAGGTTATCGGCCATCAGATCGGGAGTCGCCAGGTCTCTGACCACCTGATCGACAACGGTCATGCCTCCGGGCAAAACACGGCGCGTTACGCCGCCGTTGTTGATTTCCTGAATTTCGATCAAGCCATCGACGACACCAAGCAGTCGTGGGCTGGCTGTCTGCCACCCCGTCCAGTTATAAGCGGCTTCGAGGATGACCGGACTGGGCGAGGCCGACTGGAGGACCTCAACCTTGACCTGCGTGCCGACGATGGTATTGCCGTAGTCGGCAAGCGGAACATCCTTGAAAACGATGTAGCACAGGCCGCGATAGGCAGGTGTGCCATCGACGCCAAGCGTCGCCTGCATACGCGGGTCGGCTTCCTGCGTCATCGTGCCGAGATAGGCGGTGAAATACTGCTCGCGTTGTGTCGATTCGACGATGGTCGACACATCGCTGGATACCCCGTTGTAAAACAATTTTCCGTTGAACCAGATGCGCTTGATCGCTTCGACTTCGCCAAGGCAAACCCCGAGCGCCCAGGTGCCGTAGTAGGTATATTCGGTAATGCTGCCTTTGCTACCGCCACCCTTTCCGCCTGTTTTTTTCTTTGTTGCAACTTCTTTAATCTGGTTATTCTCAATCCAGAACACATTTCCAAAAACAGCATTCTTGCCATACACGCGCGGAATAGGCACGCCGTAGGATGCCGTTTGCTGCTTGAGATCGGCAAGGCGTGGGCCTACTACGTCCGGGCCTTTTGGTGGGTCGATATATCCGCCGATGGCGCCGCCGATGGAGGCGCCGAGCGCAAATCCAATCGGCGTAAAGGCGCCAATGACGCCACCGACGGCCATCCCGAGTGCTTGCCCGATGCTGCTCATGCCACGCTCCAGTCAAACTCATAGACGCGCAAGATTCGGTTTCTCCATTGCCGATCTAGTCGGTGTTCGCAAACTTTCCCAACGGTTTCGTAGCTATGGATAATTGTTTCGCCAGCACATAGAGCAACATGCTGTGGTTCTTTTTCAAACCTCATCACCAACACATCCCCGGCCTGCGGCGGTCTCCATACGCGGCGCAGAAAAGGCTGGCACTCAAGCATCTCGACCAGCTTTCCACCCAAGGCGTGACGCGAGTAGGCATCTAGGTCGGCAGGTTTGATGCCGTGCTGGCGCACTGACCAGTTCAGCAATCCGGCGCAATCGAGGCCGTCTAGGTTCCGCCCCTGGTGCTTGAACGGCGTGCCGATGGCGCTTCTGGCCGTGGTTATTAGGTCATCTAGTGTCACGACACACCGCCGATCTGGCCGTATTGACCGCTAGTTGGCATATCCCAGAATGCGAAAGCGTTTTCCACGTTGATCCATGCCTGGCAATCTACTTTCCTCTTGCGGCATCCAGGAATCAGGATGTAGGCATCGCCAATCTGCGGAGGGTAATAGAAGGCTTCGTGCGTGGTGATCGTTCCATCTGCGGCAGACGCGCGGATTGTCAGTGGCTTTAATCCGGCATTGTCGCCAGATGTAAATTGAATCGACCCGTTGGCAAAATAATCACCGGCCTCACTGCGGCTGCTATCACGAATTACCTGGTTAGACGTGACGCCGGTAATGGTTCCGGTCACTTGCAGCGCAGACAAATTCTTGCCGCATCCTGCGTCGCCAAAGGTGCGTTGGCATAGAGCTGTATAGCTCATTCCGACCGTCTGATTCAGCGCATCGATCAGCGACAAGCCTTCGATCGTGTAGCGGTCGTCGATTAACGTCGTTTTTCCGAACAAACCACAGACCACCGGCTCATAGTCTTCGACTGGAATCAGGAAGTTGAAGCGGAAAATATAGACGCGAGCGCCGTCGAACAGGCCAGAGCCGAGCTTGGCGCGGGTAATACCAACAGACCCTACAAACCCTTCAATGTCGATTGCCGAAGCTGACATATCAGACGTTGAACTCAAAGACGACTGTTCATATCCTGGAGCGGCAAGATAGACGGTGGCGTTGCTCATCGTCACATCAAACGGATAAGTGCAGAAGCGGAACACCTGCCCGGATTTGCAAACAATCCGCAGCCCCCATGCCGATGTTTCAAGTGGAGCGACGACTGATTTCATGGGTTCAAAATCTCAATTAGTTCGATCCCGTCAGCATTCCGATGTGTCGGGTAATCCTGTCCAATGACCAGCGATCCATTAAAGCGAACCGGCCAATCGAACTGAAATCCGGCGGTGATCGTGTCGCTGATGATGGCCGTCGCCACGGTAATGATTCCGGTCGTCGTATCGACGGTGAAATCGCCACCAGATAGCGGCGTTCCGTTCTTCGCCACCAGCACCGTTCCAGCGACCGGCTTCCTGATCTTGCGGTATGGGTATCCGCTGGCTCCTGCTGTTCCGTTGGTGCCGTATTGTTTGACCATCTGCCGAGTCGTCGCCGTCAGCACCAGTGTCGGCTGGTCAAGCGCAGTCGGCGTGCCGATGCTTCCGTTGCTTGAAAACTCGTCATAACAACGAATGCGAAACCCGGCATATTGCCCATGCGCCCGGTGATATAGGGCCAGGATATAGTTGAACGTTTCCGACTTTTCAAGCAATTGCGAGATGTCGAAAGTTCGCGCCGGGAACGGATGAATAAGCGAACGGTATTCATTGCCACCGGAAGTAGTCACGATATTGACGGCGTACTGTTCAGCGAACGACGCGCCCATCTTGATTTTCTGGTGATCTAGTCGTTCTTCTAGGAAATCAGCCATAGCGGCGCGCTCCATTCGCTACGCCAAGCACTGAGCGCGCACCAGAGGCAGCGGCGCGCCTGACTTCTGCCTTGTCGGTTCCGGCACCGGCATTGATCGTCTGATTGATCGTCATGCCACCGCCACCAGACATATGGACGCCGAGCTTTCCGTTACTCATTCGCTTTAGAGGTAGCGCTCCTTCAGGACCGGCTTCTCCGGCAACGCCGCGCGCGAATGTTCCACCTTGTGCGAACATGAAAGATGTTGGCCTAGTCAGGACTGAGCCGTTGCCGAATGCCCCGCCGTTGGCAAATGCTCTAACTCCGCTGCTTGAAAATGCACCGCCGTCTGCCCATTTAAGCCCGCCGAAAACCCCGAATATTCCGCCGAGTATTCTTTTCCACGGGTCGCCTTCGTCAATCAATCCGCCAGAGGATGATGATCCTCCAGACGATTGAAAAATCCCTTTCATTGACTTTATGGCGTCTCCGAAAATGCCTTCTATCTTCCCCGTCTTGCCCATGTCGCCGAACAGGATATTCATCAGTTGCGCCGATCCGGCTTGCACGATCATCTTCTGCATGGTCTTGCCGAACGACTCGACCAGCGAATCCATCCCATCCTTGGTCGGATTGATGAAGAATTCCGCCATTGCATCCTGCATGTTGTGCGCGGCTTGCTTGGTGAATTCGTCTAGTTCCTTGGTTGATTCCTTTATTTGATCGGTAGCGTCTTGGATGTCGTATTTTTTGACATCGCCTGAAATCAACACATCGGATAACTTCCCGCGCAGCGAAAGCTCTTCCTTGAGGAATTTGATGCGCTCGTCAGTGACGCGCTTTTCATCATCAGATGCGCCGTTGAGCACCTGCATCGCCGCTTCCTGCTCAAGAATGGCGACAGCATCGGCAAGGCGGGACTGTTCGACTACGGAGATTTGAGAAGCAGTCAGGCCGTACATTTCATTGGCTTTTTCAGCCGCCTGAATCTGTTCGATCATCCCTTGGCGCTGTTTGACGTTCGATTGTTCCTGCGCCTCAACGGCCTTCATGAACATGGCCGTGCGTTCGTATTCAGCGGCGGCCTTCGATTGCTCGATAGCCGTCTGCTTCCACGTTTCTGGCATGGATGCCCACACCGGAGACTTTTGCAAATCGAACAAAGCAGATTCCGCAGCGGTCAAGCTGAGTGTGGATTTTTCGGCGCTGAGTTTTGCCGAGGCGATTGCCTTGAGCGCCTGCTCATAGGCTTTTGCTTCGTCTGATTCTCGTCCGACGATGCGACCACCGCCGCCTGACCTTGGCTTTTTAGCGGATTCCTTGCCGATCTGCGTTTCGGTTTCGATAAGCTTTTTGACTTCGGCCTGATAGTTCTTCAGGTTGCCGGTGCGCCCGTATTCTGCGTTCAGTACCTTCAGGTGCTTGTGGAAATCCTGAGACACGCCTGACATCTTCTGCGTCAGAGCCAGATAGTCAGCACTCGGGCCTTTAGCGGCAGGATTTTGCAGTACCGGCATTTCTGCGCCGCCGGAAAGGCTTGAACCTCGCGCCTTGAACAGATCGGATTGTTTAGCGTCTAGTTGCGACTGCAAACTAGACAGCCTGAAATCACCTTTACCAAGCGATCCAATCTGATTCTTCAGCCGCCCTATCTCGGCTTCAAGTACGCCGGTCTTTGCGTTTTGTACGCCAGTCGCTACGTTCTTCGCAGTGAAATCCATCGCGCCGGATAGCGAATTTAGAACGCGATAGAGAGCTTTAGATGCGCCGGTTGCATCGTTCAGAACGTCAATGAAGTTCTTTGCCGAGTTGCCTAGCTTGGTAAATCCATCGGCAATGGTCGGCGTCATTGACTTGAATTCGCGGTCAATGTCTCCGGCTGACTTGGCGATTGCACCTAGCACCTGTTGCGCGGTCAGCTCGCCTTGTGCGCCAAGTCTGCGCAGTTCTCCAATCCCGATGCCCATGCCTTGCGCGATGGCCTGCGCAAGTCTTGGCGTCTGTTCCATGATGGAATTCAGCTCTTCGCCGCGCAGCGTGCCAGAGGCCATCGCCTGCGAGAATTGAACCATTGCCGCCTGTGCGGCCTGGGTGCTTGAACCTGACAAAGAAACCGCTTGTGAAACGGTCTTCGTAATATTCATTAGCTCGGATTGAGAAATCCCGAGGTCTTGCGTAGCCCGTGCGACTTGCGCATATGTGTTTGCCAGTTCAACGAAGCTCTGACGCGACTCCTGCGCTACGGTATAGAGTTCTTTCTGCAACTCAACCGCACCGGATGCGCCACCTGAAAGCTGACGCAAACGCGACTCAATGCGCGTGTATTCGTCGGCAGCTTCGATGGCCTTGCCGATATTGGCAGCGACCATCTCCCATGCCTTGATGATGGCAAAGGCAGCAACGCCGCCTTTAGCAACTGCGGCAGACGAAGCGCCGAAACCTTCGGCAGACTTGGCGGCTTCGTCAAAGCTCTTGGCGACTTTTTGAACGGCATGTTCAACAGGTTTAATGCCTGTTTCAATACTTTTCCAGGCGCCTTGTGCGGCATTGCTTGCACCTTTTGCTTTGTCGCCCATCGCCTTGATCTGCGAATTGACGCGATCAAGCGCGGAAACCATCCCGCTAGTGGATTGCTCTGTTGATTTTGCAGAGGTGGCGAGTTTTTGCAGGTCGGACGCGGCTTGCTGAACGCCAGAGGTTTTTACCTCAATCCCTAGCGTCGTGATGTTCTCAGCCATTATTTATCCTTGTGCATTTCTCTAAGCGCCTCGTCTTCCATGACGCGCAAGCCTTCAAACGCCCATTGCCGGTCGTCTATCGTGAGCAAGTCCATTACGGCAGGAAGTGCTGAGTAATCCATGCCGTAAGCGCCTGAGTAGCCGACGCGCCACTGAGTTCTCATTGCGTCGAACAGTTTCAGCACCGGCCAGTTTTCAGGCCATACCTCAACGCTATCCGCTTCCCCGAAATCTGAGCGTTTCAAGCCGACCGCAGCTAACTCAGCGTCGGTCGGTTGATCCTCATAAAACTTTCGGGAAAGCGCCCTCAGTTTCCCAAGCGGGCGTCGATCAGTTCCGCCATGTAGCAGTTGAAAATCGCATGGGCAGAGGCCGGATAGTTTTGCAGCAACTCGGCAACGGAATCCTTGGACAAGTCGGAATCAGCTTTCCACGATTCGACCAGTTCAAGGATGCAATCGACATCGGATTTATCCTTTGCCGCCGCTTCCTCGAAAAATGCCTTTACCTCGTCCTTACGCTTGTGGCGAAAGACCACCGGCAATTCCTGAACTTCGCCACCCGGCGCACGGATTTTGACCGTGGCCGGGAAGGTCGGATTAGCCTTGATTTTGAACATCAGTAGCGCACCGGCTCGGCAAGGAACGAGAACGTCGCTTCGCAGGCCATGATTTCATTGATGGTCATGGAAGGCGTCTTGTTCAGCGAGATGTAGGCGTTATAGACAATCACCGAGCCATCCGGCAACGTGGCCTTGACGGCGCGTTGCAGGCGGTCATCATTGGCTTCAGACAGCGCGATATAACCCGGCTGAGTGGCATCGTCAGCAATGGAAAGCGTCAGACCGCCAGCGGATTTTACGGTCGGGATACGCTTTTCGGCATCGGATTCGAGGAACTGGTAAGTCACGAACTGCTGTTCGCCGCCGTCAGTCTGCGAAGAAAGCACCTGTGCAACTTGCGTCCATGTAGTGATTTCGCGCACGGTGCCGGTGCCGGAACCAGACGGATAGATCGAAGTCAGGGTCGTGTCGATACCAGACAAAGGAACGTCATTTGTGGCGACGGTGCCAGCCTTGACGATCTTGTTGGTCAGGCGCGACCATCCTGAAGTGACCTCGAAGAATTCGCCAGTTGCAATGCCGTGCGAAACCTCCAAGGTTGCGACGCCGGGATCAGCATTGGTGACGGCGGTCATATTCTTGGACGCACCATAAGCGGTAGCGATGGCGAAAGTAGTACCGTTAGGCAACTTAACAGACATGATTTGGGCCTTTCAGATATGAAAAAACCCGCCTGAGCGGGTCATTGATGCCCAAAAGGGCGTAAAAAAACCAGCCGGAGCGGGTTCTATGCAATTTCTACTAATCTATTTATGAATTAGTAGCTAAATCGTGTCGCATCGGTACGGAATCGACACCTTGACCACATAGCGGCCAGGTTCGTATTCGCCCGTCTTTGGCGACGGCGGCGCGGTAATCTGTATCGTCAATCCAGACTTGGAGATTTGCAGGTTATTTGGGAACTGTGCGGCGATGGCTTCAACGATGGTTGCGACTGCGCCAGTTCCGACGTTCTCGACGCCGACTACATCAATCTGAAAGATGCCGGCATACAGCGTGTGCAGCCCGGCTAAATCCTTACTGCCACGATTGGCCGGCATGAACCATGCGCGTAGATAGGTTGTCGCCGGCTGGCTGATCGGTACGTTCTGATACTGAACCGTGAGCGATTGCGTAGCTGCCCATGTGGCGAGTCTGCCTTCCAAAGCGGCGCGTATGGTTTTGTCAGACATAGCCGTGAGCGTTCATGCGGGCGATTGATACACGCACCATTCCATGCGGTGCCTGTGCTTGCGAGTGGCCTTCTTCAAGGCGCATTGCATACGGCAGCGAATTGCACAGATAGATGCTTTTTTCGCCAAGTTGATAACCCAACACAATGGCGGAAACGCGACCAGTAGCAGCAGAACCGGAAGGATCAACTGATTCTGTTGTGGAAGTGTCCGGCGACCCGATAGAGCAGTTCCAGTTAGCGCGAAATCTTCCGCCGACATAGCCTTCCTTTGGGTACTTCCACAGGTCTGGATTGCCCACTGGCGACATCATTATTACTTCGTTGAACAGATCAATAGCTATCTTACGCACGGCAAGTTCGGCCTTGTCTTTAGCCTTCTCGATAGCCTTGCTCAGATCTAGCGCAAAAGTCATTTCCGCACCTGGACTTCATACAGCACCGCAACGCCAGCCGGCGCAGTCACAGTCACAGGCGGAACAAGCTGCCAAGTCTCTGCACCGATAACCAACTGGTCGCCATCCTTCGGTTCTGAGACGCCAAGCGGTGACAGCAATACGAGTTTATCTCCGATGCGTACCTTCGTGCCGTCGATCAGTTTCTTGTCGAAATCAACTACGCATCCATGCCCTGCTTGGTCGGTATAGGTGACGACGCTTGCCCCGGTTTCAGGATCATAGGCAGCGCCAGCGGAGACTTTCAGCGTGACGGATTGCCCGAACTCGGTAATGAGTTCGTCAGCAGTTTCGGCCATGTCGCTGTAAAACGTCATTTAAAACACACCTCAACATGACCGCGAATTGTTCGCGTTAGAACCCGCTTGTGATACTTGTCTATTTTTATCGGGCGCCGAACAACGCGAACGATTCCGCGCTTCGTGTCGGCATACATAACGCCGTCAATCTTTTTGCCATTAACAAATACGTCGCGCTGTGCTCTCAGGTCTTCGCTAATGCGACCGTCGTATGGCGTATGAACGTACTCGTTCGGCTTCATGCACGCACCACGGAGACGCCACCAAGGCCGGTCGTCAGTTGCTTAAGCAGTGCATCCACATTGGCGAATCGCTTCTGCCCGGAAGTATCTGCGGGCCGTGTCTGTTTGGTGATCGGCCCGACCTTAACGAGCGTGACCACGTTAGGTTCTACATCGGCAAACAGGCTTTCAGTCAGTGCCTTGACTGCGAGTTCAACAGTTGCCGCGAACAGGCGCGACATTTCAGGGGACATGTCCCAATCCCACAATTGACGCGGGAATTCTAGCGCCTGGTATTGATAGGACTTGGCGGAGCGGAAATTGTATGTCGTGTCGATATATTGCGTAGCCTTGCGCAGCGCAACCTCTTTGACGGCATCCGTACCAGTCCAAGCGGTCAGGCCGTGAGCAGTGGCGTAGTTGTCGGCAAAGGCGACGGTGACATACGATTCAGCGTCATCTCGCCCGGTGCCATCCTCACAAATTAGGCTCATTCTTCAACCTTCGCTTTCGGCGGGCGACCGCGTTTCGGCTTTTCCGGTTCTGCGCACTGCTCGAACAGCACATGCTTTTCAGGATCGAAGTCGGACTCGTTGATTTCAACGAATCCGCCGTATTCCTCATTAGCCGGCCAAACAATGCGCACAACAGGAACAGCAGACATTTATCTATCCTCGAAAATGGGCGGAGCCGAAGCCCCGCCCGCACTTCATCAGGCGCCGATGAGCAGGCCGCAATGACGCGGTGCAATGACCTTTGCGCCCCACGCCAAATTGACTTCGTAGCGCAATTGACGCTTCTGCTTGTAGATGCAGAACTCGTAGGTAATGCCGGAGACAGGATCGGTCACAAGCATCACGTCATCAGCAGCATCGCCACCTTCCGGCATGGCCGGGGCGCGAGTAGCCAGTTGAATCGCAGAACGCTGGAAGAACATGTTGCGGGTGGTTGCCGCAACAACCGTGATTGCCTTGGTAGCGGCAGACATGGCGACCTTGATACCAGGCTCCTGAATCACCAGCGTGCCGCCAGTGCCAGAAACAGCGGTCTTGACGACGTACTGATTCGAGTCGCCGGCAAAGGTGATGATGTCACCAGCCAGCAATGCGACGGCAGCCGACGACAGCGTGAAGCTGGTCGAACCGACCGCGTAGCCGGTGGCGTCTACAGTTGCGGTGACGGTGCCGACGGTAACGGCAGTCTTGGTCTGTCCGGAATAGTGCAGGTCGAAACCTTCAACTGATCCGAGCGTGCCGCGACGCAGCATGTCGTCACTGCCGGATTCGTTGACCTTGAACAGCACGGACTGCTTGCCACGAAGACGGGAAACGGAGGTCGAACCCAATACCATGTGGCGATCGGATTGCGGTGCGCCGTTCTCGTCCAGGATACGCAGCGATTCGGCGAAGTCGGTAAGGTCTCCAGCGGTGCCGAACGGCGTACCGTTATAGGTGCCGTAAGCACGCGAGGCTTCGACATGCAGCGCGGCCAGATCGGCTTCGACTTCGTTGGTCAGGGTACGGATGGCCTGAGCGATGCGGTCGCGGTTGATCGTCTGCAAGGTTCCTGCACTGTTCAGTGCGACGGTTTCTTCGCCGGTGATACCGAACGGAACAGACTTGGCCTTGGAGATGGTCATCTGCACGTTGTTGATCGTCTGCGCCGGAGTGTCGGCAGCATACGCGGCAGCGGTCAGATTTTCCGAAGACATCGCACCAACGACCGGCGAAATGACGGACTGGCCGACAGCAGCGCGAGCGGCTTGCGAATCGCGGGCAACCGCAGGAATGAAGCCGACAGCTTCACGCGAAACAACGTCCATTGCCTCATAAATCGAGGGGATAAGGCTAGTCAGGGTAAGAGCGGCCATTTGTGTAACTCCTTTTAATCAGTAATCAGTGCGCGGCCTTCCTTCATGTCCTTTGCGAAACTTGCCCTTTCACCGGGCATCATTTGCTCGAACTGCTGGCGCGTGCGTGTTTGTTTTCCACCGCCTCCGGCACCACTTCCCTGCGCACCGCCGCCAGATGCGCCGGAGCTTTTCAGGATGTGTTCCTTGTACGGGTACTGCTCAATGAGTGTTTCGAGTGCTTCGTCGAAGTCAGCCAACTCGCCAGGGCGTGCGCGGCTGAAGATCTTGTTGCCGGACGGGTCATAAGCAACCGTCTTGCCGTCCTCGATCTTGAACGACTGACCGAAACGCGCTTGCACCATGTCGGCAGGAATGGCGAGTTTTTCGGCGATCATCTTGGACCGGGCAAATGCCCCGCCTACCTTTTCACCGTAGAGCGCCTGTTCCAACGTCTTTGCCTTGCCGTTCGCTTCGTCAAGTTGCGCCTGGAATGCCTTGGTGATTTCACCCTTGACCTTTTCCACCTCGCCCGCGTCGATAAGCTGCTTACGGTCCAAGTTGGAAACGGTATCGAGTGCCTTCCGTGCTGCATCAGGATCGGCGATGCCGTCAAACGATTTCAGCGACTTCTCGGACGCCTCTGCGCGTTCGCGGTGTTGCTTTGCCTCGGCATTGAGTCGGGAAATGGTTGCGACAGTGGAAACAGCATCGAAAGCCACTTCTTTTCCGTCGTCATGCACAAATACCGGCTTGCCATCCTGAACAACTACGTTGCCCTTGTCGTCTAGCTTCAACTTCATGAAACACTCCCAGGCCATCCGGCCATTGATAGCTCATCCGAGCCAAGCACCCATTCACCATCCGGCAATAGGCAATAAAAAAGCCCCGGACCAATTAAGGTGCGAGGCTTCGGTAATCTTTGACGCAAAAAAGCCAGCTCTAGGCTGGCCTTGGTAATCTGTTGGTTTCCGGTGCTGATCCCCGGATTTCTGTGCAGGATTAGATGTCCTGTCCTACTGGCACGTTCGTAGCGGTAAAGTCTCGGCCACAGGTCACTGACTAATTGCCGGCTAGCCCTAGCGTTCGTCTCATGCGCGTATCAGCCTACGCATTAACCAACACGTATGGCGACTGAGTCGGCGTGATTTCAGGTCAGCCGCTTGCAATTGTCACAATCGCCATGCGTGTTAGTAATCTTTGGGCGAACGAATCCGCCGCGGGATTAGAGTAGCACTACATTATGCGGAATGCAAGCGGACTGTTTCTGAACTATTTGCGATGATGGTGTAAATAATACTTGCTTTCTTGGCGCAAGTAACTATAATCACTACATTAGATCAACAAACGCAAAGAGGGAAACGAAATGCAACTTGATACGATCCGTACACAAACAAAAAACGCATGCGGTCAAACCATTGTTCAGTTCGTTGTAATTGCTGACGGAAATGCTGTCTGCGTATTCGGAACCCAATCCGCAGCTTGGGCTTATCAAGACAAGCTATGGGATGTTGCCAAAAACAAAATCATGGAGGCGCTCTATGCAGGACGCTAAAGAAATATGGAGCGAGCTTGTTAAGGCTTGCGAACTATTAGACAAGGCTTCAGCCTGCTCAGGAATCGGCCCTGACGCAGCTCTAACTTGGTGGTCTGAAAAAGGACGTTTGACTGATAAATATCTGAATGGTGAAAAACATGCCTACGGGCTTGCTAGTGCGGATTTATCAACCAATGAGAACGAGATGTTTGAGCATATTGACTCGCTTAATTTTCTACTTTCAAACGAACGGATTAGGCTTTCTTTGGCAAAATCAGAAAGTGAAATTGCGATTCGCAGCGGATGGGTAAAACAACTTGAAAAAGAAATAGAAGGCGAAAAAAAATTCATTACTGAAAACGCAATTTCTGATGACGACTTGCTTTCAGAGCTTGGATATTAACTATGAGCCGCCCACAATCAGCCGCAGTGCAAGCAGCACTTGCCGACATTGACATCGGCATGACGGCCTATGCCGCAGCGAAGAAGCACGGAGTACAGCAGTCATCTATCAGCAGGGCATTGAAGCGCCGCGCTAATGTCTGCCCATGCTGCGGGCAGGCGGTCAAGCCTACCACGTTGTCACCTTCCCCTGGCTAAGACAAAACACGCAGCACCTTTGCCTAACCGGCTTCGTCCCGGCAATGACATTCGCCGGCCCGACATTGACCATGATCCATGTATTCGATTTGCAGACAGGGCAGCGCGGCGCAACAGACGACAGGCGAACGCGCTTTGGCTTGTCTGGTTCTGCATTGTCGGCGACTACTTTAAGCATCTGGCGGCGCTAGTTTTCCACTGAGGAATACAACGCTAATTCGTTTTCCAGCCCAAAGCCATACGCCACCTTCCTCTTTATAGTAAGAGCGATCATCTCCACACCGCATAATGTCAATGTTGCGATAATTTGCATTTGGGCTATCAAAATAAATAACCTGAACTACCTCGGGTTCGTCTGTATTTATCTTTACCCAATAAAAGCCTTCTTCCATTAGATGCCCGCCTTCCTGAAGTATTCCGCGTCACGTTTCCGCAGTTCGTCCAATGTCAAACGGTCGCCAGCCTTATTGACGAAGCGATCAACCGGCATGCCTTCGCGGAACAGCTTGGCCCGCGTCGGCCCTAGAACCTTATCCTGAAAGGTTGAATCCTTGCCCTTCAGCCATTCATTATAGGTTATGTTTGCAGGAACTTGGCCATCATAAGTCGCTCTCGTGCCTTCAGGAAACTCCTTTAAGTCGATTCCTAACTCTTTCCATGACTTCAGAACTGGCACCGACGTACTACGGCAATTATGGGTTATAATGCCATCTGCAACAAACCACCCACAATCCGTTTCGAGGTTATAGACATGGCCGTCAAACTCGCTCACGTCAATACTGACGATGTTGTCAACAAATACAGGGCCGGAATTTCCGTTAAGGATATTGCGCGCGATCTTGGCGTCGATATCACTACCGTCTATGACCGTCTTAACTCTGTCGGAGCAGTTATTAACAGGCGCGCCAACCTCGATAGCAACGCTGTCATCTCGCTGTATGCAGAAGGCCGTAGCATGAAGGAAATTGGTCGAATGCTTGGAACTTCCAGCTATCCAGTTAGGGAGATTCTCACAAACAACGGCATTAGGCTCAGGGGAAGGATTGAGCAAATACAAGTTGCTAGAAACAAGGTTGTCGGAGAGGTCATTATTGCCATGACGGACGCCGGAATGCTTTCTACTGCAATAGCTGGCGCACTCAATATGTCTGTCCAAAACGTTATCGACATCATGCGCGCCAATGGAATCACTCCGAATAGCCGGGCTTTCGACATCCCCGTCATTCAGATATCCGACCTCCATAGCGCCGGATTCAACGTTGCCGAAATCGCTAGAATGTTCAATGTATCCGACACTGTTATTTCCAGGACAATGGATAGCAACGGCGTCGCCAGACGGCGTAGCATCACTGATAACAGGAAATTCAACGCTACTATTAAAGGGTTCGATGTATCCAAAGCCAAGGCCATGTTCGATAGCGGTGTCGGCATTAGCGGAATAGCTAAATTCTTTAACCTCCCCGCGCCAACAGTCAGTCTTGCGTTCAAAGATGCCGGGCTTTCTGTCAGGAACCGTAGCGAACAACAGTTCGCCAGAATGGCGCGGTGCAGTCCTGAAGAGCGATCTGCAATCACCAGAGCAGCAAATATCGCTGCAACTGGCCGAATCGTTCCTATTGATACAAAGATCAAAACCGCCGCAACTTGTCAGGTAGGGCTTAATAGAAGAATTTCCGCCGCTGAAATAACGCTCGCCAATATGCTCACAACCAGGGGAATCGACATCAATCAGCAAACTGCTGTTGGTCCCTACAATTGCGACTTGACTACCGATGCCGTCGCCGTGGAAATCTGGGGCGGATATTGGCACTTCTATGGTGCTCACGCCGCCAGAAATGAAGAACGCTTCCGCTATATCCTCAATGCAGGATGGAACGTTATAATTCTCGGAGTCACTGGACGATACCCGTTGAATGAGTCCGTCGCTGATTACGTTGTCGCCGAGATTGAAAGACTGCGCAGCAATCCACCCTCTATCAGAGAGTATCGGATGATTTGGGGTGCAGGAGATTTCACGTCCGGAGGACGTCTTGATGACAATAAGCTGTCCTTTGTACGGCCTCTTGTACGCCCGCGTAATGTTTCCTCTAACGGAAACAATTGATGTTCCTGGCAAACAATTGTGGTGTCTAGGAGGTTGTGGCCCTTCTCCAACGGGGAATACTTTACCGTCCAAAGATGCGCACAAAATTGTCACGCGAGAATCCATCGTGGCGGTAAATTTCCATCCCTTGACCAGATCATCATTGGCCTCATAGAACTTCTGCCGCGTATGGTTCGCCGTGTGACTGACCGCTGTACGCACGATGGTTTCAGCATTGCGGCGCGTAATCTCAAGTATCCCATCCTGGTATTGCCGCGCCTTGGTCCCTTTGATGCGCTGCACCATCTCTTGTATCGTCTGACCTTCGACATAGCCGATACGGATGGCGTCCCGAATCTTCGCTGCTTTCTCTGCTTCCAATCCGGCCATCCATTCCGACAGCAGACGGCCCTGGAATGGTCTAGCCATTGCTGACGATACAACTTGCGATACTGGCACCATTGCGACTTCAAACGCGACTGGCAGCGTGTTCTGGAATAGCTGCGCCTGATATCCTTGTTCGTAAGCAACGAGGTCAGCGAGTTCCGTTTGCAGCTCATGGCGTATTTTCTGATAGGCCGCCGCGTTTATCTGGCGCACTGAGGCGAGCAACGAATCAAGCCGCTCCACGGTGAATTGCGACACCGGAAGCTGCTGCAATGCCGCCGTCAGTTGAATGAACAAGTCATTATCGGTTCGGTTGAGTAGCGCGATGACCTTATAGACGACCTGATTCTGATAGCGGATGATGTCGTGCCCGTGGTCGATAGTTGCGGTTTGCAGCTTCTCGTTTGCGGTCGCCATCAGTCTATTTCCGCCAGGATCATAATTAGCGCCATTGCCTCATCGTCATTGATTGCCGTCAGGCCGGCTTGTGTCTCATCGGCTAGAGACAAAGCGGTTTGTGTCTCACTTGCCAGCGTTTTTATAGCCGCAAGTTTCTCAATTGCATCCGGCGCAAGTTCTACCGGCTTTGATAGTTCTTCCGGTTCGACAACTGACAGCCTTGCGACCAGATCAAAATATTGCCGTTCGGCTTCTGCTTCTACCCGGCGCTCGGCTTCAATGCGCTCTAGCCTAGCCAGTTCTTCGGCGCGTTCCCGTTCTAGTTCCTGTTCCTTCTTGCGCTGCTTGGCGAGGCGTTCGCTCTCCTGAAAGATGCGCAGACGATCCTGCGCCAGCTTTAGCAAGCCGCCGCTGCCTTCTTCTGCCTTGGCAGTAATCGCGCCCCATGACTTACCCCATGCGGCCAGCCATGATTTGCCCCATGAACTCACGCAGACGGCCCCCAAGGATCGGATTCTGTGCCGGTGCCATCCACAGCAAGATTATTGACCTTGCGGATGTCGGAATAGATCGGCGTGATCTGCGCAGCGGCAAGGATAGCAGCGGCAATTTCTCCGGCAGTCGGGCCAGTGCTTCCACTTGTAGCGATACCCTGCGCCTGGACCGGCACGGTGTAATTAACATTCACCTGGTAGGTGCCGAGCGTGGAAACCACAGGGACTCCACCGCCATCGACAAACAGGTTTCCGGTAATCGTCAGGTTGTGCGATGCCTCCATCGGGCGCACGCGCCAGCCGTTGAGCAGGAAGAAATACGGCGGAATGAACAGGCCGCCACCCAAAGGAATGCCGCCGACCAGCGAGAAGGCGAGCGGCCACGCCGTGTTGTCCGGATGCCAGTCGACCCAGGCGGTCCAGATTTCTGCAGCGGTGACGCTTGCAGAATCGAGAATGATTCTCTTGGTCGCGCCGTCAATGGTAATTGCCATGATTAGACGACGTAGCTCGGATCGGATTCAGCCACGGCAGAGATGGCGATGCCCTTGGATTGCGTGATGGTGCCGGTACTGACACCCGGCTTGGCGCTGCCTGGGTTGCCCCAGACTAGCGTTACATCGCGGTCGGTTGAGCCGGAATAGCCGCCCTGCGTGTTGGTCGAGTAATCGAATGTGAAGGCAATCGAGGCGCCGCTGATGGTGCCGGTGATGTCGGTGCCATCCTTGTCCTTGACGATGATCGCCGTACCTTCGCCGAAGTCGTCACCGCCCGGCGTGGTCGTGTAGTACATCGTGTAATAGCCCGTCCCTCCCGAGGTCAGTGGCGCATTGAAGCTCATCGTGCCGGCGGAGGCATACGGGAATTGCCGCTCCACCCCGTTGTCGTCAATGAAAACCACGTCGTTCAGGTCGGCGGCAATCGGCGTGAAGAAGGCCCGCGAGTAGAGCGTCGGACCGACGAACCAGCAGATCAGGTCTGCCGTCTTGCCATTGACCGTTCCCGCATCGCCCGCGCCGTTGATATTGCTGTCCTGGCGCAGCAGGTACTGCATCTTCGTGTAAATCTGATACCGCGTCATGGCGGTATGGTTGATCGTCTTCTTGAACGGGTACGAACCGCCGCCGATAGTGTAGTTGCTGGTCGCCGAGTCGTAATCAATCGTGCAGGTCGAATACGGCGCCGACAGCACGGCGGTATCGTCGGCGGTCAGGTTTAGGTCGGCCGAGGTGTTGATGCCGAACGGCAGCTTGTACGGGCCAGTCGCTGTTTCGCTGATGTCGGTCAGTGAAACATCGTCGAAGGTGTAGCCATACGTCCGATTGAACGACTTGAAGAACGTGCGGTGATCGAAGTTTCCGTTGCTGGCATCGCCATAGACCTGACGCGCCTCGTTCGGCAGGTCTGTGAAGGTGTAGTTGATCGCCGGCCCGGTCGATTGCTTCTGGTAATAGCACTGAGACCCGGAAGACACGGAGCCTTGAAGCACGGCGCCGAAATAGACGCGATTCAGCACGCCGGCAGCCGAGTATTCCGACCAACCGCCGTTGCGGATCATCTGGCGCGTCGCGTCATTGGCCGGCTTCCATCCGTTGTAGGTGCCGCCAGGATCGCGCCCGAAGATGTACTGGCCAGACCGATTGTCAATCTTGTTCATGGGGAACGGATACGGCTTGTAAGTCGCCGTCGCCCAAATATCCACGAAGAATGACCACAGCGCATTGGCATCAACGCCATCCTTGGCAACCAGATCGCCGGCTGCGACCAGCGTGAATGTGCGCGCCGAGGTATCGAGGGTGATTTCAGTGCCTACTGCGAGTAGGTCCGGATCCTGGATCATCGCCATGATGTGTTTTCCTTTAGGTCAAATAGCTTGCGTCAGCAACCTGCGCACAAGGCAAAGACGCATTGCTTGTTCCAAGGCTGTAGTTGCGAATGAAGAACGGCATGTAGCCTGGGTTATAGACAGCAATGTCGATACTTTCCGGCGTCTCGTAGGTGTAGGCGTAGGTCGTGCCGGCGTTTTCTTCGACGGTGCCGCGCACGGTTTCGGTGCCGGCGGCTAGGATGGTCACATCTGATCCGGCAACGAGGCCGGTCAAGGTCAATGTGATGGTGTCCAGCGGATACTGGATCGCCTGCGCCGTTGAGTTGCTGTCGGTGATGCACGACACCCGCGTCAGGATGTTCGCGGCGGCTGTTGCGTTGGCGCTGCACTTGATCTTGAAGTAGAAGCCGGCGGTTTCATCCACCGTTTCGCCCGACAGATTGGATGCGTTGAATGTTTTCCACGTCCCGCCGTAGCCTGAGCCGGTGTTGATCTGGTATTCGACGGTCATGTTGGTGCTGGTGCTGATCGTCGGCGCGGTGTTGTTGAACGAATCGACGCCGATGATCTTCCACGGGAACTCACAGATGATGTAGTCGCCGGAATTGATGAGCGCCAGGCCGCCGCCTGAGTTGAAGCCGGAAGTGCCGGTCGATGACGTGGTGAAGTTCTTGGTGATGTAGGCAGAATTCGCCGCCGAATCCTCGTTGAACAGCAGTTGCAACCGTCCTGCCGTGCTGGAGGTGAAGATATGCGCGAACATCGAGCCGTAGATGGAAAGCAGCGAGGCAGGGACGATGCCAAGGCCAGTGCCGAGCAAGCCGCAGTTCTTCACTTCCATGTCGAGAGCGCCTGCAACCAGCGCCTTATAGGCCGTGGTATTGCCTTCGCAGTTCGCAATCTGAACCTTCTTTGTAGAATTGACGCAGTTGAAGAATGTCGTTGCGATCAGGTTCATGTAAATGCGCTTGAACTCCAAGTTGTAGGAGTTGCCGGCGTCGTTGCAGAAATAGAGCATGGCATTCGACGAACCCGCCGTGAGCGGCGATCCCTGCGTGCCGATGTTGCGCATCTTGCAGTTCTGCGTGAAGGATGTATAGACGATGCATGTGTCCGGGTGCTGGTTGGCGGTGGCTGTGTACCAGCTAAAGCCATCGATCAGGATGCCGTTGGAGTTGGTCAGCACCAGCGCGCCAAGCGGCGCATTGGTCACGCTGGAAATGCCGGCGTAGTTGTCGGCGTACTGGTGGTCATTGATGACCGTGTTGGTACAGGTGAAGATGTACGTCGCATGCCCTGCCGTCACGCAGTCATTGAAAACAAGCCCGTCACAGTAGGCAAAATAGGAGGTATATCCTGCCGCGTGGGTGCGCAGCGTTCTCCCCTGAAAGTGGCATCCGGTGAAGGTGATGTTGTTGCAATACTGCACCGTCGTTCCGTAATCACCCGTGGCAATGGTGCCGGAGCGGCCCCACTTGCAATTCGTGACCGTGCCGCCTGCGTAGTTGTTGGCGAGAATCATCGCCGCAGCATCTTGCGCGATAATGTAGTTGCCATTATGCACTTCATTCAGAACCAGCTCCGTGGCGGTTTCCGAGATGTTGTACTGGTCGAATAGCGCGAGGTTTTGCAGGCTGATCGCGTAGGCCTGGCTGGAGAGGATGTACCAATGCCCGATGGCCTTGTCGATATTGATCGACCCGGCATTGGTCATGCTGAAGTCAGGGCGCGTCGCCAGCGTTCCGCTCGGCACAGAGTCCGAAGCGCGGGAAGCGGTCGCTGCTGACTTCAGCAAGACGTTCGGGATGCGGAACTTGGCTCCCGATGTCGGGATTTTCCCCCAGGCGGTCGTGCCGTTGCCGCCAAAGCGAATGATGCCGCCACCCAAACACTCACAGAACTTGTTCTTGGTTTCGGCCAGCATGTTCGCTGCTGACCAGAATGTACCCGTGCCGGTGATACAGGCCGGCCAGAATTCCCAATTATCGTTCGCCGCTTCATCCACCCAGACGCCGGGAAGGAAGAAGTTCGCGCCGCCGTAATTTGGGAATTGCACTTGCTGGTGTGCCGACCCCGATCCGGTGGTAGCTGAAACGAACCAATCGCCATTGATCGTCAGGTTTTGAGCACGCCCAATTGTCCAAGTCGCTGCATCATCCATGACGACTTCGATCCAGCCGCGCTGCCCGATGCCGTTGGCAAGACAGAGGTCGGTCGAGCCGCTGATTTCAAGCGTCTCGTTATCCTGGAATGTTCCTGACTTGCTCTTGAGCTTGAACCAGCCAGTTGCCGGCATGGCTGCGCCGGCAGCGGTCGGCGTAGAGCTGATGGCTGACGTACAGTTCATCAGTTCGCCAGTCGCCCCTGACGTGACGCCGCGAATCGTCGTGCCAAGTGCCGGGACGTTAGGCGACCCGATCAGCCCATCGTAGGCAATGATCCATACCTGCGTTCCGTCAATGACGACCTGCCCACCTGTTGCCGAGGTCATGGTAAAGCTGCTCATTGACCCGGCACGCGAGGCGGCGGCGTTCTTGCCATCGCGGGTATCCGAATTGATGGTGAATACCGCGCCCGAGTTGATCGTGAACGCTTCGCCAGCGGTGCGGGCCGCTGAATCGAAGGTCTGCGAGGTGGAAATTGTAGCCATTTACTGCACCGCCTGCGTCGTTTCGGCGCCGGTAATCACCCCTTTTTCATCGCGGGTAATGGTGATTTGCTTCTTCACTTGCCCCTGTTGATCCATGATGATGACGGGCTGCGATTGGGGCTTAGGTGCGTTGATCTGTTGGAGTAGCGCATCAATTCGCGCATGCACCGGAGACAGGTCAATTTCAAGCGTTTGCGGTTTTGCGCTCAGTGCGGAGACTTGCTCGGCAATCGGCTTGATTAGCTCAGTGATTGCGGCACGAATATCATCCATGTCGTCAGGCTTGTCTTCAATCTCGGAAACCTTCGCCGACAGGTCAGCAACGGATTTCTCAATCGCGGCAATGCCTTGATCGAATGCCGACAAATCAATTTCAGCCGTCTGCGGTTCGTCGGTCTTCGCGGAAAGCTCAGTGACCTGCTGCGACAGATCAGCCAGCGATTGCTTGATGGCCGTATCGTCATACGCTACAGGCTCGGGAACGCTGATACCTTCGATTGCGGTCAGCACAGGCGACAGATCAACCTGATCTGGTGCGGTCGGTTCTTCCATCATCCCGAGCGCAGCGCCCTGCCCGTCAATCCGTTCCTTCTCGTCTTCCCATGTCGAGTCAGGCGCATAGATGCCGCGGCGCTTCAGTTCGTTGAAGTAGGTTTCGTCGGACAACTTGCCAGCTTGGTTGGTCTTCAGCAACAACTCGGCAGAGGCTTCTGCAAGCGTAGCAGCGCCGAAATCCTTGAATACTGACGCATTGCCGCCTTCTGCCTCGCCCACCCAATCGGCCATGTATTGCAGGCACTGGTCTAGCGCGTCTTCCATGTCTTCAGCAATACGCTGTAGGGTGCAGCGGTTCGCCTGGTCTTCCGAGGTGACTTGGGTAGCAGTAACGTCGCCCGGCTTCAGCACGAGCAATTCCGCGCCGGTCTGCCGCATCCGTTCCTCAAGGTCAAGGATGGACTTGCGGCCGGCCTCAATCGCCGAACCTGAATGCTCAACGAACTTCATATCGCCATTCATCGGGATTTTGACGGCGGACTTTGATCCGACCGTAATCGACGTATTGTCGTCTGCCCCGATGATGGTCAGGATCGGCACGCGCGCCACATGCAGGATGGTTTGCTGGTCGCTGGAAGACTGCCAATGTTCGACGTTCTGATAGGCCAGTTCAACCAAGGGCGGCAGGCCGATACCAGTATCCTTGCGGATGCCGTAGAAGAAGACGAACGGGATTTCGTTTAGTGTCGTAACGCCATCTTCAAAGACGGACCAATCTTCTTTTTTGTCTTCCTTACGCCACACTTCCCATCGGCCAGGATAGAGCACGCGGACTTGCTCTACAACCTTCTCGCCGAAGTCGCCATCATCTTCGGTCACGGTTTCCAGCAAGCGGAGCTGAGTCAGCTTTTCATATCCGCTGATGATCGTCGTCTTCCATCCGATGACGGTGCCCGGTGCGTAACGTGTAAAGTACGGACGGGCGGCAATGGCCTTCTCTTCGGCCTGCGTCTTGATGTTCGACACTTTCGGGTAATCCACAAGCACGCCGGAGATTCCATACGCCACTACGTCGCGCGACAACTGGCCGGCGAAGACATGCAGGTTATGGCCCTTCAGGTCGCAATCGTTCAGCCATTCGACCATGCGTTTCGGCACGTTATCCGCAAGCGTCAGAGGCCGGCTGAAGGGCTTGGCGGCCATCACTTCCACGGTGCGGGCGAATGCCGGATACAGCGTTGCCGTGGCGAGTCGTGCGGTGTAGCTCTCCGCGTCCTCGTTCGGCCACTTCGGCAGGTATTGCTCGCCGGCATCGCGCATGGCTGCGGTGCCACCTTGCAGCGATGTGAGAATAGGCCAATGGCGAGACTGTGCCATGACGGCGGCGGATGGATTGCGTACTGATTTCGTCATGGGCGGCCCTGGAATGAAAAAACCGCCCGGAGGCGGTTAGTGTATTTGTTGCGTTGCGTCATATGCGGAGCGATGTAACGACTACCTTGCGGCTGATAGAAGGCCACTCGACATCAATGCAGTAACCGATTGCGGTAGTAATGTGCTGATACTGGTTCTTCTGATCTTCCTGAAAGGTTGATCCTTCCTGAAGCTGAACCGTTGATAAGCCTTTGTCGCACCATTTCGCGGTCACTGGATTAACGAACAGCGTGCGGGTATCGTCTGCTGTGCAAATCTTCGCCCGAACTGCGTTTTGCCTGTCTTTGATGGATGGATGCGCCGGTCTTACCTTGCGCGTGAATTGCCATCCGTTACTTCTAAGCACGCCCTCGATGTCGGTGTAGTCGGATGCGTGCCCGTGTTTTTCGCCTGCCTGCCCTGCAGGGTCGCCATAGATCAACACATGTCGATTTTGATGTTCTTTGTATTTCTCGACAAACTCTAGCGCAGACTGCTTTGATACGGCGCTGGTCAATACAATTTCATCTAGCAGATAAAGCGACTCGTCACGGCGAACGCCAATTGCAGACGATAGCGGCGTGAAGTTCTGGTCGTGCATCCACATGAGTTGTTCATGCGGATGAATCGTTTCTCCGGTGTGGTTCTCTATCCCGTAGTCTTCATAGATTCGACCGGTTGCGCCGACGAAATCAGCCTCGTATTCCTGCTGATATTGCCGTTTCGACATTTGCCGCTTGGCTGCGGCGATTGTTTCAGAAGGCAGTATTTCAGAGCTTTTCCAGTGAAAGCACTTCCACTCAGGATCATTCGCAGACATAGCATATTGCGCCATGTCGTAATAATGATTCAGGCCATCAGGAACGCCGATCAGCCAACACCATGCCTTGTATCCAGGTCGCGTCGGATTGAACGTATCGAGCGCCGGACGGATGTTCGATTCCCATGCTTCAGCCTTGATGTCGGCAATTTCATCCACTACGCCACCAGACCAGAATACGCCCTCGATACGCTCAGGACGGTCTAGCCCGATCAGTTGAACCTGCGTCCCGTTATCCAGAAAGATGATTAACTCACTCTCTGACGGCGCTTTACTGCACAAGCTGGATAAACACAGCTTTTTCATATCTGACCAGTAAATCTTTTTTACTTGGTCACGTGTCGGGGCGGCGATGAAATACATCTCGCCGGCATTGGTCATTGCCATCTTTGCAATGAACCGTTTAGCGCGCTCTGTCTTTCCTGACCGTCGACCAGCCGGAACAACCGGAAACCGAACGCCATTAGCAACGGCGTGCATCAGGTCTAGCTGTATTTGATGGTCAATCAGCCGATACCATCTAGCGAGTTCGCGCTGAGTCTGTAGCGACGTTGCCATCAGTCAGGAAGGAGAGAGGCAATCTCTCGTAACAGATCATCCTTGTTGGTTTCTCCGGCGCCTTCAGATGGTTTTTCTCGCCACTTTTCAGGCTGGCGATTCTTCAGCCAAAAGATGCAGGCGGTCGTATCTGGCGGGTAATGCTTGATGGTCGGAGTGATGACGACTTCGCCGGCAATGGCGCGGATGTCGTCTTCAGGATGGCTATACCCAAGCGCGCGGTGGTAAAGGCTTGCAACCACCTTCCCATCTGCAAGCACCTTCCCTTCTTTTAGGGAGGCAAAAAACTCTGGATAATCTGACTTCCAGTTGTTTAGCGTCTGCTTTTTTACATCAAAGAATTTAGCCATCTCCTCGTCGGTCAATCCGAGCATTGATAGCTTTCTTGCCTGATCTGCAAACTCCGGGCGGTACTTTGATGGCCGCCCCATTTTCGCGGCGGTCATTTAGTAGCCTTTCAATGGAGGATGCGACCATACCGTCTAACGCTTTCGCGCTGGTCGCTGCGGTTTCTAGGAGGGATGAAACGTTATCTGTGCCGGTTACGTTTTCCGGCATGATGTGCCAATCATCGTTGTAAGTCGCACGTTATGCACGTCGTATCCGCTGGCAAAGCGGCATTGTTACGATGGCGCGATTTATTCCGCGAGCCGCCATAGTTTCCCGCTGCCTGATAACCGGGCGGTATCGTTAGTCGCCCTCAGTCGTCATCGGCACTTCCCTTGTGCAAGTCTCAAGGGTAGAACGCAAAAAAGCCAGGCGGCTTGTGACCATCGGGCTTTTTGTGGGCGAACGAATCCGCCACGCGAATAGAGTAGCACTGGATTATGAGGATTGCAAGTCACAGCCCTACGTTTATTTTTACATCTAAAGTTGTATGTCTGCTTCCGCATACCGTTTCATGCCTGTGGATCGTCACGTCAAGGCTATCTATCGACAATCCCGTCAAATAATAGAAATCAAGCAGAGTTTTGTTTATTACCTCCTCTGCTTCTGCCTTAAGTTTTCTTGCTTCATCAATATTCACAGCACAATCCCCTTTCTCTTGCAGATGATTACCAGGCGTTCATGGGCCAGCACGAGCGTCTGTTCGTAATTGTTGCGCGGGAAGCGGAATACCGAACAGATGCCATACCGCCGATTGATTGCCGCACGCGGCGCCGGATCAAGGTCTTCAACCGCTGAGTCGAGCGCGCGCATAGTCGCATTGTCGGACTGGTCGCACATGTCGTCAAACGATAGCAGTCCGAGACATGCGAAGCCAGCGGAGCGGGATTTGAATCCTGTTTTCGGACGATAGGAAGACTGCCACTTTGCCCAATCTTCAAGCAGGATAACAAGTGATTCTAGTTCTGTTGTGACCACGTTATCCCCTGTCAGTTAAGTGTGATTACTTCGACTTCTTCGACTTCGATACCTTCTTCGTCAGGCTCCTGAAGCGTTTCGACAATGGCGAGCGCGAAGGCCATCGGCATGCCGTCCAGGAGGTTGTTTTCCAGTGCGCTGGCGCAGACTTCATATAGTGCGGATAGCTCGTCATCATTCAGCATCAGGCGGGTCATGTTTTCTATTTGCATGGCTAGTCCTTTGATGGCGGTTGGTTCGTCGTAACACAATTCAGGCATACTGCGGATTCCACCGTAACCAGCCCTTTCAGGCTTTTCGCTTCGATCCGGTCAATCTGGTCACTCAGTTGCTGCGGATATTTCCACTTGCCGCAGCGCCCGCATTCCTTCTGCCGCAGTCCTGCCTTGTGCTGCACTTCTGCCCATTCGTGCCAGGCCAAGTAGCCTTCCGGTGCTTGGTCGCCCGGGTTGAAATCTGGCGTCGTGCAGATAATTCCGCTAAAGCCGCGCCCGGTTAATCTTGTGCAAGTCACTTTCCGTCTCCATTCGTGCTACATGCCTTGTCGATATGGCTGATACCGTGATGCCACAAACTCATTGATTCCAGATAGGCGCGGTCAGTTATTCGCTGGCATCCGTCGCAGCGGCGGTCTATTGCCCTGCGGTCGTATCGGCATAGGCGTTGCTGGTCGAAGTTTTGGCAGCCGTAGGTCATACAGTTCCGTTAAATCCTTTATTGCCACACATCCATGCGTCCTGAAAATCAGGCGGTGTCGCGTCCTCGATCTTGATTTGATGCCCGTCAAAGTCGCTCCAGTTCATGTTATTGACGGCCCAATCTTCGATGTTGTAGTCGTCATCGTCAAAAAACGGAAGCGTATCTTCTTCAAGACTGGCCTCAATATCGCCATCAAATTCATGCGCGTAATGGGCTGCACGATTCCGTGCAATCATTTCAACAGGAACGCCGTAAATTGATCCATCAGGCATGGTTACAGTCATGTATTTGTGCATTTCAAAACCCTTTCGCGTAATACCTGGCAAACTTGTCGCGGCACCGACCGCACATGCCATCCACCAGGCGCATGAAATGTTCGCCGCAACCGTCACATTCACCTGATTCTCCGATTGGAATCTCGGCGGCGCGGCGCATGGCTTCCTTTACATGGTCATCAATGACGGACTCGATGAAGTAGGTGGCGCGGTCGGCCTCGTCGCCACTGTGCGGTTCTCGGTCAATTTCCATTGTTCAAATCCTTCAGCAGTTGTTTGTGTTCCGCCTCGATCCGCAGATAGTCCTCTTTGCGCCAGCGCGGTAAATCGTGTGGCCCTT
>OFRC01000094.1_pt1 | contig 29392 bp, 29 predicted proteins | sample 1543051 | NCBI WGS metagenome assembly OFRC01 (sample SAMN07774231, study PRJEB24372) | wastewater metagenome
TCAGGCACCGCAGGCGGGATGATTGCCGGTGCCGCTTCTGTCACTGCGATCACTGCGGCTGTGGTTCCAACAGCAACAGCGGGCTTCGAGACTTCCCTCGCCTCAGTCACGGACTGAGCCATGAACGGTTCATCCGGCGCTTCAACGGGCTTGAGAAACAACGCAGCTTCGCGCTGACGTCGCGAGACAAGGCCAGGAAGAACACGCCCGCCGCCGTACTTCCACAGCGCAAACGCTTTCGCCGCTCCTGCTTTGTCGCCCTTGTTTAGCCGCTTCAATACCGTAGACCGTGCAAAGCCTGCGGAGCCGATGTTGTATGCGAGAGAAACCATGGAATCGTACTCGTTCTGGTTTATGCTCACGGTCACAAGCCTGCTCACAGCGGCCTCGAACTTCGCAATTTCCCGCGCTAGACCAGCTTCCGCTTCCGCTTCCGTCCAGACCATCCCAAGACGAACGCCCTCAGTGCAGCCCCATCCAATGGTTGGAACCCCAGCCGGACACAGATAGGCAGCGCACGACCCATCCTTTAGGTGAGTGTGGTATCCCTCAAACGAGCAAATGAGCCTCAGCCCTTCGTCGGAAATGTTCATGCCGCCGCCTCCTGAGCTGACGCCTTCTGATCTGCTACACGACGCAATACCTCAATGACTGTTTCGACAGACTGCAAACGATCTTCAATTCCAGCCATCCCCTGAATGACGCCTTCCAAAACAGCCCGTGCTCTTTGGTCAATCGTCTCTTGCGATCCGTCTTGGAAAGTTACCGGAGGGCCGCTTAATGCCCGTGCCGTCGTTTCTAAAAGCTGCTGCTGCAAATCGCTGACTTGCGATCTAAGCGCGGCAATGTCCGGCACCGACGATTGCCCGCGCGGCAACTGAGCAAGGGCCTGTTGAATTTCCATGCGGGTCGGAAAGTTCGACGTGTCAACGGTCGGCGCTTGAATAACGAGAGACTTGCCGCCAGCCTCTAAGGTCTGATGCCATTGCCAAATTGCTTCGAGCTTCTTGACGTGATCTGCCGTCATAACGCCAGCAGCCGAAGCCGTCGCAGCCGGGATCGTTCCAAAGTCGCCCGTGGTCGAAGTAATGCGAACGCTGTTCTTGGTCGGTAATGCGCCTATATCGGCCATGTTGTGTCCTCAGATTTCGACGCTGAAAAACGCAACAAGGTGACGTGATTTGCATAGCAAACCAGCGTTCCGGGATACAGATTGAGACGTGCAATTCTAGAGTGCTTGAGTCTTTTAGGACTCACCGCCCGAGGGCAGCACCAAAGTTTGGACCGCGAGCGGGTGCGCCTTGACCCGGTGCCCAGAAGAAATCATTGCCGAAGGTCTTCTTGCGGCTTTGAACCTTGCGTTTGAACGACCCATAGGCGTCCGGGTCAACTTGGCTTTGCAGGGCGTCAGCTATCAGACGTTCGTAAGCAAGCCGCGTGTACCACGGCGACAAAGCCCCCGGCGTCCATTGGCGCAGCAGGTTGGTTGCCTCACGGCCGGCGTTGGTTTTCTCATCACTCGCATATTGGAAAATGTTCCCGATGGTCGCGTCCCGTACAGTTCCAAGCCGATCCGCGAGGGGACCGGCGAGAGTCGTCGCCAAGCCAGCGCCTTGACGGTTGACGTTCGACGCGATGAAATCTCCAAAGATACCGGCACCACCCGACTGCATGAACGAAGCGCCCCAGAACTTGGCCGTCGTCATGTCTTCAGGGTCGCGGCCTTGCGCGACGTTCTTCAATTGCTTGGCGGTCGCCCCGAGCATTGTTCCAACAATCCCAATCGCTGCGAAGTAAGCCGCTGCCGATTTGTATTTTCCATCCATGATCGAGCGGAACAACTGGCCAAGGATCAAATGCCCGTAGCTGATCGGAAAGCTTTTCAGCATTGCCGCCGAGCGCGAGACTTCACCAATGATGGACCCAGGCTGGGTATCGGAAACAATCGCCGTCCGTCCCGCAAGCGTGCCTTCGATCACTGCGCGCGACCGCTCGCGATAAAACATGATCATGAACTTTTCGGCTAGGTCTTCGCCTGCCTGTTCCTTAATCGCCTTGCGGGTTAGCATTTGATTGCCGCTGATGATTTCAGGTTGAACGGCCTGGAGGGCTTTCCAGTCCGCTTCCGTAAACCCGCCACGCTTCAGCATCCCTTGCGGGCCTTCGTCTAGAACGTCGAACGCGGTATCTTTGAGACCCGCCATCCAGCGCATATAGTCGAGGCCGAACGCGACCTTTGAGGCTTGCGTCATGGGCGACAAGAACGAAAACGCATGGCTGCGGTCTGTCACGTACCCGGTCCAACCCCGTGTATTGAATGCGCCGATCATGCGGGCTTGCTCTTGAAAAGCATTGGCCGCTTGATCAAGGCCAATCCCAACATGCAAAGCCAATTGCCGGTCTGCCGGGGTAAACCCCTTCACGAACGAGGCGAGCTGCTTTGTGGCTGGCATCCCGATTAACAGACGCGCGCCCAGGTGGGTTGCTTGGTCGGTCACGGCTGAGATTGGAGCAAACACCAAGGCAGACGATGAAATCAGGTTTCGCGTACCGGATAGCACGTTGGCAATGATGCCATTGACCGGAACATTAGAAGTCCCGTTGAACGAGGCCCAAAGCTCATCCGCGCGCTTTAGCAAGCGCCGTGCTCGTTGGATCGGGTCTCGGCTCATAACCGGATAAATATCAATCCGGTTCATTTCGTCCATGAGGTCCGAGATTTCAGCCGCCAACTTTTGATGTTCCGGCGTGAGGGTCTTCTTGCCCCACTCCTCTTTCAACTGTTCGTGGATTGTGAACAGTTCGGTTTGGAGCTTTTCAACCTTGGCGACGTTCCGCTTGGAAAGTTTGCCGCCCAACTGCGGGGCATACTTAGACCGCACAGCGTCAAGCTCGCCGTGAACCTTGCTCAGTTCATTCATTAGGCTTTCGTATTTGGTCGGGATCGCGTCGAACGTCGATTGCAGTTCAACAACCTTGTCTTTGAGTTCATCGAACATCGACTTGTTTGGACGGCCCATGCCGGCGTCTTTCAAGATCTGTTCTTTCAAGCGCTGGCGAACGAGTTCCGGGTTGGCCCCGAAGCGTTCCATGGCTGCAATGTCCCGGCTCATGGTCGAGATATGACCGATCATCGCCGCGTAAAGATCGCCGCCGCCGACTTCCTTTTGATACTTCAGCCAAGCGTCAGCGTCTTTGAAGTGAATAAACCGATGGTCTGCGTGCTGTTTGTACTTGGCACCCTTGCCGCCTGACTTGCCGATCTCACGGCTAAATTCACCGTCTGAGGTGATGTTTTTCCAAGTGTAGGCCAACACGCTGCGAAGTTCGCCATCGGTGTAGGGCTTCTGCGTTTTGACGTTGACCATAGCGTCACGGTCGAGAACGCCCTTGGCCATCATGTAGTCAATCCACTTTTGCTGACCCATTTTTAGGAGCGCATCGGGATCGTGATACTGAGGCATGATCCAGTTTTTGAGTTTGCCAATATCCCCGCCCGCTGCATTGAAGCGCTTGCGCAGGTATTCCGAGGCTTGCCCCCAGGCGTTGGCCAAGGTCTTGGCTGTCTTGTCGCCAGTATCTTGGCCAGCCGCTTCGCGCACCATGTTTTCAAGCGTGGTGCGAACGCCCTTATTCCAGGACCGGCGTTTATCACCCGTGACCGCGCCCTTACGCGCGAACCAAATGATTTCCGCCATCATGCTTTCGACTTCATCTTGAATGTCTTTCTTGGCGTTCACCAAGTCCTTTGCGCCCGAGGCCCCGAAACTCTCGTGAAGGTAGAAAAACCCCTTGGCCGGATCGTTGCGCCCGTACATATCCTTGAAGTCGGTAATGTCTTTGAGAGCTTCGGTTTGGCGCTTGGCGTTCAGAATAGCGGCACGCTGCACCTGAAGTTTAGCGCGTTCCGATTCCATCGCGGCGGCGAGTTCGGCAGGGTTGGCGTGCTGGCGACGGGCAAAGTCTTCTTCAATATCCATGAAGTCGCGTTGCAGGGTTTCGCCCGCTTCTTTCGACATGACGCGGAATTTGCCGTAGCTATCACGGAGATTGCCGCGAAGCGCGAACATGGCCTGGCCGGTGTCTGTGTCTTGTGCCAGAGCATACATAGGCCCGCCCGGTTGTGCCCATTCTGGGTTGGCTTGGCGCTTGGCCACGTCACCGCTTAGAATAGCGTCAACCACATCGTCAGCGTTTCGGAACCCGTTGCCTTCCATCGCATTGCGCAGACGCTCAAAGAACGCCTTTACCTTGTCGATGATGGTTTGCACTTTCGGGTCTGCCGATACCCGCGCTTCAAGCTGGTGCGCTGCGGCTTCCCGCGCAATCAGACCGTCAATGTTCTCGCGGCCCTCATAGGCTTCGCGATAGCTTGCCTCTTGCTCTGCCGAGAACACGCCTTCTTTGCGCGCACCCTTGGCCAGCGTTTTGATTTCTTTGGGATCAAGAAGCCCGCGCCGTTCAAGAACATGCACCCCTTCGTGCCCAATGCGGGCCTTTGGGTCTAATGCGTGCTGATAAAGGAAAATCGTCCCGTTCACTTCGGCAGCGTCCAGAGCGCGGCCCGCGCCGTCTTCCAGTTCGCCGGCAACCTTAACCTCTGTGCCTTCCGGCAAAATCTTGCGCGCGAATGCAATCGCTTCATCTAGTGCCGCCGATACCTTGGCTTCAGGTCCAGCCTTGGGCGCCGGGGTTTCCGGGGCCATCATGGCTTCCAGAAAATCAGGTTCAGCAGCAGGCGCCGCATCGGCTTCGTTCTTAACCCCCAGCACATCGCCAAATTCAGCCTGTAGGGCGGCAAGTTGCGCCTTGGCCTCTGCCCCATAGGGGTCGTCCAATTCCCGCTTGGCGAGCCCAGGAGCGGGCGTGACGGGCCGTTTGACTTGCTGCCTGTATTCCGGCGAGTTCAAAAGCGAACTGATCGCATTGCGGGCTTCATCCGGCGAACTTACCTTCATGTCCGTGAGGTCGAGCGCAATCCGGCCCTGAATGGCTTTGTCTTCAACGTGTCCCGCCACAACGTCAGCAACCTCACGGGGAACCTTGCCGCCGTCCACCATTTGAATGAGGTCGTCTGACATAAGCGTTTGGCGCATGTCAGCGTGTTGGGTTTCGAGTTCCGCCACCCGCGCCGTGATTTTCTGTTGAGCGTCGTTCAGTTGCTTGGAAATCGCAGGCGGCAACTCAGAAATTTGCAGGGCTTTGCTGACCCGGCCTAATTCCGTGCGGGCTTCCAGAAGATCGAGTTCAACCGCCTTCACCCGTGCCGGGCTGGCGTTCTCGTGGATAACTGGGAAAGGTTCATGCTCTGGATCATCGAGAGCGCGCAAAGTCTGCTGCACAGCGCCGACGTGCTCACCATCCGGGATGCTTTCCGAAGGTTTCCGCATAACTGCGGTTTCCGCATCCATGGCGTCAAGCGAAGTACGAACAATCGGATCATTGGCGAGCCCGGTCTTTTCCGCGACTTCGCGGATGGCAACCGGATCGCTATCACCCGCCCGCGCCACCAGATCGGCCGGCAATTCCGAAGTCGTGCCGTCGCGCTCAGCCTTGCGATATGAAACCACAACCCCGTCTTTAACGACAGGCTCATATCCCATGCCCGACCGCAGCCCGCGCGCAACGGAACGCACCCCCGCATCGAGAGCCCCACCGAATAGAAACGCCGCCCCGACCGCATTCGCAGCCGGAACCCAGCCGTTCACATCGCCGGCTCGCCCCGCATAGTCTTGAACGAACGGTTGAATCCCGGCTTCAATCGCCGCGTTCGAAGCGCCCGCTTTGAGGAAGCCCATCGCTACCCCGCGCGCACCCGTCGCGACCTTGCCACCAAATCCAAGCGGTAGTGTCACAAGGTTTACGGGGTCATCGAACGAACCCCAGACAGAACCCGCGAGCCACGCCGCCCGGTCAAGTGTCGTCTGCCGTGACCGCTTCCAAACGTCTTCCGACGTTTTGACTTCGCGATTCCGCGCCGCATACCCCTGTTCTTCGAACGTCATTTCCGGGATGATTTGCGACCGCTTGTCGGGGTGTTTTACCGCCAAGGCCTCAAGACGTTCGCGGTAAACTTTTTCACTCCATTGCTCATAAAAGCTGACTTGCGACCCCGTGCCGCCGTCGTCGCGGTACTGTTGCAGATCAGCATAGAACCGCGCTTTGTTCGACGGGCCGTCTTCATCAAAATAGCCAAAGGTAATTTCGGAAGGCCCTGGAATATCAACCCCGGTCAAGTCTTTGACCTTGCGGCGGTGGTCCGCTTGAACCTTCCCATAGTTCCAGTATTCTGATAGCATTTCATGGGCCGCATCGTCTTCCTTGCGGGCCTGGCCGAACTGTTCCGAAAGCGAAGCCGGGTTTGCCGGATCGACTCTTTCGACGGGTTCGGTATAGAAGCTGTTGGAGAGTGGGATATTGGGCTTTGTGAAGAACATGGGTTTTCTGCTGAGTGTCCTTGTTAGGATCGTCGCGTGCAGCGCGGCATTCGTCGCCGCTTACGTACTCGGAGCACTCATACTGGATTGGTTCGCCCAGACTTTTTTAGGCGTCACCATCAAACTCTATTCGTTAGGCCCGCTGATTTGCGGGTTACTCGGAGCGGGCTTGACGTGGGAAGCCCTGGACGAAATCCGCTAACTCAGTCCGCCCAAAATGCGCTTGGCATCCGCTTGCGCGCCACCCGTTCGATGCGTGAAAAGTCTAACACAAACGGCTGACGAACCGCGCCAAATTCAGTTGGCATTGCCGTGCTCACCCACTGTTCATTGCCAGGTGTTGCCGGATCGCCAAGCGCAACCGCGAACTTATCCGGCCCGACTTGAACCAATTGGGCATTGGCCATTTTGACCATGCTCAAAGGTTTGCCGTTGCTATCCATCGGCAACGGATGGCCGGTCGATGCCAGATCGGAAATCGTCACGCTTTCGAGAACGTCGCGCCATTTGTCATTGCGCCATGTAGACGGCAGCATGATCTGTTTATCTTTGCCCGCCCCAAACCAGCCGCTTTTGGCCGTCGATACCGGCCCGCCGTAGGTATTGCCTTGCGGATCTTGCCGAACGCCCACCACTTCAGCGAGCGCCTTCTTATAGTATTCCGGCGCGTCCGTTTTCGGATCTACGCTCTTAGCTATCCGCGCTTCAAATACCGCATCCGCAGCGCCAAGAATGGCGTCTCTCTGCTGGGGCGGGAAGTTCCGATAAACATCACCCAGGACTTCCAGAGCAATCGGTTCGCTCTGCGTTCTCGGGAGATTGGCAGGGCGGTAGTTCGGATCTTGCCGGCGTTGCAGGGTCGTTGAAATATCAATTGCCGTTTGCGGGTTGATCTTGTTGGCGAGAAGATACCCGGCAACCGCCGCTTCAGGCACCTTGTCCGAGATTTCCTTGACCGCTAGCGTCGTCAACTCCGGTCCCCAGGTTTCCGACATTTTGCCAATCGTGCCAACCAGCGCTTGACCGCCAGCCTTGACCCCATCGGACAAAGCATCCCTTTGTGCGTCCGTAAACAGCCGAGGCGGTATCCCGTAGTAGCGTGAGACTTTAGCCGCATCTTCCGCCCGCTTCTTGAGTTGGCTGCCAAGATCCGGCGAATTGAAATCAATCGCTTCAATCTTAATCGCCCCGATTTCATTGGCCCAGGCGAGCGGGTCTTTGCGAACTTCGGTTCGCACCTTGTCTGCGATCTTTTCCAGATGATCGACAAGTTCAAGTTGAACAGGCGTTGCGGCGGGGCCAATTCGACGCCGAGCCTCAGCAGCTTTAGCGGCGGCTTCTTCAGGCCGCGCAACCCGCATGTCATAGGTCAACTGCGCTTTCATGCCGGCCGATTGCAGCCGGGACGTTAAAGCCGGATCATCGAACGATTGAACCTTCGTCGCCAGATCGAGAAAGTTCGGCGTGAGCTTACCCGCAACCGCCGTCTTTTCGACTTCCTGAATTTCGTCGATCAGCTTTTTGCCGACTTCGTTTCGCTGCCGGCGAAGCTCATTGGCAAGCTGGTCGCGCTTGTCGAAGCTCAGATTCTTATAAGGCCCCTCATAAGCAGGCCCCGCCCCGTCATAGGCCCCATCAGGCGCTAAGAACGCATGGCTTTTATCTCTAGTGACGACGCCCTTATATTGCCCGGTCGTTTCATCGAACCCGGTCCAGTTCGCGCCGCGCGGCCCCCAGTTCTTATACTTCTGCGGATCGGACCTTTCGAGTTCCAGCATCGTCCGTTCAGGCGCTAAGAAATGCGTGGCACCGTTTACAGGGTCAGGTTCTTGCCCAGCCGCGCGGGCTTCTGCCCACTGTGTCAACTGTTGGAACTGAGGGCTATTCAAGATCATGCCAAGGCGGCGCTGCTGCCCCGGCTCAATCGTCGGCTGATAAATTTTCTGACTGACGTGAGCGCCTAAGTCTTCACCATTCTTCGCGGCCCGATTAATCATCGCACCCAACGCATTCTTAGCGTCACGGGCGTCCATCTTGTCGGCTTCCATCAGCGACATGGCAGCCGCCTTTTGGAATGGGTTAAGTTTCGCCCACGTTGGATCACTGGCCGTCCAGCCGGTTGCACGGCCCCGTGCTTTGCCGCTGGTCAGCGTCGAAGTCAGATCCGCACCCGGCGTTCTGGCGTTCAGCTCATCCGAGATCGATTTAAACTGTGCCGCCGTCGAAGCGCTTTTAATCTTGGTCCGGGCTGCGATTTCATCGACCTGTTCGCCGTAGAGCTTGCGCAACGTGTGCTTGGTGCTTGGCTCTAAAGGTGCCGTATCAATCAGCGATAGGCCCTTTTGGTGCTCAACATCTTTGCGGTCTGGGTTGCCTTCGACGACACGGCTTAAAGTTTCGAGCGTCGTCACCAGCCCGTCACGGGTCGAACGGTCTTTTTCCGCAAGCTCATACTTCGACGCCCGTTCGGTCAGGGTGGCGTTTTGATGAACAAGAGCGAAATCGACCTTATCGCGTTGATCAGGCGGGATCAGCTTAAAGAAATCGCGCGCCCGCTTGTCGTAGTCCTGCTGAAATGTCCGAGCAAATCCCGTGCCGCCTTCCGGCATGACACGCTTTTTTTCCTCCAAATCCATTTCGGTCTGAAGGTTAAATTCAATCAGCTTCTTTTTAGTCTCGTAGTCGCCAACTTCATCTTGGGCCTTGGCATAGATCGAGAGTTGGTTTCCGATTTCACCAACACCGCGCGCAATCGCTTTAGCGCCAGCTTCCATAGGGCTATAGTCGATCTGACTTACCCGAACACCTGGCGTAGCCGATGGCGTAGCGCGGCGCTGAATGTCGAAGGCTGACGGAAGTTTTGCCATATCTGCTTAGCCGTACCTGTAAGAATTGCTCTGCGGCTGGCCATAGCGCCCTGCCATCCGGCTTTGTGCAAACCCGCCCGCAATCTGACTAGCACTGCCTAAAGCCCCGCCAATCAGCGTTGCTTGCGCCCCGCTCTTGGCTATGCGTGCGTTGGTATTCGCAGACCACGAGTTTAAATCGCGCTGGTAGGTAGCCCCGGCCATCGCCTGATTACCCGCAGCGAGCGCCTGTTGCGAGCCATAGCGGCCCTCTTGGCCAATATCACCCCAAAGAGCCATGACAGTCGGATCATCAGCCCGTGACCCAGATCCGCCCGCCGCCGCCGTCAGCTTCGATTGCAGGAACTTGGCTTCGCGCGTCCGGTTTGAAGCTTCGCTTTGAGCGCTCGCCGCATCTTCAAGGGCCTTGCGCTTGGACCATTCGCCTTCAATGTTGGCCTGCTGTTGGGCTGCCGAGGCTTGCGCCTTCATCTGATTAGATGATGCGACCGCCCCGAGCATGGTAGAACCAGCGCCGATCACAGCGCTGGCGATGGTCATTGATACGGGGTCCATTCCCAGACAGCCCTTTCCTTGAAATGTTCGTCTGTTTTCTTGAACCCTAAACGCGAAAGCCAAACTTCGGACCCGCCAACTTCTTCGTCCGCAATGGCATAAAGTTTAATGCCAAGATCGCGGGCTATATCGAGGGTCAACCTTGCCGCCTTATGCGCCGTCAAGGTATGGCGAACCCCCGGCACCCTGCGGAATGTTGCCCACCATCGCCCGTCACTTCCAACAAACGCCCCGCCGATACCTAAGATCATGTAGCTTTCGGCAACCAGACCAAACCATTCAGACGGCGCATTGGTGCCGAGCACCACCCGCCAATCGTCGTCAGTTGCCCTTCGGAGGTACACCCTCGCGTGTCTCCACATCCAAGACGATGGCTTGCACCGTGACAGGCCCGTAAGCTGAATTTGTCTTTAGATAAATCCGGCTGTCCGTGTTCCATTCCGATTGAATTGGAAACATATCTTCGTCGTAGTGCGTGAAAAACTGGCTTGCTGTTCGCAACGCGCCATCGACAAAATCAGGCATCGGATCAGTATAGGTCGCATCCTTGCCGATGCGAATCCCATCTACACACGAATTTGATAATATGAGGCCCGCTTGCCGCACTATTTTGGTCTGCCCGATGGCCGTTCCAAGCTGTGCCGCATAGGCGAGCTTCACCGATAGAAACTCAGCATCATACGCAATCCCATAGATCACTCGTGCGTATGTCGCGCCAAGCGCCGCCCCACCGCCCGAAATAACAACGTCTGATCGCCGCGCACCATCAGCCCAAACAGAAACCGTCTTGCCGTTTAGGTGCGAAGCGCCGGTAATCGCGGACACGGAACCCGTCAGTTCCTTAAACCCGTCGAGCACCGCGCACGTCGATACGCTTTCCTGATCGGCTTCCTTGCCGAGCCGTTCCAAGTAGCGCCCGCCGTTGCGGTTGACGATAAAGTAAACGTCGTCTTGATCGTCGGCTGGAAGCACACACACGTCTTCAAAGTCGCCATCGGTATCAATGACCGTGAACGCTACGACCTTATCGTCCTTGTCATAGGTCAGAACGGCACACGTCCCGTCTTCAAGCACGCAGTAAACCCGCGTATCAGGGCGGCGCTGAATATCCATAGCAACCACGCCCGCTCGCACAGCCCGAGGATTAAGCCTGGTCAGTTCCATGCTCTTGAGCTTCGACGCCGATTCAGGAACCGATAAATCATAAAGCTTGGTATTTGATCGATCGGTCATAATCAGAACATCGTCGGCCTGCGCTGGTGGAACATAAGATGCGCCAATCGTTGGCCCGCGCCGGATCGTGTAGCTTGTCGGGGTCACAACTTCGTTGAAGTCTGACGCTTGAATGGCGGCTGTGTAACCCGTCGTCCCAATAACAAAGCGGTCCATATCGACGGCCCAGCGAACGCCTTCAGACGATCCAGACCCAACAGACCTAGTAATCGGCCCGCTATCGCCTATCGTCGTATCGTCGAAGTTCTCATAGTCATCCACAATCGACGCGTAGTCTTTGTCGCCTGAGAACCAGTGCAGCCGGTCGTCTCTGAAACACGGGACACGAGGCCACCCAAGCGCATCTGACCAAACTGGACCCCGCCAATCGCGCGTTGCCGTCACTCCGCCCAAGCGGTCAATCGTCTCATAGTTGACCGACGTTGAAGAATTGTATTCCGTAATCCGAACTTTGCCCGTAGTGCTGCCTGCCAACTGGACGAGAGACACAATGGCATACCCGGACGTGTAGGCTTTGACCCGAAGCCGGTAGTGCATCAAAAGATTAGACTGTTCGTCGTTGTAGGTCGCAGCCGCACCAGCGGGGAACTCTTCTGTGACGGTCCACAATTCGGCGTTCGGATCTGCTGAACTTTCAAGAACAATCGTTCCGACAAAAGTTCCCGTTGCAAAGTCGAGATTATAACCAAAATTCCGGTCGTCATAGGTGATGGTTGACGAAAACAGCCCCCGGATTGAAATGTAATCCGTGATTTGATCGACGGCGTGAAGCTCGTCAATAACGTGCTGTTCCGGGTGGGTAAGTTCAAACATCGTGCCGACGTGCGCGGTATTAAAATACGCAATATTACTCGTCAGAGTTCCGTTGCCGGTATAGGCCGAAGGCGTCAGCGCGATCTTGTCTGACTCCGGGAACTTGAATGGCCCGTTGCGCGATTGATAGGTAACGATTGACCAGCTTGACGCGCCGAACCGTTGTAGTTTGCGCTGTTGATAGAGACCATCCCCAATAAACATCACATCGGCAGATTGGTCCCAAGAGAGATAGGGCAAGCGGGCTTCAGTCCAGGGCGTCGGGAGTGTCAGATTTCCAGCACCGCCCAGCAGCACGTTTTCAAACTGGCACCGCGATACAGCCCGGACAACGCGTTCTTCCGACCGAAACCGAAGATAAATCGTCGCCACGTTCGGCGTGAACGTCAGTTTGTGAACGCCAGCTTCAAGGCGAACTTCGCTTACAACGTCTTGCGCACCAGACGACGACCCCACCCGGAAGAACACCGGCCCGCGTGAGACTTCAACGCGCAAGGTGTGAGCAACCGATTGATCCGGGGCTGAGATAGAAACAGACTGCTCGGTCGCCGCCGCCCGCCAGCGGGTTGCAACCATCGAAACCGAACCCGACACGCCAAGCGTAGCGGTGCCGTCCGTTCCGGCTCCGGTATCCGATACATCAGACCACCCACCGCCGCCGAATGTAAACGTCGAATTGGTAACAGACGACGACACGCTATTGACTTGAACCGGGACACCATCAGCCCCAAAGATCGTGATTGTCTGATCTGAAAACCCAATGATTGCCGTCGTCAGGCTATCCCGGACAAACGCTACAGGCCGCGTCACCGCGGTCAACGTATAAAGCGACTCCAATCCAGGCCGCAATGTCATCGGGCCAAGCACAGTCGGCAGCCAATTGCGAACCGGTGCCTGCCCCGCAAGCCGCATCTTTTCAAGATCAATTCGGCTTAAAGCGTCCGTATCGACGCCGCCGGCATTGAGGGCGTATAAAAGCTGGTGTGATCTAGCCATTGCGCTTTAGCCCGAACACATGCGGCCAGCGCTGAATAACGTAACCCGTCACGACGGCCCCGGCGACGACGCCGAACCCGAACAGGCCAAAGAGGCTATCGATCAATTACATCTCCTAATTGAACTTGACCCAATTGACCCCATACGCGCCCGCGCAAACCGACCAAGCGGCAACGTCTTTGGCTCCTGCTGAATTGCGTCTTTAATCTTTGCGTCAGCAAGCGCCCGCATAAATGTCATCTCAAGACGTTCGCGAACTTGCGGTGCCGTCACCTTTTGGCGTCCGCTGCCGCTTTTCTCGACTGCGAGTTCTGGCGCAATCATCATGGCGAGCCGTGCGGCTACCGTCTCGACGATTGTTTCCGGCCAATTGTCGGGGTCCGTTGTCCAGTCGTCTTCTGCGATGTACTCCAAAACGCACGGCTCGCGATCGGTGAATATCGCGTCTCTAACGATCTGATGCCGAACTTCGAAGTCGTGCTGCGCTCCTGACTTTATCCAACTTTTGTGTAGGAAATCGTCTGGAAAATACCAAGCATAGGTAAAGCCTGCGAACGAGTAGTTATCGAACGGCGTTTCGGCATCGCCTTCGGCACCTTCGACAGAATAACCCTCAACAATACCGCCGATTTCTGTTCCAGGCATGACGTCGCCCGCTTCTTGGCCGACAGTTAACAGCGCTCGTTTCGTCGCAAAGTTCCAAGCCGCCTGCTCCAGTACATAACGGATGGCAGAATCCCACGCCTTGTTCATTGACCAGCGCTGTTGATCAACATGAGCACCAATCGAAATTGACCCACCAAGCTGCTGACCGATCATCTCCAGCGCGCGGCGCATGACGCGGTTGCGGTTTGTCGGAATTTGGCTGTTGTTGGCATAAACAGCTTCTACGCTTTCAGCGTCCGACAGCGCCATATCGAGCTTTTGATATAGCTCGTTGGTATTGGCATCGACCGCGCGGGCAAGTTTCGGCCCGACCAGCATTGCAAGATACAAGACCATGCAGCGTGTAAAGTGCGGCGGCCAGTTAGCAGGGTCGTAATTGTCGGCATGGTCGGAAATGTATTCCATGAGCGCGTTTGTTTCGAAGCCGTAGATAACCGCCCCGGTTTCCGTGTGCTCGATTTGGAACTCATCACCAGCCGCAAGCTTAATCCATAACTTGCGGAGATAGTCTGTCGGTCGCGCGTACCTGTAGGAATACGGCGAAAATGACGTGTCAGCCGTACCCGTCAATGCCGATCGGCGGCGCGCAAAATTCCAATCGACACGAGAGAGAACGTATTCGACTGCATGGCTAAACGCCCCGTCTAGCTCTTGAAGTCGGGTGTTGGCCGTTGTCAGGTTTGCAAGCGGGTGCGAACCAAGCTCACGCAGGGCCTCGTTATAGACGATCAGCTTGGTTGTTGCTGCCATTGTCAGACCTTACATCTGGCTTGCCACGCAATCACGAGATTGCCCGTCGCGTTGGTGTTGGCTGTGATCGTGAACGTTGTTGCGCCGACTGCAGACACCCAAAGATCCTTCAGGCCAACCGCGTCCATAGACGCGCGAGCTTGCAAGACAATTTCGTCCAACGTCGGCGTAACAGCCAGGCCGTGTGTGACCACAATTGAGCTTGTGCCGTTCAGCAGGGTTGCAGAACCGTTCTTCGATGTTGTGAGCCCCTGATTTGCGCGGCACTTGGTGTTCGCGCCGGCAATCGTTGCGCCATTCAGAAACGAATTACCTACGATCGAATTGGAATCCGTCGCGGCAACCTCACCGAAGTTTTGCGTTCCCGTTTGCGACGTTAACGTGTTCCCGGTTATGACGTTGTAAGTGCCGGCCGAGATGGTGATGTCATACACGCCAGCAGTCGCGGATTCGTTGTTTCCATAGCAAGCCATGCTGGAGACAACAACTTTCGTGCATTGAGTGAGATATATTGCGGCCTGCGTATTGCCGGCATTCACGCCGCCTGCGAACGAGATATCTTCACCGCCGCTAATGCCAATCCCGTGAATGCCTGCATTCCCGCTCCAAGTACCCACGAACGACATTTTACCGACGTAGGGCGCGGAACCCTTCTGAAGAAGGAAATTATACTGAGTACAGCTGTCTCCGAGGCAATTGGCAAAATGCATCCATTCACATGGCGGCGGACCTGCCCCAACATTTCCAATGTTCCACCCAATGTTACAGGCTCCGGCTTCGCAGCTCGACCACTTGCTGCCCTGTCCATTGAGGATTCTGTATCCATCGGCTATGCACTGCGTCATGACGCAGCCAGACGCGATTACCGCGTTGTCAACAAATGACGTGTCGGACTCGGCCATATAGATGCCGGTGTTGCACCTATCCGCGCCGCCACCGTGTGCGTAGAGATCGGACAACACAGTCTGCCACTGATGCGACAGATACAGCCCATAATAACAGCCGTAGAACACCACATCCGAGATTTCGCAGCCGTTCGCCCACGTCCACGAGACGCCGTGAGCAAGCGCGTTCGTATTGCCTCCGCCTCGGATTGTCATGCCCCGAATGGTCGCCTTGTTGAGAGGCGCGGCACTAGAAGACGAATGGAAGAAGACCGGGAAGTTTCCGGTTGCCTTGATTTCCGTCGCGAGCGGACCTGAACCGTAGATCATGAGCCCGTGATAGCCCGTCATATCGAGCGACGCGCCGACACGGTAAACAGCCGTAGGAAGAAACACTGCCCCGCCTGATGCGGCCGGCGTGGTGAATGGTGCCCAATAGTCCATTGCCGCTTGAATGGCTGCGCGGTCGTCGGTCGAGTCGTCGCCCTTGGCACCCAACTGCTTGACGCTGACGACGTTGTCCTCGGGCACCAACTCCCAATAGGCACCGTCTACGCTTTGAAAGTGCCACAGCTTTACCGGGGAAGGCGTTGACCCTAGCTTTCGATACAGGCCGCCGCCCCCATCTTGAACACTGGCAAAGCCGTTCACCACCAGATAAGTCTTGCTCGCGTCGATCGTTGCAGCCGCCGCCGCCGCTCGCGTGGCATAGCTCGCCTCGAGAACGCCGCTTGATGTCAGCCCCAGGTATGTCAGGAACAGCGCCTTGGTGAGCAAAGGCCAATTCGATTCGCTCGATGCAGGTGACGAACCGTTCCAAATGCGGACGCTCCCGGCCGTTGCGTTGACGCCCGTGTTCGTGCGCAGCCACAGCTTGCCGCTGCCGTAGCCGGTCAGCGTTGTCGGATCAGGACCAGGCCCCTTGAAGATGTCAACTGCGCCCGTGGCTGCCCAATCAAGGACAAACGTCTCAAGCGCAAACGCTCGCGAAGTCGCGCGTTCTGTTCGCCCGCCGAAGAACGCGCGTAGGGCCGTCGATGACGTGTAGTCGGAAATTTCCGTCATGATACGATTGCTCCGTCAGGAAACCGCCAGTTTGTTCCGTCACTGATGGCCAAGCGCTTGTTCGCCGTGCCATTCGAAACATAGATCAGGCCCGCAGTGTACGTGGCCGCTGCCGGCAAGCCGGCGACTGTGTAGCCGCGCAGGATTGGGATTCCGGCGTTTGATATGACGAAGCGTGTCGCACCGTTCACTGCGTCGCGGAACCGAAACTCTCCAGCGGCATCGAAAAAATAGTTGCCCGATGCCACATCAACGATCTGTTGCGCCCGCGACACTCCAGCAGCTCGGGCAACAAAAATTGCATACTGATCAGTGGCCGTGAATTGAAGATTTCCGCCACTCGCGCCGGCCGTATCACCTATTTGAAAAGTAGCAGCATCCGGCAATGTGAGGTTGCCGCTGTCATCAAGAACCGCAGACGACCCTTGGATTGCCTTCCCAGACGTTCCGTCGCCCCTCACAAGAGCGTTGTCGGTTGTTCCGGCTGTGCCGCCGAATGACGGGTATAGAGGCATTATGTCAGCTCCGTTATGCGTGCCGCGCCAGCTGCATCAGATGCCCAAATGCCAGCTATGCTGCCCGTGTAGACGCCGCCGTCACACACCGGCAATTCGAAGTAGCCGCCGGCCGGGATTTGCACCGAATAGACAGTCGTGCTTGCGGTCGTGTCCGAAAGCGCTAGATACAAAATCGCCGTCGATTCATTGAAGAACGTCGCACCCTTGCGATTGGCGTTGCTTGCAAGGATCGTAGTGCTAGTCGCAGCGTCGTTGACGCTGGTAATCGTTCCCGTCGCAGGGCCATCACCCGCAGACACAGATGCAGTCGTTTCAAGCTTGCCGTTCGCGTCTACCGTCGCGATACGCATTTCGCCAGCGGCTTCGTTCCAGCCCATAAGCACGGCTGACACACATTGCGCGGGCGGACTTGTCAGGTTTGGGTCTGGAGCTGCCATTTAAGCTGCTGCCTTCTTGCTATGAGATACCGCTGCTTTGATTGCCTGGTCTTCGACGGGGAGCTTCGACGCGATGACGTTGCCGTTCGGATCAACCGCGCGCCAACCGTTGCCCGTGATCATCTCGACCGTGTAGCCTTCAGGAACAGACGCCTTGCGCCCTGGCTTAACAGGCTCGCTCCACTCGCGAAGCAGGCGGGTCGATACCAACCCATCAGCCACCGAGATCACGCGAAGTTCGGCTTCCCACGATCCGTCTTCAGCGAGGATTTCAATACGGTTCCAAGCGTTGCGGCCGACAATGCGCTGCTGACCGACTTCGCGAAGAACATTTCGCCAGTAGTCAGGGCGCTGGCACATTTCAAGCGTGACGCCGACCGGCGCAAAATGCCGCCAAGTGATCGAGGAATCTTGCGCGGCTTCGAGACTGTTGGGGCGAGCGTGCGGGTTCTGGTCCATGTGTCCTCGTCAATAGGTAAAGGGCGGGAGACAATCCCCCGCCCTCATATCGTTTAGGTTGCGCCGCACGCGGTAATCGTGCCGACCCCCGTAGAAGCATTGACGGCCGAGACAAAGTACCAGCCGACATCTGAAACGGTCTGTGCGGCCGGTGCGAGGGCCACGTTGTTCACCACAACGACCCAAACGAGGTCGCCAAGCTGAAGCCCCTTGCCAGCCACACCTTTGCCAGACGCTGTCGTCGAAGCGTCCGTGATGTATCCGGTCTCATCGGCATCACCGACAGCATCGACCGTCTCAAGGCACCAAATACGACGGCGACCCGTGTTCGAAAGGACGTAAAGTCCAGCGGAATTGTAAGCCATGTTATAAGCCTCCAGATTAAACGTCGGTGTGAACGAACTTGAGGATTCCGGCGTTCTGCAGGATCTTCGCGCCCATCTTCAAAGTCGCCGATGCGTAGTGGTAGTGGTCTTGATCGTCGTACCCAGCCGAATACTTCGTCTGGTTGGACGGGGTGGCCAAGCCAAGCGCACGGCGATGCACAAGGTAGGTTGTGCACGCGCCAGAGCCAGCACCGGGCAAGTTCGGATGCACGATAAAACCGACGTTCAAGAACTTGCGCATCTTCCGCATGTTCTCAAAACCGTTGGTGCTTTCGATTGGTCGCGTGCTGACGTAATCCGACGACGTGTAGGCCGTGAGCTGAAGCAGCTTGGCTTCCATGTGCGGCGAGACGATCCACGTCACATCGTTGGGATTGACCGGAACTTGGTTGACACCAAGCTGGGCAATAACCTGCGTTGCGAGCGGGAGCGTAATCGCAGCGCCAGAACCCGTTGCCGTGGTCGAGGCGTTCGCGAGTTCGTTCAGGATGGTGTAATCCATTTCCTGATTGACGCTTTCCATGATGCGATGATTCATCTTGGCGCGTTCGTCAGACTGCGACACGAAGGCTTCAAAGTCGGTGACTTCAAACTTCTTGACGTATTCTGTCAGCGAGCACGTAACCTGCGTATCAGAAACATTCGTGCGCGGGATACGGCCATCGATTGAGCGGGTTGCCATACGGCCACCAACTGCGGTCACGTCGAACACGGCCGAGCGGCCCATGTCCATAGATTCCGGCGTGAAACGATCTGCAAGGAGCGTCACACCGGTATTGAATGCGCCGATAAATTCCCGGCGATATTTGATTGCTTCGGGCGTAGCCATGACGGCACCCTGTATCTTGCCCGCATCCTATGGAGCGGCAGGCTGGATGGATTGGGGATGACCTGGCTTCGGGTGTCCTGATGCGTGACTGGTCGCGCGGGGTGTCCTTTCGGGCCGCGTTTCAGTCTTTCAGGGGCGATGCTGATAGTCGTTTGACGCACGTTTGATTGAGCGGGCCGCTATGGCGGGGTGTCCACTCGGGTACTTGAAAACCCTTTAAGCGCTACGGCGCTTGCGAACCGGATTACCGAGTTCGTCGATCTCGCCACGGCTTAGGCGCAGACCGATGATCTTGTCCAACTTGGCCTGCGTCTCTGGCAGGTTATAGCGCGTGCGATCCGTGTTGCGCAGCGCTTCCAATTCATTCTGCTGAGCTTCCAAGCTCTTGCCGCCACTCTCAAGGCTGTTCGCCTCAATGCGATCGGTGAACCCGTTCTTCATGCCGAGATCAATAATCATCTCGATGAATGCCGGGTTATCACCCAAGCGCCCACCGCCTGGCAGACGCGCGTTCAAAAGCTCGTTCTTGGCGTCTGGGTTATCGCTGAAGTGCTGGTTTAGAAACGCTTCGCCAGCGGCAATCATCGGCTCAAACTCGCGGCCGAGCTTGTCTTGTAGAACGCCCTGCCATTCCTTCTGCTTATCGATGTCTTGGCGGGCCAATGCCTGTTCGGTCGCGGACTGCTGGCGAAAGAAATAATCGGTCGCCTCTTTGACGATCGGAGCCGGGACATGCTTTGCGTGCATGAGCTTGGCGAAGTCACCGAGAACGCCCTTTTCGGCGTCACTCATCTTGTAGCCGTCGGGAGCTTTCACCCCATACGCTTCAAGCGTGCCTTCTGTCGGAACGCCCATAGATTTGCGGTATTCGCTGATCTGTTCCGGCGTGGCGTTATCGGCCAGCTTTGGCATTTCAGGGCGTTGTGAGAGCTTCGTCTGAGCTTCGATCAGTGCTTTGCCAACATCGGCCGGCGTCTTGTAGCGCGCGAAGCGTTCAAGCGCCTTGGCATCTTCACCAGCGAGCATCGCGCGCCAATCAGGTCCGCCATTGTCACCAATGCCACGGTTCGGCTGTTCGCCACCGGCGGCCGCTGGCTGTGCTGTGGTTCCCGATGCAGTAGCGCCAAGCCCCGGCGTAGACGGCTGAGACGAGCCGTTAGCTGGCTGAGACTGGTCGCTTGGCGGGCTTGCTGCCTGCGACTGCTGCTCTGGCGGCGCGCTCTGTTGTGCTGATTGGGTGGACTGGTCGAGGCTCATTCGGTTCCTCTTTCACGAGTTTGTCGAGCGGGATTGTGATCGCATTCTGGATCTGGCGAGCCACCCAACGGCGGCCTGCATTAAACGCGGTCATGTGCGGGTTTTCAGGATCGAAGCCGATTTGATTGATACCGCACAGGATCTCAACCATGTGAACCACTGCTTGCCGCTGTGAATGCGGATCGGCAGTTCCATCGAACACGGTCTTGACCCTGTTCGCGTCGGCTTTAGACCAGTCGTAATCTTTCATCCGTTATGCTGGCAGCATTGGATATGCCGCCCCTTCCTGCATCGGGATCTGGCTTGTAGCTTGTGCAGCGTTTACGCCGCTATCGACCACTTGCGCGATGTTTGGAGCCGCAGCGATGGCCTGCTGCACTTGCTGTTGCTCAGCGATCGCTTGGCCTTCTTCCGCTGCTTCGTCTTCTGTCAGCAGCCAAGCTGAGGCACCAATTGCAATCGCACTCTCGCGGAACATCTTGACCGCGTTGACCTGCTTCAAGCTCGGAGCTTGTGCGGCTGCGGCTTCAAGCGCTGCAATCGTTTGGCCAAGTTGCGAGATTTCAGAAACCTGTTGAACCTTCTGACGTTCAACCATGTCAGACAGCGGGTTATCCCACTGATACTGGAGTTCCGATTTCTTCAGGATCTGAGGCATCTCGCGGTCATCATAGCCGCCTGAAAGCTCAATGATCTTATCGACTTCATACAGCAGGGCTTCGTTATATTCAGTCTGAATTGGAGCGAACAACGGCAGAGCCGCGCGAACGTATTCGTCAATCTTAAACTGCACTTCTAAGGTGGACTTAGAATTACGTGTGTCCGGCATCCTGAGAACGTCGAGGAAGAATGCGCGGGTTAACTGCGATTCCGTCCGCATAAGACTTTCAACGCCAAGCTGGAAGTTTTTCCCCAGCTCGAGCGGACGAATTGGGTCACCCGTGCGTTCGTCGTAGCTCTTGTCAACCCAAGTAATGCCCCGGCTTTCTAAGCGAACATCGCCCCGGATCGTGTCGGAGTAAGCTATCAGCGGCGGATTGATCTGCTTTTCAGCCGCTTCGAGGATGGCCAAAGCTTGCTGTTGAATTAACCGCGCATCGGGCAGCGCTATCGTGGTCGCAGGGCTTAGCCCGTTCGGCATATGTGGCAGCGTCACCCAACGCGGCACCACATAGCGAAATGTTGTCGTCGTGGACTCGCGCAGAACCTTCTTGTTCGTTACGTCAATCCAGATCGAGGCGTACTGACCGCCTTTCCGCTTCATACCCTTTTTGTAGTAGTCGTATTCATCTGCTGGCAGGACTTCATGCCGGATTTCAAACTCTAAATCTGGGTTTTTCTCGCAGGCTTCCTTGACCTTCTCGTGCAACTTGTCTTCGCCAAAGCGCTGACGCATGACGCGGGCCGACACCAATTCCTTGCGGGTGATCGTATCGACGCGGTTTTCATGTCCTACTGCCCACACACAGTCTTTGACGTGCCACGAACGAATGCGAAGCTGGTCCTGCATGTCGTTGGTATCGACGGACATGACCGCATCGCCAAAGAACCCGAAAAACTCATCAGCCTGCTTGGCTGCACGATGAAACCCGGTCACGCGGTCCGTCATAATCCGCATCATCTGCGACGATCGCCAGTCGAGATATTCCCGCGCCGTCACATCGTTATTAACGCTGTCATGGGCTGAGCGATGCCAGAACCATTGCTTGCCAGGGGGACGAAGCATGGCTCCAATCTGCCCAATGAAATCCCGCGCCAGCAACAGCGGCGTTCCGTCGATCAAATGGGATGCGAAATCTTCGCCCCACATGAGTTCTGACGTGAACGAAGCGTGCCAAGGCGCGAAGTTCAGCGCGATTTCCTGCCGGAACGTGTCAAGCTGAGCACGCTTTGCAAAGCGCTGATCAGCCCGTTTGCACAGTTCGAGTGCGTTATCGTCCATTAGCCCAACGTCGTCCGGGAGTAGGCCTGCTGCGTTGCGCTATCTCCTGAAAGTTGCGTCGAGGACTTGCCGGAACGGGCCAGCATTTCATCCTGCATCTTTTTCTTGCGGGCCATGAGGGCCTCGGGATCGTCGGGCGATGGCAAGCGAACCGGGTCCGGCTCTTTGGGAGGCGTTACTGCTGGCATTTTGCCGAAAGCTGCGGTCATGTCTTAGCGTCTCCGAATGCCAATGCGTGAAACCGTGGCGTGCGACTGCATACTGCTCGCACTGTGATCGTTGCGGCGCGGTTGAACGCGAACTTTGCCGGTTGCCATTGCGAGAATGACCGCATCGCCATCGTCAGGCGAGCGGCCAATCCGCTTCTTAATGTCTTCTTTCATTTCGATTTGGATCACGCCGCCGCTGATAAGTTTCCAGCGATACGACGCCAAATCGGCCCTCAACTGAGGATCAGGCGGGAGCGCTACTGTCTCGCGGCTCATCGGGTCCAACAGTTCCCGCAAGCGCCACGTTGCCTCAGCACGCTTATTCTTGAACTTCAGCCGGCCGTCCGAGGTCATGGACTCTGACCCTTCAGACGGGACAAAGCCATAAACGGGAAGCTCAGCTTCTTTGAGCTTTTCCAGCGTTGCGCCACCCCAGCCGCCGCCCATATCGACGTTGATTTGAGCGGCGTGCATTTGATGCGTCACAACCCGGCCAGCAACCGACGCACCGTCCGGGGTTTCCGACCCCTTCCACTTCTTCAGCCGGTCAACCCAATGGGTGACAGACCTTCCAGACCATCGCGGCGCAAAGACTGTGCAGTCCTTACCGCCTTGCGCAATGTCAACGCCGATGGTCTCCATGCGCTCGCCGTCGTTTTCTTTCCAGCGGTCTTGCGCGGCCCGTATCCACTCGGTTGGGATAACCTGAAACTCATCGTCAGAAGATCCGGCAGTGAAATCACCGCGCTCATAGCGCTTGCGGAGTTCTTCCGGCAGCATTTGAAGCTGCGTTTTGTAGTTTGTTCGCGCGAGATCCGGGTTATCGCCTAGGCCGGACCTGATAAACGTCCGCGAAATCGTGTTGCGTTCTTCGCCGCTGATCGTCTGCGGCCCGGGTGTTTCAAACCAGACCCATTCGTCTTCAATGCCGCGGCACGTCCACAGCAGCTTTCCCATTGGATAGGGGTAAAGCGGGTGCTGCGGATCGACCCAGGGCGCAAACCAACGGACAATCCATTCGCCTTCGACACTCGTCGGCGGGTTGGTTGCGAATACCGCCCGGCACCGTTGGCCGACTTTAGTAGATCGCAGCCAGCCGAGAATAAATTCAACCTGGCTTTCGAGAAAGTCGCTGGCCTCATCGAAGCCGATCAGGTCTTTCGGACGGCCCTTGTTGCGCTGTTCGTCGCCCGGGTGCTGACACCCTGAGAAGTCGATCACCCGCCCGCTTGGCATCGTCCAGCGGTCGTCTTGGCCGTTGTACCCGTCGCGGGTTTCGAGGATTTGGGCCATGCGGTCCACAAGCCACGAAACGTCTTTGTTGACCCGGCGAAGCAATAGCGAACGGTCATGCTCCTGAGACGCAAGACCTAGCAGCAGATCGGTTTTGCCGCCGCCAGCTTCACCGCCATACAAAAGCTGATCCGCATCGCTATCGTAAGCCGCACTCTGAGGCCCCGGATTGGGCACCCAATTCATGTGGGCCGTGTGCTTGCGCGCCAGCGCCGAGACTTCAGCCCGTTCCTTTTCGGGCAAGGCGTTCAATCTGGCGATAATGTCGTCTAAATTGAGCGACATTAGAAAACAGTTTCAGCGGCTCGCTGAGCGATTGTCATTCTGTAGAATCTGATTCTACGTTTTGACGCTCATTGCGCCCTACAGCGCGGCCAAGCATGAAAGCAACTCGGCGCGCATCGGCATTCGAGTCCTTGATTTCGAACGTCTCTCCGTCCTTGTTGGCGATCTCGTTCGTGATCTTGTCGCCGTAAGACTTGCACTTGAGCTTCGAGGCTACCCATTTGCGGGCGTCGATACGAACGCGAGCTTTGTTGGCGTCGGTCTCAGTATCGGCAATATCTGTAATCTCGTCAGCGTAGTAGTCGGCTTGGTCTTCCCGAGCCCGCACGTATTGTTGGTGAAACTCAGGATCGTCCCAACGCCAAGTGATGACGGTTCGAATGTCCGGCATCCCGTCCATCTTGCATATGCGCTGCAATGATTTGCCTTGCGCAATGAGGTCACAGATAGCTTTCTGAACCTCCTTCTTATTGGGAAACTCAGGTCTTCCGCCAGGATGCACGCCACCATTGTTAGCGGCGCGCGTCTTGGCTGCTCTTTGCTGGACCGTTTCTATTACGGCCATGGCTGATGCTCCTACGATGCTCTAAGGGCTGCCGAGAGGTCAGACCATACGCCTTTGTCAGTGCGGACAATCTCTCTCGTGTGCATGGGCTGGATTGCGGGGGTACGGGGGATGTTGATGCTGGCCTTAGCAGCTTCGTTGCGCTTGGCTTGGCGGTCCCAGACTTTGGCCGGCGTGATTTCGTCTTCCTCGTCGAACTTTGGAGCTTTGGCACCGAAGAATGCGACGTAGAAGGCTGTCGTCGGCAGTGCTGTTGCACCAATAGCGATAAACAGGCCGATCAACATGCCGGTCACGCTGAGAGTTGTCTGGTCGGGATTAAGCGCCTGCTCTGCTTCTGTGCCGGATACGATCAAATAAAGCTGGCTGACGAAATCCGTCTGAGCACGGGCGGCGCTGAAGCCTGACTTTGCTGCAACTGCGGTTTGTGTCTTGCCGTCGAGAATACGCTGGGTCGCTTCAATGCGGGCGGTCAGATCGTTTTCTTCCTTGATGTTACCGATCAAGGCTGCGAGCTGGCCGCGCTGCGTTTTGAGTTCTTCGCACTTGCGGGCGCAGCGGACGCGCTTGGCTTCGTTCTCGATCTTCTGGTCCATAGCTGCCATTTGGGCTTCCATAGCCGCAGGATCGACGGAAACGAGCCAGCCTTGATTACGCTCCATGTGGGAGGCGTTGCGGGCCTTCAGATCAGCGAGTTGCTTGCGCCACATATCCATGTTGGCGACTTCGCTTTTGACCGACTCTTGCTGAAGTCCGTAGGCAGCGGTTTGAACACCGGCTTCCATCGTGGACTTCTCGCGCATTCCGATCGTGTAACCGAGATGCGAAAAGAGTTCCAGACAGATGAAGAAAACACCAAGCACTTTGAGAGACTTGGCGGCTCCGGTAAAGCCAAGATCGCTGATGAATTTCTTGGCCGGGAAGATGAAAGCAGCGACGATGGTAGCCGCACAAAGCGCGACAGCGTGAAGCCAGCTCATGGTCGAGCCAAACTTGTAGGTCATCATGCAGGAGACGAGCAGGCCAACGACACCGATGACGAGAAAGATGCGCTGAATGGTTTGGAAGTTGAGGGGGATGGAGTGCATAGCGGGGGCCTCCGGGGCTTTAGCGGCGAATTAGGTATGCGAAGCCGGCAGCGTAGATCCATGTCGTGAAGCCGCCGGGGATGAGATTGAATCGAAAGATTCCGAGATCTTGGATGAGCAGGATGAGAAGCACGCCGACGAGCAGGGCATGAGCGACCCATTGGGCTTCGCTGACGATCTGATTGAGGGGCGATTTGAGTTGCTGCCAGGGAGATGACATTCAGAACCTATTCAGGTTGAAGGGTGTATGAGTACCCGCACGCGCGGCGCAGTAGTGAACTGGTGCCAGCTAAGCGCGGTCGTTCGTGCCACATCGCCCCCGATGTGAAACCAAGCCGCCGTGCGGGATGGGAAATGGAAATAGCGCCACTTTGGGCGCAATAAGCCGTTTGCTGTTTTACGCAGCTAAGGCGAGAGGGAGCCTACGCGAAAATGGGGCCACACGCTCTCTGTCAGACCTAACGCCGGTCCTGTCCATTAACGCCACTTGTCTGCTTCTGCCGTGATTTGCTGGATTTTGTCTAGAGGTTTCGTTGCGTTAGTTGCGGCGTGTGGCGGGAATGAATCACTTCCGGCCCCGCTTGCCCTTCACGTCGCGGTCGTAGACCTCCCGCAAGCACAAGCGCCAAATGTCCGTCTCGGATGGGACCTTGCCATCCGGGCGCGTGATGGTGCGCCGGAGGGCCTGGATCATCTCCTGATCTTCTTCTTCAATGCGGAAATTGGCCTGAAGCCTCACCTTCTTCATAGCTCCATGTTGTAATCTAGACACGCAACCCCGTCTAGACCAAAAATATGGCCCTCCTATGTCTATTGTGTCTAGACAATCTAGATGCGCGGTGCTATCTATAATGCGTCAACCACGGAGGCACCCATGTTCGAAATCTCAATCATCATCCTCCTGCCTATCGTGTGCGTCCTGATTTGCGTTCTCATCGTTGCGCTTGTAGCTGCGCCATAAAACAAAGCGGGCCGGGAAGTCTGCTGAAACAGACCCCGGCCCATCGTCCAACCATCCAATTCCCATCGAAAGGTAAAGACCTCATGCTTCTAGCATTTATCAGCCTCACCGTCATCATCGCTGCTTTTGTTGTCTACGGTATTTTTATCGTCGTCATGGAAGCTGCAATCTCAGAGGGGTTCGGCAAATGATCCGCTGCATCCTCTCAGGGCTCGCTGGCGTGGCCATCCTGGCCGCTTACGCCTTTGCGACCATCACACATACCGGGGCCGACGAAGCCTCTCAGGCCCTCATCTGGGCGTCTACAGGTGGCCTCGTTATTGGGGCCATTATGGTTGCGCGTACAAAATCACTGGCTCGCCTGCTTATCATCCCGTTTGTGATCTGCGGCGAGGGTTATGCCTCATGGCAGACGTTTGAACGCGTTCTCGACACCCGCGAAGCTCAGGCCTCTATCGGCCTCTCTCAGCAAGCGGCGCTCGACGCTGGCGAGGCTCGCTTGGCTAAGGCCGTGTCTGACGTGCAGGCCGCGCAACAGGCGGTGAAAGACAGTGCCCCATTGAGGGACTGTAAGGCCAACTGCAGGGCACTCCTGCAGGACGCCGTTGATGCTGCCTTGGGCGAACTCTCTAGCGCCCGTTCCGATCTTTCCAAGCTCCCCATCCCCCAAGTCGCAAATATCTCCGCGGCTAAGACGGGGATCGACGCTTGGAAGATCACTCTTGCCCTGGCTGTTGCGCTGGCGCTTTCCACAAATGGTCTTGGTGCGGCCCTTGTTGGCGTTGCGGCTCATGACTGGCCTGCTCCGGTTGTTCCAGTTGCTACGGTTTCGGATCGCGTCGAACTCGATTTCCAACCCTTGCCGAAGGTGGAGGTTTCCGAAGATCGGTTGCCACCGCCCATCCCGCCGCAACCGCCTAAACGCAAACGATTTCCAGACAGTCAGGTGGTCGATTTCCAGAAACACAAGGTACTCAGAGTTCTGGAAAGCGAGGCAAATGCAGTTTCAAACGCGAGACTTGCTCAGCTACTTGGAGAGACGGAAGGCGAGGCAAGCAAGTCATGGCGTGAGGTTTCTGAGTTTTTAGAAATTGGCCGGCAAGGCAAAGAGCTTCGGATAGCGCTGAAGCGGACAGCGTGACGATCAAGAGCCCTTCGGAACTAGTTTCGAAGGGCTCCTTATAAATTTGTGCGGGCATTTTATTTTCGCTCAACGAGCTACCCCGCATCCCTCGTCTAAGCCGGGCACTACCCGCCCACGCCTATAGTGACCCGTGGTATTTTACCTCTCCACGGCTGAGGGGCTCCTTGATTAGACAAAATCCCTGCGCCCGTAATGCTTCTCACGCATACGGACAGCCTGATCAAACGAGTTCAAACACCCCGTTAGATATTCAGCCAGAATATAATCCGGCGTGTCGCTCGCATTCTCTGCACAGTGCCGATTGATCGCAGCACGAAGTTCCGCCTCAAGTCCAGGCTTCACTGGTAGTGGAGATGACTGCACAGGCACTAGGGTTTCGTCCATCGCCAAAAGTCTCCTATCGTGCGTTTACGTTTTGCCACATCGGCTGCTGTCGCGTCATCTGCGCCGATACGCCAAGCCACTGAAAACCGTAACCACGCTGCGCGCCGATGCGATCCCAGATCAAGCGTGGACGCAAGCTCCAGTGGCGCCATCGCGTTACAGTCAAGCTATGCGTCCAAGTGAGAGAGTTTTCAGGGTGACGCGACCAGACGAACCAAGTCCAATGTGCGCCGCCATCAGGGTATCGCTGAAGTCTCATTTCAAAAGTCTCCTATTCATATTTCGATTTCGTCAAAACGGCTCTGAGGTTGTCCATCCCTGCCGGGCTTATCCAAATCTGCCCTCGGACACTCTTGCCGTAGTTGGCCCAGGTCATGAATCGTATGTTGTCGGCCCCGATGACGCAGTGCAATTCGTCCCAAGCGTCCGGCGTCATGCGGTCTAAGTCTCTATACACCCACCCGTCTGCGCGGATGGTCTCGCCGTCAAACGGCTCTCCATCCGGCAACGGCATCAGACTGTTTAATGCGGCGGCGACACCCATCGTTAATTCGCTCCCTAGTTGTCGTCGCTATATTGAAATTCTAGCGCCGGGTCGGCGCTCTCGATTACGCGCTCTAGCGCCTCGTCAAGCGTTCGATTGAGGTAGTAGTCCTCGCCAGCATCTTCACACTCGCAAAGCTCTCGGCCGACTGACATCGCAAGAGCGGCTTTGTCGAGTACCTTGATTTTCGTAGCTTCCGGGTCGTCGTTCCTGTTGGCGTTGGCCGCGATGGCGTCCAAGCTAATTCGGATGCAAAGCTCGTCGCCTTCGACTGCGTATCTCATCACGCCTCCCTGTATCTACTTGCGTTTCGTCAGATAGTTTTGCACGGCCCCATGCGAGACCTTTATCTTATATTCCGATTTGACCAGCGAGACGATCTCGCGAACCGTCTTGCCCTCTCTTTTCCACTTTCGGCATTGGGCGCGCTGTTTGTCGTCCAGCTTCAAGTTGCCGCCTCTTGTGGTGCGTTTGTTAAATGGAGGATTGTGCTTCGCGATCAGCGCAACTTCTGCATCACGAGCCTTTTCTTCGCATTGGAACCACTCAACCACGTTCATCAGGAACGGGCGCTTTTCCCTGTGTTCGCCGTATCGCTTTGCTGTGTCGGATGTCATCCCAACGTAAATAACCTTGCCGTCCCTGTGGAGTTCATAGATTGCCCATTCGCGCATCTACTTTTTCTCCCTCCGATCCAGCCAGTCGGAAAGGGCGGCTTCGATAATGGCGGTTTTTTTTGGGGGGAACTCTTGCCGCTTTAGCCACGCATCGAGGCGCGCAAGAAGCCTTGGATCAAGAGCGTATGAAACTGGTTTTTTAATGCGA